>Ga0302325_10025854_pt1 | contig 12198 bp, 10 predicted proteins | sample Palsa_T0_2_FD_201948 | JGI IMG/M metagenome (GOLD analysis project Ga0302325, IMG submission 201948) | Peat permafrost microbial communities from Stordalen Mire near Abisko, Sweden - Palsa_T0_2 | ecosystem: Environmental > Terrestrial > Soil > Palsa > Peat permafrost | place: Sweden: Abisko...
CCGCCGAAGAACCGCAGTTCGATCACCTGTGCTTTGCGCGGGGATGTCACGGCCAAGCTGCTCAGGGCCTCATCGAGTTCCACCAGGTCCGTGGTCCGCGCCCGGTGCAGTGTCGCCGCCACCTCCAACGAGACCCGCTGGCACTTGCCGCCCCGCCGCTGGGCCTTTCGCGAACGCGCGTAGTCCACCAGAATGCGCCGCCTCGCCTGCGCGGCTACCGGTCCTGCCAAGGGACGCGACTCGAGTCGATGAGCCGCAGGTAGGCTTCGTTGATCAGTGCCGAGGTTTCCAGCGTATGGTCCAGTGGCTGGTCCCGCATGTAGCGGTGGGCCAGCCGGCGCAGTTCCGCGTAAACCATGGGGATGAGTTTGTCGAGGGCGGAAGCTTCCCCGCCGCTCCATGCCAACAGAAGCTCGGTGATTTCGCCGTGCGGTTCCTCTCGCACTTGCCTCCGTTAGGACTCGATTAGCCTTGTGGTTTCCCCGGCTCAAAGCTCACCCATTGCCAAATCTTCAATATGGTAAACAATTCAGGAGCGAAAAAAAAGCCTCCTTTCAAGTTCTGAGTCCCCTTTTCCGTCTATCACCAGTGAAAGGCGAGCTGCGGATGCCAAGGGACTGCAACGGTGGCCAGCTCGTCCTGGCCATAAGGAGAGGAACATGATCCCAACGAAAGTCACTCAAACGTTCGAGCTGGCAGGATTCGTCCCTGCCGGCAAACTCAGTAACTTGATTTCGCGGATATGCCTGCGGGCGGCAACCTTGGCTATGGCGTTGGCGGGAATGCTGGCGCCAGCGCTGTTGCCGGCGCCCTCGGCCCACGCGCAGGGCTTCAAGTTACTCTACACGTTTTCTGGTGGGGCCGACGGAGCATATCCCCAAGAGGTAGCCCTAATCGCCGACCAATCGGGCAACCTCTACGGCACCACCGAAGGCGGCGGCGCGTCGAACGCTGGCGTCGTTTTCAAGCTCGACCCAAGCGGCCAGGAGACGGTACTATACAGCTTCACGGGCGGCGCTGACGGAGGCAATCCCTTCGCCGGTGTGATCTCCGACTCGGCCGGCAACCTGTACGGCACCACTCTCTATGGCGGCGTCCAGCCGGGAAATTTCGGAGTGGTATTCAAGCTAGACCCGGCAGGTAGCGAGACGGTGCTGTACGCCTTCAATTACATCGACGGAGCCAATCCCTTGGCAGGCCTTGTCCAGGACGCCGCGGGCAATCTTTACGGCTCCACTTATTACGGTGGCACCCATGGCGATGGGACCGTGTTCGAGCTGGGCACGACCGGGACGGAAAAAGTGCTTTACGCCTTCGGCGGCGCTGTTCACGGGGCGAACCCTTCCGGAGCCCTGGTCCGCGACTCGGCAGGAAATCTTTACGGCACCACGTTTGACGGCGGCGATCTGAATGGCTGCTCCGGCAATATTAACTTTCTCCCGGGGTCGCCCGGTTGCGGAGTGGTGTTTAAGTTGAGCTCTGCGGGCCACGAGATGGTGAGCTACCTGTTCACAGGTGGGACGGATGGGGGGAACCCCTACGCCAATGTGATCCGCGATGCCGCCGGCAACCTCTACGGAACCACTCAGTTTGGCGGCGCCTTTAACTATGGGACTGTGTTTAAGCTGAACCCGGCAGGCACCGAAACAGTGCTATACACGTTCACCGGCGGGACCGATGGGGCTCGTCCGTTTGACGGTGTAGTCCAGGACGCCGCGGGCAACCTCTACGGCACGACTAACGCCCGCGGCGGCGGCAGATGCGCCTGCGGGACGGTATACAAGCTGGACCCGGCAGGTCAGTTTACGGTGGTGCACACATTTGATGGCGACGACGGCCAATACCCCGAGGCGCCCCTGCTCTTGCATGAGGGCGCCCTCTACGGCATTACAAGCGGTGGTGGCCCGGGCGGCGGTACCGGGACAGTTTTCCAGATAACCCTTCCGTGACGCACAGCAGACACTTTCGCTGGCCGCCATCAGCGAGGATGAGCCTTCACGCCAGCATATCTTCCACTGTCCCTTGCGCTCGTCCCTATCGCTTGCGCGACGAGCAAGGACAGCCCATCGCTTGGGCCAATCTCTTTCTCGATGCCCAACGTCTTCGGGAACTGTCGTCGCCAATTTGGTGAAGTTCTCGCACAACTGACTGCCGCGAGGGCAGGTCTGGTGCCCGCGCTGGCCGAATCGCAGGCCGATCTTCTCAGGCGGCTCAAACTTGAACGGGTCGTGTCACGCGAAGTTCCAGCGCGGCGGGCCTCGCTGGTCGACCCGCTCACTTCGCTGCACGACGAGTGAAGGCCAGGGGTATCAACTATAAAGCGGAGGAACGGCTCTCCCCTCTCGGCCTGACGCCGCGGCGACTCCGCGCCGCCGCCCGCGTAAGCCACGACTCAGGCGCGGATGGGAATCCGGGGATGCCCAGAAAGGCGAGGTCTCGTCGGGGCCGTGCGCGGTAGCCGGTCGGATTTTACGCCGCCGGCGCGGCTGGGGAGAATTACCGATGCATCGCGGGGCAGGCAGGGCCGATTCGGGCCTTCTCAGACCGCCAGACATGCAATCGAAAATCCGGCCGCGTGTACATCTCGGGCGTTGCGGTCGGTCGGCTCCGTCCCTCACTGCTTTCTGGCTCTTTCTTTCGCAGCCCGTACGGTCTGCGTGGTGAGTTCCCGAGCTTGTCCTGGGGTGATTTTCGCATGCGTTGAACCTTTGCTCGTAGTGGACCAGCAGCCGTGGGCTGCGTTGATTGCCAGCTCGCGCCCCTTGAGAATCGTGAGTGCGAGGGTTATTTCCGCATCGCAGTATACCAACTTCTTCTGATCGGCAACCTTGCCCATCTCGTCGAAGCCGGCCGCCTGTAACGCCGGCTCTTCCAGGAAACCGCCCAGCCCGCGCTCGTCGCCGAGCAACGATTCGATTTCCTGGCGCAGGGCGGTGTAAGGGAGTTCGTTTGATCAATTCACCCCAGGCACCCGGAACGCACAAAACCCGCACGATCCCGCACAATTTGCGCGGCTCACCACCCCCGGACGCTACATGCATGGCGCATATACATCCAATGTACATTGGTTGAGCCGGCTTTTCGCCAGTCTATCCCTAACCCATTGACCCGTGGTATCTTTGCGACACCGGCGCAGCGGCGCGCGCCGTGCATTACGAACGGCCATGGCACACGGCGGATTCAAAGACGTTCTAAAAAACGGCGGCTTCCAGGCCTTCCTCTGGACCCAGTTCCTGGGGGCGTTCAACGACAACGCTTATCGCATCATCGTCTCCCTGCGCGCGGTCCACATCGTCGCGCAGGCCGATCAGAGCGGCAAATACCTGGCCTTGGCGGGCGCCATCTTCGTGCTGCCGTCGCTGCTCTTCACCGGCTATGCCGGCCACCTGGCCGACGTGGTCAGCAAGCGCAAAGTCCTGATCGCCGTCAAGTTTTTCGAGATCGCCGTCATGGCCCTGGGCATCCTGGTCTTCTTCTCGCAGAGCGTCCCGCTGATGTTCGTGGTGCTGTTCCTGATGGCGGTCCATTACACGGTCTTCAGTCCGGCCAAATACTCCATCGTGCCCGAACTGGTCTCCGACCGCGACCTCTCCCGCGCCAACGCCCTGCTGGAGATGACCACCCTGGTGGCCATCGTACTGGGCACGTCTGCCGGGCCGCTGCTCTACAAGCTTTGGGGCGCGGCGGAATGGCGGATCGGCGCAGCCCTGACGGCTATCGCGGTCGCCGGATGCATCACCAGCTTCCGCATCACCCGCGTGCCCGCGGCCGGAGCCAGCGCGCCGCTGCGCTTCAACCCGTTCGCCGAAGTAGCGGACGGCACGCGCCACCTGCTGCGCGATCGCCCGCTATGGCTCGCGGTCATGGCGATCTCTTACTTCTGGTTCCTGGGCCTGCTGTTCCAGATGGACCTGCTGCTGTTCGGCCGCGAGACCCTGCACATCACCGACGACCTGTTGGAGGGGCTCCTGATCACCAGTCTTTCCGTAGGCATCGGCGCCGGCAGCATGCTGGCCGGCCGCCTCTCCGGCGACAAAGTGGAGATCGGGCTGGTGCCGCTGGGCTCCATATTTATGGGTGTCTGCAGCATGGGCCTCTACGCCGCGCGCGGTTCTTATGCGGCGTCGATGGCCATGCTGATCCTGCTGGGCGTTGCGGCGGGCGTGTTCTTCGTGCCGCTCAATGCCTACCTGCAGCAGCGCAGCGAGAGCGCCGAAAAGGGCCGCATCATCGCCACCAACAACATCTACAACACGCTGGGGATGCTGCTCGCGGCCGGCACCTTCTACCTCTGCCACGATACGCTGCACATCAGCCCGCCGCACGTCATCCTGGCCTTCGGCTTCGTGAGCCTGGCGATCACGGCCTACATCGTAACCGTAGTCGACGATTTCCTGATCCGCTTCGTCTTCTGGATGCTCACCCACACGATTTTCCGCATCCGCATCGTGGGCCCAGAAAACGTGCCCTTCCGCGGGCCGGCGCTGCTGGTGTCGAACCACATGTCGCACGTCGATGGCTTCCTGGTAGGCGCCTGCGTGCAGCGCTTCATCCGCTTCATGGTGTGGAAACCGTACTACCAACTGAAGGCGCTCAACTGGTTCTTCCGCAAGACCAAGTCGATTCCGGTGGGCGGCGGGCGCGATGCCATCCAAGCCATCCGCGCGGCGCGCCGCGAACTGGCCGCCGGGCACGTGGTCTGCATCTTCGCGGAAGGCGCCATCAGCCGCACGGGGAACATCCTGCCCTTCAAACGCGGCATGGAGAAGATCCTGGAGGGTCTGGATGTCCCCGTCATCCCAGTGCACCTCGACCGCCTGTGGGGCAGCATCTTCAGCTTCGAGCGCGGCCGGTTTTTCTGGAAGTGGCCGAAAAGGATTCCGTATCCGGTGACGGTTTCGTTTGGCAATCCCATGCCGGCAAGTTCCACCGCGCACGAAGTTCGGCAGGCGATCGAGGAACTGGCGGCTGAAGCCACCGCGCATCGCAAAGGCGCAGGCGATACGTTGCCACGCCGCCTGATCCACAGCGCGCGCCGCAACTGGAGCCACTTCGCCATGGCGGATTCCACCGGGCACGAGTTGACTTATGGCCGCATGCTCGCCGGCAGCCTGCTGGTGGCGCGGTGGGCGCGCACGCGGCGCGACGCAGAGATGATCGGCGTGCTGCTGCCGCCCAGCGTGGCGGGCGCCTTGGTGAACGTGGGAATCACGCTGGCGGGCCGCGTTCCGGTGAACCTGAATTTCACCGCGGGGCCGGAAGCCATGGCCGCCGCGCGCGAGCGCTGCGCCATGCGTACGGTGGTCACCTCGCGCGTGTTTCTGGCGAAGGCCAAGATCGCAGCGCAGGAAGGCATGGTCTTCGTGGAAGATATCCTGGCGCGCGCCGGCACGCTGGCCCGTTTGCGCGCGCTGGCCGCCGCGCGCTTTGTCCCCGCGGCTTTGCTGGCTGGCAGGGCGCGGCCGGATGCCCTGGCGACGGTCATCTTCTCCAGCGGCAGTACCGGCATTCCGAAAGGCGTCATGCTCTCGCACTACAACGTGATCGCGAATATCGAAGCCATCGCGCAGATCTTCTGGATCGGCGAGCGCGACCGCATCGTGGGCGTGTTGCCCTTCTTCCACTCGTTCGGATATACGGTCACCATCTGGTTTCCGCTGATCGTGGGGTGCGGCGTGGTCTACCATCCGAATCCCACGGACGCCAAGGCCATCGGCGAGCTGATCGCGAAGTATCGCGCCACCTTTCTGCTTTCGACGCCCACATTCTGCGCCGCCTATACGCGCAAGTGTTCGCGCGAAGAGTTCGCCAGTCTGCGATTCGTGCTGGTGGGCGCGGAAAAGCTGCGTGAGCCCATCGCCGCCGCCTTCCGCGAAAAGTTCGGCGTGGAGTTGCTCGAAGGCTACGGCTGCACCGAAATGTCGCCCGTAATCGCGGTGAACGCGCCCAATTTCGAAGCGGGCAAAGACACGCAGGTGGGCAATAAGCCGGGCACCGTCGGGCATCCGCTGCCGGGTGTGGCCGCCCAGGTGGTGGACGCCGCCACGTTCGCGCCGCTGGGGCCGAACCAGGCCGGGCTGTTGCTGGTGAAGGGATCGAACCGCATGCTCGGCTACCTGGGCGAGCCCGAGCGCACAGCCGAAGCGCTGCACGATGGTTGGTACGTCACCGGCGATATCGCCGCCATCGACGACGAGGGCTTCATTCGCATTACCGACCGGCTCTCCCGCTTCAGCAAGATCGCCGGCGAGATGGTCCCGCATCTGCGCATCGAAGACGCCATCGCCGCCGTGCTCGGCGATGCGCCCTGCGCAGTGACATCGGTCGCCGACGACCATCGCGGCGAACGGCTGGCGGCGCTATATGTAAGTGAGATGGAACCCGCGGATTTATGGCAGAAGCTGTCGCAGACGGATCTGCCGCGCTTGTGGATTCCCAAGCGGGAAAATCTGTATCGGGTGGAATCGCTTCCCCAACTGGGCACCGGGAAGTTGGATCTGCGCGCGTTGAAAGTACGCGCGGAGGAGTTGGTGGCGTAAATGGAATTCTTTCTGTTTTTCTGCCTGATTGCGGTGTTGGTGGTGCGCTGGATCTTGACGCGGGAACGCATGCAGCGGATGGAAGAGCGCATCGCGGAGTTGACCGCGCGCTTCGACGCGCAGAGCCAGTTCGTGGCCGAGCTGCACGCCCGAACCAAACCGGCGCCGCAACCGGCTCCAGTAACGCCTATGCCAGCCCCCGCGCCGCCCCCACCGCCCGCGCCGCAGCCGGCCCCAGTGCGGCCTATACCGATGCCTGCGCCCGCGCCGCCTCCACCGCGGGTCGAAATCGCTGCGCCGGCAAGAGTGCCGTCGCGGCAGGCACGAGTGCCTGCGCCACATCGCGATTGGGAAGCCATGCTGGGCGGGAATTGGGCCAACAAGATCGGCGTGTTTGTGCTGGTGGTAGGGATCGCGCTGCTATTGCGCTATTCGTTCACTCAATTTGGCCCCGTCGGCCGCGTGAGTATCGGCATCGCGGCCAGCCTTGCCCTGCTCGTATCCGGCGCGGTTATCGAATCGAAAGAGCGCTACCAGATCTTCGCGCGCGGCCTGCTCGGTGGCGGTTGGGCCGCGTTGTACGTCACGGTCTATGCCATGCACGCGGTGGACGCAGCCCGCGTGATCGACAGCGCCGTGGCGGGCGCCATCCTGCTGCTGGCGGTGGCCGCCGGCATGATCCTGCACTCGCTGCGGTATCGCTCCCAGACCGTCACCGGACTCGCCTATTTCGTGGCGTTCGGTACTCTCGCGATCACGGACATGACGTCGCTGCCCTTCCTGGCGTTGATCCCGCTGGCGGCTTCTTTGCTCTATGTGGCGCACCGCTTCGCCTGGACGCGCATGACTATGCTGGGGCTGGTCGCCACTTATGCCGTAGTCGTCCTGCGCGGCGATACCGGCGCGCCGTTGTGGCAGGCACAGACCATCTTCGCAGTCTATTGGCTCCTGTTTGAAGCCTACGATGTGCTGCATCCCGAAGCCCAGTTGCTGTGGCTCAATGCCGCGGGCGCGCTGGGCCTGTCGCTTCTGAAATGGCAGCATGCCGCGCCGGACAAGCTCTGGATGCTGCTCGCAGTGGCGGCGGGCGCTTACCTGGTGAACGCCGCGGTACGCATTCGTTCGGGCAAATGGCATGGCCCCGCGACTCTGACCGCGGCGCTGGCGGCCGGCGCGATCTTTCAAAAGCTCGATCACCAGTGGGTGGCTTCGGCGTTGGTGGTGGAAGCGGAACTGTTCTACCTGGCGGGCCTGCGCCTGCGCGCGCCATATCTGCGATGGCTGGGCACCTCGCTTTTCGGTCTAGAAACATTGCGTGTGTTGGCGAGCGACCTGTGGGCGCTGCCGCTGCAGCAGTGGGCGCCGGTGGCATCGCTCGATGCCGTAGTCTTCTACGTGAATCGCGCGATCTGCGCCGCGGATTTCTTCTATGGTTACGCGGGCGCGGGCATGCTGGCGCTGGTCATCGGCAAGGAGACCCAGGAGCCCTACCGCAGCGTGGCGTGGCAGGCCGCGGCGGCCGGCGCATTCGCACTCGGCTGGTGGCGGCGGTTGTTCGATTTCCGCTTGCAAGGGTACCTGCTGCTGGCCGTGGGCCTCGTGGGAACGGCCGCGGAGACGCGCGAGTTGCCGCTGGCCGTGGCGGCAGGCATCTGCTATGCCGCTGTGCTGTGCGCGCTGTGGTCCGGGCACGATCGTCTCGCGGACGACGAACGCGATCTGCTGCGCTTGGGCGCCGGCGGCTTGGCCGTGGCGGCGCTGATGGCGCTGATCTGGCGGTTGGTCCCCGGCGAATATCTGGGAGTCGCCTGGATGGCGCTTGCGCTGCCGATCCTGGAGCTCGGGTTGCGCCGTTTGCCCAGCGACTTCCGCCGTATGGCCTATGCGGCCGCGGCGGTTGGCGCCGTCCGGGTTTGCGCTTTCAATCTGGCAGGCCTACAGAACTCCGGCCCGTGGCCGCCGCGCCTCATCCCCCTTTGGGCGGCTCTGCCGGCCTACGCCATGGCCTCCCGCGCGCGCCGCGAGGAAGCCGGCCTCGCGCTGATCGGCGCTTCATCGGCCGGGCTGGCCTTCGCGGTCGTGGCCCTGTGGGCGCTGCTGCCGGCCGGGATGGTGGCCGCCGCATGGGCGCTGGCTGCTCTGTTGCTGCTGCTGGCCGCCAACCTTTGGAAGCAGGAGGTGTTCCGTTGGCAGAGCTATGCCGCAGCCGCACTGGCCTACTTTTTCTGCATGGCCAATCTGCCCGATCTATCGCTTGCACTCTGGCCATCCTGCGCGGCGGCCGCCTGCCTGTACGCCGCACAACTGGTGGCGAAGCGCGACACCCGCCCGCGGCTCTTCTTCTCGCTGATGGCAACCACCCTCACCACGCTGCTGCTCTACTATCGAATCTCGGGTAGCATGCTGACGGTGGCCTGCGGCATCCAGGGCGTGGTCCTGTTGGCCGCGGGCTTCCCGCTGCGCGACCGCGTGCTGCGCATCTCCGGCCTGGTGCTGCTGCTCTCCTGCATCCTGAAGCTGTTCTTGTGGGACCTGCGCCATCTGGAGACGCTGCCGCGCATTGTCTCGTTCATCGTGTTGGGATTGATCCTGCTGGGCGTTTCGTGGATCTACACCCGCTTCCGCGAGCGCGTGGAGAAGTTTCTATGATTGCCCGTCATTGGCGAGGGTGGACGAAGCCCGCCGACGCAGACGCCTACGAGGACCTTCTCCGGAACAGGATCCCTGGCTTGAAAAGCGTTGCAGGCTATAGAGGCGGTTACGTATTGCGTAACGATGGAGCCGACGAAGTCGAGTTCGTGGTTTTAAACCTATTCGATTCTCTCGAAGCGGTGCAGCTTTTTGCCGGTCCCGACTACTCAGTGCCAGTGTTCGAACCGGAAGCTAAGCAACTACTGTCGAGAGCCGATCCGGTCGCGATGCACTACCAGGTCCGTGCTAGTACCGTTTCAGCCGGATAGCCGGCAATTTTACAGATAGTACATATCCGCCGGTATCGCACTCTGCTACTCTAAACTCCGAATGGAGACATACGCAAGTGAACGAAACAACGTTTGCCATGACTCCGGTCTGGCGGCTCCCGCTCCTGGCGGCCGTCCTGGTACTTGCTAGCAGCGCCTCCGTATTTGGCCAAACTGAGACCGTAATTTACACCTTCCAGGGTCAAGCTGGAAACGACGGTTACTATCCCGAATTTAATCCTCTGGTCCTCGATAAAGCCGGCAATCTTTACGGCACCACAACCTATGGCGGCGGCGGTCCCTGCATCTCCGGAGTCTATGCCGGCTGCGGCTTCATTTATCAACTGGCGCCATCTTCGCAACCCGGCGCCGCCTGGACCGAGACTGCCATCTGGCGATTCCAGGGCGGCACGGATGGCGGCTACCCTAGTGTATTGCTGATGGCCGGCGGTTCAGTAACCTGGATCAGAATCCAACATCCGGAGTGGTCGTCGACAGCGGCGGTGCGCTCTATGGCGTCACTTATGTAGAGACTTATAAGTTCTTAGACGGGGCTCTTACTGTGATCGATAACTTCGACCCCAGCTCCGCCGGCAACGGCTACGCTCCAAGGGGCGGCGTAGTGCTCGACAAGTCCGGAAACGTGTACGGCGTTACCGCGGCTGGGGGTGAGTATGGTTACGGAACAGTCTATCAACTGACGCCGCCCACTTACACTCAGACGATTCTGCACAGCTTTGCCGCGGGGGCCGACGGCTGGAATCCGCTAGCTCCGCCAACCCTCGGGCCCGGTGGCGTTTTGTACGGTACCACGCAGATCGGCGGCAACGATGGCTGCAAGTTGGGCTTCGGCGGAACGGGTTGCGGGATTGTCTTCCAGGTAACTCCGTAGGTGGAGGGCGGGCAATCCTGCCCGCAGCCGGCTTTCAGGCGGCTCTCTGGAGTTTGGCCATTTCGTGCGACTAGTGGATCGCTGGCGTGGCGCACCCGGCGTGCAGGCCTTTCAGGCGGCTCTGACCCCCCTGAGCCGGCTGCGTGCAGAATTGGCCGCCCCGCGAGACTGGCACGGTTATTTTTTCTCAATGGCCCGCTCAATCCTAACTAGCTTCCGTGATGACGAATCGCGGTGGATAATCGGCGGCTGCCGCTGCTAAAGCCGGCTGCTGAGAGGTGCTACGGGTTCCCGCCCGTCGTCGCGATGCCGAAGGGGCCGTCCGCGCCTGTGACGATGCTCTGGTTAACGTCACTGCCGTCGAGATTCGCGCGCCCGATCGTGGCGCCGCTGTAGTCGCTACCCGAGTCCGCCCAGAAGATGTACGTGCTGTCGACTGCGAGGAACGCGACGTTCCCGTTGAGGCCGGTAATGAAATCCGAGTTCAGGCCGCTCCCGTTGAGCCCCACACGCCCGATCCCGGTGCCGCCGTTGGAACAAAAGTAGATGTAGTCGCCTTGGATGGCTATCCCCTGGCCTCCATAGTAGATAAAGGTCTGGTCTACGTCGGTGCCGTCGAGGGTCGCCCGGCCGATGTAGCCGTTCCGGTAGCTAGCCCAGTAGATATGCGAACTTGTGACCGCGAGCCCGCACCCTCCGCTTCCGGCGTTGATGAACTCCTGGTTCACGCCGCTGCCGGCGAGGTTCGCCCTGCCGATGTAAGTGCCCCCGTCACCGTACCAGTAGAGGTACGAACTGTTGACTGCGACCCCGCATGGATTCGCTCCGCCGGTAATGAAGGTCGGGTCCGCGCCGGTGCCGTTGAGGTTGGCCCGCCCGACGTTGGTTGCCGTTCCTCCGTTGGCGCCCGACCAGTAGATATAGTCCGCATTCACCGTCAACCCCGCATTTCCAGTCGCCCCGCCGGTCGTCGAAGGAACGAAGGTCTCGTCTACATCAGCGCCGTTGATTGTGGCCCGGCCGATCGAGCCAGTGTTATTGTTCGTCCAGTAAACGAATGGGTGGGTCGCGTTCGGCTTGACAGTCTGTGCAGGTAACGAAACGGCCCACGCGCAGGACATAGCCAAGATGGTTCTACCGAAGATATGCTTTTTGGCAGCGCCGTGCATCGTATTTTTCATTTTGCATCCTCCCAAGTGACATTAATGAGCCCCAGATCCATGGAGCTACTCCTCCGGCCAATCTGAACGAGTAATTCCATTATGGACCCTTGCGCCTCAATATAATACTCCTGAGCTGCCTTCCCTTCAAGCGTTTGTTCACAATTTGTGAGTACTGGCACTATCTACCTATCGCCAACCTGCCGTTGATGCACCTCAGCGACCCAGTTCCGGATCTTCTTCACAGCATCATCCGCCGCCACCGGTTCCCCAAGTTGTACGCGAGCATACTAAGCCAAAAGCGCACCTCGTTGGAGTGGAATTCACACTCAACGGGCGTTAAAGGAGAGCTCGAAATGGCCCGTTTTGTCTCTGACCCATTAGGTGTGGTCCTCAGTAGCGTCTTTTTTATCGCGGGGACGCTTGTGAAACCGGCCGTCGATCATGATGGCCGCCAGCCGCGCGCCATCCGTGGCCAGCACGGAGATGTCTTCCAGAGGATTGCCATCCACTAACAGCAGGTCCGCCGCCGCACCTTCGCGGATGCACATCCGGCGAACGTGTTCACCAAACTTACACGCAGATCAAGACGCGTCTCGAAACCCATCCAGGCGTGGCGGTGGCGAGTTACGCGTGGCCCGGCATCT
>Ga0302325_10025855_pt1 | contig 12198 bp, 15 predicted proteins | sample Palsa_T0_2_FD_201948 | JGI IMG/M metagenome (GOLD analysis project Ga0302325, IMG submission 201948) | Peat permafrost microbial communities from Stordalen Mire near Abisko, Sweden - Palsa_T0_2 | ecosystem: Environmental > Terrestrial > Soil > Palsa > Peat permafrost | place: Sweden: Abisko...
TTTGCCTAGCGTTCGAAGCTGCTCTGCAGATCCGCGACGCTTGTGGTCTTTATAAGAGACGCTTGTAACCGCTGCGACGAACCACGCATGAAAGCAATTCCGTATTGCACTAGCGCAACGCGGAACTGCACTAGGCTATCCGTGAGGTCTCGCAGTCCACACGCAGACTTTGAACTTGGTTCGGAACGCGGAGATATCCCCGACCTAAATGATGTTTGTACCTTGTTCGGCGGCGAGCACATGCTCCGCGGTATATCCGGTTATCTGGTCACTGAGACGACGGATGAGAACCCAGAGCGGGTTGCTACGGTGCAGCAGCTGACCTGTGTATACCTCCAGAGTGCGCTCGATCCCGGAGACGGATCTTGGGCAGCGGGACGCGCCGCGTTCGCGAGTAGCGTCGAGCTAGTGGGCCGAATTGACGGCAAGTGATGCGTCCCGGATTGACTTTCATTCGAGTAACGGTAAGCCGACCTGCAGGGACCAGCGGGGCGACAGCGATGTAAGGTTGTGCTCACGCTTGACCTGGAATACGTCCGGACGTATTCTTTATGCATGGGTCGTCCCTCATTTCGCAATCAAATCATCGCTTCGGGGATGCAGACAGTGCATCATCGGGGTTTTGGCACCGTGGGATTGCGAGAGATCACCGCTCAGGCTGGCGTCGCTCAAGGTTCTTTCACCAATCATTTCGCAACGAAGGAGGAGTTTGGCGTGGCGGTGCTCGATCACTACTTCGATCAGCTTCGCGCTGTGATGGCGCAGACGCTAGAAGACGAAAGCCGTAAGCCAACGGCGCGTCTGCGCGCGTATTTTGAATGCATTACTGATCTCTTCGCCTCAGCCGGCTGGCGCTACGGCTGTTTGGCGGGCAACATGGGGCTGGAAGCTCCGGAACATAGCGAACTCCTCCGCCAGCGCCTCAGTGAAATCTTCGCTGAATGGGCCGGGCGCTTCGCAGAGGTTATCCGGCAGGCTCAGGAAGCTCACGAGGTTCGAGCAGATCTTGACCCCGAAGAGGCTGGTGCCGCGCTGTTGGAAGCGTGGCAGGGGGCGATGCTCCGCATGAAAATCGAGCGTAGTCCGGCGCCTCTCGACCGCTTCAAGCGGGTTATTTTTCCGGCTCTGCTATGTGTTCCTGTGCTGTATTGATCGTCGGCTCTTAAGCGCTCATGAAACGATGTACTGCAACCAAATGGAGGCACACAAACACGACAAACGAAGCAGCTTGGAAACTCTATGAAAGGTACCCTCGAGGGATGGAAGGCGATTTCCGCGGAGGAGCGGAACAAGATCGCCGCTGAAGTACTCGCCGACGATGGTCAATATTCCACCCGTCTTCACGAGTCCGGCAACCGACAGACAGTCATCGAGGATATGGCGGCCTTCCAAACAAAGTTCCCTGGCGGCCACTTTGACATTGGAGAGGTGTCAGGTCACCACGAACACGCACTACTCAATTGGGCGCTTGTACAGGGCAGACGGCACGGTTTTTGCCAGGGGCCATGATCAGATTCGGGTCTCTCAGGAGGGCAAGATCGTGAACCTGATCACATTCCCACCATCCACTTCGAAGCCGTAAGGCATGCCGGTCCGTATTTAGGAGCCAGCCAAGAAGCCTTCGCCAGCCCCACGATCAAATAACAGATTTGTTCGATCCGTCAAAAAGGAGCAGCATGACCATCCCCTTCGATATCATCTTGCCTCAAGTGAATGTTTTGGGTTCAACCATGGCCTACCGTGAAGCGGGCGGTCCGCAAGCACCCGTGGCGCTTTTCCTGCACGGGAATCCAACCTCGTCTTATATCTATCGAAAGATTATTTCGATGCTCGCACCGATCGCGCATTGCATCGCGCCTGACCTCATCGGATTCGGCCAATCCGGAAAGCCGGATATTGAGTATCGCTTTTACGATCACGTCCGACACCTCGACGCCTTCATTGAACAAGCTGGCATCTCTTCAGCATTCGTGATCGCGCAGGACTGGGGTACGGGACTTGCCTTCCATTTGGCCGCCCGCAGACCAGAGTTCATCCGCGGACTTGCATTCATGGAGTTCATTCGCCCCATTCCTAGCTGGGACGATCTTCCAGCGAAAGGAGCCGAGATCTTCAAAAAATTCAGAACGCCCGAGGTGGGCGAAGAGATGATTCTCGAGAAGAATATGTTCGTCGAGCAGATGCTGCCTGCGGCGACGGTCCGCAAGCTGACGGATGAGGAAATGTCCGTGTACCGAGCGCCGTTTCCTACTCCCGAATCGCGACGGCCGACATTGCTCTTCCCGCGTGAACTGCCCATCTCCGGGGAACCGGCAGATGTATATTCCACGATGGAGGAAGCACACCGCGCATTAGCCGAATCGACCTATCCAAAACTGCTTTTCGTGGGAGATCCGGGCTCTTTCGTCTCTCCAGCATTCGGCAGGAGCTTTGCGAAGGGTCTTACGAACTGCAGACTTGTCCAACTTTCCTCCGGCATTCATTATCTGCAAGAGGATCATCCCGATGTCATAGGCGCTAATGTCAAAGAATGGCTGACTGAATCGGTCGTCGGCTCGTCACGCGAATGAGAACAGCTGACTCCTGAGCGACGGCTTCAGGGTGGCATTGTAGGCGAACCGTTCGAGAAGGCTTTGCGGGACTATGTGCGATTCGATCAATGTATATCCTTCGGTCTACACCCGGAAGGAAAGTGGCTTATGTTGTCGTTGGCCTCGCCAGAATTCGATCAGGACGCTTACAGCTCGTTAGTGAAGGCATCCAGCGAGGGATCTCCGTATCGACGCCGACGTATTTGGTCAGCTCGCGGAGGCATGACTCCTGATCCGCGTCTCGAGTGACAAACACATCGCAGAAAGGCAAGTAGACGGACATAAACAGGTCATTCCGACCGGCGGCGAATTTCTCGCTCGTGTTCCCTTCCCGTAAGGAAGTGTTGTACCAAGACATCAAAAGCGCGCAGAGCTGCGCGCGAAATGGCGGCCACGCCGGGTTCGGATTGATCGTTGCGACCACGCAGCGTGCAATACCCGCGGCGATCAGCGCGTCCGCGCAGGATCCAGTCCTGCCGTAATTGCTGCACGGTTCGAGCGTCAGATACGCGGTTGCCCCACGCGGATCACAGCCAGCCTCATGAGCAGATTTGAGCGCTGCAATTTCCGCATGATCGAGCGCATCGTGTTGATTCGCTCGTGCGCCCAGCACCTCGCCAGCAAGGACAAGGACGCAGCCCACCTGCGGACTCGGCGACACCAGCCCCGCCGTCGGCCTCAACAAGCAACAACGCTTGTCGCATGTACGCTTCGTCGTTCACGAAGTGAGCATACCCCTAATGGGATCTCTCTGCGGCCGGTGCCGTATTTGATGTTGGTTGGTTTGCGCTATTGCGCGCCCAAGACCGCCAAAATATGTGCCAAACTGCACAGCTTTGGTTGTCCGACAAGCGCAGAATCGTTTGACAGGCGGGAAGGTCTTCTCTGCCGGTAAAGCTACATTGACAGGCTCAATCGAGTGTTCGAAGGAAAACATGACCAATAAGATCCATTTGGAAGCGATCAAATGGCCCGAGGACGTGGCCCCAAGCCACTGCCCAATCCATTTCACCAACGAGCTTGAGGTCGCAGCCTCTCCTGAAACGATCTGGTCGCTCCTGGTGGACCCCGAGGACTGGCCCAGCTTCTACCCAGGCGTTGAACACGTTCAGCTGTTTGACGGGCATCAGTCGCTGCGCCTTGGCACAAGGCTGGAAACCAATTTGGCTGCTCAAGACGTGCTCGCATCTGTCGAGGAGTTCGAACCAATAACGCGAATCGCTTGGTACGGCGGTCCGAAGGACTCCAAGGGCTCAAGGCTTACCACGCTTGGATCATCACACCCAAGCCCAACGGATGCTACCTATGGAGAGAAGAGACGATGCGAGGTCCGCTTTGGATAGAACTGGCCAAAAAGGCTCCAGATGCTTTTTGGCTCACACACGGGAAGCTATTAGCGACCCTTGCCAAAGTGGCGACCAAACGCGAGAGCTCTCGCCTTCAAGAAACGTCTGCTCGGTGAGCGCCTGATCCGGAGGTAGCACTTCCTATCTAACGGTCAATTGACTGAACAAGTTCAGCTTCAACATTGATAAAGGGGATTCCATGAGCTACGCAATCATAGGTGCCGGCAAAGAGGCTCAAGCAATCGCCAAGGCATTTGCCCGCAAGGGAGTCGAAGTGGCAATCGCGAGTAGGAAGACGGCAGAAGCGCTTGCACCGGTCGCAAAGGCGATCGGACCGACAGTCATCCCGAAGTCTTTGAAGGACGGCGTTAAAGCCGACATCGTCATTTTGGCCATCCCTTTCGGAAAGCAGACAGAAGTCGCAGAGGCTGGTGAGAGTTGGCAGGGCAAGATCGTGATCGACGTCACAAACGCATACGGTGTCTCCCTGGAAGATCTGGGCAACCTTCCCTCCTCCGTTGTGATATCCCGGGCTTTCCCGGGCGCGAAACTGGTGAAAGCCTTCAACCATTTATCCGCGGAAGTCCTGGCCGAAGACCCGAACGTCAAGGGTCTGCGGCGCGTCGTATTCATCTCAAGTGACAATGACGACGCCGCATCGCAAGTTGCTACTTTGGCTGAAGAACTCGGCTTCGCGCCAGTGAAACTGGGGAAGCTTGCAGTGGGAGGTTTGCTCATTCAGGCACGCGGAGAGACTTGGGCTCCGCTCATCTTTCAGGATCTCTTCAAGAAGGCGGAAACGAATGTATGACCATGTAATTTGGCCTGAGCAATTTGATCCAAAGATCTCGGCGATCTACGCGCTCAACGACATTGACGTGAACGCCCCGCCTGAAGTGGTGTGGAAGCTGCTGGTCGACGCCGAGAATTGGTCGAGCTACTTTCCGGCCGAAGATCATGTAAAGATCCTCAATGGTGAGTCGGAATTGGCGCTCGGAACCAAATACAGCAGGGTGACCGTTGGTATTCCTTGCGATCTTATCGTTACGGAATACGTGCCCGGCCGCAGGCTGGCATGGTCGACTCTGGTGCACGGCGACGAAACCGGTTCGAGCGCTTACCATGGTTGGGTCATCACGCCCACGGACACGAGCTGTCACCTGCTCAGCGAGGAGACTCAGCAAGGCCCCTACTTCCTTGAGGAGATCGGGCGCAAGCACCCCGGTGCGCTCTACCGCTATCACCAGGAATGGGTCGAAAGTCTTGCACGTGCGGCAGAGGCTGAAGCCGCTCACGCTACAACGGCTTAACTAAGCTGCGCCTTTATCGAAACCAAGCAAGCGGAGGAACATCATGGTCACACTTCTTGAAAATCACACTATGGCCCCCTGGTCCGTGCTCCATCCATTCGGCACGGAGGATCAGGCTGTAATGGCTGCTATGCGCGCTATTGTCGAACCCAACAAAGGAAGGCTTCAGGGAACAGCGGCCCGCGTTCCGTTTGATGCCATCATGGAGCACGTCACGGCACCTGTCGGGGTTGTGTACGAAGCTGACCGTGTTGGCGGCATTCCAGGGTGGTGGTGCCGACCCGAAGATGCGCGGCCCCGGCAGGCCGTCATGCACATCCATGGTGGGTGGTTTAACTGGGGCTCTGCACAAGCGTTTCGCCATCTGGCAGGTCATATCGCTGCTCAAACTTCGGCGGCGGTGTTCGTGCCAGACTATCGACTTGCGCCGGAACATCCGTTTCCTGCCGCCGCTGAAGATATCCGGGTCTGCTACGGCGGTTTGACCGAGGGAGGCTTCTCAAAAATTGCCATTACTGGTGATTCAGCTGGCGGTACCCTGGCGCTTGGGTTGCTCGCGCATCTCGCGGCAAACAGTGACGGCGCCAGCAAAGCTCTCGTGGGCGGAGTGGCACTCTCACCCGTGACGGATCTGTCCCTTTCCGGGAAAAGCTGGTCGACGCGCGCTGTTGCTGACCCCTACTTTACCAAGCCGCAAGTCACCGAGTTGGTGGGCTCCTATCTCCACGGCCATGACCCGGCAGACCCGCTCGCCTCGCCGCTCAATGCCGAACTGGCGGGATTGGCCCCGATCCGCGTGCATGTCGGCGACGACGAGACGTTGCTTGATGATTCCGTCCGCTTTGTTGAGCACGCGATCGCGGCAGGAGTCGATGCTCGCCTCGATGTGTGGGAAGGCATGGTCCATGGATTCCTTGGGGGCGTGGGACGCCTCACCGCTTCCAACGAAGCTCTTCAACTCATCGGTGAGTTTCTGAGCGACCGATTCGCCGAGTGCGCAAAGCAACGGTAAGAAGCTCTACTTCAGCAGGGTCAGTCTGAAGAACTCCGGTCACCGCGCTATCAATAAGCCCCACGAAGGAGAATACGCCTTGGCAACAACGACGGACATCGAGAAGGCGAAGAATGTGCTTGACGGAATAGGTAGAGGAGACCCAGACCTTGCCGTCCGGCACATGAACCCGGCCAAATACATAGAGCACAATATCCATTGCGCGGACGGTATTGACGGAGTCCGAGAGTTCATCAATCAAGTATCGAAGAAAGACCATCACGCTATGATGATGCGCACTTTCCAGGACGGACCCTACGTCGTCACTCACGCAGAGGGTTTGATACTCGGTCAAAATATCTTCTTCGACATCTTCAGAATTGAGGAAGATCTTATTATCGAGCACTGGGTCTTTTCAACAAAAGAGGCTCCTCCCAATCAGAGCGGACACACACAAACAGACGGGCCAACTGAGGAAAAGCTCTCAGAGGACGCCGAGAAGAACAAGTCGATCGTCAGGGAATACTACGAAACGATTCATGTCTCTGGGGATCACAGTAAGATTTCGCGATATTTCTCTGGAGATCACTGCATCCGTCATGAACCCGGCGTGCGCGACGGCGTTGAGAACTTCAAACGTGACTTGGAGAGACTGGTTGTAAACAGAAGCATCGATGAGATCAAGTTCGTGCTGGGGCAGGGAGACTTCGTCTTCATCGCTGCTAAGGGCTCTCATGAGGGCGCTGCTTGCGTCTACATCGACCTGTACCGAGTGGAGGACGGAAAGATCGCTGAGCGCTGGGGCTTTCCCCAGGAAGTTCCGCCCCAGGAACAATGGAAAAACAAGAACGGCATGCTGTAGTTCGTTCTCAATACTAGATGGAATGCGATTGGCTCGCCTCTTACCACGTTGCGTGCATTTCACTCAGAACAACTGCTGCAAGAGGAAAACTGGTATTTCATCGGCTCCGCTAGCTTCTCAGCTTTGCTCGCGGCCCAAGTGGCCACGCTTTACGTATTGCTCGACATGTACCGAAATGCACAGTACCGGGAAGCAGGGGCTGTTCTACTCACAGTCGCAGCACGTACAGTTCGCTAAGTGCTGGTCGTGCGAATCCATTGAGAGACCAATCGGAGCAAATCATGAATAGATTCGAAGGAAAGATAGTAATTGTAACGGGGGCAGGATCCGGTATCGGCGCGGCCACGGCGCGCCGCTTCCTGCAGGAAGGCGCGTACGTCGTCGCCAACGGAAGGCGTGAAAATAAGTTGCACGAAACCATTGCAGGTTCCGATGCAGCAAAGTCGCTTGTTCACCCTGGAGATGTGTCTGATGAGGCTTACGTGAAGCGCCTTATGGAAGACACGATCACTAAGTTTGGCAAGCTGGACGTGTTGGTCAACAATGCGGGGATAGCCACCTTCGGCCCCTTCGCGCAAATCACCACAGACCAATGGCGGAAGATGATGGGCACCGATCTGGATGCAGTGTATTTCGTTATTCGCGAAGCATTGCCCCACCTCTTGAAGACCAAGGGCTCGATCGTCAATCTCTCCTCCGTATCGGGTTTAGGCGGAGATTGGGGGCTGAGTGCCTACAACGCGGCAAAGGGCGCCATCACAAACTTCACACGCGCTCTGGCGCTTGAGTATGGCTCACATGGCGTTCGCGTAAACGCCGTGGCGCCCAGTTTCACCTCTACCGAAGCCACCGCTGACTTGGAGAAGAGTCCTGCTATCATCGCGGCGTTTCGTGACCGTCTGCCCATCGGCAGAGCCGCCATACCGGAGGAGGTCGCGGGTGTGATTGCGTTCCTCGCTAGTGAGGACGCGGTCTTTGTCAATGGAGTGGTTCTGCCGGTCGATGGTGGAATCAGCGCATCCAATGGACAACCGAACTTCCTCTCTCTTTTAGGACAAGGCTGAGATCCAGATCGGCCCACTGGAACGCAGGCACAAGGAATGCACATATGAATTTTCGCTCGAAGTTTCTCGCCATCCTGATCACGCTCGCCCTGTCGATGGCAGAAACGCCATCTGCGCGGCACAGACGAAGAGTGGAACCGTCACTGCCGTAACCCACATAGATATCATCCCGGATGCATCCAAGCCGCAGTCAGAAGAGAATGCAGCGAAGTTTCTTCGTACCCAGACGGCGGCGACCCAGCATGATGCCGGCCTTATCTCCTACGTCGTGTTACAGCAGGACGGTTTGAGCAACCACTTCACTATCGTTGAAACCTGGCGCGACAGCCGGAGCTAGACCCCTGCGATGGAATGTCCAAGCCGGGGTTACAGGTTCGATCCTGTCTCGCCTACCAGCCCCATCGTTTCCCTTTACTCCTGACCAAGTTCCGAGCGCTGCTTTTCTCTCGCGATATGGTCTTCGAGCGCTTGGATCTCAGAATCCAGCCCGGTGACACGGATTGCGTCCGCAAAGCCATCGTGAGGTCTGGCTTGCATGAAATCCCTTTCGCTCCTGAGATCTTGTAACCTGCGCTCCTCATCGAGTGCAATGGTTTCCTCCGTCGAAGCTCCGAACGCCTTTCGACACTGGCAGTGTAGGTACAAAGCTCTGCTGCCGGATATGCCATAAACCCATAATTGCAGCCAAAAATTGACCGATCTAGAATCCTCGCGTTCAACCATTTGGCTCGTGGAACCGAAATACTTCGGGCGTGAGTTGTATTGCCCCTAGGCCTTTGGGTAAGCAGCGCTTTTCATGTGCCACCTGGGCCGGTATGAGAATCGAAACAGAGGGTTGAACCCGAAATCGCGCGAAGCCACGGTTGGCAACACGATTCCTCGCCGTTGATAGGTTCATCAACCGATGATGAGTCGGCATTCAATCTTTCGGGAATAGTGTCGTGGACGGAATAACCATAGACTGAGCCTGTTGGCCAGTCATACTTAGCTTGTCCTCGCCGTCGATGACAGTCTCTTAGCCACAATCCCCAGCAACGAAAGGTGACGCCATGTACAACACTAAGGCCTATGCCGCTTCCAGCAACTCTTCTCCTTTGGCTGCCACTACCATCCGGCGGCGGGAGCCGGCAGATAAGGACGTGCAGCTTGAAATATTGTTCTGCGGAGTTTGTCACTCGGATCTGCACCAGGTAAGGAATGAATGGAAGGATGCGTTGCCGACCGTGTATCCCTGTATGCCGGGACACGAGATTGTGGGACGCGTAACGAAGGTGGGGAAAGCCGTAGGAAATTCAAAGCCGGCGACCTTGCCGCTATTGGCTGCATGGTGGACTCGGATGGAACTTGCCCAGCGTGCAAAGCAGGAGAGGAACAGTTCTGCCCGGACCTCACATTGACTTATAACGCTCCGGACAAATATCTGGGTGGAGTGACCTACGGAGGATATTCAGACAGCATTGTGGTGACAGAGCACTTCGCATTGCATGTCCCGGAGAATTTGAACCCGGCCGGTGCCGCTCCGCTGTTATGCGCAGGCATTACGACCTACTCCCCCATGCGACACCGGAATGTGGGCAACGGTACAAAAGTGGGTGTGCTGGGCCTGGGCCGTCTGGGACACATGGGCGTGAAATTTGCGCACGCGCTGGGCGCGCATACTGTGGTGTTCACCACTTCAGAGAACAAAAGAGAAGATGCCTTGCGACTGGGCGCAGACGAAGTAGTATTGAGCCGCGATCGCAGCCAGATGCAGAAGCATGCAATGAGCTTCGACTTTATCCTCGACACGATCGCGGCCGACCACGATCTAAATGCATACCTGCAACTGCTGAAACAAGACGGAAATCTGACGCTTATTGGCATTCCGGAGAAGCCACTGGCCGTGGCGCCATTCAGTCTGATCAGGACGGCGCAATCTGTCGGGCTCGCCCACACCGTGGTCGCCACTTTTTCTAGCAAAATCTGCGATTTGTCACAATTTTTCGAAAGATGTGGCACACTTAGCCATTGGCAGCCGTACTGCATTTAAGGTAGTCCTCACCTCTGGCTGCATTCAATCAGATCGCAGTTGGTTTGGCGGTTGTTCTCGAGCCTAGCTCATGGATGGCAATCGAATCAGGCCTTAGCTTCTCCCCACCCAGCCACCCTCCTCGACACCTGAAAAACCGAATCCGAGCAGCCAAGCCCGCGCCTCGTTTACTTTTGCTGTACGGGTCGATCGAGCGGGCTTCCTGCCCGCTTTGAAGACGAAGAATTTGGAAGTCCAAATTGCCAATTTGGTTAGCGGATGAGTTTCATAGCGAGTTTCCTGTGAAGGCTTGGTCGACCTTGCAAGTCTTGCCACAGCTCGTGGCAACATTGCTCTGGGGTCTCACAGGTTCCTGTTAGACCGGGTTAGAGACCGTGCCACTCGCGGGCACTTGAGAGCTGTAGTCGAATTTGGCTAGAGGAGTATTGCTCCACCAGCAGCGGGGTAAGGCCCTCTTGAACCTTTCTCGTATATGCCCGCCATCGGCTTGACAGGTGTCGAGGCGTGGCTATCGCCTGAGCAAAGCGGCAATCCTGCAATCAAGGCGATCAGTTTCGGCGTGCTTGTCGACCACTTCCGCAGGAAAGCGATAACCACGGAAGAACTTGGGTGGGCGCAGAGCGATTTCTAGACAAAATCGCTTGTGGGAGATTTTCCGCTCTGCCACGAATCTGAGAGGAGGGACAATGCAAAACGGAAGCTTGATATGCAGACAGCGTCAACAAGGGGCGAATGTCTGGGAGTTCCGGTGGAGGGAACCTGGCTCGGAAGGAAAGCGCCGGCACCGCCGGATAGTTCTAGGTTCGACTTTGGAATACATCGATGAATGCGCGGCTCGGCAGGCGATTGCAGCGCTTCAATTGGACATCAACGGAAATGACGTGCGGACGCGAAGCAAGTCCGTGACAATTGGCCAGGCATATAGCCACTTTCGACAACTAGAGTTGAGAACAGAGTCCGCTTGGAGGACGTTCTCGACCAGGAACGGTTACGACGGATACCTCAAGAAATGGGTAATCCCTCGCTGGGGCACCCGAACGTTGGCCAGCATCAAAGCCGGAGAAGTCGAACAGTGGATGCGCTCTTTGCCGTTGGCTCGCTCAACTTGCGCCAAGATCAGAAATGTCATGAGCGTCTTATTCAACCATACGATCCGTCATGGCATTGGCAGCGTGAATCCGATTCGTCTCGTTCGACAAAGCGCGAAGCGCAAAAAGATCCCTTTGGTATTGACTCCCGACGAAATCCGGAAACTGATTGCAGCGCTGCCAGTCAAGGAAAGCACGTTGGTATTTCTCGATGCCGTTACCGGCTTGCGGATGAGCGAACTGTTCGGTTTGAAATGGGGCGATATTTGGTTTGCAACCGGTGAAATAAGCGTGATTCGATCAATCGTTCAGCAGGTCGTCGGTCCTTGTAAAACGGAAGCTTCTCAGAAGCCCGTTCCAATGGACCCTTGCCTGGCTGAGGCATTGGCGGCGTGGCAGGAACATTCAAAATACAGATCACCCGAGGATTGGGTCTTCGCCAGTCCAAAGAGTCGGGGGCGCCGGCCTTATTGGGGCCAGTCCATAATGCGCAATGTCATACGGCCCACGGCCGTGAAACTCGGCATCAGTCGGCGGATTGGCTGGCACACGTTTCGCCACACCTACTCGACTCTCTTGCGTGCAACGGGCGCGGACATCAAGGTAATGCAGGAACTGTTGCGGCATGCCTCTGCCAGGGTAACGCTCGACACCTATACCCAGGCGATTACCGCGCAGAAGCGCAATGCCCAAAGTGCCGTGGTCAAATTGTTAATCGCATCCGGAGAATCGACGAACTGACATTCCGGGGGCACTTGTGCCCATTTGTGCCCACGGAAACGTAGCGGAAAGCCGCGCGAACACCGCATTTGTCTCTTTGCAGAATCAGCTTGCGGGGCAATTTTGTGCCCATTTGTGCCCACGCCACTTCGCAAGGATCAATGTAAGTCTAAGATTCTATTTGGCGTCCCCGACGG
>Ga0302325_10025856_pt1 | contig 12196 bp, 14 predicted proteins | sample Palsa_T0_2_FD_201948 | JGI IMG/M metagenome (GOLD analysis project Ga0302325, IMG submission 201948) | Peat permafrost microbial communities from Stordalen Mire near Abisko, Sweden - Palsa_T0_2 | ecosystem: Environmental > Terrestrial > Soil > Palsa > Peat permafrost | place: Sweden: Abisko...
TGAGGTGGCCCCGGACTCAGGAGTTGATACAGCAGGAGCGGGGATCAAAGAAGAGGAAGCTACCACCGAGCGCTCGCACAATGTACCAGCAATCTGCGGGACAATCAGGACAATTTGGACCGCCAATGTCCCAGCCCCTCGTGGTACAATCACCTCCGTCAATGACCCAGGCCCCCGTGTACAATCAGTTTGGACCCCCGCCACCATCTGCTCCCTCAATGTCCCAGCCGGCCGTGTACAATCAATTCCCAGCGACCGGTCCCGTGTACTTGAACCAGAACCGGAGCCCGTACAATGAGCCAAAAAAGGAATAAAGCATCTGAAATTGGGAGGGGGTGGGGTTGTAGATTGAATAGATGCTTTGTCCCAAATCTCTGCCTTGCATGTGACGGGCCCATACATACTCTTTCACATTATGAAAGATAAAGAAATCTCACAAACCTTTGCTTCAGACTCCTTTCCTTTCCAGATAGACGTAAGGTAAAGTAGATCTTACAAACATTTGTTCCAACCCTCTTTCAACATACAAACATCAAGTAGTAAAACACCGTCCCTCCCCCTCCCCTCCGTAAAGAAGCAAAGAAGCCCTGACAACCGCACGTCTCCGTCCCCGTCTTTCTCTACGCAACAATGCGGATCTAACAATGTAACGGCATGTATTTCAACGCCGCCACACCGCTACACCACTACACCGTTTCCTCCACGCAATATAATTTACCGCCATCTCCAGCTACATTAACTTTAAATTCAACTCAACTCAACGAAGACGTCCCCGCTACCCCACTACCCCCTTCGTTGTACCAAACAGCTTGAACATTCAACTCCTTCCTCCACCTTCCTCCACTTCAGCGGAAATGAAACGCACCGCCTCCACCGCGTCCCTATCTACCTCTACCTCTACCTCTACTTCTTCCTCGGAAGCAAAAAAAGGAGGAAAAAGAGGCAGCTCACGGATGCAGCTTGAAGCCCTAGCGCAAGTAGCGATGCGAGAGGGCTTGTCGGCAGAACAGGTTGCGTATGAGAAGTGGGTTGATGGACAGCCGCTTGGCGATGTGGTGGGCTGGGAGGAGATGGGGGAGGGGGAGAGGGGGGTGTGGTGTAAGGAGGTTTTGGGGAGGGGGGTTGGATGTGGGGAGCGAGTTGGGGTTGAGGGCATTGAGGACGGATATGCGAGTGTAGAGGATAGAGGTGAAGAAGGAGGGAAAGAGGCGGTGGGGGATCTGGGAGAGAGTCGCTGGATTGCGGTGCGTACGGAACAGGCTGTGGAAGAGAAGCTTGCTTCTGAGATTCAGGTGGTTGGCGAGCTGGAAGAGTGTCCCTTGATATCAGCTGGTATGATCAAACCTCACTCGGAAATTCCTGCTCCCGACTTTAGATATTGCGCAATCTATTCAGGAATTGAAGCATAGCTGACTACCCTCACAGCCGAAGCAGAACCACTTCCAGCTGAAGAAACATCGCCAAGTACAGAATCATCAACAATTGAAGAAGTATCTCCGAAATCAGAACTGCAACGACCATTCCGACACAGCGCTCGTGTATGGACAGCCACCACGACCGAAGAAAGCTCTCTCAAGAATAAACCACAATGTCCGCCCTGTGCACGTCTCAAGCGGACTTGGACCCGATGTCGAGGCGGTCCGCCGTGCATTGAGTGCCAGCACCGAGGACTCTCGGCGGAGCAGTGCCAGAGCTATGATCTGCTAAATCGGTCGAGAAAGAATAGGCTTAAGAAGAGAGGGGAGAAGATGGAGGAGGTCTGTGGTGAAACGGAGATAGAGGAGATAGGACGGAAGGAGAGCGTGGGAGAGGACGTGATGGCGGAAGAGGGGAAGGGGGATACGGGTGGTTTGGGAGTTCCAGGAGAAAGGGGAGATGCTGATGCCGAAGAGGAGGCACAGTGAGATTGTAAGAAAAGGGGGAAACTTTCTGGATACAAGATAAAGAGGCACAGGAGAATTGGGAATTGAGCTCCGGAAAAACCGGGAAGAGTAGCAGTGTAGAAGAAACTTTCTTGAAACACGTTATCAGGACGTTTGTGAACCTCTCGTTGTGGTTCCGGTTATCCGACTTGAAGAGCAGGTAGGTAGCATGAACTCCTGAATACGATGGCTGGAACCCAATGATGTGTGGAGGTGAAGAATCAGAGTTGGCAATTACTGAGCCCTCGCGCACCTATCCAATGCCGGGCTGAGTTGCGCCATCCCGCATGCGTGATCTGACATATCTGATAGATGGTGTCAACGTTCTTACTCAGCCTGCGCGATGCGAAAAAAAAGGGGGGGCAATAGCCACCACATAAGGTAAGTTCCAGACTGAGAAGTCACCGGTCTGGTAGAACTTTGTTCCCGTGGGATCAATGAAAGGGGTGCATAGCCTCGTGTTGAAGGGCCGTTATGCCGGACGGCGTAACATTCTTCCTGGAGTGTCGTTGGAAAGGGGGGATGAAGTCGCGTACACGGCTGCGCTGCCGGACTTTGTTTAGCTGGGTTCCTTGCAGTCCTTCCGAAACGTCCTATCAGATTCACGGTCGCAATGAACCACGCTGCTTGGTTGGAAGCCTGGAAGCTGTGCCGGATCTTCCAATTCTGTGGTCACAGACTCACCGGGAACTAAAATATAAGGTTGGTGGTTGGTGGGGCCATAGCGTCGAGGAGCACAGCACAGCCGAAAGCGAAGAGGTACACGGTCCCGGACGGCACGGATGCCACAGCTGAAGAAAGGGCCGAAGAGCAGTTAGATGGTGCAGCCTTCGAAACCAATATTTCGCGCCATCATTGATTCATTGGATGACTGTTTCAGGATCTTCGATAGAAAGGTTGAAACTTTCCGAAACCCGCCCAACCCATGCCCAAATTTGCCTCGTGGCAATTGGTTCCCGAGACTTATACCCAGATCATTTAGAAGCTAAGCGATCGACGTTGAGGAGATGATGGGCAAGGGAGAAGCGTGTCACATCCTTGCCCTTTATCAAATTTGTCCAGGAACAGGCACCTTGCACCGAGAAATGACAAGATATGCCAAGTAGTGTGGAATCATTGCTTGCTGTGGAGTAACCTATAAGCAATATCAAGACTAAGGTGAGAGCATAATATTCTCAAAACACTGCCACAGTTGGAAATTGATGTCTCAATGGGGAAGGGAGATACCAATCCATCACAGCATCTGAGCGGGCATGAAACACTTAAATTCTGTAGTCCGCCACAGATTGTTCGATTTCCAGAATTGGGAGAACGCATTGATTGATACTGTAGACAGATTTCGAATGATGGAAAACGCATGAGCATCGTCCACGGCCCAGGTCCCCGACTCCACGTTTCGGTGACGCTGCCACGTAAGGCGAAATTGGCAAAGGGACGATGTTCGCCTGAACCTAGTGAAAACGTGAGGCTAGTCTTCTAGAACCCAGCACCGTGGGGAGGGCTGTCAAAGCAGACATCTCCAGAGCAAGGATTTCATCCTGCATTGCATGTCCAGCCCTCCCGATTCTTGAAACTGCAGTTGCCCAGCTTGTAGGCAACCTATTGACCTCCAACAATCCAACGGTGAATGCCGCTGCTTGGACTTCGTATCCTGAAGTGCTGTAGCCAAGTTGGGAGGAGCGTTTTAGAGCATGCAAAAGGAGAAGCTCACAAATCCACGTGCTTTTTGGCGATAGAAGATAAAGGTACCAGAACCATGGGGCCGAAATTCAGGCACGTGGTTCAGGGATGTTGGCAGATGGTACTGTAGATGGCCGACGGCAAGCGATGGAGAAAGCTCAGTTCGGGTAAGGCTGGACGTGGGGCGCCGGCTTTCAAGATTTCGATGGTCGATGTACGCAGGAACCAGTGGAAAGGGGGGCCTTTTGATTGGTGATTTTCACGACGTGCTGTAGCGGCCGCCTCTTTGGCCCCCACGAGGTCTTTGCGTTCCAAATCCAACGCCTCCGCTGTTGTACAAAGCCACTCGCCCGCCAACCTTACAGCAACAGCAACTGCATCTGCATCTGCATCCATCTTTGTCAACTGCAGTTGGGTTTTCTATTTTTTGGACGGTCTGTGACTCAAATTCCGGACGCATCACGGCTCCAAACTTGCACCGCCCGTGCTGACCGCAACATCCGTTCGACCGTTGACCGCTCCACGCGTGCAAAGCCGGGCGTCCACATCGAGGCGTTTGGCCTCTGCAGAAAAGGCGGGCGGCCGCGTTTTCGTAGTCGAGCCACTCCGGTGGCAGTATATTTTCAGCATTGGCATCGACGTACCGTACTCGAGCGAATGCGAGGCAGCGGTGTTAGATGTTCCGGCATTTCGGTACAGATCTCCGGAGACTGTGCCCGTTTGATACAAAGCGTGACGGTGCGGCGCTAGGCAGGAAAAGGAGCTGGCGTTTACGAGCTGAAGGCCAATCGCAGCCCCCCTTTTCCTTCGCTTAGCTCCGAGCAGAGAAGAGACGGCGGGGCCCAGGCGGACGCCCCTGTGACTGGTCGAGCACCGACGAGGCTTGGAAGTCTTGGACCAGCTGGGGCCAGCTGGGGACTGGAGACTGAAGACTGGAAGGAAACTGAGGAGTCCTGGGGGAAAGGCTGGCAATCTGGCAATCTGGCAATCTGGCATCCACTCACTTTCTTTCTTCATGCTCTCATAGACTCACCTGCTCACTGCTCTATGCTCCACTAGCTTGGCGGCCCGCCCTTGGGCTGCAGACACGTGAGTCAACCCCCTGCCACAATTGCAATATATTCCGCCAATCTCACTGGCCCTCATGCCATGACTGCTCTTGACTACCCTAGTATCCCTGGCGCAAGATCCAGCTTTGGTATCCGCTTCGTCTGTGAGGGGGAAAGCATCCCACCCCCCCTTTGCCCCAAAATCCTGTCAGGCAGGTTCCGCAAGCCGCAAGCGTCACATCATCATGTCTGGTCCATGTACGCAGCGGTTTTGGCGCTTTTGCTGGTACAGTAAGTTGGTAGCCCTCTAGATGCACGTATTGCCAGGGGACCCCTCATTTAGCCAGATTGATCCCATGCGCTCTATCACACCGTATAGAATTACCCTTAAAGCATCGCAGCGCATTCCTCGGTGGTGGCAGAGTCAGTTCCTTTTCTCCAGGTTGATCAAATCCACCGTCATGGGCAATACCTGAATAGGACGCTCTCCAGCGGCGTACCTACGGCAAGGGCATCCTACAGTACAGATGAGCGCGGCGTCCATAATATGCTCAAGGCCATTTGACCCGCCCCAAAATCCCAGAGCAAATGCCACAGGTTGGACGCTGCACCGGAAAAACCTTACTCACCTTGACCGTCTTCTCCAGATCCCCACACCTCTTGATGTCGAGAATATTTTACCTTGACGACAGGAACGATGGCATTGCGGCATCCATACCCAAACGTTTATAAGTTCTTCAATCAATTCGCAGCTCCAGACCAGGCGTCACCCGAGCAATCGTCCAGAAGTCAAGGGCTCCGAAAGAGTGGGCCTCGGTCCAAAACCGGCTGCTCGACATGCAAGTGAGCCACCTCCCGCCCTTGAAGAACGCGCCGACGACCTTCACCAAGCATTCAAAGAACATATTTGCTAACACCGCATAGACAACGACGCGTTAAATGCGACGAAACAAAACCGGGGTGCGTAAGATGTCAAAATCTCGGTCGCGAGTGCGGAGGATACGCTCCTGATGCGCTGGACGACTCATCGAAGAATGTTGCCCCAGTCCCTATCCACCCCAGACCTATGTCTGTCATGTCGTATGCTCCCTCTGTCGCTATTCCAGGCACTCAAGAGGAACGTCGCTACTTCCAGTTGTTTTGTGATAAAACTGCAGCGGAGATCTGCGGCTCGTTTGACCCCTCCTTCTGGACTGAGAAGGTCCTCCAACTATGTCATTCGGACGCCCCAATCAGACATGCTACGATAGCATTAGGAGCTCTCTCAAAATCTCTCGATGTCACCTCTTTTCCGACACGGCTATCTCTTTCGGGGTTTCCCCAGATCGACCTCTCTCATTTGGATGAACACCACAGATATGCTTTGCGGCAATACAGCAGAGCCATCGCTGCCCTTCGACAAATTCTTTCCGATGGACGACGCCATCTGAGGACCTCTCTCACGTCTTGTGTGTTGTTCATGACCTTTGAAGCTCTCCAAGGATGTTACGATGGTGCATTGACCCATCTCCGAGGTGGTTCAAGACTGCTGGCCGACTGGAGAACAGCGCGACGAGGGCAAAGCTCCCGCCTTTCCCAGGATTCACTGTCAGAAATCCAGGATGGGTTGATCGATGATCTCGGAAGGATGTTTGCTCGGCTTGACGTTCAAGGTCTTTTCGTTCCGCCACCATTCCCCATGCCCGAATCTGACTGGGAGGACGTCGTCGTTCCCGAATCATTTGACAGCCTGCAAGAAGCGCGAGAATCGTGGGATTTCTTGATGCAGGGGATCGGGCAATTCTATCGAAAATCCGTCGCTCATTCCATACAACATCCAGAGAGACTTACCATGCCGTTTTGGTTGCATCAGCACAAGCATTACTCCACTCAACTAGACAACTGGCGTTCGGCGTTTCAGGGGATATTTGCACAAGAATTACGCTCTGGGGCAGTAATGGCAGATTCATCAGATATGCTCAGCATTTATTTCAATGTTGCCACTGTTCTCCTCGCCTCCAGTCTGGAGCACACAGAGCTGCTGTATGATGAATACACGGCACTGTTTCAAGAGATTGTCACGAAATCACATCAACTCATTCAAAGCTCGGAAGATCCAAGCAACTCTTCTCGCTTTACTCTGGACATGGGAACCATTCTCCCTTTGATGGTCACAGCAACAAAATGCCGAGACCGACGGATACGAAGGCAAGCCATTGCACTTCTGTGGTCAAAAGCACGCCGAGAAGGGCTTTGCTACGACACCATCACAGTTGCGCGTCTTTGCGCTTGGCTATCAAGCATTGAAGGAGATGGCGTACAGGAAGACTCGGAGCCAATACCAGAAGCAAAGCGATACTGGATCAGCTACATGCATCTCAGCTCCGAAGAACACTGGCTGGCGGTCCAGCTGACATCAGCCACCACGAACGACAACGGGAAGCACACATTTAGGGAAACGACATTTTCTTGGTAAAGACACGCAAGCATAGGAAGCGACGGAGTTCAAGGATACGGAGCAAGGCATTTTGGCGACTTGGCACGGCACAGCAGAGCACAGCTTTGAAACAAGGGCATGGTGTCTACTTCGTGTGGCGGAGTCTTTCTCGGGAAGGGAACAAGGACTTGAAGAGTGATGCACCAAAGCACGTTTTTCATAGTTGTTGTCCTCGGCGTGAATAATGTAATACAGTGGTTCCGATGCAATCTTCACCCTTTGCTGGGTTGGTTCATACGTTCAACTCTTTTGCATCGTTCTTCCGACGAGATGGGATACGGAATGGAGATATGGCAGCCACTTAGGGTTGATTGATTGATTTATGAGTCTCGGAACGGGTCTAATTTGGAATATACCCGGATTGTGAAGTTTAAGGAGGGGAGTCATGATGTCCCGCTGGGGATATTCAGGGTACAGTCGCGGCCGCCATGGAGGAGGGAGAACATGGAGCACTGGCGTTGGAGTATGTAAAAATATGGATATCTGATTAACATTGATATGAAATTATTTCGCATTTTGTTTGAAGATATACTTCCTCAGCTCAGACTTACTTCAAAGCGTCAAAGCGTTCAGATTGTGCTGTGCAAACTTCACCCTAGAAAATACCTGACTCTGAGAAGCGGGGTAACACGTGATGCTGCCCCTCTATCTGTTGACGCCTCAGTCCACAATCCATGCACTAACCAGATTGGGAATCGTCCAGCTCGGTTAGACTTCCGCACACAATCGCGAATTTCTTCATTTTGGCGACATCGAATTTTGAACTCCATCGCCAACCCACCCGACGCTCCGAATTGACCCTCACACCCGCTCAATTCGAACCATCATGGCTGACGCACCAAGAGGCGGAGCTGCTGCTCGTGGAGGTGGATTCGGCTCTCGAGGAGACCGTGGAGGAGATCGTGGTGACCGAGGCCGTGGCCGTGGAAGACGTGGACCTCGTCGCGGTGCGAACAAGAACGAGGAGAAGGAGTGGCAACCAGTTACCAAGCTTGGTCGTCTCGTCAAGGATGGAAAGATCAAGTCGATGGAGGAGATCTACTTGCACTCTCTGCCCATCAAGGAGTACCAGATTGTCGACTTCTTCCTTCCAAAGTTGAAGGATGAGGTTATGAAGGTACGAAATCCCTGGCAATGGAAGTAGAAGCAGATTCGGAGAGTTTGAAACTGACATTCCATCAACTACAGATCAAGCCCGTCCAAAAGCAAACTCGTGCCGGTCAACGAACTCGATTCAAGGCCATTGTTGTTATTGGTGATTCTGAGGGACACGTTGGTCTGGGTATCAAGACATCGAAGGAAGTCGCAACTGCCATCCGTGCTGCCATCATCATCGCCAAGTTGAGCGTTCTGCCAATCCGAAGAGGTTACTGGGGTACAAACTTGGGTCTTCCTCACTCTCTGCCAACCAAGGAGTCTGGCAAGTGCGGTTCCGTCTCTGTCCGTGTAAGTAGACCCCGAGCTCGAAAGTTGGGTTGAAAACTGACATTCCCAGCTCATTCCTGCTCCCCGTGGTACTGGTCTCGTCGCATCCCCTGCCGTCAAGCGTCTTCTCCAACTTGCCGGTGTCGACGACATCTACACATCCTCGTCCGGCTCTACCAAGACCCTTGAGAATACCCTCAAGGCCACCTTCGTCGCTGTCGGCAACACATACGGATACCTGACCCCCAACCTGTGGAAGGAGACCAAGCTCATCCGGAGTCCTTTGGAGGAGTTCGGTGATGTTCTTCGAGCTGGTAAGCGATACTAGATGGTGGGATCTGTATCGGACTTGCGTAAAGGGATTTTTATTTGCACAAGGTGTTTAGCATGGAGATAAGCTGGGTTCAGTAGCTACGTTTAATTGAATGGCAGCCTTCGACCACACAGCATCTTGAACGTGAAGACTGATTCAAGTCAAAAATGGAAAGAGCCAGGGGACCAGCAAGGAGATCTTCGTCTTGCACTCTTTCCCCAAATGCAGGCAAGATTGTTTCTTCCAGAGTTGGAAGGAACCACCTGGGCGTGAGTGCGTTTATGGATAAGTATACTAAACTTCTTTCCCAAGCTTCCCTTTTCAAGCTTCTTTTGGAACCTCCAGCAATCTGCATCCACCCCAAGACCTTGCTTTTCCCCCTTGCCTCTATACTCGTTTTGGCATCATGCGTTTCCCACGTCGTTTTGGTGGCCGGATAGCTGCCATCATCGGCCTCATCACAATTTCCGTCATTGCAATCGTATCAATCGGGCAAGGTTTCAAGGTGTTCGTCGTCCGCAGAGATGGGATCCATCTCCGCAGACGCGATGGTTCCTCAACAATGACTCTCAATATGCCATGGAAGTGAGTTCATTTTCCGCAGACTACGGAAATGGCTCAAACTAAGCAAGCAGCAGACCAGTCCATGTAGCAGCGACACCAGAATCCAAAGACGTATCCCCGATTGCAGATAGTCTGATCGGAGACATGGCAGCGGTCGCTTCAGCGATTCTTGGTGGAGGGAGTGAGATTGCAAGTGCTGCATCGATGGGAACAGCTGGTTTGGAAGCTACGACATTGGCATCGGGTCCTGAGGCCTTGAGTGATGGCACTGCGAGTGTGTCAAGTGTTCTAAGAGATGTTAATGGCCAGATACAGCAAGCTACGGGTCTGGTGGGAGGAATCCTTGGGGATGCGACGAGTATTGTGGGGAGTATTTTGGCTGCTGCTACGAGTCCTTCAAATATCGGTGTCCTTCCTCACGTCAACTCGAATTTCTCAATCAACCAGACCTCGTCCCGAATTGGCGGATCTCAGGCATCTTGCACCACCTGCAGCAGTTCATATTCGGCATATTTGCTCAACACAACAATCACGACTGTGCCACGTCTTTTACCAGCGATTGCATCAACCACGACTCAACTCTGTGGAAATCAAACAACACCCTCATGTCCAGCTCCAATCATCACGACTTGTACGGTCACTGAAACCTGGCATAGTACACATTATGCAGAGACAGCAACTTGGTACAGTTTTGTAGCGAATTCGACTGTCACATGTACAGAAACAGTCAGGTATGGCATCAATATGTTCCAGACAAGCATATACTGATCCTATCACTTTACAGCATTTGCCCTACACCTCTCAATTATCAACTAGAACCGACTGCCACAGTGCCACCTACCCCAGGATTGATTGCATGTGCCAATGGTGTGCTAGCAAAGGGCCAGGAGGGTTGTCCATATATGTTGAACTTAACTTCTCCTCTCGTCTCAATATCGGTCGCGGATTCAGTGAGCTCTCCAACCTCGACCAACCCATGTCCGAATGCTGGCTATACGTGCTCAGAATGCCCAGACGGCTGGTTTTGCCCTCCTCATCCAACCCCTGCACAATCTTGCATCTGTGGGTATGGATGGGCATGTGCAAATTGCAAAGATGGGTACTTTTGCATTCCAGGCCCCACTTCTACACCAGATGGCTTGACGAGCACCATCACATCACTTCTTGCGAGCTCTACATCATCATTAATCACAGCAAACACGACAAGCCTTATCACCAGTGCTGCTACACTTCAGTCTCTAGGCACCGCGGTACCAATGGCAACTGGAATAATTACTTGCATCGATGGATCGGTTGTCATGGAGGCTAACGAGTGTCTGAATGGCGTACCTGGAACTAGTTCGAATGTTGTTGGCATCACTATCATTAATGAGCCCATGGCAGCTGACATGGCCAATCATCTCGCTGTTGATGCTGCCAGCAGTACCACAGCAACTCCTCCATCACCTGCGGCCAGCACTCAACTGATGGCTGCAGTCAGCTTCACAAGCGCAATGGGAAATATTTTCCCAACGGCCACGTCAACAAACATCCTTCCGACCGCCACCGCAATTGCCAGCAATCAACCAGAAAGCTTCAAGCACGCCCCCAATGCCGCAGAAAGTATGCTCAACCAGCTTATGAACGGCGTACCAGCCGGTACTCCTGTGTCGAGTGCTCGCGGTGGTCAACTGCCTCAGCAAACTCCGGCTCTAGGCATTGCCAGGCGACAAAGAAGAGTTTAGAATGGGTGAAGAGAGTTGAAAAGATGCGGCACAGGAGTCTCCAATTTGTGAGAAGAGTTTTGGAACTGTTGGTCATATGTTCTAGAGAGAGCAAAGCTCGAGGTTTTGGTGGAAATTGGGTGTGATTATTCGATTTGTAGTCATTGAATGAGACAGACAAATGAGAATACAGTTATTTATCAAAGTGATTGGCTTGTAAGGTGACTTGTACAATGTAGTATTGGGTATGTGGTATTGAGACAGGTAGGTGAATAATATCACATGAGAGCATGACTCATCGCCCCCGCCTCCTGGTACCGGTTGCCCATGAGCTATTCACGCTTCAGGAATCTATGGTATATAACGAAACTAGAATCACGTTAATAAACATTAATATGACTGGACGCAGATGATCTCCAAGCTATCGTGGCAACTAGTCAGTCGTGAGTACTCTTAACATTAAAGCAATGAGTCAAGTTATGAGCACGATATTTATGTGTCGAATTGGAATAGAGTGAAATGTTTTTTGTGCAGGAGCGTGCTTAAGTATAGAGGTACGGGGCTTGGTGATAGTGAGGGGTTTTGTGACGGCGAGTGGTTCTTGAATAATATATATTTTATTTGCTTTGCGGGGTTGTATATAGCTAGCGAACTATACTTGAGCACTTGAAGTGCAGAGTAGGATAAACTATATCCGGTAAATACTCTGCAGGAGAAAATTACTTATATTTACCGGAAGCAACAGTAGTAGCAGTAACGAAATCCCTTAACTATAGCAATATATAATAAGACTAAATAGAATACAGGACTGTGCGTTTGAATAAACTACTTGGTCTATTCACTTCCCGATTTTATATTCCTAATTTATCCTGGTTTGCGGTACAATATACAGGTAAAAATAGAGAGCGAACTATGCTTTGAGCAAGAGCTTGCTCGAATATAAATATATAGTATTAATGACAACAAGTGATTCTTTAACAATAGGTCTCCCTCAAGTTTATAAAGTAGTGCACGGCTAGGCAAAATATGCCTTAAATATAAAAAGTACAGAAAAGGATTAAACC
>Ga0302325_10025857_pt1 | contig 12196 bp, 8 predicted proteins | sample Palsa_T0_2_FD_201948 | JGI IMG/M metagenome (GOLD analysis project Ga0302325, IMG submission 201948) | Peat permafrost microbial communities from Stordalen Mire near Abisko, Sweden - Palsa_T0_2 | ecosystem: Environmental > Terrestrial > Soil > Palsa > Peat permafrost | place: Sweden: Abisko...
ACCCATCATGGTGAGATAGCGTTTCACCAGTTCATCCCGGAGCGCGACCCATGGCGGCGAAAGGGTCCGCGAGCCAAGCTGATAGCCATATTGCGACAGGAAGGCCTGCGGATCTTGCACAATGTAAGCGCCCCAGCCAAGTGCACCTACCGCGTAGGGAATGGCGGCCAACGCAAAATGCACCGGCCGAATGCGCCGGCGATCGAAATAGAGCGCCAACCAGAGAGAGCCAAGGAACGATAACATACCGCCGTTCGGATGGGTAAGACCGCTCGCCACCACCAGCGTCTGGCTAATCAGAATTGCCAGTGACAAATTCTTCTCGCGCCAATGGAGATAAGCGGCGAACGCGCCGGCCTGGAACATGAATGACATCACATCCGGCCGGCCCGTGCCCGCGCCCGTCATGTTGACATAATCGCAAGCCATCAAGGCCATGAAGAGTAACGCTCCCTGGCTATCTTCCGTCAGGCGACGGTACACGTGCGTCCAGCAAAGTAATCCTATCAATCCACACAAAATCGACAGAGCGCGCATGGATTCCAGGCTGAAACTGAACAGCCGGTACCAAAGAGCCTGGAGAACCGGATAGATGGGCATGATCCAGTAGGTATACCGGTCGATATCCTTGAGCCCGGCTTCCACAAAGCAAGGCGTCCCCATGTATCCGCGGAACGCCAGCGACCAGGCCGGCGCGCCATGCCAGCCTTCGTCGATCCACGGGCGCAAGGCATGCGCCGTTCCCGCGCCCAGCGCAACATACGCCAGTAAGACGACGGCGCCGATTATCCAATACCTTGCGGGGTGAGTGGGCATGAATAGAGAATTATCGCACGCGGGCCGTGCTATTCTGCGGGTTGTGCAGGACTCGGAAGCCTCTCAGAAAGCTCCTTTGGTGAGCGTCGTCATTCCCGCTTACCGGGCCGCGCATTCCATCGCCGCCACTCTGGATTCGGTGCTGGCCCAGACATTCCAGGACTACGAAATCATCGTAGTGAACGACGGTTCGCCGGATAGCGCAGCGTTAGAGAATGTTCTGGAAGCCTACCGCGACCGCATTATTTATTTTCGCCAGGAGAACCAAGGGCCGGCCGGAGCGCGCAATACCGGCATCCTGGCGGCGCGCGGCGAGTACATCGCGCTGCTCGATTCCGACGATCTCTGGGAGCCCGAACACCTGGGCGCACAACTCGCCGTTCTGCAGGGCGATCCCTCCGTCGACATGGTATATGCGGACGCGCGCATTTTCGGGGACGTGCCGTCCAAGGGCCGCACTGTCATGGAGCTTTGTCCTTCCGCGGGCGATGTCACCTTCGAGAGCCTGGTGATGCGCCAATGCACGGTACATATCTGTGTGAGCCTGGTGCGCCGGCAGACGCTGCTGGAAACCGGTTTGTTCGATCCGGCATTTCGTGGCACTGAGGACATCGACATGTGGCTCCGCATTGTGAAGCGGGGTGGCCGTATTGCCTATCAGCGGCGGGTGTTGGGAAGCTACCGCCGCCAGGCGGGCAGTTTGTCTTCTGACCCGCTGCCCATGATCGAGGGATTCCTCGCCGTGCTGGCCAAGGCCGCCCACGACCCGCACGCCACCGCCGCCGAGTTAAACGCCATCGAGCGGCAGTGCGCCATACAGCGCGCCAACCTGGCGCTCGAACAAGGCAGAAAATCTTTTCTGGCCGGCGATACCGATGCGGCTATCAGCGGCCTGACGCAGGCCAATGCGCACTTCAAGTCGGTCCGGCTAGCGACCATCCTCCTGTTGCTGCGCGTTGCTCCGCGCTGCATGCAGGCCCTCTACCAATGGCGCGACCGGCACATCTATAAGCTGAAGACAGAATCATGAAGGCGGCATGCTGAAGGCCACGGAGAAGAGCGGCTCCCTGACCGCGCACGTTTCCTGGCTGATGTTCGCCAAGACCCTGGCGTTTCTCTTCAACATAGCGCTGCCGGTGCTGGTTGTCCGCCGGTTGGACCTGGTCCAGTTCGGCGTGTACAAACAGCTCTTCCTGATGGTCGCGACCTCGGTGGCGGTGCTGCAGTTGGGCTTCGGCATGAGCGCCTACTACTTTCTGCCGCGCGAACCGGAGCGCCAGCCGGAAGTTATTTTCAATATCTTTGCCTTCAACACGGCCATTGGCGGCTTGGCCTGCGCTTGCCTGGTGCTGTGGCCGTCGGTATTGGGACTCGTGTTTCATCAGGCCGGGCTCACGGGATACGCGTGGCTGATGGGGCTGGTGATCCTGCTGTGGACCGTCTCTTCGCCCCTCGAAATCATTCCCATCGCCAACGGCGAGATGAAACTGGCCAGCGCCATGATTATGAGCGTGCAGCTTACGCGCACGGCCATGTATGTGGCGTCGGTGATTGTCTTCGGAACCGTGCGCGCGCTGATGTACGCAGCCGTGGTGCAGGGCGTTCTGCAGGCGGGCGTCCTGTGGTGGTATCTGCAGTCCCGGTTCGGAGGGTTCTGGCGGCGCTTCGACTACGGCCTCCTGCGCCACCAGTTGTCGTACGCCGTGCCGTTGGGCTTGGCCGGCGTACTCTACACGGTACAGACGGATTTGCATAGTTACTTCGTTTCCAACCGGCTGGGCGCGGCGGCCTTCGCCATCTACGCCGTGGGAACCATCCAACTGCCCTTGACGACTCTGCTGCAGGAGGCCACTAATGCCGTACTGATTCCCCGCGTCAGTTACTTGCAACACATCAACGATACGCGGGAGATCGTTTTGCTGATCGCGCGCGCCACGCGTAAGTTGGCCGCGGTGTACTTCCCGATTTTCGCCATGCTATTCGCGACCGCCCACGAGCTGATCGCCTTTGCGTTCACGCGGCGGTACCTGGCGAGTGTTCCGGTGTTCCTCATCAATTTGACTCTGCTGCTGGTCAGCATTCTGCTGCAGGACCCACTGTTCCGCGCTTATAAGGACCAGCGGTTCTTCCTGATCCGGCTACGAGTTTTTACTTGCGCGCTGCTGGTAGCGGGGCTGTGGTTTGGCACCACGCGCTTCGGCCCGGTGGGGGCGATTACGGCGGTGGTCATCGTTAGCGTGACGGAGCGTACCATCACGGCCATACGCTTCGGGCGCATCCTGGGCGTGGGTTGGAGCGATATCGTATTACTGAAAGATGTGGGGAAGTTGGCGGTCGCCGCAGCGGCGGCGGGCATCGCGGCGGCCGCAGTCCGGCTGCCGCTGTTGGGCGCCAAGCCATTAGTTATTCTCATCGTCTGCGGAGTGGTGTTTTCTCTTGTTTATCTGGGCGCGGTTTTGTTGTTGGGGGTGCTTACGGCGGAGGAGACGGAGATGGTGCGGCGGAAGGCCAGGGTGGTGATTCCTTCGCTCAGTCGGTGATTGGCGGTTGCAGGTTCGGCTGGGGCGGCTAGTGGGGGGGAGTTGACGCTGATTATGGGAAGCCGATGCAATTTGAGCCTGAGTTTGGAATCCCACAGCCGGGAGCGCATGGCTGATGTTAGAATTGTCTTCCGTCGGAGAAAACCCATGAAAACGTACTTGCCGCTCTTGCCATTTGTCGCGTTCCTTGGGACAGCAATCGCTCAACCGACCGTGATTCCAATTGTGAATCCGCTGTTCGACCAAGACCAACTAGCCTGTACGGCAGGCGAATTAACATGCTGGGTACCGGCGGCCACAGGGTGGCTGGTCGGGCCACAGACAAGCGTTGAAAAGGTATCAACGGCACAGTATCCATCTGCGCCGCCGGGAGGCTTTTACGTGATGGCTATTGGATATACGAACACTACCGGCTCAATGATGCAAACACTCGGCGACACCGTTCAGCCGAATACCACATACACTTTGAAAATTGCGCTTGGAGCTCGCGCCGACGTGCCATTCACCGGTTACGTTGCATCTCTGATGGCCGGAAATGTACCCCTAGCTTCTGATAATAAGGTGGTTCCGGTCGGGGGGACTTTCAAAACGGACGTCATCGTTTATCACTCGGGCCCTACGCCGGCTCAGCTCGGAAAACCTCTACAGATATACGTGAAAAGCTTCGGTACCGGTCAAGTCAGTGTTGGTTCCGTGTCGCTGACTGCAGCTGTTGACTGACGCAGCGAGCGCCCCAATTTACTAGACGACAAAGTATGTTATCGTCTGACAAAGCGAAGGGGCAGCGGGCCGCCCTTCTTGGCGGCGTCACGCGGTTTGAGGCTTGAGGCTGGGTAGGATTATCCAGGTTTTTCAATAGGCTTGGATTTCGCTCGCTGTCACGCTGCCTGCCGATCCTCATAAATCTTCGGGAACGAAGCCTTTCCGATCTAATTCGTGAACACCCGTAACCGTTGCACAATGAGAAAGTATCAGGGCGCGATTGGCAGCTTCGGTGTCGGCGCGAAGAGCGCGACCTGAAACGCCGGGGGCTGGAGCGGATTAAGTTCGGACCTTATTGATCCAGCCACGGATTTAACAGATCGACGCCGAGACCGGCGAAATCCTTCACGTTGCGTGTGACTAGGGTGAGGCCATGCTCCAGGGCAGTGGCGGCGATCTGGGCATCGGGTACATTGAGCGGGCGTCCGGCGAGTTGCCGTTGCCCCTCCAAAGCGCCCCACCGCTCGGCGATGGATCGCGTCAGCGGCAGAATGCGGCCGGAAAGCAGCATCGACAGATCCGTCTCGATCCACAGTTCGAGCTCCGTTCTTCGCTTTCCCGACGCTCGCAAGGTAATCCCTCTACGGAGCTCGCCGAAGCTTACGGCGCTCATGAACAACGCATCAAGATCCTGCGCGGTAAGCCAAGCCTTAACCTTCGGCTCTGGCTGAGGCCGCACCAGCTCCGACGGAACGTTGGTATCCAAACAGGAAGCCGCTCATTCGAAATCGACCGGGCGGCTGAAGGAGGGTGTGCGGCGGAAGAGCGTGTCCACTTCTTCGTCCGTGAGCAAGCCGCGCACCTTCGCGCACGCGTCAATGCCTGACCGGTGCTGCGCTGGACCGGCGCCGGGGCCTGTTCGTCGAGCGAGCCGAGCGCTTTGTTCAGCAACTCGTCGATGTCGTGGAACCGGCCGCTCCGCAGGTGGCGCTCGATGAGGGCTTCGGTTTCGGGTTTCGTGATCTCGATGGTCATGGGCGGCTCCTGTTTACGCCAGTCTGGCTAGCAACTATACCGCACCTGCTAAGTCCAGCACCGGAACGCCGCTCCGCTGGATGATCGCCGCCGCAGCCGCCGATGGCCGCTGCGTGACCACAACGCGCCCGGCCCATTCCAACATCTTCTCCAGGCTGGACTCCAACAAATTGGCGATGTGCGGGATGGCCGACAGAACGAATTGCTGATTGCTCCCGTAAATTTCCTCCAGGCGGATGTGCGGATCGTAGACCCGCACTTGCCGCCCTTTGCCGATCAGATGCTCGAGCAATGCGACCACCGGGCTTTCGCGCAGGTCGTCGGTGTTTTCCTTGAAGGCCAGGCCGAAAACGCCGAGCCGTTCGGCGGGCAGATCCATCACCTTCTGGATGGCGCGGCGCAGATGTTGGTCGTTGCTGGGCAGGACGGTTTCGAGCAGCGGCACCTTCAGATCCAGCCGGCCGGCGCGGTAGACGAGCGCGCGCAGGTCCTTCGGCAGGCACGATCCGCCGAACGCGAAGCCCGGTTTCAGATAGGCGCGCGAGATGTTCAGCTTGTCGTCCCGGCACAAGGTCTCCATGACCTCCGCGGCGGAGATGCCCAGGGCGCCGCTGAGCGCGCCCATCTCGTTGGCAAAGGCTACTTTCAACGCATGGAAAGTGTTGCAGGCGTACTTGATCATCTCCGCCGTGCGTAGCGATACCAGGCAGGGCTCCACATCCAGCGGCTGATATAGGTCCGCCACTTTTTCCACCGCCTGCCGGTCGCCGCCTCCCACCACCAGCAGTGAGGGCTCCAGGAAGTCGTTCACGGCGTTGCCTTCGCGCAGGAATTCCGGGTTCGACACCACGGCAAAACGATCGGAGCCGCCCAGGCATTCGGCGGCCAGTTCCTCGCACGTTCCGGGGAAGACTGTGCTGCGCACCGCCACGATCAGGCCGCGGGTTTTGCCCGTCCAGGCTGTGCCGATCTGGCTGCAGACCCGCCGCAGTTGTTCCAGCCCCAGGTTCCCGTTGCGCTCGGATGGCGTGCCCACGCAGATCAGGGCAATTTCGGCGGCTTCTAGTGCCGCTTCCAGCGAGGTTGTGGCGGAGAGGCGGCCGTTCGCGCGGCCTTCCCGAATAAGTTCCATCAACCCGGGTTCGTAGAACGGGGCGCGGCCTGTTTCTATGCTGATTACTTTGTGTTCATCCCGGTCTACGCCGGTTACGTAGTGACCCAGATGCGCCAGGCAGGCGGCAGTGACTGAACCGACATATCCCAGCCCGAGGACGGCGATGCGGGTCTCGCGAGTGGACGCGTTCACGTCACCAGTATGGCATGTGGCAATAGTGGGGCAGGCCCTTGGCCTGCGCGGGTCCCCTGGACCCGCTTCTCGCTCGGAAATGGACCTTTGGGAATATTAGATGGCGGCCTGGGAGGCCGCCGCAGGCTGGGAGCCTGCCCCACTTTATGGGACAGCAACGGCTTGGACTGGACTGGCGGCGAGCGTCTTGTTGGATTTATCCCGGTACTTTACCTGATAATAAAGTACCCTCTGCGAAATCGCCGGAACGGCTATCGTACAACTCGCAGAACAAGCCATCCCGCTCGGATTCTCGCTTGCAAACAGGAACGGCGGCGCCCCGATCATGGCCGCATTCGCCACGCAGGGATCTTTGCGGCTCGTGCAATTTCCGGAGTACTCCGTGTAGCCGAACTCAACCACCGCATTGTCCACGTTGACGCCCGCCGGCGGCTGCAGATTCAGGACCATCGGCACGAAGGTCCCCCGGTCGATGGCATCCGGGGTGGGATACGGCAGCATCTTCGCCATCCACATATCTTCCCGGTCGTAGTTGAGCCATTCCGCGCGGAACAGCAGCCACGAATTGTCCGGCAACAGCCGGTTATTTTCAAAGCCGGCGACCATGCGCAACCGCGAGGTAGCCGTCACCAAAGTGCGGGTAAAGGCGCCCGCAAAGTCGGTTTGGTCCAGGGTGAACTGGCGAACGGCATTCGCCGCCGCCCCGACATTGGCTACGCAGATATCGTTGCCGATGCCCAACGGAGTGCCACCGTGGATGCCGCTTCCGGTGCAGCGGTTCCAAATGACTCCCGGACAATTTACATAGACCTGCCCGGCCGTGCTACCGGAGACACATTCGCCATTCACCCGAGCGATGCAGTAGGTGTAAGAACCGGACGCGCCGGCGGCCATGCTGGAGCCAGGTCCACTAACATCGATCAACGGATGGGAACCGCAGCTTGCGCCGGTGGCCATCAGCTTCCGGTTGATGGACGCCACGCTGCCGGATCCGAAGATGTCGTCCGCGTCCGTCACCTGGGTCGGCGTGGCCACGAAGAGTTGCTCCGCCGCCTGTGGGAAGACCGGGTCTGCGCCTCCGCCTTGCACTGGTGTATTATCGAACGCGCGGATCGATTCGTAGGCTGAGGCGTTGGCGCCCGCCGCATTGGGGTGGCTGCCGGCGTCGAAACCCCAAGGCACGCCGAACACTCCGGAAAATGGCGGATTGGTACTGGTGTAGTTGACTCCGGCAGCCTGATAGGGCGTCACGTTGGCGAAGGGCAGGTTTAGGATTCCGGGCACCGATCCCACCGCGGTTTGGTAATCGGTGGGCCAGCCGTAAATGGGCTGAATCCATTGGGGCACGTTGGTCGCCACGGCCTCGCCGCCATCGCGCCACTCGCCGTGCCCGCTGGTGTTGTTGGTGTCCTGCATCAGGCAATTGCCATGCGGGTCCGGTTGGCCGGCGCATCCCGCGAGGGGGCTCCAATAGGCCGCCAGGGAGTCGTTGGCCGTGGCGCCTCCCGCGGCGATGCTCGATTGATAGCTGATCCACCACAGCGTCACTGGACCGGCGATGGCTAATTGGGCGCCGTAACCGTTCCGCCGGAATATCCACTGGCCATTGGGATTCTTCTGCACCAGCGTCATCAGTTCATTGGTGCGCCCGGACCAGGTGCAGCCTGCGGCGGAACTCACTGCCACGCAGGCGGTATCTCCAATCTGTGTGGTGCGCAACTCGCCGGGCGCCCCCGTAAACCCGAATTGACGATACGGACCCGCCAGATAGGGCTCATATCCCGTCGCACCGGCGGCTGTGTAGTTATTGATATCCATCCGGATGCACTGGCCGCCGCCGGTTATACCCAAACTCGAGCACGCCGGGCTGGTTGCCGGAATGCTCGAAATACCGGACGTGTTAACCGCAGGGTAAGGATTCATCTGAATCTGGACCCAGCCGGTCTCTCCGGTCTCGTCGACCGCGTGCAGGCTGCGCCCGATGGCCGCCGTCCCTGTGGCCCCCACTGGCCCGGCAGGCGTGTTGAACGAATTGATGGCGCCGACGATCTGCGGACCGCCGGGCGCTCCAGCATGCGTGGGGTTTCCATCCCCAGGCGAGAATGCAAATGTCCAGCCCGGACTGTCCCCACCACCCGACAAACAGTAGAAGTAGAAGATACCGGCAGACATGCCGGCTGGGCCGCAATTCCATCCATTCGGGCCGCCGCTAAACTTGGCCGGAATGAACGACGGGTCGAAGGCGGCCATCTGATTCACCACGCTTTCCGGCGCGCTCACCTGTGGAGTCAGATTAGTAAATGTCAGACCATTGCTGTAAGCGACGGAGTAAGTCGCCGCGTTCTTGACGGCAGCGTTCCCGATCTGGGAGCCGTTGCCATAGGGCGCCCCCGGCTGCGCGATGGACGTTGGGCTGAAGACACCCTGGATCACCAGCGGGCCGCCGCCGGAAGGGTCCAGCCCTACGCTGTAAAACGTCAGGTCGCTTTGGGTTTGATCGATGGCCGCCGATTCGCCGGACGGAATAATACCGATGGTGCCCCACGGGTTGGTTACGCCCGCGCTGGGTGCGATCATGTAGCCGTAGTAAACAATGGACGCATTGGTGGGGTTAATCCAATACAGACCGCCATACAGGCAGAAGAACCCGCCGTTTACCAACTTGTTGAAGCAAGCCGTGCCGGCGCCGTTGTCCGGATAAGTCGGAGAGGTGCTCTCTTCCGCCGCCATGCTGGCGTATTGCACATAAGCGGTGGAACCGTCCGTGGGCGCCTGATGCCGCCGTACCATCACGGCGAAGTTATTTGCGCACCAATAGAGATTGCTGCCCACAGGCGGCGCGCCCGAGAGCGCCAAATGCGTTCCGTCCAAGAAGGACGAAATCGCGAACTCCTGCGAAGTGGTGGCCGCGGGCGGGGTAATGCAGGCATCGTTGTTGGCTGAGAGGCGGATGCGTCCCTTGCCGCCGGTGGTCCAATACAGACTGAACAGTTGCCCACTGGTCCAGATCGCCTCCGCCCCCGGAGCGGGAGTGGCGCCGGGGGCGGCCGGATTCGCCGGCGGTGCGCCTTGGCGCCGGTTCCCCGCCGTGAAAGCGTTGGCCCGGCCGGAGTGCGGAGCGGACTCCTGCACATTGAACCTGGGGTTGGTGTCCAGCAACCAGGGAATTACGCCGAACTGCGTGGTATCGGCTTGCCCGGCGGTCTGGGGGCTGCCCGGGCCGTTGCCGTCGAGCGTAATGGTCCAGATCCGGCTGGCGCAGGATGCTCCGCCATTCAGGGAGAGACATACGTCTAACTGCCGGTTGGCGGCCACCGGGGAGTTCACATGGCCCTTGAACGTCACCGCGAGCTGGTCCAAGGTCCAACCTTGGCCATAGTCCCAGCTTCCATAACCGGCGTTCCAGGCGTTGCCGTTGGTCAGCGGGGGGCGGATCACCAACCATGCGGTGCTATTTCCGGCCGAAGCGGAAGCTCCATCGTCCGCCAACACGCTGCACGGATTGGCCCACGGGCCGGCGGAATCGCACGGCATTTGGCCTTGGTTATAGGCGGTTCCGAAAGGCATATTGGACCAATAGCCCCAGTTCTGGCCGCGCAGGCCGATGCGTTGCAGCAGGACGCCGGTCAGCGGATCGACGAAGGACTCCGGGGTAAGGCCGCCGACCGCCTCCGGCCAAGGCTGATCGCCGGGATGCGCGGGGTCCTGCAACCACGGGTCTCCGTAGGTGTTACCCACCGGGATGTTCGTGGTCGTGAACGTGAAAGTAGCCGTGTCCGAGCCGCACGCGATCTGTCCAAAATGGGCTGTGTAGGCTTGGAGCGCCCGCGAGAAATGCCGCGCTCCGGCATAAGGTCCGGCGGTGGCCAGTTCGGCGGAGCGTTTGCCGATCACCGCCAGGCGAGCCTGCCCGCTGCCGATGTTACCCGGCCGGCCATCCTTATCCGCGCCCGCGAAGATACCCGGATCCACATCATGCACCAAAGGCGCGAGCGAACTATTCTCGCTCACCTGGATGGTGCACGGGTTTTGATCGGGCGCCGTATAGCTGATAATCGCCTGTGTGGCCGTACTGCCGATCACGCGCACATTGCCGATCGCTGCGCAGGATAGCCCGGCCGAAGCGGCCAGCAGGATGGGCAGCGTCCCGTACAAGCGGTTCGGCGGTGCTCTCATCACGGCCGCAACGGGGGGACGTCCGTCGATCCGGAAGCCGGTCTATTCCAAGAGATAGCCCTGCTACCGGCTAGCGCAGCGGGCCGGGGCCGTGCGAATGCTCCGGCCGCCGGCAGGCTGGCTTGCGCCGGCTGCGATGCGGCGCGTATCGAGGACGCCTGGTCCGCGCAGGCCCGTTCCAGTGCCACGCACAGGCCCGCCAGCATCGGAAAGTAGTAGGCGTAGGCATTACTGGCGAAGATGGATGTCCCCGTAAATGCGATGAGCGCGAGTTGCAGTGCGAACGCCATGTGCCCCAAGGTGGATAAAGCCGGATTCTGACGGGCCAGCTTTTTGGCCGAGAACACGATTTTGAAACAGAACAAGAGCGTCAGACAATACAAAAACAGTCCGGGCAAGCCGTCTTCGCACGATACTTGCGTGAAGGTGTTGTGCGTTTCGTGCCACGCGTTCCAATTGGCTCGCCCCGTGAGCTCTTCCACAAAGCTTGCGTTAGCCACCGAGAACATCCCGGGACCGACGCCAAACAATGGGTGCCGCATGCTCAACTGCAAACTGGACATCAAGAGCTCTTTGCGCAGCCCCATGGAATCGATAGCGGATTTCTCCGAGTCCGATAAGCGTACCTCGCCGGAACTGGCAAAGATGGTTTTATAGCGATCCAGCGCGCTGCGGGTGGACCACGTTATGGCGATTACCGCGAGAATCAGGGCGGCAATAGCCACCACCATCTTCTGGCCGGAGGGCAGCGGCACAAAATACAGCAGGAACATAACGGCCAGCGTAACCAGACCTCCGCGGGAACCTGTCGCCGCCACGGTCACGGGGATGCACAGGAGCATCAGCAGGGAGGCCAGCTTCAATGGCGACATGCCCATCCTGGTGCGCAGCACGAAGAGACAAAATGGCACGCCCATCAGCAGCATCATGGCCAGGTAATTGGCGTTTCCCAACGTGCCTCCCAGCAAAGCCATGCGGCCCCCTTGCACGCGGCCGAGCATAAGGGTGAAAACCTCGATGAAAGCCGTGGCAGCCGCCAGCGTGTACATGAGCTTGCGGCACTGCTCCAGTCCCTGCACGGTGGCTGCAATGATGGCAAAGGAGAACAGCGCCAACAGCCAAAAATCCTTAAGCACTCTGGCGCTGCCGCCTCGCCAAATGCTGAACGGAGTGCAGACACATATCCAAAGGGTGAAGGCGATCAGGCAAATGCCCACTTTGGAAAAAATAGCGCGCAGGTTCCCGCCGAACAGCAGCATCGCGATCAAGGAGAGCGCCATAATCGCCCGCGCCGAATGCAGGGCGGCTCCCGTGACCATGTCCATGATTTCCGGCACGCGGGCATACACTACGAATACAAAAGCCAGGGTGAGATAGAATGCCGGGCGAGGTGCCGGCGCGGGCTTGGCTGGGTTCGCGAGATTACTGCCGCGCAGCGTTGGAGTCTGAAGGGGGAACATGGCTTAGCCGGTTTAGCGCCTGGTGGATTTAGTTTAGCATCCGGCGCGGAGAGGCGCTCCGGACGTGCTTCACATGGGTCCATCGCCCAGCTTCACAACCATGATCTGATAACCAGTTAACTCTATGACAGGGTCGAGCTTATCCCGAAAAAATTCGCCGG
>Ga0302325_10025858_pt1 | contig 12196 bp, 8 predicted proteins | sample Palsa_T0_2_FD_201948 | JGI IMG/M metagenome (GOLD analysis project Ga0302325, IMG submission 201948) | Peat permafrost microbial communities from Stordalen Mire near Abisko, Sweden - Palsa_T0_2 | ecosystem: Environmental > Terrestrial > Soil > Palsa > Peat permafrost | place: Sweden: Abisko...
ACTCGAGGATCCGGTCGCACGCGACGATCCAGTTGCTCAGGCTGGCCCACACGATCGGCGTGCCCTCGATGAACAAGAGGTCCCCGGTGAACACCGCGCCGGCATCCGGAACGTGCACGATCGTGTCGCCGCCGGTGTGCGCCGGTCCGAGCTCGAGGAAGCTGACCTCGCGGTCACCGACCTGCAGGTCGAGCCGGCCCTCGAACGTGCTGGACGGCGGACGGAAGGTGATCCCCTCGAAGTCGAACGGCCCGAACGCGAACTCGACGAACTCGGCCAGCTCCGCCGGCATCCCCGGAGCCGACTTGAGCGACTGCAAGAGCGCCGGCGAGAGCTCCTGCATCTCGGCTGCACTTGCGGCCGAGGCGTAGATCTCGGTCGCCGACGGGAGCAGCTCGTTGCCGAAACAGTGATCGGGGTTGGAGTGCGTGTTGAGCGCCGCGTCGAGTGGATGGCGCTCCAGTACAGGCGCCATCGCGTCGAGCATTTCCCGCGTCAAGTGCAGGTCGTAAAGCGTGTCGATCAGCAGCGACGTGCCCTCGGCGGTGAGCAACCCTGCGTTGCTCCAGCCCCAGCCGCCGTCGGGCTGCAGATAGGCGAACAGCCCGTCGCCGAGCTCGTGCAGGCCCTTCTCGTAGGCGACCCTCACACGACAACCCTAACGACGCAGATGCCAGGAGGAAAGGCTCGTCATCCGCGGGCCCAGTCAGGCGCCATTCGCGTTGCCCGCTCCAGCGGTGGGAGGGGCCGTCATCTGATTGGGCGCGGAGTCGTCGGCGAGGGTGGCGTGCGCCGCGTCGGTGTAGATGAAGGTCATGTTGCGCCCACTGTCCTTGGCCCAGTAGAGCGCACGGTCCGCGTTGCGGACGAGGGTGTCCGCGTCGCCCACGTTCTCGGTCGAGCACACCCCGACCGAGATCGTCACTTTGCCGACATCCGCGAATGGTCTGCTTTCGATCGCTTCGCGCACCCGGCTGGCGGCGACATAGGCGTCCTGTTGGTCGGTTTCGGGCATCAGCCAGGCGAATTCCTCGCCGCCGATCCTGGCCACGAGATCGCCGTCGCGGCTATGAGCACCTAGAAGCTGAGCGAACTCGGCGAGCACGCGATCCCCAGCTTGATGACCGTGCGAATCGTTGACAGCTTTGAATCGATCGAGGTCGATGATCGCGAGGCTGAGTTGGCGTCCGTACCGATGCGCGCGCGCGACCTCGTCGCTGAGGTGCTCGGTGAACGTGCGGCGGTTGGCGATACCGGTCAGCGGATCGGTTGATGCCTGACGCTCGAGCCGGTCCCGCGCATCGGCGTTTGAGATCGCCAACCCGACCAGTGAAGCGAAGCGCTCGAGGCGAAGCTCGGCGCCGTCCGGAACCAGACCCTGACGATAGGCAGCGCCGCACGCCCCCCACAGGTTCCCGGCGACGATGATCGGGGCGGCGACCCCGTCCCCGCCCCCGAGCTTCATCATCGACTCGGAGATCGGGTCGGTGCTGCTTGCATAGCCGGCCTCTGTGCGAGCCGGGCGTCCGGTGCGGAACACCTCGGCCGACGCGCTCACGCCGTCGAGCGCATAGACCATGTTGTCGAGCCCCTGACCGTCGTGCGACCATCCGCCCACGATGGTGCCGCGATTGGTCGCAGCGTCGAAGCGACTTACGGCTCCGGTCACGGAATCGAAGAGCTTGGCGATCTGCTCGGCAACGGATGTGAACACGACATCCGGGTTCTCTCCGCGCGCGACAAGCGTCGCGATCTGGCCCAGCGCTGCCTCCTCGGCGTCGCGCATTGCCAGCTGCTGGGTTGACTGACGCGCACCGGCGGTCGCCCGGCGCAGGATCAGCATCATTGCGGCTGTGAGGGCCAGGCCAAGACACAGCACGAGCCACGGAATCGCCGATACGCCCGACTCGGGGGCCTGAGCCCACACACTCCACCGCTGCCCCCCCACCACGATAACCCCAGCGCGACCGCTCGATGCACCCGGCCCCGAAATCAGTGTGCTTGCGCCGTCGCGGATCGTCAGGTGAACGCCGGGCATTTGCGCGGTCGCCATCGACGCTAGTTTCTGGGCCCCGTACGTCGCGGTCACCCAGCCCTTCAGGCGACCATCTCGATCTCTGACCGCGGCGAACACGGCAACTCCGCGCGTTGTCTGCTTGCGGCCGAGGAACTGGATTGGCGGAGTGGCGAGCTGAAGCCCCGTACGCGCCGCCCGGAGGAGAAGGTTCCGACGCAGCGCGTTGCCCGCCACGTCGAGACCGAGCGGTGGCGGCCCCGGTCCCGCTTGTCGATATGCGGTGAGTACCAGATGCAGCGACCGCCGGCCCGCCGTACGCACGTTGCCCAGCTTGGCCGATTCCACGATCCGCAGCCCCGTTTGGCGCTGAAACGCCGCCCGGTCTCGTTCTAGCACAGGCTGGATGAACCCCGTGCTGTCCGCCAGCGGCTGGTTCATCACGACGCTCGAGAGCGCGGGCCAGTGCGCTCCGATCGGGCCAGAGAGAGTGCTCACCACGCGAGCCAGGGCCACTTCGCGCGCGAGTACGTCATCGACCGACTCGCGCAAAACGACCACGGCCTGATGCTGCGTCACGCGCTGCTGCCGTTGGTCGCTCGCAGACTCGCCTGCGTAGAGAGCGCACGTCAAGACGACCACCGCGACCAGCAGCGCCGAACCGATGAGCCACCAGTGTTCGACGAACCGCCTCATACCGACACATCGGCACGTTCAGGCGTGCGCATGAGGCTCTCAACCAACACCCGCACCACGCCTCAGCAGAGCTCGAGGACGATCCACCACCGCACGTCGGCTACAGCGCGTTGAGGAACGCCCGCACGTCGTCGCCGAAGGATCGCCGGCGACAGCGCCGCTCGCCGCTTCTGGGGCCCGGTGCCACAGGACGGGATAGTGGGTAAGGTCGTCGGCATCGTCGCACGGGCGGGAGCTGGCGGCGCCTGAGAGCCGGCGATGGGTCGTTTCCGCGCCCGTTTCGTTAGGTCGCGGTGCGCCGGAGCATCTCGACGACGAGGAAGGCCAGCTCCAGCGCTTGCTGAGGATTCAACCGGGGGTCGCACGCGGTGTCGTACCGGGAGGCGAGCTGGCTGTGGGAGATCATCTGCGCGCCACCGAGGCACTCCGTGACCTCCTCGCCCGTGTGCTCGACGTGAATGCCACCGGGATGCGTACCGATTCGTCGATGGACCTCGAAGAAACCCTCGACCTCGTCCATGATGCGGTCGAAACGCCGCGTCTTATGACCGCTCGGCGACTCTTCGGTGTTGCCGTGCATCGGATCGCACTGCCACACCACGCGATGACCGGACCGGGTCACGGCGTCGACGATCGGCGGCAACGTGTCGCGGACCGCGTCGTTGCCCATCCGTGCCACGAGTGTTACACGACCGTCTACACGGTGAGGATCGAGCCGCTCCACGAGCTCGACGGCCTCCTCGGGCGCGATCGTAGGACCGATCTTGACGCCGATCGGGTTTGCGATCAGCGCTCCCAGGGCCACGTGGGCGCCATCGAGCTGGCGCGTGCGGTTGCCGATCCATAGCTGATGCGCTGAGAGGAGGAACAGCCGATCACCCTCGGGCCGCAGCAGCGAGCGCTCGTAGTCAAGCACGAGCATCTCGTGACTTGCGAACAGCTGGACCGTGCGCAGTGAGCTGTCGTCGACACCGCACGCGGACATGAACCGCAGGCTACGGTCGATCTCGGTGGCAACCCGCTCGTAACGCTCGCCGGCGCTCGAGTTACGCACGAAATCCATATTCCACTCGTGCAACCGGTGCAGATCCGCGAGCCCGGCGCCGGTGATCGCCCGCGCCAGGTTCATCGCGGCCGCCGCGTTGGCGTACGCGCGGACGAGCCGGCCCGGATCCGGTCGCCGGGCCTCCTCGGTTGCTTCGAGCCCGTGGACCATGTCGCCGCGATAGGACGGAAGGCCGGCGGCATCGGTGTTCGAACTCCGTGGCTTGGCGTATTGGCCAGCAATCCGTCCGAGCTTGACCACGGGCATCGAGGTCCCGTACGTCAGCACGACCGCCATCTGCAGCAGCGTCCGGATCGTGCCGCGCAGATGCGCCTCGGTGTTGTCGGCAAACGTCTCCGCGCAATCCCCACCCTGAAGCAGAAACGCCTCACCGCGGGCTACCGTGCCCAGCCGACCCTGAAGCGCCTCGACCTCCGACGGGACCGCGATCGGCGGAACGGCCTCCAGCACCCCCCGTACCCGCGCAAGATAATCGGAGTCCGGCCACGCCGGCTGCTGCGCAGCCGGCCGCGCCAGGGCGTCGGCAACCGCCGCCGACAGCGGCCCCGGCAGCGGCGACAGTACGGGACCAGCAGCCACGGGCACGTCGATCGTCCAACTCATACGCTGAAAGGTAGGCCGTCGTCTAAAGCGACGTCGAGACGGACGCGCAGCCACTGGTGCCGCTCGCGCCGCCATGCTCGGTTCGGATGCCGCCCCAGGCCCGTCGACGACGCAGTTCAAGCGGGAAACGCAGGGACGCCGAGCCACCGCGATCGGCGTGAGCGAGCGCTATGTCGGCCAGGTCCGGCGGAGGATCGGGTCCGTCGGGAAGCACGCGCCGCCGTCCGATGCGAGAGAACGACTCGCCTCGGCGGGTTGGGCGGGCGCGTGCGAGCGATTGGTATGTTCCGGCTGTGGTCGGAGCACACGACGCACGGGGCTGGGCAAGCTCGTCGCGTCCGCGGTTGCACCGCTGGCGGAGGGTGGTTGGGAGCGCGATCCTCGCAATTGCCATCGTCGCCGGCGGCGGTATCGCCACGTCGGAATCTTCCGGGGCGACTCCCGCGATACCAGCCGGGAGCAGTCCAAGCATCAAGGTGGCGCCGGGCGGTCGCCTGCAGAGCGGCCAGAAAGTGACCGTCACCGTTACGGGCGCCGTGCCGGGTTCGACGCTGCTCGCGGTCGAGTGCTCTCCGGCCGCACTCCAGATCAGCGAGGACGGCTGCGAGAACCACCGGGACGCCGTCTTCTTCGCTGACGGGGCCGGCAATGCGTCCACCACGCTGGTCATCACTTCGAAGATCTCGACCGCGGCGGGGACCGACAGCTGCGTGACGGCGGCTTGCCTGCTCGGCGTGGTGCGCTTCACGTCGCCCACGAACGACGAGATCGTGGGGGTGGCCGCATTGAGCTTCTCGTCGGCGGCGTGCCACGGCGGCACGGACTGCGAGGACGCGCCACCCGTCCCATCGACGGTCGCGTCGGTACGCGGGCGGATCGCTCCGGTCGGGGGAGCCACACTGATCACGCCGTCGGCTCCGTACACGGCCAAGGTCATGGCGACGGCGGCCACCAGCCTGCGGTCGCCCTCGGCGATCACCGGCCCGTATCGCCCGACCGCCGGATCGGGACTTGCAGCGGTGGCGGCGAAGCCCTCAACCCGCGGCGCTGGCGTCGCTGCGGCCGGCGGCCGCGGTGAGGGCCTTGTGCAGTTGAGCATGGACGGTCCCGGGACCTCGTGGGCGTCCGACACCGACAAGGCGGTGGTCGCGAGCGTCCGGGTCGACCGGGGTAGCCGGCAGGAGATCGTCCTGTTCGCCGGCTCGAGCCCTTTCACATACGCTGGTTTCACCGGCCCCCTGACGGTCGGAAAGCACCGCGTGTCAGTTCGGGTGGACTCCGGGCTCTCCACCACCGGGCACCACGCGCCCGCCGTCGCGCTGTACCGGCTTCGCCTGCAAGTCGTTGCGTCCGACAATCCCACGTACCTGCTCGAGAAGTACGCCCCAGTTGTCTACGGCCGAGCGAACTCGGCCAGCAGCGACACGCAGCTGCTCACCTACGGCACCACCACTCCTCTCGGTAACGGATTCACGGCGCTCTCCTATGAGACTGTCTGGAGCCACGAGGATGCCGGCACCAGCTTCGTGCCGTTCCTCGAGTGGGGCGAGTGGGGTCGGATGACCGACATCACCGGCACCGTCAGCCTCGACGTGAGCGCCACCGGCGCGATCTCGCACGCGATGTACAACTGGTGCGGCTGCCAACCACCGTTCCCCCCGAACCGAGACTCGCTCCAAGAGGTCTCGGTTCCCTTCGACGGCCGGTACTTCGACGGAACGCACATGATCGTGCGCAACGCCTCGGGGAACGACTACCAGAGCCAGGTGGGCTCCACCGACTTCCGCTTCCAGCAGCCTGCCGTCAGCGGCCCGGCCGCCGGGCAGCCCCGGGAGGCGGTGATGGACGTCCATCCGTGGACCTACCAGATCATGTCGGACGAGATTCGCTACTGGTATCTCGACCGCTCCACCGACTCTACCTCGGCCCAACCCGGCGCGGCGCGCGAGTACGCCATCATCAGCCTCGACACTTCATCGACGCAGGCCAGCACCGTCGCGGTGAACCTCCGCCTGTCGGGGACCGCGACGTGGTACCGGAGCGACATGGGCAGCGGGGCTCCTCTGTACACGGGAGGTCTCGGCCGTACGGTCGTCAAGCTGCCGACCGGCTGGGAGGATCACAGGATCAGCGGAGTGCAGCTCGCGGTCTACCCCGCCTCGGCATCATCATCGCTCAGGGTGCACTCATTCAGGATCCTCGGCCTCACATCGGGATTCCAAGTGGTGCGGATCACCACGCCTGCGCCCGAGGTGGTCCCCGGGGAGATCGCGGAACCAGCGAAGCAGCAGCGAACCCGCGGCTTCGCCCGTGGACATCACGTCCTGGTTTCGCGCGCAAGACAGGGAAGGCACCGGCTCCAGATCCGGCCAGCTCGCTGACGAAGGGATATATTCTTCGGGCTTCAGTGGAGTGCGTCGAGTTGCACGATGTGGTGCCGATGCCGCCGGTCCCGACGCTGGCGTGGCGTCAGCGAGCCACCGAGGCCGTGGTGTGCCACGCGCTCGAACTCCAGGAGCAAGGCCGGAATGTACTTCTGGCCGGAGACCCGATCGCGGCCGGCGAGGTGCTGGCCGCGCCGTCGGCTGACCGACTTGACGGCATCGCGGTCTGCCTGCTCGACGTCGATGGCGACACTCAGGCAGCCAGGCTGTTGACGCGTGGCGACGATCCGGCGTTGCTCGTGCACCACCTGGCGTTCGCGGACTGGATGCGCGGACATGCCGTCGACCCGCACCACAGGCCCGAGGTCCTGCAGACCGACGGCTGGGAGCAGATGGACTGGGAACGATGGAGCGCGATAGACGACGCAGGCGACTGGGCGATGCACGTGCTCGATACCTCGACCCTGACCGCCGCAGCAGTGGCGTGCGAGCTTCTCGCTTGGTGCCGTCGTGCGCTCGCCGGGCAAGCTCCGGTAATGCGCGTCCGTTCCTGATCACAGCCGTCGAGCTAGGGGTGGACCGGTCTCAAAATGGACGAGCGAGTACGACGACTACGACGGGTGTGTCGGCCCGAATCAGCCGGACAAGACCGTTACGGTGCCCGGCCCACGTGGGCGCTCGGCGGCGGGAGGGCGGGTCACGTGAGCGTCGGTGCGGCGACCGTTCGACGACGTTGTGATCCTTCCGGCCCCCGGGGCGGGACGTCTAGCGGTGGGAGACGTCTAGGCTCCCTGGTGTGGGTGCGAGTATGCGGGAAGGTCCGGTTGGGCTGGTGCTCGGTGGAGGCGGCGCACGTGGCGCTTACGAGGCCGGCGTGCTGTCGGTGCTGCTGCCGCTGCTCGAGGAGCGGGATGAAGGTCCGCGGATCCTGATCGGTACGAGCGCGGGGGCGCTGAACGTGAGCTTCCTGGCCGCGAACGCGCAGCTGGCCATGGACGAGCTGATCGCTGAGGCGCTGGCGACGTGGGAGTCGGTCGGATGGGGCGAGGTCGCCAGGCCGCTCCTGTCAGCCGCGTCTGTGCGACGGGCGGTCGGTTATGTCGGCGAGGTCCTCGGTGTGTCGGGGTTGCGGATCAGCTCGCTGCTCGACCCTGAGCCGCTGCGGGTGACGCTGCGTGAACGCGTGGATTTCGAGCGGATCGAGGAGAACGTCCGCGGCGGGCGGATCGATGCAGCGGGGGTGGTCGCGACCTCCGCTCTCACGGGTCGCTCGGTCGTGTTCCATAGCGGTCTGGTGTCGCCACCGCCTGACGATCGCCGCGGGATCGACTACGTGGCTGCGCGGTTGGCGGAGGAGCACGTACTCGCCTCGGCTGCGATCCCTGGGATATTTCCCGCTGTTCGGGTAACGCGACCGCGGCGAGCTCAGGGCTGGTACTTCGACGGGGGCATCCGGTTGAACACGCCGATCAAGCCGGCGCTTGTGCTGGGAGCCGCACGCGTGGTCGTGGTCGCGGTCACCTCGGTGGCGCCTGGTGGAGCGGATCTGGCGGGTGCGCAGAGGCCAGACGCCTTGGAGGCGGCCGGCCAGATCCTGATCGGCGTGCTCGAGGACCAGCTGGCCGCCGACGTCCAGACGCTCGCGGGCATCAACGAACTGCTCACCGCAAGCGGCGGGTCGCCCCGCGCGGGCAAGCGTGTGGTGCCGTACATCCTGGTCACACCCGCCGAGAGCGATCCGATCGCGGCACGCGCCCTGCGCGTCGTCCGCGCACATTACTCGGGGTCGCTCCAGGCGATCACATCGGACGTCGCCCTGCTTGCCAGGCTCACCGCCGCGGGCGCGGATGCCCGCCACGCTGCGCTGCTCAGCTTCCTGCTGTTCGCGCCCGAGTTCGCCCAAGCGCTGATCGAACTCGGCCAGCAGGACGCCCGCCGCTGGATCGGACAGGCGCACGACCTCGACGAGCTCTGGCAGCTCGGTGCGCTCTAGTCACGAACGAGCCCGCACGCCGAGCAGAAGACGCCGCTGCCAGGCGCCTCCGGCGACGTCGCGCCGAACGTGTCCACGGAGCTCGCCGGCCGTCGCAGATTCGAATGCTCAGCGGACGGATCGTCGGGCAACCGGGACGGCCGGACACTCCCCTAGAGCCTGTCTCAGTGAATGTGCGCCGGTACGCTCACCGGAGTGCTCGTCCACATCACGGGAGTGCCGGGGAGCGGGAAATCAACGGTCACATAACCCTGAATCCACGGCGTCGCTCGTGCAGCTCAAACTCAAGCGGGGCGGAGCCCACGTGCCCAGGCCACGATTGCCTGAGAGCCGGCGATGATCGATCCGTCGTCGGTGACGAGCACCGGAACGTCCTGCTGGCCAGTAAGGTCGATGATCTCCTGCCGTTTTCCTCGCCGGCTGAACGGCAGGTTCTTGAATCCGCCGACGACTTTGACCTTGTAAGTCTGGCCAGCGGCGTCGAGTGCCTTCGCCGCCACACCGCACGGGTGTTTGACAAGCGGCGCGTTCGCGCCGTGAGTCCGGGCCGGGCAGGTGTACAAGATCATCGCGTGGCGAGATGTTAGAGCGACAGGCTCCGGGACGAGATACCACCGTCGGCCGATGTCCTCTCGGGTTGAGATGCGTGATGTAGCTCGCCCGGTCGGCGCGAGGAGAGCCGCATAATCTGATGCCGGCGGCCACGAGTCGCTGGGCGAGCCTCGTGATCGTCGGTGCTCGAGGTACTCAAGCGCCACGGCGTCCGACGCCCAGGGCCACCACCTCGGGCCGACCCGACCACTGACCATGGCACTCGCGCTCTGATCCTGCCGGCGCCTGCGGGGTCGCTACTCGCCATCGACAGGCTCCAGCCCTCCGAACACGTGGAGTGGCCTGTCGATGAAGAACATCTCGATCGTGATGTCCGGGTCGACGTGAGCCTGGGAGAGGGACGCGAGCACCTTGCGACCGGTGAGCTCCACGATCGTCTCCGTGAAACGATCGGTCATCAAGTGATGGAACTGGTGGCGCATGGCGACGACACGGTCGGGATCGCCCGCGTCCATGATCGTCTGTTCAAGCACCGTGAACCCGCTCTCGCGCATGACAACGACGATGATGTCGTCAAGCGCATACGTCTTGGCTTGCATCGGCCCGCGGCCGTATCGGTCGCGCAAAATCGCCACGAACCTGTTCGAGATCGCGGCCAACAGCTCCCCACCCCCGAGCGGGGCCGCGCTGCCGTCGTCGGCTTGGCCTTCCACTGGTCTGCTCGAATATCCGGAGCGGCCCGCGCGAAACCAACCTGTCCGCTGGGTTTCGTCTAGACCTGGTCATCGAGCTCATCAAACCCTGACGAACCCAGTCCCTGAGATGAGCGTAGCGCCGCCAGTCCCGGCCGTCTATCCGTGCGAATCGCCAACGCTCAGTGCGACGGGATCGCGAGGCTCTTTGTGGCCCCAAGGACTGGCGGTAGGTGACATCAGGTTCGCTCAGCGCTGAGACATTTGGGCGCGAGGACGGACGTGGTCGGGTCCCGGCTCGCTCGGACTCGCGTCGGATAGCTCGGCTGCTGGCGCGTAGCATCCGGTCGGATGACAACCAAGCCGCTTCGGCCAGCCGCCACCCCCGGGCGGCTGCCGCGTCGCAAACGACGCCTCGCGTCCTTCCGGCTCGCGCAGTCGATCCCCGTGGTGCTAGCAGTCGTCGGTGCGGTGGCCATCGTTCTGTTGGTGCTCGGCCTCTTGGGCGTACACGCCGTGACGGCGCATATCCGTCTCCATTAGACAGCACGGCTATCGACGCAGGTGGTTCGCAGGGGTCGGATTGACCAAGCGCCGTGCTGACTGGCTGCCATCCGAATGCCGAAAGCTGTCCGCGACGGAACGCTCAGTGGCATCGCGTCGGTGGGACCGAACGCTCGCGTTCGTGAACGCGACATAGAGATAGTCCAGGCACGCCGGACGCCGGCGGTCAGCAGCAAAGCGCCACGCCGGTTTTAGCCGCGGCGCGGGCTGCGGATCGGGGCACGAGGCCACGCGCCGGCTGCGGATGCGCGCCACGAAACGCGCGACGCACACGAAAATGCCCACTTTGGTGGTTTCGATGTTGCGTTTGCACCGCCCTGGAGTAGTCTGGCTGGTTGGAGGGCATCACGTGAGGTCGCCCCCGCCCGGGCCGGCAGCACCATCTGACTTCTGAGGGTCCTATTGATCCCAGGAGGTCCAGATGCTCCAAACGTTGGTCGCTGATGACTTGCCAGTCAATCGGCCGGTTGCCGAGCAGTCCCGGTTTGGGCTCACTTTGCGCCATGGTGGCCTTGACGCGGCGTGGGTTCGCGTCGTGGGTGAGTTGGATATCGGTACCGCGCCGCGGCTTGAGCAGATGTTGTGTAGCGCGGAGTTGTGTGCGCGGCGGCTTGTGTTGGATCTTCGTGGCGTCGCCTTCATCGACTGCTGCGGGGTGCACGTGATCGTCAACGCGAGCATCCGCGCCCGCCAGTCCGGGCGCCGGCTGGTGGTTGTCCGCGGACGGCCGTCAGTGGACCGTGTGTTCGTGCTGAGCGGAACCTCAGCGGCTTTGGAGATCATCGATCTGAACGCGGCCGAGCCGCCCGTCCAAGCGCTCGTGCACACCGCCCGAAGGATCACGCTGCATGTACGCGACGCGCGCGCCGATAGAGAAGTCAGAGCTGACAGCGGCGATCTGTGCGGCGATGATCGAACTCAACGCGACGTTCTATGAGCATCCACCGCTCTCCGGCGTGCCGAGCAGCAACTCTCCGGCCACCAACTCCGCTGCCGCATCTTGCTGGCGAGAGGGAGGGGCTGTCTGCTTGCGTTATCTCGTCGCGGCCTACGCCCCATGTCCACCGGGGGATTCGCCGCACGCGGTCGACAGGCGCCCGAACGCGGCCGAGTGGGCGTTGACCGTGGCCGGAATCCCGTCCCAGTAGCCGCCGTCTCCCATCAGCGTTCCGATGCCCGCGGTCCCGGGCGAGCCGGGCGCCGGGGGCGGGTCGGGCCTGGGGTCGGGAAGACCGGAGATTCCATGCTCGCGCATGCACTTCGCCCAGTGCAGCAGCCGCGCGTAGGCCTGCGCGGACGGCGGCTGCGATGGGACCTGCTTTACCGGGAGCAGTTCCTTGCAGGCAGTCTGAGCGGCCTTGAACGCTGGGGAGGACGCGTTGATCCCCGGTGCGCTGAGGTTGAATCCGCCACCGTTGGCGGCCGGATCGGGAAAGCTCGGTACCCCGTGCGAGCGCACGCAACGGGCGAAGCTCAGCCCCGCCTGCTGGACCTGAGCCTGAGCCGGGTTGGAGCCCGAGCTGTCCGAGGAGCCTGAACTGCTGGGTGAGTTGGAGCCACACGCGCCGATTACCGTGGCTGCGGCGAGTGCCGCGAGCGCGGCCGTGCCGCGGGTCCGGAGGAGGGCGTTTC
>Ga0302325_10025859_pt1 | contig 12196 bp, 8 predicted proteins | sample Palsa_T0_2_FD_201948 | JGI IMG/M metagenome (GOLD analysis project Ga0302325, IMG submission 201948) | Peat permafrost microbial communities from Stordalen Mire near Abisko, Sweden - Palsa_T0_2 | ecosystem: Environmental > Terrestrial > Soil > Palsa > Peat permafrost | place: Sweden: Abisko...
GAGCTGACGCATCGTCCTGGCTTCCTCTGGCAACGGCGCAATCGAGATATCGACGACTGGATCAACCCGCGTGGCGAAGCTTGCAGTGCGCTTCGGATGGTTGATGTCGCTCGTATCCATCTGCGCGAAGTCGACCTTTGCGCCCGGCTTGCCGTCGGCAGAAAGTGCCGAGGCCGGAACCGGCGCAGCCTCCTTGCTCAGGAACATGGTGCCGGCCTCGAAGGTCACGTTCGCCCCAACAAATTCCTTCTGGATGCCTTCAAGAATAGTCACCGTGTGTGAGGGTTGGCCGTTGTAGTTCCCCAGCAGGACCGCGCCCTGCTCAGCGAGCGGGCCGATCACGGCGATGTTGGTTCCGAGATTCCTGATGGGCAGGACCCCGTCGTTCTTGAGCAGCACCATCGACTCTTTTGCGATCCTGCGGGCCAACGCGCGATGCTCAGGCGAATCCAACTCGCTGCCGGAGATGCGCGAGTAAGGATCGAGTTCCGGAGGATCGAACATGCCGAGCTTCATCCGCGCCGTGTAAAGGCGAATCAAGCTTACATCGATGTCCGATTCTTTCAGGTAGCCCTGCGCGACGGCGTCGAGATAGGGCTTGTAGTCGAAGTTGCCCTTCACCAGCGAACCGCCATCAACGCACTCGTTGTCCATGCCCTGCTTCAGACTGGTCGCCGAGGCCTCGGGCTGCGACGGCTTGTAGTGATGTCCGTGAAAAATGTCGATCACCGCGCCGCAGTCGGACACCACATAGCCGTTGAAGCCCCACTTGCCGCGCAGTTCATTTACCAGGGTGAAGTCGTTCGCGCATGCGGGCTGGCCGTTGATGGAGTTATAAGCGCACATCACTGAGCCTGCCTTGCCTTCAGTAACAGCGGCGCGGAACGCGGGCAGATAGGTGTCGAGCTCGTCGTGCCTGCTCACAGTCACGTCCGCATTGTGGCGCGTAGGCTCGGGGCCGGAGTGAACGGCAAAGTGTTTGGGAGTCGCAATGGCGCGGTAATAGTGCGGATCGTCGCCCTGCATGCCTGTGACGTAGGCGACGCCCATGCGGCCGGTCAGGAACGGATCCTCGCCGTATGTCTCCTGTCCGCGACCCCAGCGCGGATCGCGAAAGATGTTGATGTTCGGCGCCCAGAAGTCCAGGCCCTGAAAAAACATGTTGGCGCGCTTCTCACGCACGGCCTGCACGTGCTTGATGCGGCCCTCCACGCCGATGGCCTCGGCCATATCGTGGATGGCGCGCGCATCAAATGTGGCCGCGAGGCCGATGGGCTCTGGGAACTCAGTGACCCCGTTGTTGATCACGCCGTGCAAAGCCTCCGACCACCAGTCGTACTGGGGAATATTGAGCCGCGGAATGGCGCGGGCCTGGTTGACCAGCTGCGACGCTTTCTCCTCGAGTGTCATCTGCTTCACCAGGTCGGCGGCACGCTGCTCAGGCGCAAGGCTCGGGTTGAGGTAGTCAGGCTGAGTCGTGGATTGTGCCGCGGCAACAAACGTCATCGGTAGAAGGGCAACGGCCAAAAGCGCGAAGCTGCTCACGGTCGTGCGGAACGCGGGGATTCTCATCATTCTCCTCAAAATTGAGCCGAAGCCTGCAAACAGCGGCCGACTCCACACGTGACCCACAGATGGTGCTCTGCGGCAAAAAGTGGATCATCGGGTAGCTGGATTTCCCGGGCAGCAATTGCCAAACATCGGAATCTTAACAAAGCAGCATCTTGTTCGGCTTGAATCGCCTCGGATGGTGGGGAAATGAAGACGGAGAGCAGAAGGGGCGGTCGGCGAGCCCAGGTGGTCAGGATTGGGAACAAAAAAATCGCCTCCGAAGGAAATCGTCGCTTCGGAGGCGCTTGCAGTTCACAAGATAGCTTACGGGTACCAGTAGCCGGCGCTGGAGGTCGGTAGCGCGCGGCTACTGGTGGTCCCTGTATAAAACGAAGCTAGCCGCGGCTTCCCCTTTCCACTGCTGCCTCGTGTCGCCCGGCTCTAAGGGGGCGTTCGAACTTGCCCCCCGAACCATGTTGACAATTGGAGTGTCTCCCAACTTCGAAACTCGCTCTGTGACAGCCGTCACACACGTGTGTGTATCTCCTTCACCGTCACTCAGGAAGCGCTTTTTGCTTAATCCGATCGTTTCCCTGGATCGCGTTCCACATTCTTCACCCGCCGCGCGCCTGCATCCAACGCGCCTTGCGGTCTGCATTGACAAACCACACCGCGCACCCGACAATCGAAGATTCAGTTAACCCCTCGGAAGGCCTCCCGTGACAGCGCTTTTGACGACGAACCTGGGCGAACTGCCACTTCTGGGCCGCGGCAAGGTGCGCGATCTCTACGCCGTCGGGGACGCACTCCTGCTGGTCGCCACAGACCGTATCTCGGCCTTCGACCACGTTCTGGCCACGGGCATTCCGGGCAAGGGAAAAATCCTCACGCAGATCTCGCTCTTCTGGTTCGACCTGCTCTCGGACCTCGTTCCCAATCACTTGATCACCGCGGACGTAACCCGCTTTCCGGCTGCGCTGCACCCCTTTCGAGACCAGCTCGAAGGCCGGTCGATGCTGGTAAAGCGCGCGTCCATGTTCCCCATCGAGTGTGTCGCCCGCGGCTATCTGGCTGGCTCAGGCTGGAAAGAGTACCAGGCACGCGGTACGGTGTGCGGACTGCCGCTGCCCGCCGGCCTCCAGGACGGCTCGCGACTGCCTGAGCCACTATTTACTCCAGCCACCAAGAGCCAGGACGGGGCGCACGACGAGAACATCTCTTTTGCAGCAGCGGAGCAGCTCGTCGGCCCAGCCGATGCCGCTGAGTTGCGACGCCTGACGCTCGACCTCTACGCCCGGGCCGCCGGCCACGCCGAGTCCCGAGGGCTGATTCTGGCCGACACAAAATTTGAGTTTGGCAGAACGCAAGAAGGAATTATCCTAGCCGATGAGGTTCTTACGCCGGACTCCTCCCGCTTCTGGGAGCGATCGGCCTGGAAGCCCGGCGGGCCGCAGCCTTCGTTCGACAAGCAATTCGTGCGAGACTATCTGGAATCCATTCACTGGAACAAGCAGGCCCCCGCTCCAGGCCTGCCCGGCGACGTGGTGGAGCGCACCCAGGCAAAATACCTTGAAGCATTCGTGAGGCTCACCGGGCGGCAGTTGATCCTGTGATTCTGCATCAAAGAAAAAGATTTAACTTTATGAAGGCGATGAAGCGCGCTTAAGGAGCCGGAGGGCTAATGGACAGTCTCATAGCTGGCATGACGTGGGTCGACTGGGTCATTGTCATCGTCATCGCCGCCGCGGTTCTCAGCGGGCTGGCGCAAGGATTTCTGCGTTCCATTTTCTCACTCATCGGGCTGCTCCTGGGCCTTGCGCTCGCCGCCTGGAACTACATCTGGGTGGGCGCTCTGTTCAGACCGCTGGTTAAGATTCCGGAGGTCGGCGACGCCATCGCCTTCCTGCTGATTGCCGTAATTGTGATGGTGGTGGCAGGCTTGGTTGGCGCGGTTTTATCGAAGACTTTTCAAAAAATTGGGCTGGGTTGGCTAGACAGTCTGGTGGGTGGAGCATTCGGCCTTCTCCAGGGTGTACTCTTGGTAACGATCGTCATTCTGGTAGCGGTCGCTTTTTTTCCTGATGCGCGCTGGCTGGCCGACGGAAAGCTGCCTAAGCACTTCTTTGGCGCCCTCCACCTGAGCACGCGGGTCAGTCCGGACGAACTGGCTGCGCGGGTGCGATTGGGCCTGAAACTTTTGCAGGAAGGAACACCGGCGTGGATGCACTCCCATACCGAAAAGCCATAAATTCTCTTCGGCGCGGTGCCCCGATGGCGGCAAGCTGGCAGATCAAGTAAGAGGTTGACGTGAAACGAGAACTAGAAAGCCTGGTCACGCAGATGCACTCAAGCGGGCTTCGCTATGAGGAAGCGGTCCGCGATTTCAAGAGGCAGTATCTCAGAGAAGTCCTGGTAGCGCATCGAGGTAACCAGTGTAAAGCAGCCGAAGAGCTGGGCATGCATCGCAACACGCTGAGCCGCGCCATGGCCGAGCTGGGCCTCGACCTGGCCGAAATTCGCGCCACGCTCAAGCGTCCGCCACGCAGCGAACGTCCAGTACTCAGCACGGTCCGCTCCCTGTATCGCCAGGGCTAGCGGCTGACGCGAGGAAATGCTTAAACCCGAAACGCACACTGCAGCGCGGGTCCACCTGCGCCCGGGCTTTGCCTGGGACGCGCAGGACGCCTACCTGTTCGACATCGACGGCACGCTGCTGCGCGACCCTGACCGCATTCACTTCGATTCTGTTGCCTCCAGCGTCAAGCGTGTGACCGGCTTTGAGATCTCCCTTGCAGGCGTGAGTATCCACGGCAGCACGGACACGGCCATCTTGCGCGAGGCCTGGCAGCAGGCCGGGATACCCTCCGAGCTGCTTGATGATCAGCTCGCTGCGATTCTCGACGCGATGGGTAGCACTGTGGCGGAGCGCCGTCACGAGATGCGCCTGGTGCGCATGCCCGGCGTTGAAGAGGTGCTGCGCCATCTGGCTGGGCGCGGCGCGCTCCTGGGGGTTGCAACGGGCAATCTGGAGATGATTGGCTGGATCAAGGTGGAACAGGCAGCGCTGCGCGAGTGGTTCCGGTTCGGCGGCTTCAGCGACCACTTCCCTTCCCGGCCCGATCTGATCGGCCACGCCGCGCTCAAGGCCCGCGAGCTGGCCGGTGCTCCTGCCAGCGTCTGCGTCGTGGGCGATACACCGCGTGATATTGCAGCCGCTCGCGCCAACAATCTGCCGGTAATCGCCGTCTCCACCGGCCACTACACATTCGACCAGCTAATGGAACACGATCCAGAGGCTTGCGCAACTTCTCTGGCCGACCTTCTGGCGGCCGCGCAGGTTGAAGAATGAGGGCGCAGCCCAAACGTGCGATTAAAGCGCTCGGTCGTGCGCTTAAAGGTTCTTCCCGGCTGTTGTCGGCAGTTTTCGTACTGGCCGTCCCAATCGGATCGGCTGCGGCCCATGCAGCCGGCCCCGCACAACCGCAATCTGATTCCGCAGGCTCGATAGTGCCGAGCCAGAAACCTGCAACGGACGACCAGGCAACAGCGGCAAAGCCAGTCAATGGGAGCGCCCGCCGGCGTGCGGCAAGTCTATTTCTCGAAGCGAGCAAGCAATTCCAGAAAGAAAACTTCGAGGAGGCGATGCGCTCCTATCAGCGAGCGGCTCAACTCGACCCCTCGAACCCAAACTACCCGCTTGCCGCCGAACTGGCTCGCAGCCACCTGGTTACGGCGCTCATTCAGCAAGCGGCAAAGGCCCGGCTTCGCGGTGACGCGCCAGCCGAACGGGCAGCATTGGAGCAAGCGTTCGATCTCGATCCTAAAAACATCCAAGTCACCGAACATCTGCATGAGATGGGCGAAGATGCTGAACGCAGCCCGGAGGATGCGATCCTTAACCCCGTTGCCGGGGCCTCCGGCGGAGGCCGCACAACCACCGACCTGGGTCCAAGCATCGCGCTCGAGCCAACTCGCTCCGTGCACGGCTTTCACCTCCACGCCGACCAGCGCCAGGTGGTGCAGCAGGTCTTCAAAGCCTATGGACTGGAGGCAACCATCGACGAGAGCGTCCGCCTAACCCCAATCCATTTTGACGTGGACGACGTAACTTTCGCCGAAGCCACGAAAGCTCTCGCTCTCGTGACAAACACGTTTTACGTGCCGCTGGATCCGCACCGAGCCCTGGTAGCGCGAGACACGCCAGAAAATCGCAGGCAGCTTATCCGCGAGGAATTCGAGACGGTTTATCTACCCGGTCTGACGCCCACCGAACTCACCGATGTGACGAACATTGCGAAAAATGTATTCGATGTGCAGCAAGTGGCGGCGGATGCAACGGCGGGAACGGTCCTGCTGCGCGCACCGGGAAAGACGTTGAACGCCTTCAATGAGACCGTCCGACAGATCATGGATGGGCACAGCCAGGTGATGCTCGACGTGCGCATGATCCAGGTTGCGCATCAGAGCCAGCGCAGCACCGGCGTGCAGCCTTCGCAATCGGTCACTGCCTTCAACGTCTATGCCGAAGAGCAGTCGATCCTCAACGGCAACCAGAGCCTGGTTCAGCAGATTATCTCTTCGGGGCTCGCCGCGCCGGGCGATACGCTGGCCATCCTGGGCATCCTTCTCGCATCAGGGCAGGTCTCAGCTCCCGGCCTGACCAACGGCGTAGCGCTCTTTGGTGGCGGACTCACGCAGTCGGCCCTTGCGCCGGGAACCGCCACGTTCAGCTTGAATCTCAACTCCTCTGACTCGCGCGAACTGGACGCGCTTGAGTTGCACCTGGGCGACGGCGAAGCCGGGACGGTGCGCTCGGGAACGCGCTATCCCATTCAGACCTCGTCCTTCTCAGGCCTGGGCGCGAGCCTGCCGTCGATTCCGGGGCTCACCGGAGTGGGAACATCGAGCGCCCTCTCAGGCCTGCTCTCCAGCCTGAGCAGCAGCGTGCCCAACATTCCGCAGGTGGAGTATCAGGATCTTGGCCTCACCCTGAAGGCCACACCCAAAGTCATCCGCAACAACGATGTCGCTCTCACCATCGACCTGAAGCTCACCGCGCTCGCCGGCGCTTCGATCAACGGAAACCCTATCCTGAACAATCAGGCCTACTCCGGCATCGTCACCCTCAAGCAGGGCGAAGGGGTGGTTGTGGTCAGTGACATCAACAAGCAGCAAATGAGCGCCATCAGCGGCATTCCCGGCTTCAGCGAGATTCCGGGGTTGAACGACGTGACCTCCAACAACAAACAGCAAAGCTACGCCACGCTGCTCATCATCATGACCCCGCATGTAATTCGCGGAACCCAGGCCGGCGGTCACTCCCCGATGTTCCGCATCGACAAAAACCCGCCGGCGCACTAGAGCATTTTCGGAAATTCCGTAGACCAAAGATTTATTAGCCTCCCACCCTTTTCGCAGAAAAGCCGCGAAAAGGATGGGGCACGGAGGTCTACACCAAATCCGAAAACGCTTTAGACGCGACTACTGCTTAACGCCGTCCAGCTTCTCCTGGTAGAGAATGATCTGCTTGATCAAATCGTAAGGAGCGTTTGCGGGAATCTGACGGCCATTGACCAACAGGGCGGGGGTCTGGTTCACGTTAACGCTCTTCGCGAGTTCGGTCGAAGCTTTCACCTGGGCTGCAACCTCGGGGGTCTTCGAGCATGCCTCCACCTTGGCTGGATCGAGTCCCGCCTTGGTCACCGCGCTGTTCAGTGTAAGCGTGGCCCCGTCGGCGCTGGTCAGGCCGTCCTGTCCGTCGAATACCGCGCCTGCAAATTGGAAGAACGCATTGCTGCCGCCGAGCTTGTTCACACAGACGCCATAGGCCGCCGCGCCTGCAGCTGCGGCGTGCATCGGTAGAGGAAAATTCTGGAAGACGATCCGCGCGTTGGGAAAGTCGGTAGCCAGCTTTTCCATGTTTGGCTGCGCCTCTTTGCAGTGCGGACACTGGAAGTCGGCGAACTCCACCAACTCGAGTTCCTTCGATGCCGTGCCGCGGTAGGGGCCGTCGGCGTGTTGCTGCAACACAGCTCGGTATTCAGCAAAGGGCTTATCGCCGAAGGAAATAATATCGTTGTCCGCGAGGATATGCTTGCCGTCCGGGAGCACAAAGAACTGCATGCCCGCAGCCTTAGTCTTGCCGGTCTTGTCGCCTACATACGCGACTACCTTGCTTACGCCTTCGGCCTGGGTCTTGAAGATTCCCTCGACCTGCCATACGCGATTCTCGTCGTAGCCCCAGCTGGCCTGCAGGAATGCATTCACCATTTCAACGGTGGGCGACGCTGCCGTAAAGTTAGCCGGGTCGGGCTTGGGAAACACAGGCGCCGCGGAAGCCGTTGGCGTCGGTGCGGAAGGGGTGGCTGCATCAGGTGGCGCTGGAGGCACCTGCTCCTGGGCGGCGGCATGAAAAGCGAGCGATGATGCAACAACCAGCACCGATGCTGCGATGCAACGGGCGCTGGAAAGACGATTGGACACACGAATCAAGCTGGTTCTCCTTGGTTGTAATGCGGTATGTTCGGCCACGTTCTAGCTTATACCTCGACGGTGACGGCGATGGGAAATCTACGGCCCATGCCAAACGACTTGGAAGTGACTTTCAAGACAGGCGCTGCCTGTTGGCGCTTGTATTCAGATCGTTCCACCAGGCGCACCACCTGTTGGACCAGGGCAAGAGGAAATCCGGTTGCATGCGCGATTGCCTCTGGAGTTTCGTAACGCTCCACGTAAGCTTCGAGAATCGGATCGAGCACTTCGTAGGGCGGCAAAGAATCGGTATCTTTCTGGTCGGGCCGCAACTCCGCGGAAGCCGGCTTCTCGATCACCGCCGGGGGTATAATCTCGCGCTCGCGATTGAGCCAACGGCACACAGCGTAAACGCGCGTCTTCACCAGGTCGCCGATCACGGCCAGCGCGCCCACCATGTCGCCGTAAAGCGTGCAGTAGCCCACCGCCATCTCCGACTTGTTGCCGGTGGTAAGCACCAGCGCCGAAAATTTGTTTGACAGCGCCATCATCAGAACCCCGCGAATGCGCGATTGAATGTTCTCCTCGGTTGTGTCGATGTTTGTGCCCTTGAAAAGCCCGGCAAGAGCCTCTTTGTACTCCTCGAACAGGCCGCTGATGCCGATGACCTCGAAGCGAATTCCAAGGTTCTGCGCCAGACGGCGGCTGTCATCGATCGATCCCGAAGAAGAGTAGGGGCTGGGCATGCCGATGCCACGCACGTTCTCTGCGCCAAGAGCTTCGGTAGCGATAGCTGCCACCAGCGCGGAGTCGATGCCGCCGCTCAGCGCCACCAGCACCTTGCGAAATCCGCACTTGCGCACGTAGTCCCGCGTGCCAATCACCAAAGCGCGGTAAGCAGCTTCCGTGTCGTCGTCTGGTGGTGCGGGAATCGCCGGAGCGGCAAATGGATCCACCATCAGAAGATCCTCTTCGAACGACTTTGCCTGCCCAATCAGCTCGCCGTCGCCGTTGATGGCCACCGACGACCCATCGAAGATCAGGCTGTCATCCCCGCCCACCTGGTTGCACATCAACACTGGGATTCCGTCCCGGCGGGCGATGGCCGCCAGCATCTCGCGGCGCATTGCCCGCTTGCCGTGCCAGAACGGCGACGAAGACAAGTTGACATGCAAATCCGGATGTTGGGCCATGATCTCTTCCATGGGGTCGACTTTGTAAAGTCGATGCGACCAGAAGTTCTTGTCGTTCCACGCGTCTTCACAGATGGTGATGGCCAGGCGCACACGGTCGAGCTCAACCACCTTTTGCCCCTTCGAGGGAGAGAAGTAGCGTTGCTCGTCGAACACGTCGTAGAAAGGAAGCAGCCGCTTATGTTGCTCAAGGACGATCTTGCCTTGGTCGATCAGAACTGCCGCGTTCACGGCGGGCTTGCCCGAGCCGGGCTCAGCAGGAAGCGCTACGCCGGCAAGGACGGCCGTCGACAGCCCGGCTGTGGCTGCCGCCAACTCCTCAACCGCGCTGCGACAGCGGGCCAGAAAGCTTGGCTTTTCAAGAAAATCCGCCGGAGGATAGCCGCAGATCACCAATTCGGAATAAACCGTCAGACGCGCTCCAAGCCCATCAGCCCGGCGGGCTGCTTCGACGATCTTTGCCAAGTTTCCTTTGAAATCCCCCACCGTGGGATTGATCTGGGCGAGCGCAATCTTCACTCTTCCAGTGTACTTCCGAAGGGCAGCTTCCAGCTGTCAGCTGTCGGCTTTCAGCCATCGGGTTGCCGCTGGGTTAGTCCGCATTTCTCACATGCGGCTCTGCGAAGAGGAATTCGAGGTGTGGCCGGGTCTCGGAGGGTCTGGAGACCCTCCGGACAGCCGGCAAGGACGCCGGCGCTACGGTTTTGGGCTCCCCGTGAGAAATCCGTGCTAGTGCTTTCTCTTCACTGCGACAAGAAACAAGCGTGAAAGGGAATGATGCGCGCAGCAGCATAGAGATGGATCCTGGCGGTTGCAGGCCAAGAATTGATGGCTGTTAGCGGAAAGCGGAAAGCGGCTTCTACGACCCCGTCCCGGCCAGAACCACGCCGATGGTGCGCCCAATGATTTTGAGGTCGAGCCAGAGGCTCCAGTTCTCGATGTAAGTAACATCGAGCGAGATATAGCTGTCGAAGGATGGATCCTGGCGGCCCTGCACCTGCCACAGGCCGGTTACGCCGGGCATTACATCGAGGCGGCGCAGGTGGTTCAACTTGTACTCCCGCACCTCGCTCGCCAGAGGCGGCCTTGGGCCCACGATGCTCATGTCCCCGCGCAGCACGTTGAAGAACTGCGGGAGCTCATCGATCGAGTACTTCCGCAGAAAGCGTCCCAGCCGCGTGATGCGTGGATCGTTCGAGATTTTGAAGAGCACGCCCTCGCGCTCGTTCATGTGCATCACGTCGCCGCGTCGCCCTTCCGCGTCGCGCACCATGGTACGAAATTTGATGCAGCGAAACACACGACCTCTCTTGCCAATGCGCTCCGAGGTGTAGAAGACGGGGCCGCGCGAGTCGAGTTTGATGGCGATGGCCACCGCCAGCAGAAGAGGCGAGAGCAAAATCACAGTAATCGCTGACAGCACGACATCGAGCACCCGTTTGAGCAGCAGGCCCACTTCGGGCACGTGACCGGTATGCAGAGGAATGGTCGGGAACTGGCCGACGTACTCGATTGGGCTGTTCCATGCCAGCCCGTCGTACATGTCTGGCACAACCCGCAGATCGATGCCTTGCGCCCTGGCTTTTTCCAGCACCTGCTGCACAATCCCGCGCTCGCAGACGGTGGTGAAAAAGATCTCGTCGACAAATTGTTGGCGAGCGTGAGTGAAGAGCGTGTCGAGTGTCCCTACCACATCTCCGGAGGTGGAGGTAAAGCGCGAGTTCGTGCCGGGGAAATCGATGAACCCCTTGAACGTGTAGCCGAGGTGGCGAATGCTCTCCAGATGATGGCGTAGGGCTTGCGCCTCGGGGCCCGTTCCTACAATCAAAACGTTGCGGGTTCCTACGCCGCGCTCAAACCGCCGATAGATGAGCAGCCGGTAGATCAGCCGCCGGACGCTTAGAGACACAGTCACCAGGATGATCGTGACCAGCACGACCGCGCGTGAAATATCCTGGCCATGAATCAGGTAGAGGGTCCCGGTAAGAAGCAAACCCGAGGTGAAGCAAGCCTGAAGGCTGAGTCGCTGCTCACGGAGAATGCTGGTGATTCGAATTGGGGTGTAAAGTTGAAGCCGCCGGCTGGTCAAGATCAGTGTTGCCGTAAAGCCGGCCAGAAGCGCCAGCAAGATCCACATTGACCTGCCGTAGATGAGCGTGCCATGCCAGAATCCCTCTGCTCCGGCGAGTGGCCCCGTGTGTGTCTTGTAGAGCGTACCCAGCGCAGCAGCGCCAAAGATGGTTACGCCATCGAGCACCATCCATAGCTTTGCAGTGCCCCTTTGCATCCGGGCAGACTGCGCGACGGTTCCTCCGGTGTAATCAGCGGATGGATTTACCGAAGCCGATACACGTTCCCAGAAATCGGATGTAGCCATATGAATTTCGCAGACCTCAGAGCTTCAAACCGCCAGGGATAGGGTGGGGACAGCCTCCCCAAATATAAGAATGCAAGAACGTACAAATCCGGAGCGGGTGGGCCATGGGCCTCATCTGTTGGGATATTCTCCCTCGGCCCCGGGTTGCCTCAATTTGGCAATCTGCCCTGCTGCCCTCGGTGAACCAACCCGGCGGATTCGCCGTGTATCGGCTCGCATTTAAGAAATAGCTTTTGTTTGCGCCGCACCATCAAGGGGTAGTCGGTGCGAACGCGTCTTCATGATTTCAGCAGCAGCATGAGATTTCCCTCATGTCTGCACCCGGGAGACGTGAAAAAGGTCAATTTAAGCCCGCCGGGAAACCTCAGATGGCACTTTGAAATCAATGACAACAAAGCAATTATAACAAAGTATCGTGGGATCGAGAGCGCCTGAAACGCTTTCGGTTCGCCGCGATGATACGCCTGGATACGTCTGCTTGAACTCACAACACTGTCCTGAAAACGACAGAGTATCTCGATTTTTGGACTCGGAGGAAGAATTTCTGCGCAATTTCAATATTGCGAAGTAGTAAATGCCACCAACATTCCAATTGAGAGATCAA
>Ga0302325_10025861_pt1 | contig 12196 bp, 11 predicted proteins | sample Palsa_T0_2_FD_201948 | JGI IMG/M metagenome (GOLD analysis project Ga0302325, IMG submission 201948) | Peat permafrost microbial communities from Stordalen Mire near Abisko, Sweden - Palsa_T0_2 | ecosystem: Environmental > Terrestrial > Soil > Palsa > Peat permafrost | place: Sweden: Abisko...
CGCGCGATCAGCGTGCTGGACGACCCGCAATACGTGCCGATTCTCGAAGAGATCTACGGCAAGCTCCCCAAGTATGAGGCCTCCGACTTCTATTGGACCATCCGCTCGCTGCACGGCCCGGAAATCCTGAAGCTGCGGAAAAAGATCCGCGACGAAATCGGCATGGATCAGCTCCGTTGAGGTCTGACCCCTTACCGTTCAGATAAAGGTTCTTCCCATGAAAGCCCCCCTTTGGATCCTCACGCTCGTGATGGTGTTTCTGTCTCAACGTGTCGGCTTTGCGCAATTCTCGCCGGGAGGGATCACCGGCGGAGGCAACGTCGTTCTGCGGCACAAACCGGACACGATGCGCATGCAGATCGACATCACCGGACAAGGCACGACGCTCAAGGACGCGCTCGACGTGCTGAAGACCCGCCGCCAGGCGGCGTTGAAGCGCCTCGGCGAACTGGGAGCTGCCAAGGAGTCGATTCACGCGGGCGACGCAAAGGTGGCTCCCCCGGATCCCAGGCAGCGGCAAATCCAAATGATGGCTCGCCAGCGAATGATGGCCGGGGGCAAGCGGGGCAAGAAAGCCGAACCGGCGACGCCACCGTTGGTCGTCACGACCACCTTGACCGCCGAGTGGCCGGTCAAGGCCGCCGACGCCGATGAGCTACTGCTTCTGGTCGGCACGCTGCAAGCGAAAATCCGCAAGTCCGACCTGGGAGGCAACAGCGAGGCCACAAAACTCTCACCCGAAGAGCAGGAGCTGATGGAAGAATCCGAAACAACCAACTTCGACTACGGGGGAGAAGAGCAGGCCAAACCGGGCGATCCGCGATTCGTCTTCGTCAAGAAAATCTCGGCAGACGAGCAGGCGGAAGCCCTGGCCCGGGCGTTCAAGCAGGCCAAAGAGGAAGCGGCAAAACTGGCCAAGGCCGCGGATCTCGATCTGGGAGCTTTGAAGTATCTGCAGTCGACCACGTCAACTTCCGAGCAAGTGCAACAATACGCCGCCATGTACGGGTACTCGCGCTACGGCCGCGGAATGATGGCGGCGGACCCGAACCTGGGCGATCCGCGCAACGAAGCGATCGGACCGCAATCCGAGGAGGTGACGTACACGGTGACCGTCTCCGCTTCGTTCGAGGCAAAATAGTCCTTCGTTGCGTGTCGTTCTTGCGGTCCGCCTGCCGCGTCCGCTGCGCGGCGTGCGACGTAGGCCCCTGCGCAGATCTCGGCGGTTGCCGCGCAGGGCGCGCAGCCGAATCTTTCACCGGAAAACGCGGCATAAGCCGAACTTTCGTCGCAGCGCTGAATCGCGGATCAATCGCCGACCGATACCGGATGGGAAGTCGGAACGTATTGATGCATGGAGGTCGACGTGAAAGCCGCGCGTATTCCAGTAGGGCGAATCCGGTCCGCAGTCATTCTGGCGATCGCGCTGGCCGCGATTAGCGCCGCGGCCTCCCCGGCCGGCGCAGCCGACTTGAGCGGCTGCTGGCAGGGCACCTGGGAAAGCTGCACCTCCGGCCACCAGGGGCCGCTGAACGCCACTTTCTGCCGCGTCAGCCCGACCCAATACGACGTGCGATTCAGCGGCCGCTTCTTCAAGTTCATCCCGTTTCACTACAGCGTGACACTGAACGTCGAGAGCGAGGACGAAACTTCGACAACCCTGGCCGGCAGCCACTACCTGGGCCGAATGGTCGGCACGTTCACCTTTCGCGCCAATGCCACCGCCACGAGCTTCGTGGCGAACTACTCGTCTTGCAAGGATCAGGGCAAGTTCGTTCTCAGCCGCTGCTGCTCGTCTTGCGGCCATTGAGCGTTGCGGCAGACCACGGGGGGAATCGGCCCATCGGCGAGAAGCCCGAGACCGCGGCAGCGTTCGTCCGCGGCTGCAAGGTGCTACCCGGCCGCGTTGCGGCTTGCGGCCATCTTCTGGCTCACTCTCATGCCCACCAGTCCCGCCACCAGAACCGCCAGATAGAACTGGCCGGCGACCGCTTCCATCCACGACAGCGTCCGGGTCAGCGGAGTGTCGGGCACGATGTCTCCGTAACCGGAGGTCGTAAGCGTGGTAAAGCTGTAATACATGAGCGACGCTGCTCGAGTATCCGGATCGATGAATCCCGCGGTGACGTCGGCCGACGCCTTGAACGAGTGGGGCTGCAACGTCTCCATGATGAAGTACGCCTGCGCCGTCGCGACTCCGATCAATAAATAGGCGCACAGGGCGCCAAAGACGGTGTCCGCGGTGACCTGGTGCGTCAGCACATAGTGCAGGACGAGCACCGCGGTGAGCGCCAGGAACGTGCCCACGAAGGCATGTCCCGCGACCAGCGCCACTTCCAGCGCAGGGCCGGAGTAGCAGTGCCTGCTCCAGATGGCGGCGATCGTCGGCAGGCCAAATACCAGGGCGAAGACCCGCTCTTTGCGATCCTGAAACAACGCCAGAATCGTGGCAACTTGCAGCGCCGAGCCGAGGATGCTGATGACGACGCGCCCGTATTCCCAATCGGCGATCAGCGGCTGGGCGATCAGGAGCAAGAGCAACGCGACCAGCAAAATCAGAAACTTCCGGTGATTGTATCGGTTCATGAGTGCTGAGCGCGGTGCTCCAAGGACAGGGCGGTTGCCGGAGATTCGCTTGCAGATCGGCGCGCGGTGGGTGGCGCCTTCGGATTGTGTCTGCGCCAGACCAGCAGGCGGTGCAGGCCAAACAACAGCACCGCCCCGGCGGGCCAGGTGAACCAGGGCCAGACCGTCAGCCAGTGGGGCAGCGGCTGGCCGCATTCCATCGCAAAGCGTACGCGAGCACGGCTGCGCTGGGCAATCGAGACCACCTCCACGTCCCACCAACCCGCATCGGGAAGCTCCAAAACGGCCGCCCGCAGAAGTTTGTTCGTGGCGGCGTCCGCGGTCGCGGCGCCATGAATCGCATGGCCCGATCGACCGCGCGGGGTGACGACCACGCTGACGTCTGCCTCGGGAACCGGCTGCCCAGTCTCGGCATCCTGTACCAGCACGCTAATGTCGACGGGGCCGGCGCGCAGCGGATTGGGGGACGTGAACACCGAGATTTGCAAGCCGGCTTGTTGCTCGACGACGCGCACCACGCCTCCATCGCCCCGCGCGGCCGGTCCGTACGACACGAGCAAAAGCCCGCCCGCAATCAGCGATCCGGCGAACCCTCGCATGATCTCGGCACTCCACAGTCGACGATCTCTCAACCCACGGCCGGCAACGTGCCGCGCATCTGCATGGGTTGAAAAACGATCCAGACTCCCACGGCGAACAACAGCACGATCACGACTGCCCAAGGCAGAAACGTCCGCAGTGCTCGCGAGACTCGGCTGGCATGGGCTTCGGCGATGCGAAAACCGGTGTACAGCGACAGCAGCAGGCCGAAGTCGAGCATCAGGATTTCCAAGTGCGAAATCCACGCGCCGGCGCCGCGGCAGCAGGCGCATTGCCATTGCGGTTCTCCCAGCCCGCTCCAGCCCAGACCGGCGGCGAATCGCTGCGTGGCGGGAACTATCGTGTCGTAACTCGCGAACAGATGAAAACTATAATGCGCCAGCCACATGCCGAATCCGATGGGAATGAGCGCAAACGAGAAACGAGTCGCCGCCGCAAACCAATCCTGCCGCCGCTTTCCCCAGGAGCAGCCGAGTGCTGCGGCGCTGAACACGAGCACGAGCGGCATCACGCCGATCGCCACGGTGTAATACACGCTGGTGACGAGCCACCGCGGGGGATTGCCGAGCCACTGGCGCAGTTGGTCCTGCCACTCCACCACGGGTGCGACCATGCCCGCGGCATTGGCGAAGGCGCCGAACACCAGCACGATCACCAGCGCCGCCAGGTCGGGCCGCCGGCTGAACCGGCCGATGCCCGAGCGGAACGGGTCGCCAAGCAGCGTTTGCGCCGGCACGACCGCCAGCACGCCGACATTCTCATGCGGGCAGGCACGAACACAATCGAGGCAGAACGTGCAATCGAGATTGCCGCTTTTGCGCGGCTGGTACAGGCCCAGTTCGCAACCCGGGACCGCGGCCGCGCCGCGGATGCATTCCTTGGTTTGGCACGAGGCGCAGACGGCCGGCTCGCGGACCTTCACTTCCAGCGGGGAGACGAGCGAGTTGACGAAATTGAACTGCCCGATCGGGCAGATGTATTTGCAAAACGCGGCATCGCGGAAGCAACTGTCGACGACGAACGCCGCGACAAAATAGCCCAGGGCAATCCAGGCCGTCAGCCAGGGGCTGTCCCACAGCGAAAAGACCTCGTAGCTGCCGAGAAACAGCGCCAGTAAACCGGCCGCCAGCCATTTGCTGCGCCAGCGGCGCGGCCAGGGCCTGCCGCGCGGAAGCCAGCGCCGTGCGAGCGTGCGCGGCAACGTGAACGGGCAGGCCATGCAAAACACGTTGCCGACGACGAGCAAACCCAAAATCACCGCGCCGCGCCAGTGAATCCAAGGCAGCACGCCGGCCAGATTCATCGGGCTCAGCTGCGGGCCAAACAGGCCGTCGAAAATCACCGCGGCGGCGAACAATGCCAGGACGAGCTGCATCACGAGCCGCGCGCGTCGCCAGCGCACAAACGCGCCCACGACCGGAACCCGCAGCAGGTCGAACGACGGACGCACCGGCGACGGCCGCGTCGTGTCGAGGATCGGAAGCTGCGGAAACGTGACCGGCGACGGCTGCCGTTCGCCAGCGGCTTTCTTCCGATCTGTCTGTCGGTCGGAACCAAAAAGCAGTCCCATGCCGATCCACACCAGCGGCAGCAAGAAGACGATCGAGCCGGGCACCCACATGAGGACCCCGGCCGCAGCCTGATCGTCGAGTGCCGAAATGCCGGCCAGACGCGGCACCCGGGCATAGTGCGGATACAGCACGTGCCCCGAAAACGTCAGCCAGGCGGCCAGCACGGTATTTTGCACGTCGGCCAGGATCAAGTAGGGAAACAACAGCCATTGCGACCAGCGCGGCCGGGCGGGATACGGCCGTACCACGGGATACCAAAATGCCAGCGCGGTGGCGATAAAGCACCCGTGTTCGGCCAGATGCCACGCGCCGCGGCTCAAGGCCAGCTCGTACAAGAGCGGCGTATGCCAGAGCCAGGTGGCGGCCACGAACAGCGGCCAGGCCACGAGCGGATGCGTCAGCCGGGTGAAGAGCGTGCGCAGCCAGCGGGTCCGCAGCAGCGGCACGGCCCAGTAGTCGCGGATCGGCTTTGGCAGCCCGCTCAAGAGCGGGAACAAAGGCGCGCCCAGCCAAACCAGCGGCGGCGCCACCATCATCAGCAGCAGGTGCTGCAGCATGTGCACTTGCAAGAGCAGTGAGGCAAAGGGCTCGATCGGCGAGGCCAGCGCCAGAAAGATCCCCGCCAGTCCGCCCAAAAAAGCCGCTAGTCGGCCGGCGTGCCAGCGACGCGCATCGCGGCGATGCAGCACCCGCCAGCCGCGCAGATAAACGCCGGCCGAAAGCGCCAGGGCCGCGGTGAGCCAGGCATCAAAAGGCCAGGAGCGAAAGAAAGCGTCCAGCGTCGGGCTCATGGCGACATTCCGGGCATCAAGGCTTCTCGGATTGGGAAGGGTCGTTCGCCCCGGCCGCCGGCTGCTCCGAGGGCCGCAGGCTCACCAGAAAATCGACCAGCGCCGTCATCTCGGGCGGGCTCATCTGTTTGCCGAAGGCCGGCATGTTGCCGCCGCCGGGCGTGCCGTTGCTGACCTGGTCGATCAACTGGTTGCGCGTCATGCGCGTGCCAACTACCTTCCAGAGCGTGACAATTGCGGCAGTTTTTATATTGAAACACGAGCGCTCCTTGCAATTCGACGGGCGCGCTTTGCTGCACCATGTTTTCAGGAATCGGGTCGCCGCTCCAGGCGGTCATCGCTGGCGACCAGGGCGCCGTGGCTCCCTGGTAGGTGAGTGCGCCGAGCGCCGTGTAGGCCACGATCACGGCCAGTACGGCCACTGGCCGGCGGCTGGGAGCCCGTTCGCCCCGATTGCTGAAAAACGGCACCAAGAACAACACCAGGATGACGATCATGGGAAACACGAGGATGATGAACGTCTCGGCGGCGGGCGGGCTGAGCGAGAGCAGCGCGAAGAGCCACAAAAACGGCCACTCGGGCCGCGGGTTCGCGCCACCCAGCGTCGGGTCGGGCGGACCCGTGGGACCTTTGGGGCCCAGCACCGCGGCGATCGCCACGACAGCGATCACGGCCAGCGAGGAAAACAGAATGTCTTTGAGCAGCGCGTCGCCCAGAAAGGGGACGCCCGTTTTCAGTTCCTCGTGATACTCGGCGTCGTAGGTTGCCGGATCGACGCTCTGTCCCGGCACGGGGGGAGCGCTGACGCCGCACCGCAGCACCAGCCAAAGGTGTACGGCCAGGAAGAACATCAAAGCCGCTGGAATCACGAATACGTGCAGCGTGAAGAACCGGCTCAGCGAGTCGGCGCCGATGATTTCGCCCCCCAGCAGCAGATGCACGACCCAGGGCCCGATCACGGGCACGCGGCCGGCCATCGCGCCCGCCACGGCCAGCCCCCAATAGGCGTCTGGATCCCAGCGGAGAATTTGGCCCGAAAAGAACATCCCCATCGTGCACAACAGCAGCAAGACCCCGAGCACCCAAGTCAGCTCGCGGGGATACTTGTAGGCTCCCTGCAGAAACACCTGCGTCATGTGGACCAGCAGCATGACGACCATGCCGGATCCGGCATAGTAGTGCAATGCCCGGAGGAACCAGCCCAGCGGTTGGTCGTAGTCCAGGTAGAGCAACGTCTGATAGGCCTGATCGGCGGACGGCACGTACACCAGCGCCAAGCCGATGCCGGTGACGACTTGAATGATGAAGAACGTCAGCGAAGCGCTGCCGAAGACATACCACCAGCCCATGGGCCCTTCCACGGCCTTCGGAATGGGGTGCCGCATCATGGGCAGCAGCGTCTCGCGGAACCCGAGGCGGGCGTCGAGCCAGTTTCCCAGCGCTTTCAGCAGGCGGACCATCGTTGCCTCATGCGATCAAGCGGTGTCTTCAAGCGTGTCTTGCAAGGTGGGATAGTGCGGGGCCTGAACCTGGAGTTGCCCGTCCTGCACTCGCCAGACGCAATGGAACAGCCCGCGCGGCGGGGGGCCGGACGCGTGCTCGCCGTTGGCGTAATACACGCCGCCGTGGCACGGGCACATGAACAAGCCGGACTGCGGGAACCAGCTGACCGGGCAGCCCAGGTGCGCACAATTCACGGCCAGCACGCGGAACTGATCGGCCGAGTCTTCCGTCTGGCCTTCGTAGCGCACGAAAACGCCCGTGCGCGCCGTGATGCCGTCCCAGGCCTGGCCCAGCGGGTTGTCGAACGTGATCATCCGCGTCTCGTTCGGCGGAAAATCCGCGAGCGGCCCCAGCGTGACCCACTGGGCCGGACGCTCGCGGACTCCAAGAAAGTAGCGCACGACCGGAAATCCCAGGATCGCCGCGGCGGCAGCGCCGACGGCGCCGGTGAGCCAGCGGAAAAACACGCGGCGGGTCGGTGTCACCGTTTCGGCCGGCGGGGTCGGGGAGTTGGGTTCCATGATTCGTGCCTCAAGGGGTCGGGCCAGATGCGTTCAAGGGCCGTCCGCTGCAACGACGGTTTCGCCGCGCGTGCGCCAGGCGGCGAGCAACGACACCAGATCTTCGATCTGGGCCGCAGTCAGGCGTTGAAAATCGGCCGGCCTTCCCTCTTTCTCGGCGTAGGAAGGCATGCCCAGATCCGCTCGCCCGGTGATGATGATGCGGCGCAGCGCCTGATTGCTGATCAGCGAGAGAAACGCGGGCTCTTGGATCGCGCCGCGGGTACCGCCGCCTTTTTCTCCGACGCCGCTCGTGCCGTGGCATTCGGCGCAGGCGAGGGCGAAGACGTCGGCGCCGCGCTGCGGATCGTCGGCCAAGAGTTTTGGGCTGTCGTTTTCGGACCGCGCGTAGGCCGGCAGCGAATCCGGGGCGTCTTCCGCCGCCTTCCACTGCCGCTTGATGCCTGCGGCGAGCGCATTGATCTGGGCATCGGTGAGCGCGCCGCCGTACTGCTGCGAAAAGGCGGGCATTGGCGTGCCGTCTCGTCCGTCGCGAATCGCGCGCAGCAACTGTGCGTCGGAAACAATCGCCAGAAACAGCGGATCATTCAGCGGCGGGGCCGGGCCCAATCGACCGTTTGCTCCGTGACAACCAGCGCAATTCTGACGGTAGAGCGGTGGAAAGCTCAGCACGCGAGCCTCGGGCACCGGACGATCCTTCGGGTCGGGCCGACCGGGAAAATCGCAGCCCGCCGCGCACAGCGCCAACAGCGACGCGATCGTCAAGCTTGCCGCCAGATGGCGGCGTGGGCCCGGCGTTCCGATGCAAGGGTTGGCCACGAGGATTCCTCGATCTAACCGCTGACGTATTCCGAAAACGAATCAGGCCCGCGCCCGGCCGGCGGAATGTGGACCTGTTCCGAACGAACCACGATTGCCGCCACCAGGCCAAAGAGAAATTGCGAAACCAAAAACCACGGCCAGTCGACCCGCTGCTGCAACACCGGATTCATCACGCCCATCAGACCGTAGCTGGAGGCCATCCAGAGCAGCGGCATGACCAGGCCGCCCCAAGCCAGCGCTCCGGGAATCGCAGTCAATCGGGGCAGCACGATGCCGAACGCCAGACCAAAACTCAGCGACAAGATCGCATGCATCGCGATCCCCGCGACCAGCCAATCGGAGTGATACTGCTCGAGCTGGGCGACCGTCACTTGCTCGGCCTGCCGCAGGACCATGGCGGAGAGCAGGTTCACGGGATACCAAATGCCGTGCCGCGTGAGCAGCCCCCACAGCAAGGCCGGCGCGGGCATCAGCAATCCGCCGGCGAGGCCGCCCAGCAGCCCGGCCGTAATCGGGCCGCGCTGCTGGCAACGCAAAAACACGCTCGCCGCAACCATGCCGAAAATGAATTGCGAAACGATGAACCACGGCCAGTCGACTCGCGCGCGCGCCGTGGGACTGACGATGCCCAGCGCCGCAAAGCTCACGGCCGTCCAGAGCACCGGCATCAACAGCGCGCCCCAGGCAAACGGTTTGGGTATCTCGGGCAGAGCCGGCAGCAACACGCCGTAAAGCAAGCCCAGGATCAGCGACACCGTCACGTGAATGCCGGCCGAGAGTGCAAACAGCGCCGGGCGAAACTGCTCCAACTCCTGCACGCTCAGGTTGTCCACCCCGGGCAGCGCCATGCCCGAAAGAAGATTGATCGGGTACCAGACGGTGTGCCCGCTCAAGACACCGTAGGCCAATGCCGGCAGCGGCATAAGCAGGCCGCCGACCAGCCCGCCCTTGATGCCCGCCGATAGCGGATGGACTTTTTCCGGCAGGCGCAGGCGGTAGCCGGGCATTCCGTGCCGTATGCGCTCCACGGCGCCGGCGGCGGCGATCACCGGACGCGGGCGCAGGGCCTGTTCCACGAGCGGCTCGTGGCAATGGCCGCGGCCCGGCAAAAGTTGGCCGATCCACATGCCCAGCCCGACGACAAACAAAACGCCGCCGATGCACAGAAAGGCCGAGCTGGTCGCCACGCCGGTCAGCAGCAGCGAGATGCCCAGCGAGAGCACCAGCGGCGCAACGGTCGGCCGTGGCATTTCGACGGAGGCTTGCTCGGGGGATGCGCTGGAGTCTGGATTCATACGCCGCCGGCCTTGGCCGCCACATAGACCACCAAGAACACCACGATCCACACCGCGTCGACAAAATGCCAATACCAGGCCACGAGTTGGACTCCGCCGCGATTCCCTGCGGTCACTTCTCGGCCCAGCGCCAATGCGAACACGATCGACATGGCGATCACGCCGACCGTGACGTGCAAGCCGTGGAAGCCGACCAGCGTGTAGTAGGTCGTGCCGAACAAATTCCGGCCGATCGTCAGCTGATGGTCGACGATCAGCGTGCGCCATTCCCAGGCGGTGCCAAGCAAGAAGGCGATGCCCAACGCGATCGTGGCACCCCAGAAATAGCAGAATGTCCTTTGCTTGCCCCGTTCCAGCGCGCGCTCGGCAAAATGAATCGCCGCGCTGCTCGACAGCAGGCAGATCGTGGTGCCGATGACCAGCGGCAGCGAGAGTGCTTCGGCCGGGGTCGGTCCGACTTTGTCTTTGCCCAGGAACGTGACGTAGGTCACGATCAACGTGCTGAAGAACGCGACTTCCGAGAAGAGAAAGCTGACCATGCCCCATTGCGGCCCAGTCCAGTTGCGCTCGGGCACGATCGCGGGCGGCGACGGAAAGGTGGTTGCGGCCGATTGCATCGGGTTTTCTCTGGCTCCATCAGCAGGCGCAAGGAAACATTCGTTTTGCCGTCATTCGTACAGCCAATCGGGGTCGTCCGGGTGCTTCAGGTCCCACAGCGGCCGGCGGCTGTGGACGACGGGGACTTCGTCGAAGTTGTAAGAAGGAGGCGGCGACGTGGTGGTCCATTCCAGCGTCCACGCGTCCCAAGGGTCGTCCCCCGCGGGCTTGCCCTGCCACAGCGAAGCGACCAGGTTGTAGACGAAGATCAAATAGCTCGGCGCTTGAATGAACGCGCCCAGCGTGGTGAGCTGGTTCCAAATCGCCCAGCCGCGGTCCGGTTCGTAGGTGTAGATCCGCCGCGGCATGCCCAGAATGCCCGAAACGTGCATGGGCCCGAACGTGAGGATGAAGCCGAGGTACAACAACCAGAATTGCCAGCGCGCCAGGCGCTCGGAGAGCATCCGGCCGGTGACTTTGGGGTACCAGTAGTAGATGCCGGCGAAGGTGCCGAAGAGCGTTCCGCCGATCAGCACCCAATGGAAATGGCCGACCACGAAATAGCTGTCGGAGAGCTGAAAGTCGAGCGGGGCAGCGGCCAGCGTGATGCCGGTCAGGCCGCCGATCAGGAACATCGAAAGAAAGCCGCAGGCGAACAGCATCGGCGAGGCCAGGCGGATGCGCCCGCCGAACATCGTGGCCAGCCAGTTGAAAAACTTGATCCCGGTGGGAATCGACACCAGCAGGCTGGCCACCACGAACGCTAAATCGAGAGTCCGGCTCATGCCGACGCAAAACATGTGATGCGCCCACACTCCCAGGCTGATGAACGCGATGGCCGCGGTGGCCGCGGCCATGAACTCGTACCCGAACAACACCTTGCGCGAGAAGACCGGGATCACCTCCGAGACCATGCCGAACACCGGCAGGATCAGGATATAGACCTCCGGGTGGCCGAAGAACCAGAACAGGTGCTGCCAGAGATACGCCGAGCCGCCGTTGTTCACGTCAAAAAAGTGGGCCCCCAACTGCCGGTCGAAGAGGATCATCACCAGCGCCGCGGTCAGGGGCGGAATGGCGAGCAACATCTGGAACGAGGTCCAGAGCATGGTCCAGACGAAAAAGGGCAGCTTGCGCATGGTCATGCCGGGGGCCCGCATACCGAGAATCGTGGCGATGAAATTCACCGCCGCGCTGATGGTGCCGATGCCGCTGGTGATCAGTCCCAGGGCCCAAAAATCGGTCGCCGCGCTGCGCGCGAACGTGTTCTCGGTCAAAGGCGCGTAGGCAAACCAGCCGATCGCCGGCGCGCCGCCGGTGACGAAGCTGAAATACACGAGCAGCCCGCCGAACAGCGTGACCCAAAACCCAAAGGCGTTCAGCCGTGGAAAAGCCATGTCGCGGGCGCCGATCATCAGCGGCACCAGATAGTTGGCCATCCCGATCAAAATCGGCATGCCCACGAAAAACACCATCGTGGTGCCGTGCATCGTGAAAAGCTGATTGAACGCGTCGGGCGGCAGAAACGTGTTCCGCGGAACCAGCAGTTGCCAGCGCATGAGCATGGCTTCCACCCCGCCGATCACCAGGAACACCAGACTCATCAGCACATACATCGTGCCGATTTTCTTATGGTCGACCGTGGTCGTCCAATCGTGCAGCGCGGCGGACCAATTCGAGTGCGCCGCCGCACGTCTCGGCATGCCCGTGTGCTCGACGTTGCGGGCTTGTTCGGCAAGGGACATGGCCGGACCCATTTCGCGGAAATACTTGGCGAAAATCCTTGGTGCCTATCCGAAAACCGCGAGGGACTGTCCCTCTCTCCCAGGCGGTTTTCGGATAGGCACTTAGCGAAGCGTCCTCAAATATCGCACGATCGATTCTTCGTCGGCTGGCGACAAACCGAACGC
>Ga0302325_10025862_pt1 | contig 12195 bp, 15 predicted proteins | sample Palsa_T0_2_FD_201948 | JGI IMG/M metagenome (GOLD analysis project Ga0302325, IMG submission 201948) | Peat permafrost microbial communities from Stordalen Mire near Abisko, Sweden - Palsa_T0_2 | ecosystem: Environmental > Terrestrial > Soil > Palsa > Peat permafrost | place: Sweden: Abisko...
CGGGCCTGACGGTGATTCACTTTCATGGCGGCGGGTATTGCCTGGGCTCGGCGGGCACGGCCCGGGCGTGGGCGGCGCACCTGAGCGCTCGGACGGGGTGCCGGGTCGTGCTGCCCGAATACCGGCTGGCGCCTGAGCATCCTTATCCGGCCGCACTCGAGGACGCCCGCGCGGTGCTTGGAGCCCTGGCTGGCGCGGGGCCGGTGGTGGTATCGGGGGACTCGGCAGGCGGCGGACTCGCGCTGGCCCTGGTGCTGTCGATGCGCGACGCGGGGCAGGAACTTCCGGCCGGCTGCATTCTGCTGTCGCCGTGGCTCGATCTGGGGCGCGACCGCCGAGCCGTTCCGGACCTGGTGCGCCGTGACGTGCTGCTCAGCCCGGACTGGCTTGAGGCCTGCGCCCGCGCGTACGCCGCGCCATCCAGGTTTGCTGACCCGTTGATATCGCCGTTGCGCGGCACGCACGGCGGGCTACCGCCGCTGCTGATCCAAGCCGGGACTGACGAACTGCTTGCGCCGGACGCCGGGCTGCTGGCGGCCAGCGCTTCGGCGGCCGGGGTGGACGTGACGTACACCAGGTGGCCGCGCATGTGGCACGACTTCCCGGTGCAGGCCGGGTTGCTCGCCGCGGCGGACAGCGCGGTGGCCCAGGCAGCCTAGTTCGTCGGGAAGGTAACCGGCTAATCCGTGCCTGCGGTAGGGGTCCGGCAGGTCGACGGTAATGGTGTGCTGCTCAATGCCGTCGGGCTCGATGAGCTTCTGCCCGGCCAGGGTCCCGGCGGTGAGAGTCAGTGACACGATCCCGCACCGCTTGACCCCCCAGGCCGGCTGCACCTGATCAGGAAGGACCGCCCACGTCGTCGGTACCCATAGGTGATCAGCGCCGTCGAGGCGCAGCAAACGGTACTGGTGCACGTGGCCGCTCATCACCAGCGCGGGCGGCGTGCCGCCGAACAGGCGGGCGAGCCGGCCGCGAGCGGACGCCGGCCAGAACCGGTGGGGCGGTGCGGCCGCCAGCTCCGGTCCGGGCGCGGCTACGGGCTTATGAGTGATAAGCGCAATCGGCTCGCGGCCGCGATACCGGCCGGCCTGTTCGTCAAGCCACGACCACTGCGCGTCCTCGGCCGCCAGGCCAGAACCGACAAGCTGCGCGTTGACCGCCAGGAAAACCCAGCCGCCAGCCGTTATCGACCAGTGGTCGGCGCCGACGATGTCGAGCCACCGCTGCTGCCGGCCGGCGTCGACGGCGATGCCCGCGGGGGCGCCCGGCCACGGGTTGTCGCCGATGTCATGGTTGCCGGGAACCGCATGCCACGCCACCGGCAGCCGGTCAAGCTGGGCGCGGCCATGACGCAGGTCCGCAGCGTGGCCTGCCCCGTCCAGGCTGAGATCACCAAGGTGGATCACCAGGTCAGGGGCGCAGGCAGCGACGTAGCTGAGCACAGCGTCCCAGTTGGCTTGCGCCTGCGGCGCGGACGTAGACAGGTGAGTGTCCGACACCAGGATCACGCGCGCCTCGGCCACAGCGGTCACGGCGTCTATCTTCATCTGAGCGCAGCGGGTCCTGCGTGACGCGTTCCTGAACATCAGCTGACAGTTCGCTGCACAGTCCGAGCGTGCGGGGTGGGCGATGAGGTCGCGAGCAAAAGACGTTGCCGGAATGAGGCTGCACGGAACGCTCTCCTCCGCCGCCTACCTGCCCTCAGCCGCGGCGAGCTGGGCGGGCCTGGGCGAACGTCAGGTCGTACTCCTTCGTCCCTTCCGTCAGGGCCTTGTTGGGCACCCGGACGGACTTCCTCCTGGGCACGTGCCGCCCGAACCATCCAGGGCCCGCGGGCAAGACGAACCACAGGTCGTCACCAGCGGCGACGTGCTCCGCCACCAGTTCGTAGACGAGGCATGCCCGGTTCAGCACATCAGCCTGGGACAGGCCGGTAAGGGCCGCGGTATTCTGCAGCGCCTCGGCTGCTCTACCAGCCGGAACAAAGGTGACCTCCGGCGACGGAGGCTCTTCCGCATTACTCACAAGACTCTCCTCAGCGCCCAGGACACCGGCCTACCGGAACTTGGTGAACGCGATCAGCGTAGCGCAGCCCTTCAGCGGTGCGCCAAATAGCATCCGCAGATAGGTGCAAATACCTTCATGATGGCCTGCTGGTCTTTTACCGAAACATCGGACCGGCGGCCTCCCGCGCTCAATAGATTGCTTCTTATTGACGATCCGAGTGAAGCCTTAGTGGGCCTCAGTCGAGGCCGATGGCGGTATTCCGTGACTCTCGTGGACGGAACGTTTGCCTGGTGAGGGGAATCCGGTCCGTTCGGAAAAATGATGGTGGGCCTGGGCACGGTCGGGAGCCCCGGTTCTCAGCCACCTTGTCGTAGCGGTGCCGGGAATGGGCGCGGCGGCGCTCTCCCGGCTGGGGAGGCCGCCGCCGCGCACTGACTGGTTGCAGCTGGGTGATTCCCTGTTCTTTCTCCTTCCCAGGTGTTCGGGCGGGTGCCTGGGTGCGGGCGGCTGCCACGCGGGGCGGTCGCCTGGTCAGGTGAGGGCGAGGAGGGCTGGGGACGGCGGGGGTGAACGCTGCCGGCCGTGGCCCGGCCCGGCGACGGGGAACGTAGCGGCGACCGGGCCTGGCACTGGCCGCCAGGAGGGCGGGCACGGATGGCCGGGGCGCGGCGGGACCCGGGGCGGCTCGGGCGGCGGCGTCGCGGGCGGCTCGCCGAAGGAGGCCGAGATCAGCGCGTCGAACTCCTCGCGCACCCATTGCGGGTCGGCGCACACCAGGTCCGTGAACGCGGCGTCCGTCTCACGGGTAGGCACATTCATGCCGATCACACTCCCGGGAACCTTTGGTAGCGTGCCAGGTCAATGACCGATACACTTTTTATATAGCGCGGACTGCATGAAGCTGTCAAGGGCCTGCGGAAGCCGGGCGGTCAGGCGCCCGGCCTGCGGAGGTGCTCCCGGCGATGAGCGGCCGGCTCGATGATCTGGACGACCCGGACTACCCGGCCTTCACCACCGGCCGGGCCGCCGAGGCGCTCGGGGTGCAGCAGGCATTCCTGCGCGCCCTGGATACCGCGGGCGCGGTGACCCCGCAGCGCTCGGCCGGCGGGCGCCGCCGCTACTCCCGGCGCCAGCTCGCCTTCGCCGCGCGGATCAGGGAGCTATTCGACCAGGGCCACACCCTTGCCGCCGCGCAGCGGATCCTGGCTCTGGAAGACGATCTGGAAGCCGAGCGCGCCCTGACCGCCACCCTGCACGCCCGGCTGCGCGACCAGGATCGGCGGCCGGGCTGACCCGGGGAGCCGGGGATCGCGGCCGCCGCCCCGGTAAAGCTCAAGTTCTCCCTGGCGGGCTGGCGGGTCTTCCGGCGGCCAGGTCGCGTAGCCGGGCCAGCTCGGCCTGCAGCTGGCGGGTCTCTTCCTGCAGTTGCAGGACGCGGCGGATGCCGGCCAGGTTCAGGCCGTCCGCGGTCAGCGCGCAGATCTGCTCCAGCCGGTCGATGTCGCGCCGGGAGTACCGCCGGGTGCCGCCCGCGCTGCGCACCGGATCCAGCAGCCCTTCCCGCTCGTAGATCCGCAGCGTCTGCGGGTGCAGCCCGGCCAGCTCGGCGGCCACCGAGATGGAGAAAAGACCCCGGTCCAGGTCCGCCCACCCCGGGCTCACCACGGCCGGTCCCGCTCCCTGGCCACGTACCACAGGGCCAGCACGGCCAGCCTGGCCTCCTGCTCATCCCAGCCGCCCGCCGCCGCCCGTTGCGGACTCTGCACCCGGACCGGGCCCACCCACAGCGGCGGTCCCGGCACTCGCGCCGGCGGCCGGGCGCCTGGCCCGGCGGGGCTGGGCGCGGCCACCCTGACCACGGGGACCTGCTCACCAGGCCCGGCCGGCCCGGTCCCCAGCGCCCGGTCATAAGCGGCCCGCCGGGCCGGGTCGCCCAGGATCTGGTAGGCCTGCGCCAGGACGCGGAACCGGTCCGGCGCGGTGGCGTCACGCGGCCGGGCATCAGGGTGCTCGGCCCGCGCCCGGCGCCGCCACGCCTGCGCGATCTCCTCCCGGGACGCTTCCCGCGGCACCCCCAGCAGCCGGTACAGATCCGGGTCCGGCGCGCCGCGACCCGCTGCGGACATGACCATCACCTTCTCTCGCCCGGGTAGCACTACGCCATCGTTCTCCAGTATGCCGCACGAGAAAATCTAAGTCGAGCCTTGTCAGGTAACCGGATGCGTGATAGATAAATCCCGTGAGCGTGACACGACACGACGACACGGCAAGGAGGCACCTATCATGCTCATGCGCACCGACCCGTTCCGCGAACTGGACCGGCTCACCCAGCAGGTATTCGGCACCCCCGCCCGCCCCGCCGCGATGCCGATGGACGCGTACCGCCAGGGCGACGACTTCTACATCCGCTTCGACCTACCCGGCATCCGGGCCGAGTCCATCGACCTGACCGTCGAGCAGAACGTGCTCACCGTCCGCGCTGAGCGCACGCCCGCCCAACCCGCCGACGCTGAGCTGATCGTCTCCGAACGGCCCTACGGCATCTTCACCCGCCAGGTCTTCCTCGGCGAGACCCTGGACGCCGAGAACATCGGCGCGGATTACACCTCCGGCGTGCTGACCCTGACCATCCCGGTCCGCGAGGCCGCCAAGCCCCGCAGCATCCAGGTCACCAGCCACGACGATAAGCAGGCCGTCACCGCCTAGCCCGGCACCGGACATCACCGGCATGGGCCGCCCGGCCACGGGCGGCCCATGCCATTCCGCCAGCCCGGCGGAGCGTCATCGACCCGTGGTCCGCCTGACGCGGACGTTGCCCGGCCGCGGTGAAGCTTCGCGAGGCCGGCACGCTGGTGTTTGGCCGCGTGACCTATGAGGGCATGGCCGCTTTCTGGCCCACGCCCGCCGGCGAGGAGTCCGACCCAGCGGTCGCGAAGGCGATGAACACCACCCCCAAGATCGTCATCTCGCAGACTCTGCCGCAGGCCACCTGGGCCGGCACACAGATCATCAGCAGCCACGCCGAAGAGGAACTGGCCAAGCTCAAGCAGCAACCCGGCAAGGACATCGTGATCCCGGGCAGTTCAACGCTGACCGCCAGCCTGCTGCAGACAGGCCTGCTCGACGAACTGCGGATCATGGTGAACCCGGTCGTCCTGGGCCAGGGCAGGTCCGTGTTCGCAGGAGCCGGCCGGACCAGCCTCAAACTGCTGAAGACCCGGCACTTTACCTCCGGCAACGTCCTGCTTTGCTACCAGCCGATCACGAACTGATCAAAGGACGGAGGCGGACCTGGGCTAAGGCACCGAAGGCGCCTCGGCGAGCTCGGCCATCGCCGAGCGGACCCAGTCCAGGCTGGCCCGGTGGATGACAACCCCGTGCTCTATGGCCAGCAGCGCATGCTGGCGCAGCGTCCCCTGCCGGGCGGCGACGAACTGCTCCATCCCCCGAACGAATCCGTCCAGGGCATCACCCAGATCCATCAGGAACGCGATCACCTCGGCGCGCTCCAGGTAGTTCTCCATCAGCGAGAAGCGCATCAGGTGCTGGCCCAGATCCGACCCCACCGTCTCTGGGACCACCGGCTGCCGGAGCCACTCCCGGTACACCGTCAGGCCGGATTCCGTCACCTGGTAGAGGCGCAGCGTGCGGCGTCCGCTGGAAATCTGCTTGTCGGCGTGCAGCAGGCCACGCTCCTCGAGCCGCCGAAGCGCCGGGTACAACGCGCCCGGGCTGGGCTGGTACACGCTCGCGGGTGAGGAGTTGAACAGCTTCTTCAGCCCGTACCCCGAACGCGGCTCGTCGGCGATGACGCCGAGCAGCACCTGCTCGAAGTCGGTCAGCGGACGCCCCGCCGCGCCGGGAGATTCCGCGTGAGAAGACGCCATTGCCCTCTTCCAATGAGTCGATTCGACTTATACTCTAGTTCCGCACGGCAAGGCGCGACCGATCGGGGGCCGTGCCTTCCTAGGGGGCCTGACTAGGGAGTTCGGTGTGGACGCTAGTGTATGGATCCTCAACCTCGTCATCCTGGCCATCGTGCTCACGGCTGACCTCGGCCGCCGCAAGGTCACCCCGATGCGGCTACTGCGCCCGGTTATCGCGGCGGCCATCATCATCCCGTTCTTCTTCAAGAGCGCGGCTTCCTCCGGGCACGGCCTGCTCTTGGAGATCGCCGGGCTGGTGGCCGGAGTGGTCCTCGGAGCCCTGGCCGGGGCGCTGCTGCACGTCGGCTACGACCGCCAGGCGGGCCGCGCCGTTTCCCGGGCCGGCTTGCCGTATGCCCTGGTCTGGGTCGTTGTCGTGGCCGGCCGGATCTACTTCACCTATGGCGCCAGCCACGTCTTCAGCGATCAGCTGGGCAGTTGGATGGTGGCCAACCAGGTCACCGTCGGCGCCCTGACCGACAGCCTCATCTTCGTGTCCATTGCCATGCTGCTCGGTCGCACCGCCATCCTGGCGGCCAAGGCCCGCGCCGTCACGGCCCGCGCCGGGGGCCTCGCGACCGCGGACGTCCTCGGTAACGAGGTCAGCGCCGGCTAGCTCGAGCTGGGCCTCGTCTAACCTTGCCTGATGACCCGCCGTCCTGTCGATCCTCGTCGCTCCGACCCCAGTCGTTCGTACCTGACCGAGACCCGGATCCTGGGGGCCGGCGCTGCCGCTGCGGGCGTCTTGCCGGCCGAGGCAATGATGCCATCGGACAATCTCGACGGGCCGAGCTCCATCGATCCAGGGCGCTTGGCTAACCCGGCTCGGGGCTGAGACCTGATCCACCCCGGGGACGCTTCCTGGAACATCAGCGCTCCGGCCACGGTGGCCGACAGCGGGATCCGCTTGTCCACCCCGGTCATCCACAGCAGCTTGCGGGGCTGCGGCTGAGCGCACACCGCCAGCAGGATGCCGCCGTGCTCGGCGGCGCGCCGGGAGGTGCCGACCAGCGCGCCCAGCCCGGCCGAATCGATGAACGCGACCCGGTTCAGGTCCACGATCAGCGTCCCGCCGTTGTCGGCCAGCTCGAACAGGCGCTCCCGCAGCTGGGCCGAATTGGAAACGTCGATCTCCCCGGTGACCGCCGCGATCACGACGCCGTGTTCTTCGCGGACCTCGATGTCCAGAGTGCCACCCATGATCAATCTCCTGTCACACGCCAGGCTTGCCCAGGCCAACTGCCTACGGCAGCCACAAGTACCCGGAAGCGGGACCGGATCTGACTGCCTCTACTGCCCGCTAGCACGCCGGTCATGCCGGCCCGGAGCGGGAAGCTGGAGATTACCCTGGTGATCATGGCTGAGTCGTTGCGCGCTCAGCCACGAGAACTACCCGCAGCTGTCGGCGGCGGACCGGGCTTCGTTCGACCCGGTGCACGACTGCTTCATCGGGCTCGTGCTCGGCCAGCTGCTGACCGGCACCCTCGGTGTGCTCGCGATCACGACCGAGTTCTCCGCCGGGATGATCCGCGCCACCTTCGCCGCGGCACCGCGGCGCCCGCTCGTGCTCGCCGCCAAGGCCGCGGTGCTGGGCGCCGTCACGCTGACGGCGGGGGAGGTCGCCGCCTTCGCGGCGTATCTGGCCGGCCAGTCCGCCTTGCGGGCGCCGGCCCCGCACGCCACGCTCGGCCAGCCCGGCGTGCTGCGGGCGGTGCTGATGGCCGGCGCCTACCCGGCGCTGATCGCGCTGATCGGCCTGGGCTTCGGCGCGCTCATCCGGCACACCGCGGGTGCCATCTGCGCCCTGGTCGGGATGCTGTTCGTGCTGCCCCTGCTGTTCTTCAGCCCGGGCCTGCAGGACGCGGCGCAGAACTTCGCGCCGCACCCGATGGCGAACGCGATGACCGCGGTCAAGCCGCTCGCGCACGCGCTGCCGGCCGGGCTGATGTTCGGCCTGCTGTGCGTGTACGCGCTGGCCGCGCTCGCGGCCGGGTCCTGGGCCCTGACCCACCGTGACGCCTGAACCGCGGCGCCCGGGCGGGACGTGCCGCCGCCCCGCCCGGGCGGGGCGGCGGATGACGTTACAGCGGGGTTACCGATATCTGCGCGGGTGACCCGGTCTGGCCGCCCGCATGGCCCTGCGCTCCGGTTCCGCCGGCGGCGCCCGTGCCGCCTGCACTGCCGTTGCCGTTGTTCTTGCCGCCCGAACCCGCGCCGCCGCCGGCGCCGCCGGCGCCGCCGGGACCCGGCTGGCCGGGGTTGCCGGGGTTGGCCGGCGCCGACGTGAAGCTCACTTTCTTCACATCCGCCTGAGCGGGCACATAGACGGCGATGTTGCCCTGCGCGCTGGTGGCGTTGCCGCCGCCTCCGGCCGCGCCGCCGGTCCCGCCGGTCCCGCCGTCGCCGCCGTTGCCTGCGCCGTTCCCGGTGCAGTCACAGGTGGCGCCGTTGCCGCCGTTGCCGCCTTGCTGACCGACGCCACCCGGGCCGCCGTTACCGCCGTTACCGCCGTTGCCGGACTGCGCGAGGATGCTGATCGGGTTGTTCAGCGCCGTCTGGATCTTGATGGTCGCGGCCTGGCTCGCTACGCCGTTGCCGCCGGTGGTGCCGGCGGTTCCGGGGGTTCCCGGGCCGCCCGGGTTGCCATTCGAGGCGCTGCGGCCGGCGATGCCGGCCGACGAGCAGTCGCCGTTGGATCCGGCTGCGGCCTGGCCCGGGGCGGCGGGAGCCGCCGGGGTCGGAGGCGTGGGAGGGGTAACTCCGACAATGTTGAAATCGGCGATGCTGGGGTTCCCGGTGTTGCCGTTTCTTGTCAGCGTGTTGCAGGTGAAGCTCAAGATGGTTCCCGCGCAGACGAAGTAGCCCCCTTGTTCCAAGATGACGTCGGTGAAGGCGACAATCGTCGGTCCGCCTGGCGAGCCCAGGGAATACGCCGAGCTGACCGTCAGCGGGCCGGCGGCCGCGGGCGAGGCGACGACGTTCACGGTCATCGGGAAGGCACCCGCGACTTGCGCCTTGTTCTCCTCGGACAGGGCCGCATTCCCGATCACGTGCGCCGCGAGAGTCTGCGCGGTGCTCGCGCCGGTGCCGCCGGGCGCGCTGACCCCACCGAACAACGCCTGGTAGTGCGCCTCGCGTCCCGACTCGTCAAGCCCATGGTCGAGCAGCGAGCGAAGCTGGTCGACGTTCTGCGCTACCGTCGTGGTCTGCACGACCTGGCCGGCGGTGTTCACCGGGATTCCGTTCGCCTCGAGGTTGTTAATCGTCGTCATTGCCTTCCCCTCCGGTAGCTGGTGGAGTTACTGGTTCACTAGGTTGGCGGGCCTACCGTGGCCGGGCCGGGCACCGGCTCGACCGGGCGACCGTTCACGAACACGGGCGGGGCCGGCCGTGACCGGCCGCCCATGCCGTCACGCCCGTCGGTGCCGTCATGCCCGGACGGCGCACGATCGCGTTGGCCAGGTTCGCTGAGGGCGGGGCTACCTGGTATGCGGGCAGGGATTCCGGGGCACCCGCCCGTGCCGCCCGTGCCGCCGGCGCCGCCACGGCTGCCCCGGCCGCCTGGTGCGGGGTGGCTGAGCACGCGAAGCCGTCCCTCCTGGTCTGCCGGCAGCGACACGAAGACGTTGGACGAGATGCCGCCGTCACCGCCCCGCCCGCCGTGTCCGCCACGCCCGCCGCGCCCACCTGCACCGCCGTGCCCTGGCCGCAGGATGCCCTGCATGGTGCGCTGGCCGTCCGCTCCGTGCCCGCCGTTGCCGCCGTGCCCACCGTTGCCGCCGCGGCCGCCGTCACCGCCGCGGCCGGCGGTAGCGACGAGGGTCAGCGGGCCGGTGAGCTCGCCGATGGTGACCTCTGCGATCTTGCTCGGGGCTCCGTTGCGGCCCCTCGCGCCGTCGCCCCCGTCACATCCGTCGCCGCCGTCACGTCCGTCGCACGCTCCCGGGACGATCGGCTCGGTCAGCCAGTCGCAGCCGAGCCAGGTCGGGGCAGTCGGCGCGGTGACCCCGTCGAGGCCGCCGGTTCCATCCCGGCCCGCCGGTCCACCGGGACCGTCTAGCGGGCCGACGCGGCGGTCGACGGGGAAGGGGACCGGCAAGATCGCGATCTGCGCAGGGGCGCCCTCGTCCTCGCAGATGACCCGCTGCACGGTCAGCATGAGCAGGTTCCCCCGCACGGCCACGACCGCGCCCGGCGCCAGGTACAGGCTGCCGATGTTGACGACGCTCAAGATGTCGTCACGGTAATCGATGCCCCACTGCTCGTCGCGGGCGCTGAGATCCCAGCATTCGCCGGCCGCGACGTCCCGGTGCCGCACGCTCAGGACCCGCGTCGGGAACGGGAAGTGCATCAGGGCCCTGGCCTCGTCCGCTGGGTCGATCTGGCCGTCGGCGAAGACCGCGGCCTCGGTCCTGTCGTGCACACCCTGCCCGATCGCGCGGCGGAGCGCGATGGAGGGGCCGAAGAAGACAGCCTGGCGTCGGCGGCGCTGCTCGGAGGTGGCCGCGGACAGCGCGCGCACGGCCGCGACCGTCGGCAGGGACGGGTAGCTGACCAGCTCGGCAGCGCCGAGCAGCTGGCCCGGGTCATGGCCGAGTCGGCGGGCGCGCTGGTCGAACGCGCTTTGCTGCGCCGCGGTCAGCCGGTCGGATGCTGTCCTGCGGCCGCCGAGCGTGGCGTTGAAACCGATGCTCGCCATTACTCAGCGGCCTTTCCGGTATGTTGCGTCTTCGACTGCCAGGCCACGCCAGTTATCCGTCTCTCGCGGAAAGGGAATACAAAAAACAATGACAAGGATCAACGTTTGACAGCGGCGCCAAATAGAGCCGCTGGAGTCAGTCCAGTCCACGAGGCATCTTCGGCGGTTGACGCGAAGAGCAGCGCAGACGCGCTAAAAGTCGAAGGCGGCTGGACTATAAGCCAGAGAAATTCCGGTTCATCATGGTCTCCCTAAGTTGTCCCGCAACGATTGGACAACATAAGCGGGCCCGCGTCAACTGATCGGGATGGTGTCATGCGGATAAGGCGGCCCAGATGGCGCTGATCGGGAGGGCGGTGATCCTGTCTCCGAGCGGGAAAGCGTGCGGCCCGGTGTGGAGGACAGCTCCGGCGACGAAACGGTCTCCAAGTTCGTCGCGCAGCCAGGCCAGGTGCCGTGCGTCGCCCGTGGTCACCGATGCGCCCGCCTTGATCTCAAAGCCGAGGACACGCTCTCCGCCCAGTTCAGCGATGATGTCTACCGCACGCCTGCCGTCCTGGTCGCGAAGATGGTAGAGGCGCGGCCGGGCGGGACTTACCTCAAGCTCGCCGCGCAGCTGCTGGGTCACGAACGTGTCGATGACCCGGCCGAGCAGCTTGCCGTCATGCAGGATCGCCTGGAGGTTTGTCCGCAGGATGGCGGCCATCAGCCCAGCGTCCATGACGTAGCGCTTGGGCGCGAGCGCGAGCCGCTTGAGCCGGTTGGTCCGCCAGGCGGGAAGTGCCTCGACCACGAAGACGTTCTCGAGGACCCGTTCGTAGGAAGCCGCTGTTGCCCGGTCGATCCCAGCCGTCTCGTAGATGTTCTTGGCTTCGGTGATCCCCGCCGAATTGAGCGCGTACGCCTCTAGGTAGCGCGAAAGCCGCAGCGGGTCACGCGCCCCGACGGTGCCGGTGGGGTCCCGGGTGATGATCTGCGCTACGTACCCTTCAAGCCAGCGTTGCCTGGCCGTGGCGCTGGAGATGGATAGCGCCTCGGGGAACTCGATGTTCTCGACTCCGCCGTCGGCGTCGGTGACGGTGACGTCCTTGGCTGATACACCGCGATTCGGCCGGTATCAGGGGCCGAACCGCACCGGCAGGTTCGGCGGCGACCGGAAAATCAGCCCATGGATGTGCACGTCCTGCGCCGCCGGATCCAGCCGCAACTCCGGCAGCCGGTCGAGCACGGCGTTCAGCAGTACCCGCATCTCCATCCGGGCCAGGTGCATCCCCAGGCACTTATGAATCCCGCCGCCGAACGAGATGGCCTGCCCGCCCTCCCGCGCGACGTCGAAGGCATCAGGGTCGGTGTACCGGCCCGGATCCCGGTTGGCCGCCCCCAGCGACACCGCCACGAAGCTGCCGGCGGGAATGCGCACTCCGCCCAGTTCCACATCCTCGGTAGCCAGCCGCGCGACGGTCAGCAGCGGCGTCTCCCAGCGCAGCGCCTCCTCGATGGCCTGCGGCACCAGCCCCCGGTCGGCCCGGACCATGTCCAGCTGTGCCGGGTCGGACAGCAGCC
>Ga0302325_10025863_pt1 | contig 12195 bp, 13 predicted proteins | sample Palsa_T0_2_FD_201948 | JGI IMG/M metagenome (GOLD analysis project Ga0302325, IMG submission 201948) | Peat permafrost microbial communities from Stordalen Mire near Abisko, Sweden - Palsa_T0_2 | ecosystem: Environmental > Terrestrial > Soil > Palsa > Peat permafrost | place: Sweden: Abisko...
CATAGCTTCGGCATCGCACTGGGTTTCGGCAGCTTTGCAATGGTGGAGCTGCTACTGATCGCCTCCTGGGTGGGCTACCACCTGGGCGAGGTGTCCATGGGCCTCATCAATATGGCTGCCTATAACGCCTCGTTATTTATCTGGCTGGCATACACCTTGGCTAAGAGTCCTGCCCGCGACGCGGCGTCTACGCTGCTGCGGCCTCAACGGTGGGAGCAGAGCCTGTCCGACATCCAACACCCCCTCCAGGCGGACTCCTTGATTCCGATGTTCGAAGGCATGGTAGACCGCGCCCTCTCACGGACTCAGGCCGCGCCGTTAGTTCCGGCGGAAAAGGCTGCTGCGACGAAGGCGGCGGCTCAAGCCGCAGGCGCGTCGATGAATCGCTAGGTCCCCCGGCGGGTGGAGCAGATCCCATCCAAACTGCAGCGATGCCATCCGCTGTCGAAGCAACTCATTCCCATCGAAGCCGTCGATTTCGGATTTCGTAAACGTTTTCGGCAAAAGCGCGACCTTCCGCGGTCTCCGCGGCCCCGAGTGGCGCACCTAAGGCAAACACCTTATATTTGGGGCTTGTTGGCCCATTTATAGAAGTTCGCAAGAGCGGCGGCTCTATGGTAGCTGGAACTGGGTCGCAGACTTTGCTCGGGCTGTAGGGATTCCTGCGGAAAAGCTTGACTCGTGCCTTATAATTCTCCTCCGCGCTACCGGGCCTGTTCCTTTGAAGGCTAACGGGCGCGGAAGGAGAAAACAATGAACCGAGCAATCAGGATCACGATCCTGATGTTAGGACTAGTGGGCACGTTTGTAGCAGCTACCGTTCCGCAGGTTGCAGCCGAGGACGGAGGGCCGATTCTAACGTGCCCAGGTTGTAAACCACCGGTTCAGGTGAAATAACAGTTAATCGCATCTCACCTACAGCCGCAAGGTCACCAAAGTAACTCGCAGTAACTTGTATTAACTTGGGCCGAACCACGGGCTCGCACTCTTCGGGCTGACGGACTTCATACATAAACCGTCAGTCCAGTTTTTTTGGAGTTGCTTCTTTTCTAGCTCGGCTTCTTTGCTTCGGACTCCAAAACGCGCTGCAACTCCGCAGGATCTGTGATTGGAGGCTGGCAGGCAAAGCCGGAGCACAGAACCGCGAACGACTTACCCGACTTCAACTCGGGCAAGCTCGGTAAAGTCACCGCCAACGCCGGCGGAAGATTCGCCGCCACCTGATTCGCTGCCAGGCGAAGTACGCTCTTGCTGAATGAGAATCCGCCGATGGCGGCAGCTGCGAGGCTAGTCGCGATTGCATCAGATTCATCCCCAACGACCACCACCTGCACGGGATTCTCCAACAGATGAACCACCGCGATCCCGTAGGTCGCGACAAAAATTCCGAATTGCTCAGCAACGCCTGCAAAAGTTTCCAGAGTTTGCTCCGCTTTATCCCGATAGCCGCTGTCGCCTGTGTAATGGTGCAGGCGCAGCAGCGCAATCGCAGCCATGGGATTTCCCCCTGGCGTGGGCGAATCCTGCAGCGGCTTGCGGCGAGTTGAGAGCACGCCCAAACTTCGGCCGTCGGCGGCCGGTTCCGTGTCGAAGAATCCTCCGGAAACCGCATCAAAGAACTTTGCTACCATCGCGTCGCCAATGCTCTGCGCGAACTTGAAGTAGCTCAGATCGGCGGTCGCCTCGTAAGCGTCGAGGCAGGCCAGCGCGGTTGCCGCATAGTCCTCGAGCAGGCCGGAAACTTCACGATGCTCGGCCTTCGGATCGGAATAAGCCACGACGTGCAACAGTGTGGAGCGGGCGCCCTCGCCCGCTTTCCCCGCAGCCGGCTTCCAAGCCTCCGCCAAAACGCGGTCGAGCGAGCGCAGCGCGAAGCGCCGAGCGTCATCCAGCCCAAGAACCCTCGCCGCCTCCAGATACGCGCTCACGCACATGCTGTTCCATCCCACGTAAACCGTCTTGTCGACGTAAGGCGTCGGCCGCCGCAAACGAGCCGCGTACATTTTCTTCTTGGCCGAATCCAGCAACACGTTCACCCGCTCGCTGCTAAGGCTCATTCGCCGCGCAATCTCCTCAATCGGAGCGCGCACGTAGAGCACGTTCTTCGCCGGATTGTGATGCATCTCGCCGATCTCGTTGATGTCATAGTGCAGCGCCGCAACCTGCGCTTCTTCTTCCGTTAACACCGCGCGTGCCTCATCGAGCGTCCAGGTAAAGTAATCGCCATCGTCGTCCATGGAAATGTCGGCGTCCTGCGATGCGTAAAATCCGCCACGCTCGCGATCGCTCAGCCATTCGTCCATCCAGCGAATGATGTCGCGCGCCACACTGGCGAAGAATTCCGAGCCCGTTGCCTGATATGCATGCACATAATTTTTTAGCAGCTCGGAATTGTCGTAACACATCTTCTCGAAGTGCGGCACCACCCAGCGCTCATCAACCGAGTACCGGTGAAACCCTCCCGCCAACTGGTCATAAACCCCGCCATTCGCCATGTGCTCAAGCGTCGTGAAGATCAGATTACGTAGCTCGGCTTCGTCACCGCTCAACTCTTGAGGGTGGCCCATCCTAGCCGCGCCCTTTGCGGCTAGGGTGGGGATTTTGACTTTTCTTGCATACCTCTCAATCAATAAATCCAGCGCCGAAGGATGCGGAAACTTCGGAGCCTGCCCAAACCCTCCATGCTGCGAATCAAACATACTGAACGCAGATTTCTGAATCGCATCGATGATCCCCATCGAAACCCGCCCGCTGCGTCCAGCAAACGATTCCGCCTGTGCAATCGCACTCTCGACCATCTTCGCCTGCTCCACCACGTCGCCATGTTTTTCTTTGTAGGCAGTGGCAATGCTGGTCAGCACACGTTTGAAACTGGGCCGCCCATAGCCATCGATCGGAGGGAAATAGGTTCCGCCATAAAATGGCTTACCATCAGGAGTGAGAAAAGCCGTAAGCGGCCACCCGCCCTGCCCGCTGACCGCACTCACCGCGGCCTGGTACCGGCTGTCGATGTCCGGGCGCTCATCGCGATCCACTTTCACCGCGATAAAATTCTCATTCACAATCGCCGCCACTGATACGTCGTCATAAGACTCGCGATCCATCACGTGGCACCAGTGGCACCAGACCGCGCCAATGTCGAGCAGCATCGGTTTGTTCTCACGCCTCGCCGCCGCAAACGCCTCCTCACCCCACTCATGCCACTGAATCGGCTGATGCATAGCAGAGCGCAGGTAGGCGGAAGAGGCGCGAGCGAGGGAGTTGAGGGTCGTGGTGGTCATGGGATCAGTTTATACGGAACAGGTTAAGAGGAGCGCGGAACGCAAGCGCCCGCCTATGCTTGTCATTCCGAACCGGGCGCTAAGCCCGGTGAGGAACCTGCTGTTTCTCGACGGCTTATCAATTGCAAAATGCTGGCCGTCCTTGTAATATCAAGCGCTCAGAATCGCTTGGTGAGGCGGAGAAATGCGAAAATTGGCTCTGGCGGTAGCCTTTCTCTTCTTGCCGTCAGTTCCTTTGCTCGCTGGAAAGAACCTGGCGGACTATCCGTTGCAAATCCAGATAGTCGAATCTCACTGGAACCGGCGCCAAGGCATTGTCGAGGGATGGGGACGAGGGGACGTCAGGAATGGCGAATCGATCCGGGGCTTCGATTTTACTTACACCTCGGGAGAGCCTTTTCACCGGACCGTTGGGGATGCTCACTATCTCGCCAAGTGGAAAAAGGAGGGGCTCAAGATGGAACTTCTGGTGGGCGAAATCGGATCCCCTGATAAATACATCTCGTTCGATCTCAAGACGAGCGTGATAGACGACGTCTACGTCCCTGGCCCTAACGGCGCCGTGACCGTATCTCAGCAGGAGTACAAGGCGATGGCGAAGGAACAGGAACACCCACAGTAAGCAAAATCCGCGCAGCATCCGCAGGTGTGCTCTCCTAATCTCGTCATTATCCTGTCTTTTAAATTCTTGTCATTCCGAACCGGGCGCCCAAGCCCGGTGAGGAACTTGTTGTTTTTCGACGTGCTTAGCCACGCTGACATTGCCTTTCTCACCCGAACCTTTTCCTTGCCCCGTGACGAACATGCAGCACGTCAACCCGCGTTCCGACCACCCGATAAATCACGCGATAGGTCTTACGCCTGTGACCATACAAAAGGTGCCTTAGATTTCTGTTCTCGGGAGTTACAGGCCAATGGAAGGGAAGCTTATCCAGGCTGAGGATTTGCTTCTTCAGGCCTCGATACAACTCTCGCGCTGTCTCGGAGTTGGCCGCACCGATTTCGCGGTAAAGCCTCGCAAGGTCCCGCTCCGCCCGTAGCGTGACATTAACGGCGCATTTCATTCTCGGCTTCGAATTCGCTGAAGAACTCCCGCGCCGGACGAATCTTTCCTTTTCTCACATCTTCCAATCCCTGGCGGATACCTTCGCCGGCGTCCGCATGAGCCGCAATGTCGAGCAGTCGCTGATAGGCGGCCGCATCTTGCACCACGGCCGCTGCCTTTCCTTTGACCGTAAGCACCACAGGCCGTTTGCTCTTCTTCAGGTGCTTCATAAAGTCGCCCGAGCGGCGCCGAAACGTCGTCAAAGATTGAATATCCGTCGTAAGATTAAGCATGATCCCCGGCTCCCTCAGCACCTTTTTAGGTGCTCTCAGTATACGCGATATCCACGACAATTCCAAGAACGGCATTGCCCGATTCTCGTCGTTCCCCTTTTCCACAGCGTGGTTGGTAACTCGTCACATCATTCCGCGAATGCTTTGGGCTAAACTCAAACAAAAGTTCCTCACTCAGAGCGAGAGAACCAGTTGCTCTTTGCCAACCTTAATGCGGGAATCCGGCCGCAAGTCGATGGAATTAAAGAATTTTTATTCGGAAGTTATTTAGACAGAATATTTTAGCTGGATTGCCGCGACGGTGAAATCCGCAAGCTATTGTTTCCAGAGATTTTACGCGATCGATCTGAGATCGCTTTCAATCCAGATCAACCTGCGATTCGTGATCGTAAACATGCATAGATCGAGTACTGATGCGTTCCGAAAATCTTTTTCAACGTCGCGCTCTCGCTCAACACAAGCTCAAGCAGCGGATTGTGATAGAGCACATAAACTGCCCGGGGATGCTCCCGCAAACTCTGCTCCAGACTCGCGATCACGCGCCTCAGCCCGGACTCCGGAAATGGATTGAACAGATAGAGCACGGTCGGTTCGGCAGGAAAAGAGAACTCACTCGCATCGGCGCAGATCGCTTCCAGCTCGAAACACTTCTGCGATTCCCTCCGGTGCTGGCTCAGGTTTTGCTGCGCTGCCTGATGCAATGCCGGTAAGAGTTCCACGCCCAGGATGCGCCGAAAGGGATAATCCGAAGCCATCAGCAAAGTTCGTCCTTTGCCTGATCCCAGATCGATAAAGATGAAGTCGTGAAGGTCCGACTGAGACTGCTCTTGCAAGGCCCCGAGCATTTCGCGGAAGAGACCAGACTCCGTCGGCTGATACGGCGAATGAAAAATTCCTAGCAGGCGATCGCGCCAGCCAACAGCCGCGCTGGTTGTATTGACGCGATGCTCCCAATCGTATTCGGCATCGCCGTAACGCTGGCGTCGTCGCTCCGGAGTGGAATCGCGACCAAACTCCCACAGCTCACGCAGCAATAGGCAGGTCGCCGCCCAGCGCCCTTCGCGTGCGGCAACGTCATTCCACCATTGCCACGCCGAGCGCAACAGGCTTACTCGCGACGAAGAAGAGGGATTAATGCTCATTCTGCGTCATGATAAGCGAACGCAGGCGCGCCAGGAGCGAGCCGGGAGGAATGAGTCTACAGCGCGTGAAATTTTGGAGACGGTTTATACCCCGGAGGCAGCCCCTTGGTGGCGAAGGGAAAGTCATCGGGTACGCGCACTTCGACGCGGCCCTCGGGAGTCAGTTTGTAAGGATGGCCGTAGGGATCGACGGGAGTTCCGGGCAGCCCCTCAGCCGCCACAAGTTCTGCCATGCTTGCAGGCAGGCGTCCGGTGCGCTCTCCGAATCGGGTCACCGCTTCCTGCAGGTGCTGCACGTCTTCATCCACGCGCAACGCGCGCAGGTGTTCGACCGCATTTTCTTTGATCTGCTTGTCCTGTGTGGTCTGGTACGTCGCCGACCAGAGCATTCGAGCCGTCTCATATTCGCCGGCATGCTGCGCCATCTGCGCTGCCAGAATCTTCAGAAAGGGATGAGCGTTCGGAACATGCGATCCGCGCTCGAAGGTTTCGGCGGCGTCCTTATAGTCGTGGAGCTGCATGTAATAGACGAAGCCCAGGTCGTAATAGAGATGCCAGTTGTCAGGATTGTTCTGAATTCCGTAGTTCATCAACTCGATGGCGCGCTCGGGTTCGCCCGCGCCGAAGGGCGGCTTCGGCGCAAGAAAGCTGGTGCCAAACTCGTAAGCGACCACGAGATGCGGATCAAGGTGCGTGGTGATCTCTAGCAGCGGCGCCAGCAGGTTGTAGCTGGTGGCGTAGAAGTGATGACGGTAACCGAAGTACTGCACGGCGCGAGTCCAATAGATGCACGCCATCAGGCCGTCATAGCCGAGGCTGGCGCGCTTGATCACCTTCGGCGAACTGAGGAACAAGACTTCATCGAGCGTGGCCTGCGGACGAAGCTGGTCGGTGCGATGCAGCACAAACGAACTGGCCGCCAACGACAGCACTATGCAAGCGCTCGCGATGATCGTGATTTTCCTGCGCTGCGTCATTTGAGGTCGCGATATTCGAAGATCAGCACCGCTCCGCTGAGAGCCATGGTGGCATAGAACACGGCATAAACAGTGTTCTGCAGAATAAGTTGTCCCGCGACCGGTTGTTCGTGCGCAATAGAGGTAATCACGTTGAATGCGGAAAAATTCGGCACAAGGTAAGCCGCGCCCGTGGCGAGCCAGCGCGACACGCCATGGGCCAAGGCAGCAAAATTGCGCAGATCTTCGGCAAAGCTTCCGATAACAAAAAGCGAGAAGGCGAAGACGGCCGAAAGCAACGGCGAAGAGAATGATGAGAACAACAACGCTAGCGCACAGACGATCAGGAACTGGAGCACGATGAAGTACAACGCCACCAGAATCAATGCATCGGCGCGCACAAATTTGTGAGAAACATAGAACAGGGCGGCGAATACGCCTACCGCCATGAAGAAAGTATTCACTACCAGCGTGCCGACGAGCCCAAAAAACTTGCCGACGATGAACTCCCAGCGGCGCACGGGGCGGGAGAGCACAGTGTAAAGAGTGCGCTTCTCGATTTCTTTCGAGACCAGGCCGATGCCGATGAAGATCGCAATGACTACACCAAACAGAGAAACCGCGGTGAGCCCGAGATTGATGACGACGAGCTTTTCGATCTCAATCGAAATCTGGCCTACGAGAATCGCGGCTCCGGAGAGCAGCAGCGCAAACGCGATCAGGTTGTAGAGCACGCGGTCGCGGACCGCTTCGCGAAAAGTGTTCGACGCTATATGCGCGATTCGCATTTTATGCCTGCCTCCTCATGCGGTTCTGCCGGCCGTGGTTTCGGCACGCCGCAGTTTTTCGACAAAATACGCTTCGAGCGAAGTGCGTACCGGAGTGATCGCGATCAAGCGCAAACGTTCGCGGCGCAAGGCGTCGATTACTGCATCCTGCTGATTCTCGTTGATGATGGCGCGGACGCGGTCTCCCGTAACGTGACATTCTGCGCCCAGTGCTTTGATCGAGGCCGGGACCTGCGTGCCCTGCCAGACGACCTCCACTTTGCCTTGCACGCTCGAGGTCAAATCCTCAATCGCACCTACGCCGCGAAGTTCGCCCTTGTGGATAATGGCAACGCGGTCGCAGAGCGCTTCGGCGTCGGAGAGGATGTGGGTGGAGAAGAATACGGTTTTGCCTTCGTGCTTGAGCTGCTCCATGAGATCGCGCACTTCGCGCCTGCCCATCGGGTCGAGCCCGGACATGGGTTCGTCGAAGAAAACCAGCTTTGGATCGTGCAGAATGGCCTGGCCAATTCCTACGCGCTGCAACATGCCTTTGGAGAATTTCCGCAACTGCACGCCCTGCACATCGCGCAGTCCAACTTTATCGAGCACTTGCTCCACGCGCTGCTTGCGCTGTTTGGCGGGCACGCCAGAGAGCTGTCCGTAATATTCCAGCAGTTCGTGAGCGGTGAGATAGTCGTAAAAATAAGGCTGCTCGGGAAGAAAACCGATCTGCGCTTTGACCGAGGGATCAGTCCATTCGCGACCCAGAATGCGCGCCGATCCGGCGCTAGGGAATACCAATCCCATAAGCAGTTTGAGCGTCGTGGTTTTGCCGGCGCCGTTAGGGCCGAGGAAACCGAAGATCTCTCCATCCTCGACGGTGAGTTGCAGCGGATGCAGCGCACGCTTCGGCCGCTTGCGCCAGAAGCCCACGCTGTAGGTTTTCTCCAATCCTAAGATTTCTATGGCAGGCATGGCAGGAATGCGTTTGTCGCAGGAATCATTTCATTTTCTGGACAAAATTATATGCAAATCCGCTTCGGAGTAAAGTGGCGGCGCGGCCTCCTGACATTACGGAAGTAAGAAAAAGAGGCTCGTACTAAAGTGACCTCAACTCCGCGAGAGGTTGTACCAGGGTTCTAGTTATTCATCGGCGACAGAGCCGAGCAGGCCGCATAGCTGGCAACCTGAGTGATGTTTCCCGCGGGCTGAAGGCGAACTACAAGATCGTCAACGGAGCAGTAGGCGCGAGTGCCGGTAACGTTACTGTTTGGTGTTGCCGTGGCATAGAACTGGTTATTGTTGGGGCTTGCCGGGCTGGCAGATCCGGTGGCCGAAAAGCTGTAACCGCTCTTGCCGTTTCCACCGCCGTTGGTGGCCAAATAGTTGTCGATGAGACAGGCCGTGGCAACGCTTGGGCTGCAAGGTTGAGCACCGCCTAAAGGCGCCAGCGTAGCTGGAAAGCCTACGGTTTCGTAGGAGCCGAAATAGCCTACTTCGGCGGCGTCGATGGCGTGAAGGGAGCCGGCAGCGGAGGAGTCGTTCGCGGCCATGCGCGCCCGCATCAAGTTCGGGATCGCGATGGCGGCGATTACCAGGATAATCGCTACCACGATCAGCAGCTCGATGAGTGAAAAACCCTTCTGTTTATGCATGGCGTTGGTTCCCGTCGTTCACTTGCAGTTGCACTTGCACTTTGGCCGACAACCCCCCAAGCCTATGGGGACTACGCAGAAAGTAGAGGCACTTAAGAGGCCAAACCTCTCTACTCTGGCCTGGTTACCGCAGTCACAAGTCTCGCTTCTATCGGTCGGCGGTCGTAAAGAGGAAAAAGGGCGGCGGATTTGCATCCGCCGCCCCTTGGCTTATACCCTCCCCCAGAGTACTCGCCAAACTCAAAGCACGGTTTAGTTGTTCATTGGGCTGAGCGCCAGGCAAGCCGCATAGCCAGCCGGGGCAACGATAGTGCCTGCCGCCGCGGTGCGTACCACACCGTCATCCGCCGCGCAGAAAGCCTTGGTGCCGGTCACGTTCGACAACGGGGCCGCGGTGGTGTAGAAGTTCCAGCCAGTCAGAGCCGTGCCGCCGGGCGTAACCGCAAACTTGTAACCGCTCTTGCCGTTGCCTCCGCCGTTGGTGGCCAGGTTGTTGTCGATCAAGCAGCCGTTGGCAGGCGCTGGAATGCAAGGCGTTGCCGCGCCGCCCAACTGAGCCAGGGTGGCGTAACCGTTGGCGGGATAAGCGCCGAGGTAGCCGACTTGACCTACGACGATGGTGTGCTCGGAAGCGGCCGCGGACGAATCGTTGGCAGCCATACGGGCGCGCATCAGGTTCGGAATCGCGATCGCTGCAATGATCAGGATAATGGCAACCACGATCAGCAGTTCAATCAGTGAGAAACCCTTTTGTTGTTTCCGCATCTCTGTGTCCTCGAGTGGTGAAGTCTTGCCCTGCTTAGCTGGCAAGCAATAAATGCTTAAGACGCCTTAATGGTTGCACCTGCGATGCCAAAGTCAGAGCCTTTGGCGTGACTCTGAAATAGGCGAAGAAGCGGCCTTTCTTCTTGAGATAGGGGAAAGAATGGGTTGTGGAGCGCAGATCCAGACGCGCAGAGTCACAAATCGTCAGGTCGGTTGACAGAAACTGTCATGATTCTTGTGCCGCGTCGCGGCTGGAACTGGTCGTTCGGGGAAAAATTAAAAGGGCAGCGGATTTGCATCCGCTGCCCTTTGGCTTTGTACCTCCGCAGGTACTCGCCCAGTGTTAGTTGTTCATCGGGCTCAGAGCCAGGCAAGCCGCGTAGCCAGCCGGGGCAACGATGGTGCCTGCCGCTGCGGTGCGAACCACACCGTCATCAGCCGCGCAGAACGCCTTGGTGCCGGTCACGTTCGACAGCGGGGCCGCGGTGGTGTAGAAGTTCCAGCCAGTCAGAGCCGTGCCGCCGGGCGTCACAGCGAAGGTGTAACCGCTCTTACCGTTACCTCCACCGTTGGTGGCCAGGTTGTTGTCGATCAAGCAGCCATTGGCAGGCGCCGGAATGCAAGGCGTTGCCGCGCCGCCCAGCTGAGCCAGGGTGGCATAACCGTTGGCGGGATAAGCGCCGAGGTAGCCGACTTGACCAACGACGATGGTGTGCTCGGAAGCGGCCGCGGACGAATCGTTGGCTGCCATACGGGCGCGCATCAGGTTCGGAATCGCAATAGCTGCAATGATCAGGATGATGGCAACCACGATCAGCAGCTCGATCAGTGAGAAACCCTTTTGCTTCTTCATATTGTTATATTTCTCCAAGTCTGAAAGTTTGTCCGCCTCGGGGGCAGCTGGATTAGGAACGCCTCATCTCTTGCACTCCCTTTGCCAAAAATGGAATCTTAAACCGCGAAGGGGCGGGCGCGGAAGCCCTTTGTTTTCAGGCGGCTTAAGCAGTTAGATGTTTGACGATGCAGGATGGTAGCTCGGAACCGTCACAAAAGGGCAGCTTCCCTGACAGGAATTGTCAATACCAGAGGCAGGGAGGCGCGGGGTTGCAAAACAGGAATTAAGAGCCAAAGGAAAACAAAAAAGGCAGCGGATTTTCATCCGCTGCCTCGCTCAGTACCCTTATCGGTACTCGGCAATTTAAGCCAGGTTAGTTGTTCATCGGGGACAGGGCCAGGCAAGCTGCGTAGCCAGCCGGAGCCGTGATGGTGCCCGCCGCTGCGGTGCGAACCACACCGTCATCCGCGGCGCAGAACGCCTTGGTGCCGGTCACGTTCGACAACGGAGCCGCTGTGGTGTAGAAGTTCCACCCAGTCGCCGCAGTACCGCCGGGCGTCACAGCGAAGGTGTAACCACTCTTACCGTTACCGCCGCCGTTGGTGGCCAGGTTGTTATCGATCAGGCATCCGCTCGCAGGCAACGGGATGCACGGGGTAGCCGCACCACCCAACTGGGCGAGCGTGGCATAGCCATTGGCGGGATAAGCCCCGAGGTAACCGACTTGACCCACGATAATGGTGTGCTCGGAAGCGGCCGCGGACGAATCGTTGGCGGCCATACGGGCGCGCATCAGGTTAGGAATAGCGATTGCTGCAATGATCAGGATGATAGCAACCACGATCAGCAGTTCAATCAGTGAGAAACCCTTCTGTTGTTTCCGCATCTCTTTATTTTTCCTCATTACTTTCTTCGAACTTTTGCTGGTCAGTGGTACGACTCAGTCGGGATTGATGTGGCACTTGCCTGGCCACATCAGGAGTTACTTAGGTTCCGGGTTGGCTTCGGGCAATCCCCTTCGTTTCACTACGAGACAACACTCTTGTCTCATTCTAAGCTTCGCTGGACGCTGCATGTGCCAAAATGCGTCGCGAACCCTGCCATTTTGTGTCACTCTGGCACATGCTAAGTTCCTATTTTAGAACATATCTAGAACGAAGATCGGGACTTCCCTTGCGCGAAAAATGGCCGCGGACGGAGGTAGCGAACCCCAAAGGCGCCGTGCCTCGGGCCTGCCGTAGAATGTCGTGCTGAGACCTGGCGAAGCCAAATCTTATGGCCAGTGCGGACAACCACCTTTTCATCGACTCTGACATCGCTCGGGCGTGGACCCTGCCGTCGCATCTTTACACCGACGATGGTGCGTTCGCGGCCGAGAAGGAACGAATATTCGGGCGAAGCTGGCAGGTGGTAGGGCATCGCGGCCAGGTCGGGAATGCGGGCGACTATTTCA
>Ga0302325_10025864_pt1 | contig 12194 bp, 20 predicted proteins | sample Palsa_T0_2_FD_201948 | JGI IMG/M metagenome (GOLD analysis project Ga0302325, IMG submission 201948) | Peat permafrost microbial communities from Stordalen Mire near Abisko, Sweden - Palsa_T0_2 | ecosystem: Environmental > Terrestrial > Soil > Palsa > Peat permafrost | place: Sweden: Abisko...
AGTTTTTTGCGACAGTAGTGCGAATCGCGATCCCGTCTGCAAGCAAAGATCGCTAAAGCGGGTTGTTTCCCGCGGGTCTATGACAGTTTTTTCCTTCCCTTTTTTTCTATTTTCCTAATATAAGATAACATTTTCATCTTAGGCATGCGCGCGGGCATGGTGCGTTGAGACACGGGCGCACTCGTTCTTCCACAGGCTGAGGCGATTTACTCGTCTATCGATTCGAACGCTAAAATCGAACAGACTGCGCTTGATCAACTTCGGGATAACCGGAGTGATGCTGAATTGAAGATTCCACTTCTGCCCGAAAATATCCGGATGAACCGGCATGTACTGCCCCTGGACTCCGAATTTCACCGGCAATAGCCCGATCCTTCAAACAACCTCACTTAACCCTCACGCAGCGGCGCGATACGGCTCGCCACTAATCGGCACGGCCAAGATGACCCGTGCGTTCTTCCTGGCGGCCGCGAGCGTCGCGCGTTTATAAGCGCGCCAGCGGCGAAGCTCGTTGACCCAAAGATTTCTTGAGTCTGTTTTTCTCACAGCCGTGCGGGCAACTGCGCGCGCATCATGTACGACCGCCGTCCTCAAGTGCTGGCTGCCGCGCTTGGTGATACCCATCATCAGTTGCGATCGCCACTGGAATGCTGGCGCGGTACCAGTCGAACCGTCACTATCAAAGACCCGGGCTCTCGAGATCCTCAATTCATATGGCGCCACCGGATTGCAGGACGCGGCGTTCACCGGTGACGTGCTAGCCGCCTATGCAAACCTCGATCGGCAATCGAAACTCTCAACCTGGGTCGTCACCTCGCTGGTAGCGGATCCCACCGCCTGATCCGCAAGATACGGTTTTATAAGGCCGAGGTCCGCGACATCGAGACGAAGGAAACTGGTCTTTCAAAGAGTACGACGAGGAATCTAGAATTCGAGAATTTGCCAGTCGCAGGGAGGCACTTGGGTAAGACATCGAGAGTTCCTCAGACTATGAGGCGCACATTTCGTAGACGCGGACCGATCCCCGAAAGTTCGCTAAGCAGGATCAAAAAATCCAGAAATTCGTGATCGGTTAAGGCAAGGCGCAGCTGAACCTTGTCGAGGAGATCGGTCTTTTCCTTCGTGAGATTTGGTATTCCTTGAGTCTTTGTGATTGCCGTCCAGTTACCTGCATCCATTTGCTCATAACCTCCAAGCCGTAGTCCGTCGCATAGGTCAATAAAATGTGGAAAGGATCCTAAAGTTGTGTCGTGCAATTGATACCGTGAAGATGCTCAGCCAAACAACTTTTCTTCCCGCTGGTGTCATTGAACGCGCACTAACTGCATCGAATGCCGATCGGTCGGCGAGCGCGAATCTTCGATCGGACAATACGCTAGGAAATAACAAACGCCTAGCGCATTCTCCGACTGAGCGATGGAAAAGCCCTATCGCATCACGTTGGTGTCTGCAGCTGACCCGGTTGCGTACCCGTCGCCGTCATCATCCCGAGCAGTTCATTTTCGAGGCGGATACGCTCGAATTGGTAGCGAATCGGAGTCCTACCGTGCGCAAGTTTAACTGTCTCGAGCGGGTCTCTTACTAGGTCGTCGAGGTGCTGCCCACGCTGATGGCAGTGGCAGGGATCAAGACAGAGTCCACGCTGAATCCGCAGGGGCAGCGCCTCGCGCCCCTCATCCACAATCCATGGGATCAGGCTCGCCAGCGCGTTGGTTTCGAGCGGCCTTGGAAAGAGCACCGGATTCGAAAAGATCATCGGGATATGAATCATCTCTTCGTACGCGGCGTGATCCTTCTGTCGCAATCCGCAGTGCGCGAGGCCTAGCTCGCCGTGATCGGCGACTCTTACAATCAAGGTTCTTTGGGTCAGCCCCCTAGCGTCGAGCAGATCAAGGATCTGTGTTAGCTGAGCGTCAGCCAGCGTATTGAGATAGGCGTAGAAACGCGAGTAGAGGACCGGCTCGGTGACCTTCGTGAACGGCCAGACATTGTTCAGCGATTCACGAAATGCGCCCTGAACAGATGGCTTTGTCGAAAGATCTTCGTCGTAGGTCGGCGGGAGTTCTATGGGGAGCGAGTCGAAGGCCGAGACATCATATCCGGACGCTCCAATGTCGCGCGGATAAATGAAGACGTCATGAGGGTTGACCAGAGACACGATCAAGCAAAACGGAGCGTCGGAGTCATACGAGGAAGGAAACTCTAGAACGTTGGTAACCGTCCCGGCACTGTTCCCCGAAACATAGCGTGCATCGTTCCGCCAAATCCTCCGCCAAGGCTTGCTGGCTGCGTCAAGGAAGTGCCTGCATCCGGGGAGTTCCATCCAGAGAAACTGTAAGTCGTCTGGAGCGCCTCGTCGTTTGCGATTATGTCGCTGATATCCTGCGGACTATCAGCCGAGAAGGGCGTAACAAAGGGGGCCGCCAGATGCCACTTGCCCTTATAGACGACCTCGTATCCGGCGGCTCCGAAAATCGTGGCGAGGTTCGGCGGCGCAGGATTCAGCGTGGCTGGAGTGAGTGTCGCGCGATTTACGGGAGCATAGGTGCTGGTGAGAAACAAGCTGCGACTTGGCGAACACTCGCAAGCGTTGGCGAAGGCTGAGTTGAAATTGATCCCATGCGCGCGCAGGCGACCCAGAGAAGGCAGATTGGCGTCGGCCCATCCGGCTGGCCAATCGCGAACCGCGCGCTGCTCATCCGTCATGAGAATCAAAATGTTGGGCTTGTCGAGCATTGGCGCGGTTCGCGAAATCAGATCCCTGACCCCACCGTATCCCGCGCCAGCCAGCATTGCGCCCAACCCACCGAGCCCCGCAAGTTTGAGAAACTTTCGCCGATTCATGATGCCACAGAGCCAAGAATCTATACTCCCTCCAAAGATCAATGGCGACGACCCTTCGCCGGGTCCTCTGAGCGGAGACCAATTGAAACGGAGAGAAGTTTCATTATCTATTACGAAGGGGCTCTCTATAATATAGGCGCCAATGCTAAAGCATGCGTTCAGCCCCGGTCCGATGCAACTTGTGCGGGTATTGCGTTTTCTCTATACAGAGATGAGTTCGAGATTCTGTTTCTTCGCCGCCTCAATTGCATCAAGCGAGATGGAGAAGGTTCGCAGACGAGAGGCTGCATCCTCTATGGTTGTGGTTTGACCCCGATACGACGGGTTAGATAATACTCGGACGAATGCATTCTCCGTCAGCGGACAGGTCGCCCATCGATACTTACGATTGATCTCGAACCACTTGTGCGCCGCCTCCATCGAAGCTTGATCTAAAGACGCAAGCGTTCGATGTCGATAATCATCGCGCACGATGGCGGCGCCAAAAGATGTCATAAATGTTGGTCTACTTAGTATTATCCTATTGATGCGGACTTACCCGAAGCCATCGAAAAGAAGTTGGCGTGCCTCAACCCCAATTGATATGGTCGAAGGCGCACTCCGCCAACGAGAACGATGTGGCATTTAATCGCGCGGCGGATCGGTTTAGTCTCCCCTAGGGACGTTTGCTACTCCGTCGTCCTCTAAAAGGTCGGAAGTAGTGTAAGGGGAATTGGATTTCCAGCCAATGATATTCGCAAAAGGAGCTCCTTATTATGTCTTCACGTCCTCCGCTGCCGCCGTTTACATATGAAAGTGCTATCCTGAAGGTCCGGCTAGCAGAAGACGGCTGGAATTCCCGCGATCCGGAAAAAGTGGCCTTAGCCTATTCCATCAACTCACACTGGAGAAACCGTGCGGAATTCATCACCGGAAGGCCGGACATCATCAACTTCCTCAGAGGCAAGTGGGCCAGTGAGCTCGACTATCGTCTGATTAAAGAGCTTTGGGCCTTCAACGAAAGCAGGATCGCCGTCCGCTTCGCCTATGAATGGCATGATATTGTGGGTAAATGGTTCCGCTCCTATGGTAACGAAAACTGGGAGTTTGACGAACATGGCCTGATGGTGGTGCGCCACGCCTGTATAAACGATCTGCCGATCAACGAATCCGATCGCAAATACCACTGGGGGCTCGGACGGCGACCAGACGATCACCCGGGGTTGAGCGATCTTGACCTTTAAGAATGGCTGTCGATGTTGTCGCTGTCTGGTGTCAATCTAACGGTTAATGCCTTAATCAAGAAACGACTATGAAAGGGAAGGGCATGGAATCATGGCCTAGTTCATCCCTGGCATCAATATTCCTGACTCTCAGTTACCCGCCGCGCGTGGCGCCGGCCAACTCGTCGCCTGGTAGAGAAAGCTTTTGAAGCGCACCACTGGCTTATAGCTGGGTCGCCCTAACGGCCGGGTCAACTCCTTTATGTTGCTTTCCAGAATAGAGTTGGCAGGCAGGCGGATAGCGTACTTCACGTCCCGTTCCTCCGATGCCGGTTAAGTTTCGGTTTGGCGAGGCCGCATCGGCTCGGAAGACCACCTCCCTACCCAGCCGCTGTTGTCGCTCAATCCCGAGTAACAGCAAATCCGCCGAGCCTTCGGCGCTGTGCACATTGCCCGGACGCAGCTTCGTCACCAGACAATCGCCTTCTCGATAACAGCAGTAGCGGATGGTAACAGATCCACGCGAAGTGCCCATTATACGCGCTCTGCTCCTGATGGCTGTGCACTTTGATCTCGGTGCTGTCCGTATCGAGCACTACACGCCGCGGCGCATGGATTACTCTCAACCGGATTTCCGTGATCCCAGATATGGTGGCTTCCCGCCGCCTCTTCACCTCCGCACCGCCTACGAGAAGGAAAGAGCAAGCCCACATTCAAATTCTTACAGAGACTCATTTGGGATTTCCCTTTGACTTTCCAATTCCAAGTCCCTCGATAGATCGAACGGCATTCCACTGCAAGGTTGTAGGGACGAGTTTGGTCATGCGTTTTCCTAACTCTTTGTCTTGGCGGGGTCGCGGGAAGCCTTGTCAGACGCCACCTCAGAGGGCCACCGCCTGAGCTGGTAGTTATGGCTGTTCTCCTGCTGATTTAGCTGACGTAGGACTCGTTGGAGGACTGGGTCATCCTCCGATGAGTTTCAAGTTTCAGGCCTTCTCCGGGGAAAGTGTGCAACTGCGCGTTCGTCGCGGTGATGGGCGCGGCCCATCGGCACCGGCGAACGCTCAAACGGTGAACCGGGCCGAGTCACTTCCGACTTTTGTCTGATTGAAGGCGCTGATGCCAGGACCGCGGCAGGTAAGACGCGACCTGCCTGGAGTTAATGTCGGTCTTCTCCACGGCCTCGAGCAGCGCAGACCCGTCGCCGAGCGTTTCCCCAGCCGGCAGCCGCGGCTCACTCTTCGAGCTCACGTGGACGCCCACGCCGGCCTAGGGGAGAACTAGATTAATTTGCCTGTCGAAATTGCCCGTTTTTCTAACCGCGCGCATTATGACTCCTGCCCCACGGCGCGCCATGCTTCATTTGGACATGAATGCTATGAATGACGCCGCCGAGTGCTTTCCCTTTTTGGCAATATTGAATCTGGATTATCTTCTGAGGCATCGAATCAGTGCCCAAAAAAATCACGTCGCAGATTGTAGAAATTTAAGGCATGTGCCTATCAGGATGACAGGTCACCGCCGAATTCATGACAGGCGACATAGAAAATTAAGGGCGCACAATAATTACCTCCTGGGCATATCTTTTGCAGGTTGCCTATCAGGCAATAAATCGCTTCCACTCGTATCCAAGGGGGATGGGCGCAGCGCGCTCCAAAGGGTGGTCAGGAGAAGCACACGCTATGGAAAATAAAGATACGCTTACCGGGTTGCGCGCCAATTGCCTCGGCTTTAGTGGAGTCACGGCGATGGCGATAGCGCTGATTTCGCCAACGATGACGGCCGCTCTAATCATCCCTTTGATGTATAGCACGGCGGGCAATGCAGGCTGGCTGGCGTATTTGTTTGGCACGGTGATGCTGCTGTTCGTTGCGCTAAACCTGAACCAATTTGCCCGTCGGTCAACTTCGGCCGGTTCGATGTACGGTTACAGCGTTATGGGTCTGGGCACAACAACGGGCAATGTCGCTGGTTGGTGCCTGATCTGGGCGTACCTGTTTATCGGCACGGCTGGGATGACGGGCTTTACGATTTTCGCGAGCACGCTGCTCGAAATGGCCGGGGTCCACGTGCCTCAGATGGCGCTCTTTATGGTCTGTGCAGGAACCATCTGGTACCTCGGATACAAAGACATCCGGCTCTCCAGCGGCTTGATGCTGGTAATCGAGGGACTCTCCGTCGCTCTGATCCTGCTGCTCTGCGGCATCGTACTATTTGGACAGAAGTCGGTTTTCGATGCCAATCAGCTCACGCTGCAGGGAGGGTCATTCTCGGGAATCAGCCTGGGGGTGGTTGTCGCCATCTTCAGTCTGGTGGGGTTTGAATGTGCGACTGCGTTTGGCGCTGAGGCCAAAAACCCTCTGCAGACTATTCCGCGAGCAGTCATCGTTAGTCTGCTGCTGACCGGGGTATTCTTCGTATTTGTCACCTACACGGAGGTCTTGGGTTTCACCGGCTATAAGACGACCCTCGACAAGATCGACGCACCACTCAATGTGCTTTCTGACATGATGAAAGTCGGCTGGCTCAAGGTGCCAATCTCGACCGGGGCGATGCTGAGTTTCTTTTCGCTGGCACTGTCCTGCATGAATTCGGGCGCCCGCATCCTTTATCCGATGGGGCGGCTCGGTGTTTTTCATCGCGCTATAGGTAATTCGCACGACCAAAATGAGACGCCGCACGTTGCAGTCACGGTGATGGCAATACTCATCTTTCTGTCCGCGACAATTTTGACCGTAGTCTTTAAGCTCGACATTCTCGACGCCTTTAATGATGCTGGCACTTTCGGCGCATTCGGATTCCTTGGAGGTTACTTCCTGATTTCTCTGGCGGCGCCGGCTTATCTGAAGCGGACCGGCATATTGCGTGGACGAGACATAGCACTATCGTCAGTCTCCGTTGTCTTACTGCTGGTTCCCGCAGTCGGCAGCGTTTATCCGGTACCGTCATGGCCAGTGAATATTTTTCCCTACATCTTCATGGGATATCTGCTAATCGGCTTAGGTTGGTTTATGATGCTACGTCGCCGAACTGGATTTACAGAACAAGTACGCCAGACCGTCTACGTCGACCATGCTCCGTCAGCTGGGGCCGAGTTACCGCTCAAACGTGCGTGATAGGCGGCGCGAATTGGTCCGTCGTCCGAAGCTGGCGGTCGGTTTCGCTTTCCGGATAGTCAAAGGAGAAGCGCTGCATGAGCGTGACGGGACCGGTCGGTTCGGCAGGAGCATTATGGCGCTATCCGGTGAAATCGATGATGGGCGAGCGCGTTGCAACGGTGGTTGTGACCGAACGCGGCATCCTTGGCGATCGCGCATATGCTTTGGTCGATGCGAGCACGGGCAACTTGGGTAGTGTGAAGAACCCTCGCAAGTGGGGGTTCTTATTGACCTGCAAGGCGCGTTTCGCGGAGCCGGTCGAGTCGGATGAGACCATGCCGCCTGCCCTGATTACGCTCCCAGATGGCATTTGTCTCCGGACCAATCGACCCGAAACAGTCAAGATCTTGAGCGAGTTGCTGGGTCGCGAAGTCTCTATTGCCAGCGGCGGCGCCGCGCGACCACGCGTCGAGAAATATTGGCCGAACGTCGACAGTCTCGCCCATCGCGATGAGGTTACCGACGAGGCTATCCTGGAAAACAGCTTTTTCGACGGCGATCCCGTACACATCTTGACGACCGCGAGCCTCAGCGCTCTAACCGCACTATATCCGACAGGTTATTTCGATGCGCGACGGTTCCGGCCGAATATCGTCATCTATACACCGCCGGACCAATGCTCATTTGTTGAGAACGATTGGGTGGGTCACACTTTGGCGATCGGCCCGCAGGTCCGCTTTCAAATCAAACGTCCTACTCGCCGATGCGTCATAACCACGCTGGCGCAGAACGAATTACCACGCGACCTCGGCATTCTGAAGACTGCTGCGCAGTACAATGCCGCGAGCGTCGGGGTGTATGCGACCGTGCTGCGCGGCGGCGTTATTCACGAGGGCGCCGAAGCGGTACTAAGCTGATGGCATCCTGCGGCGGGCTTGCCTCGAATTTTTGCAGACCACAGACTCGGCGAGCGTTTATTAATCGAACTAACGATTTTTGCTTCCCGACATGCTTTCACTGGTTGAAGTAATTGATTGCCGAATGGGCATATATCCTGCTATTTCTTCATCCGCAGTGGATACCGCAGTCAAACCTCTTGGCGAGTTGCTTGCCGGATTAGGCGCGCGCCTTCGCTCGTTGCGCAATCAGAAAGGTTGGACGCTCGAACAATTGAGCCTTTCCACGAACCTCTCAGAACCGTATCTATCGCGGATCGAGAGTGGACGACGTCAACCCTCGCTTGCGGCACTCATGACCTTGGCAAGTGCCCATTCGATGCCACTGGCTTCGCTGCTCGAAGAATCCCTGGCGTTGGCTTCGCCTCAAGTTGTGATTCAGGCGGGGACTTCGTCAGAGCATTACGCTAACGGTTTGCAATATCGTGTGCTGTCCGGCGCGGCGCCAAAGGGCAGTCTGCACGCGGTCCATGTGACGATTCCTCCGAAGCGGGAACATCAAAATTTCTATCACCACGAGGGTGAGGAATGGCTTTACGTACTGTCAGGGCGTCTGCGTTTGATATTCGAGAACGCCGAGCACCTGCTAAAGCCCGGAGATTCGGCTCATTTCGAAGCCCGCACGCCACATCGTTTGGCAGCGAATGGTCCGCGCAGCGCTGAGGCAGTGATCGTCTCTTGCGTCTCTCCGCGGCCGTCTCTGTTGCTCGCGGCCAGCAAGCCACGGACGTTGAAAATACGTTCTATTGAGCCCTCAGTGAGATAGTCCAGGGATATCGAACGCCGGTCAGACCGGCCTCAACGACGCGTGAGGCCGAATTCTCTACTTCGCTTGCACTAGTTCGCGGGGCAGGTCAAACCCCGGACTGTACTCATAGATGCCCCTAAGTTGGGGTGCAGGCCACTACCTATAGATTTTTAATTTGGATTCACGAGCTCGAGCGCATGCAGGTATGAAATTTCGCTGCATTCACCGCGATGCATGTTCTTGGCTAACGGAGCAAGCAGCATGCTGACGAAGAGCCGCCGCGTCAGGTGACTTCCTCCAGCAGCAAACATTGGAGTTACCCCGATTGAGTGCACGGCGGAGGGCTTGCGGTAACTCCTTGTAACGGGTGATTCCTTTCGAAGTCAATTGGTGACTGATAGTCGATAGCGGAACGGCGACGGTCGGTGCGAAATACGCAACTATCGACCGGGGCCTGTCGAGGTTACAGACATTGGTAAGCGCGACCGCTGCCCGCATAACCAGAATCGCTTCCATTAGCGCTATGTACGCTTTTTATTTCGTCGATGACCAGATAATTACCACCCATTTCTGCGGTCTTGTTTCTCATCGAGTTCTTTACGGACACCATGTCGAAAAGCGGGAAGAACGTACCAATTGATACTTCGCCGAGTTCCTTGCAATCTTTTGGCGCCTCACTTTTGGTGGCGTATTTGACGTGCAGGCCTGACTCGTTTAATCCGGCGCAGGAACTCAGGAATGCGCATACAGAGGCCAAAGTTAAAATTGAACACAATAGTTTTTTCATCCAGATTTTCCGCTCGTTACAGACGCCCACCGTTCGCAACTCGGGCGTCTGTATTTGCAGCATAATTTGAAGCCATCCCACAAATGCAAGCGGGGCCGGAAATCACACGCTGAGTTTTCCTTTCTTCGGATGTGGTAGGGGGGCCGTTCAGGGCTTGAATTGGAGAGCTGCTGATTAAGAGTCGCGCTCCAGCATTCGTGCCCACCACCACCGTTCCGCCCCATCGCCGCTGATACCGATTTGACCAGCCAAATTCGTTGTCGATCCCATTGGACTGGATCAGCTTGGCGGTCTGGGTGGCGGTGGTCCAACCGGTTAGGGGCTCGACAAAAATATAGGCCGCCCCCTCAGAAGTACCGCCGATCTCCCCACCTTTGTGGGGCAAACGGCGCGCCCGGTCGCTATAATGCTGCAGCTGCTGACGCCCACAGAATTTCCCAACCCCGCTTCCGCAACCCCGCCCGACCCGCACCGGCTGGAATATACGCCAAGGTTCGGCACCAGGGGCTCCCGCGACACGATTAACTTACGGCATTTGACCGACGAGCAGACGCTCGAACGCCAGCGCCAGAACAGGCGGAAGCCCTGGCGGTGCGATTGGACGACGGTGGCTGGCTTGACCAACACCATCGTGTCAAGAAAGCGCGGCCATAATCGGTACTGACAGACCCAGAGCAAACGGTCGAGCGTGATTCAGCCGGAGCCGAAGCTGGCCGTTGGCGACGAAGAACGTGCAGTTGATGACGGAGAGCGAGGTCTCCAATTCTAGAACTGGCTCGGATACCGAAAATCGGCGGAATATAACGCCGACGACGGACCGCGCATGCTTAAGCATGCCGAGGCCATCAGGCCCCTTGATCGCAAAATCTGGACTTTCAGCCGGTTTCGGAGTTTTCGTTAGGCCAGCGGGAACACTGAGGAACAAAATCGGCTAAACCCTTGCACAAGAAAGCCGTTCGAGCTATCTAACGATTTGAATTGCTAAAGTCATAAAGGAAACCCTGGCAGTGTAGGGTCAATGCCGGTACCTGCGTAAGAAGAGCGATCTACCGGCGTTTACTAGAGATTCAAACCACGCCCCATGCGGATTGCCTGGCCATGATGAAGTTGCCATGTTCATTCATCCAAGTGAAGTCATATAAGGAGAGCTGAAGTCGCGCGCGTCATCGATTAATCGGATCACATTGCCCTTGACAAATTTGCAGACAACAGGGTTGGTGAGTTCCCTCCCTTTCCGCTTCGCCTTCAAGGCGCTGAAAGAAACCCGACAACCTGGAATTATCTGCACAGGGTTTCCTCCCGCGAGGGAAGCAAGCGTATGGTTGGCTATGAATTTTGGACAGTGATCGGTGGCCCAATTGACCGAGTTCAAGCAATTCTTCGTCGTCCAGATGATCGAGGTTTAAGCAAATCTCTCGATTGAAACGACGCATCCTAAAAAGACTGCGAAAGCCAGAAAAGGGCTGAATCAAAACTCGCTTACGTTCGCGCATTTGTCTCAAGGTTGTTGGGCGGGGAGAAGGTTCTAAAGATACGTGAAGTCCACTATGTGAAGGTAAACGCTACAATCTTATTTTAATTATATCTTGCTGAGTGCGGCCCACCTGGAGTGAACTTGTTCCATAATCCGAGAAACGCGTCGATTCGAGACCTCGTTGTCGTGCGGGCGGGACGTGCTTCGCTGCATCCCCGCTGGCTACGCGGTGCGGCGCCGAACTTTGACCTCCTAATCGCGGCCTACGAAGAGACGCCAGCGGTGCCACCATCTCGAAGAATTAGAGAAACCTTCCTGCCGGGTCGAAAGATAGGAGGATATTATCGACTGTTTACAGAATCGCCGGAACTGCTGCGCGAATACGATCAGATCGCGCTGTTTGACGACGATATCGATTGCGATTCGACCACAATTAATCGCATGTTTGCGGAAGGCAGTCGTTATTCTCTGGAGTTGTACCAGCCATCCTTGACCTGGGATAGCTATATTTCCCACGGCATGGTTCTTCGCAATCCGGTCACACGCCTTCGATTCGTAAATTTCGTCGAGATGATGTGCCCTGTCTTTTCTGCCTCGATGCTTTCTCGCGCGCTGCCGCTATTTTCTGTTAGACTCGAGACTGCAATCGACCTGCTGTGGTGTAGGTTGCTCGAAGAGGCACGGTGCAAGTTCGCAGTGATTGACACTGCTTCGGTCCGACATACACGAGCAGTGGGTAAACATCGAGCGAAACAAGGATTTGTCGGTGAGAATGCCGAATATCAAAACGTAATCGACAAAGTGCGCCAAAGAACAGGGATCCCTTTTTACGGTCCGGTCGCGTATGCAGCGGTTCTTCGGAATGGCCGGCGAATTGAGCGTCGCTGGGAAATGGCGGCTATTTCAGTGGCGCCGCTTTTCTCGACTGCAAAACCGAAAGGGTCGAGATGGTATTATCGTCCGATCGTAAATCACATTCGGCACAACCTTACTCGCCCGATCGCCAACGAACGGATTGATCTAAACCTCGTCGTCCAAAACCTGTCGTATCCCGTGTAGACAAGTGCGCGAGTAGTAGATCGCAG
>Ga0302325_10025865_pt1 | contig 12194 bp, 10 predicted proteins | sample Palsa_T0_2_FD_201948 | JGI IMG/M metagenome (GOLD analysis project Ga0302325, IMG submission 201948) | Peat permafrost microbial communities from Stordalen Mire near Abisko, Sweden - Palsa_T0_2 | ecosystem: Environmental > Terrestrial > Soil > Palsa > Peat permafrost | place: Sweden: Abisko...
CCGGCAACATCGAAGATGAACGCGGGCGGCATTACCGGGAAGTAGCTGAATGCCTTCTTCCAGCCCCCGATCCATTCGGCGGTGTGCTCGGCGGCGATGTCCAGGGTCTTCTTTTGCAGGTCGGCGACCTGCGCAACGCTGTTGAGAACCAGTGGAGAAAGGGTGTCTACGAATTCAGGAATTACGGCTGCTGCAGCCTTCTTGGTTGACTTAGAGGTAGTTCGCATGATCTGCTCCTTTGGAAGAGACGGTGTTATGATTATGTTGCAAGTTATGCTGCACTGCAACATGAATTAATCTTACTCCTTTTTGGCGGTGTGTCAAGAGAAAAGATGAAACCAAATATTCCTCAGCCACTCATTATTAAGAAATACGAGAACCGACGTCTTTACAACACTTTAACCAGTCAATACATCAATCAGGACCAGGTTGCCCAACTGGTGCGCGATGGCTATGACGTGCGGATCGTCGATGCGGCAACCGGGAAAGACCTGACCCGTCTGGTGCTGGCGCAGATCGTGCTGGAGGACGCCAAGACAACCGATTCCGTTTTTCCTCTCGACGCATTGCGCCAGATGATCCTCGCTTCCGGCAGGGCGACGCAGGAGAATGCGTTGCGCTACATGAAAACGATGATGGACATGTACCAGAACGCCTACCGCGCCCTGCCGCCACCGATGAACCCTTTCGAGTTCCAACCGGGGCGCTGGGACCAGCCTCCGGCCGCTAATGGAGGACCTGGAGGCCCGCAGTCGCAGCAAGACCAGCCGCCGGCGGCCAAAGCTAGTGAGGTGGGCGAACTCAAGCGACGAATTGAAGAGCTGGAGTCTTTGCTGACCAAACATTTACCAAAGAAGAACAGGCCGAGGCCAAAATCTCGCCGCAAGGCTTGACGCAGTGCGGCAAAGGCAGCTATTCTGTGTTCGGGCGCCCCCACCCGATCAGGACGCGTACTTGACTCTGTCCCAAACAAGGCGCTTCCCCCAACAGAATGTGATAACCAGGAGCTTCAATGCCTCGCTCTGAGCAAGAATCTACTGAAGGCGTTCCGGTTGAAGACTCAATAGTTCCCAATGCTTCTCAGCCAGTTGAATTCACACCCATGGACACGACCGGCGTCCGCGAACAACGGCAGCCAGCCAGAGAGAGCGGGCTGCGTGGAAAAGTTGTCGTAATCACAGGAGCCGTGGCCGGAATCGGACGCGCGACTGCGTTGCGCTTCGCAGAGGAAGGCGCACGAATTGCCGCCTGGGATGTTTCGACCGATACCGCGACTCAACTCGAATCCTCGATCAAGAGGACGGGGGGCGAGTCTCATTTCCAAATCGTTGACGTCACCGACGCGAGCGCGGTCGAATCCGCCGCCGCCGCGGTTGTTGAGCAGTGGGGCCGCATCGACGTTCTCATCAACAATGCCGGCATCGTTCGCGACGCGCAATTGGTGAAGTGGAACGGCGGCAGCCCCGAGTCAATCATGAGCGAGGAGATCTGGGATTCGGTGATCGGGGTCAACTTGAAGGGCGTCTTTCTGGTGACCCGCGCGGTGGTGCCCCACATGATCAAGGGTGGGGGGGGAGTAATTCTGTGCGCGGCCTCCGTTGTGGGACTCCTGGGGAACTTCGGACAGACGAATTACGTGGCTTCCAAGGCCGGTGTTATCGGCATGACGCGGACGTGGGCACGGGAGTTGGGCAAGTACAAGATTCGCGTCAATGCCGTGGCTCCGGGATTTATTGCGACAGACATGGTGAGGGCGATGCCCGAGAAAGTCCTCGAAGCCATGGTGGCACGAACACCGCTGGGACGGCCAGGTAAACCCGAAGAGGTGGCCAACACATACTTTTGGCTCGCTTCGGACCAGGCAAGTTTCATTCACGGTGCCGTGATTTCCGTCGATGGCGGCGTCGTAATCGGAACTTGACAGAGCTTGGTCAGGGCCCCTTAGGCCCACGGGCGAGGGTCGATTCCGGACACTCTGCTTATATCGGAGAGTGTTCAATTGTGTACAGACGTTGGCTGTCCTCCAATGCGATGTTGGAGTGATCGATAACTCTAGAGCTGATTTCGCAAGACCCCAACCATCAACAATGGCGCTGCGCCGGGAACGGCGGAGCTGAAAAGATCAAAAGGATCAAAATGACGAAGACCAAGACCAATACCAATCAACCCACCGACTTCGCGAGCCTCTTCATCAAAGGAGTGGAACGAGCAGCCTTGTTGCAGAAGAAGTCGCTCGACGACGCGGTGCGGCAAAATGCGGAGGCGATCGCGGCTTGCAAGAAGGCCCCTGAGGGCGTGCGGGCGGTGCCTGGGATGTTCGACCTAGCCGGACAAGCTTTTGAGGGATACATCGAGGCACAGAAGAGCGTGATCGACCATGTAGTGCAGCAGACCGCTGCACTGGTGGAGAGCGGGAAGGATAGCGGCAACTCGGCGCAAAAGGTTGCGGTGGACTTTACAAAGACCATGCAGCAATCGATCGAGCGCGCGGTTGAAGTGCAAAAGAAAGCGCTGGATCTCGCCGCGCAGGAAGCTAAGGCAGCGACCGCCTCAAAACGCACGGCATGAGGCACGCATCCTCTTGTTAATTCTATCGTTATCACGGAGCAGCACTGCTCGGAGCGCTGTTCGCAACCTGCTTTAGCGGCGCTCCGGGTATTGCATGCCTATCTGTCATCGATAACGTGCGAAGTGGAATGCACAGACTCAACGGATTGCGCGCAGCCGCCCAGGATTGTCCGGCTGCACGAAGTCAGTCGAATTCGACCAGCACCTGGTTTACCTTCACCGACTCTCCCGGCGCGACGTTGACCGATTTGAGCTTTCCTTCCACCGGCGAGATGACGGCGGTTTCCATCTTCATCGCTTCCAGTAAAACCATGAGATCGTTCACCTGTAGGTACTGTCCCGGGGCCACCGGCACATGCACGACGATTCCAGCCAGAGGACTGCGGCACAGTTTGGCTTCGTGATTATCGGGATCCAGGGACGACCCCGGTTTGTGCGGTGTGCGCAATACGACCGATTGAATGGTGGTTGCCGCCGGCGTGGGGCGGTTGTCTTGCATCTGTGGCTGATAATCGTCTTCGGCGACCTCAACCTCGACTTCATACATTTGCCCATCGATTTCGATGTTGAGCTTCATTCCCGGACTTTCCTTGCTTCCGTAATTTCGGCGTTCGCAGTGAGAGTCAGCGTCCCCTCTGGTTGATGTTATGCGAAGTTTGGACCGTCACACGCCCTTGCCGCGCCCAGCGGGCGACGGCATGTGGCTCCTGCAGCATTCTTGCTGAACGAATCCGGACCTTCTTGCCGAGAAACTCCGTGACGGCTGCGGCGATCACGGACAGCGTCTTGGGGGTGACCTGCTGCGATGAGCGGCTTGATTGGGAATCCATTTGGTTTGCTCCTAAAGGACCTCACAAGGGAATCAGCCCGTGCTTCTTGGCTGGACGAAGCTCTCGCTTGGTGTGCAACGCCTCCAGAGCCAGGGCCAGGTATCGCCTGGTCTCGGAGGGCTCGATCACGTCATCCACGAACCGGCGGCCAGCGGACACATAGGGATTGGCGAACGTGCTGCGATAGAGTTCGATCAGTTCATCCCGCTTTTGCTTCTTGTTTTCGGCGGAGTCGATCTCATGGCGAAAGACGATTTCCGCGGCGCCTTCGGCCCCCATGACGGCGATTTCCGCTGTCGGCCAAGCCACCACGCGATCCGCTCCGAGGTCTTTACAGCACATGCCGATGTAGGCTCCGCCGTAGGCTTTGCGTATTACGACCGTTATCTTTGGGACGGTGGCCGCCGAGTAGGCGAACAGGATTTTCGCTCCATGACGAATAATGCCGCCATACTCCTGCTCAATCCCGGGCAGAAATCCGGGCACATCGACAAAAGTGAGCAATGGGATATTAAAGGCATTGCAGAATCGAATGAAGCGGGCCATCTTGTCGGAGGCATCGATGTCGAGCGCCCCCGCGAGAACGCAGGGTTGATTGGCGATGATCCCCGCCGTGCGCCCCTGGATGCGCCCGAAACCGATCACTACATTCTGGGCAAACCCGGGCTGGATCTCGAAGAAGTCTTGATGGTCGAGCAAACGTTTGAGCAGGGTACGAATGTCATAGGCAACTTTAGGTTCTGCCGGTAACAAGTCATTAAGTGCAGGATCGTCTTCCAAGTCCAGGCTGTAGGTCAGCCGCGGCGGGTCCTCGAGGTTGTTCGACGGCAGGAAGCCCAGCAGACGGCGGGCAAGAGCGAGCGCTCCATCGTCGTCCTCGGCAATTAGGTGAACGACGCCGGAGCGATTCATTTGGGCCGCGGGCCCACCCAACTCGTCCGCCGTCACGGTCTCTCCCGTGACCTGCTTGATGACCTGGGGACCGGTGATGAACATCTGCGCTCGGTTGGTTTGAATGATGAAGTCGGTCAGCGCGGGACTGTAAGCTGCGCCGCCGGCGCAGGGTCCGCAGATAATGGAAATCTGCGGTACAGTCCCGGAGAGCATTACGTTGTTGTAGAACACGCTGGCATAGCCCGCCAGGCTGTCGATGCCTTCCTGCACGCGCGCCCCGCCGGAGTCATTTACGAAGATGAACGGGCTTCCTGTCTTCATGGAAAGTTTCATCATCTCGGTGATTTTGGCGCAGTGCACTTCCCCGGCTGCGCCGCCGGCTACCGTGAAATCCTGGCAGGCCAGGTGGACCAGACGGCCATCTATCGTCGCGCATCCGGTGACCACACCGTCAGCGGGGAGATCTTTGTCGGCCATGCCAAAGTAGGTGACACGGTGCCTGGCGAACAGACCAATCTCCTGGAAGCTTCCGTGATCGACCAGTTTGTCGATGCGTTCCCGCGCGGTAAGCTTGCCGGATTGGTGCTGCTTCTGGATGCGTTGTTTGCCGCCACCCTCCTTGATCTTCGCGCGCTTCTCGCGAAGTTCGGCGGCTCGCGCTTGCATGGTCGCGCTCGCCGGTTTGAGTGTTCGTGTCGGCATGTTGGACCTCCCTGGCACGGGTTAGAGATCTGAAAACCCAGGCACTGACTTTGTTGTCACTGCGCCGATGTCACGGTGACTTTGTGTTCCTCACCGTTGACGCTGATGATGTAGGTCCGAGATTCTCCCGGCCTGGTATTGCTGCTCGCGCTCTCCACGGGCGCCGGTTCGGGGCCGGCTTTGGTTTTACTCAATTCCTTACCAATGTCTTTCGGGCCTGCCGTCCGGGTCTGGAAAAACTGCGCGGCCGTCTTGGGAAACATGGCGTATGTCAAAACATCTTCATCGCGACCATTGCAGCCGAGTGCTAGGGCCTCGGTTCGCCGCCGTTCCCACGATGGATCGAGCAAATCGGCCGGGCGGCAGGTGATGGCGGGTTTGTTCGCGTGGGTGGCTGCTTTGTCGACCACCTCGGGGTCCTTTTCTCCCAACGTTGTGCCGTAATAGCCGAGCATCAAGTCGGCGAACTCACTGGTGATCACTTTATACTTGCCTTGCAGGACATTCAACATTGCCTGGGTGCCGAGGATTTCACTTGCCGGGATGGCTAGCGCAGGATATCCGGCGTCCCGGCGGACGTTCTGGATTTCCGCCAACACTTGGTCCAGCAAATGGGGCGTGCCCTGGCTCTTCAGCAGATATTCCATGTTCAAGATGAGCGCTGCCGGTATCTGGTGCTGGAAAATCTCCGTCTCAACACCGATGGGCTGATTGATGAATTCGCCGTAACGCGGACGGACGCTGGCAATACGCTGTTTGATGCGATGCAGCCTCTCAATGTCCAGACATGACCCGTAACCGGTCCCCTCCAGCATTGCAACCACGCTCTCGGTGGGATTGTGCCCGCGGCCCAGTGCCAAAGAGCTGATCGCTGTGTCCACCATGTCGCATCCCGCTTCAATCGCCTTCATCAGCGAAACCATGGTCACGCCCGTCGTCGAATGGGTGTGGACGCTGACCAGCGTGTCGCTTCCGCACTTCTGTTTGATCCCCTTGACCAGATCGTAGGCCGCCTGTGGCTTAAGTAGACCGTCAACGTCCTGCACGCAGATTGAATCGCAGCCCATCCCCTTGATCTGCTGCGCGATGTCCACGAAAGCCGGGATCGTGTGCACTGGACTCGGCCCATAGCAGATTGCGCCCTGTGCGTGCTTGCCGGCCCTCTTCACGGCCTCAACGCCGGCCTTCAGGTTCCGAACATCATTCAGTGCGTCGAAGATGCGGAAGACGTCAATGCCATTCTGCGCCGCCTTCTCGACAAACCGGCGGACGATTGAGTCATCAAAGTTCCGATGGTCAACCAGGTTCTGTCCGCGCAGAAGCATTTGCAGTCTGCTCTTGGGGAGCAGCTTGCGGTAAGTCCGCAACCTTTCCCAGGGGTCTTCGTTGAGAAAGCGTATGCAGGAATTGAATGCCATCCCGCCCCAACACTCCACAGACCAATAGCCCGCATTGTCCAGATCTTCACACACAGGGACCACGTCTTCGAGCGCCATGCTGGTTTCCAGAAGGCTCTGTTGCGCTTCTCTCAGCAGTAAGTCGGTGATTTCCACGGTGCGTGCCATGTGACCGTCCTTCGCAACAATTCTATTGCGTCAGCCAGAGATGATGTGTTTCGATGGTGAACGGCGCGACTGCGAAACCTGGGTCCGAAAGTCCATCTCCAGAGGACGTTCCCCGGAACTCCCTTGAAAGTTAGCGACTCTCGACCGTCATAGGCTACGCGACCTTCACTTCCTCGGCAACAGCCTTCTTCGAAAAGTGAAAGGCCATCGTACCCTCGTCAACTTCTTCTCGACGAGATTCGTCGTTCCTTCCTGCACGCCGAGCCCACTCGCCAGGTAGTCAATTCTGATCTTTATTGAACAGATCGCAAAGCCTGGACTGGGTATCATTAGGAGTGCTGGCAGAAAAGTGTAGGGCGTCCTATCGCCGCGTGAAGTGGAGAGGCTATGCCAACGGATAATCGCAACCTGCTGGACGTACTGAAGTTCGAACTGGAGTTTCTTGAGCAAGGCGGATACGGGCGATTGCCGCGCGAATCCTGGCAGGCACGGTTTGTTTTCGAGGATTCCCCCACTTGCATGAACTTTAACTCCAAGGACCGCGAACCCTGCAGCGAATGCCTTCTGATGCAATTCGTCCCAGAGAACGCGCGCGAGGAACAAACTCCTTGCATTCATATCCCTCTGTCGCCGGGTGGAAAGACCCTCGAGGTTTTGTACCGCACCGGGACGCAGCAGGAGGTTGAGGAAGCGCTCGGTGCCTGGCTCCGGGCAACGATCCGTCGGCTCGAAGCGGAACAAGCGACAGGGGCTTTGAGCAGCGTTACAAGCCACTGAGTCGACGCTACATTTCCGTAGAGAATCCGCTCCTTACCGTAGTTGGGCCAGGTTTCTTAGTCTCGGATCATGCCGAGATCTTTTTGAGGACCCACGCCGTGCCCCGTTGACTCTATTCTGACAGTCACCCCGCTCAACTCGGACTGTCGCAGTGCGGGTCATCATCGCCCGAGTTATCTAGAGGTCCAGGAAGGCCCGGACCGAAGTTAGATCCTCCCTCGCGCGAAGACGAAAGCCAAGGTGTTTTGTGATGATCTGCATGGCTACGTTGTCCGTCAACATTTCCGCGGACACGCGGCTTAACTTTTCATCTCGGGCGATCTGAATCACACGACGAAGCAGTTCATTCCCCAGACCAAGTTTCTGATACTGGTCTGAAACCAGCACAGCGACTTCCGCTTCATTTCCGGCATGAAGTTTGTTCATACGCCCGACAGCGATGATCCGGCGCTCTCCCGTGCCGGGATCGGTGCGCTCGGCGACCAGCGCCATTTCGCGGTCGTAGTCACCGAAACAGATGCGCAACAGTCGCTCATGCGCCACGCGCCTACTCAGGCTGAGAGAGCAGAAGTAGCGCAAATAGACGCTGCGATCGGAGAGCGTTTCGTGAAACTTCACCATCAGCGGCTCGTCTTCGGGGCGGATCGGGCGGATGGTCACCTGATTCCCATCCTTCATCGTCCAGGGCGCGACGTATTGCGAGGGATAGGGACGGATGGCGGGCTTGGGCAACTGGTCGAGTGTCACGGCGGGACCGTGCAACACGATTCTGGCATCGAGGGCCAGCAGGCGCTCCGGTGAAGCCAGCAGAGGATTGATGTCAATTTCCGCAATCCACCGCTGTTCGACCACGAGCTGACTGAAGCGGACTAAGATGTGCTCCAGGGCCGCCATATTGACCGGCTTGCGTCCCCGGACTCCCTTAAGCGCATTGAAGATTCGTGTTTGCTCCATCATTCTTTGCGCCAGCGTCGTGTTCAATGGTGGAAGGGCCAAGGCGCGGTCTCGATACACTTCGACAAGCTGGCCACCGGAGCCGAACAAGATTACCGGTCCAAACTGCGGATCGACACTGCTCCCCAGGATTAATTCGTAGCCATAGAGCTTCACCATCGGCTGCACAGTGACGCCTGAGAATCGATCCGGGCCAGCTTTCTCCGCCACCGAAGACTTGATGGCGCGATAGGCAGAGCGGACCGCCGCTTCATCTTCCAAGTTCAGCTTAACTCCGCCAACATCCGTCTTGTGCGTGATGGTTTCGGAAAAGACTTTTAGTACAACCGGAAAGCCAATTTCCGCAGCAAGCCTGGCCGCCTTGTCTTCGCTGGCCGCTACGCGCGTTTCAACCGTGGGGATTCCGTAAAGCGATAACAACTGCTTCGATTCAAGCTCCGTAAGCAGGACGCGGCCGTGGGCCCTCGCATTCTGAATGATTTGCCCGACCTGGTTGCTGGATGCGATCTCCAATTCAGAGTGTTCAGTGAGTGTGGGAGTTTCGTATAGTCCCCGCAGGTTGTAGGAGTATCGCCACATGTAGGTGAAGGCCCGCGCCGCGGTATCGGGATAAGCAAATGTGGGAATGTCCGCCGAATTCAGAACAGCTTCGCCGGCAGCAACGCTGTTCCCTCCCATCCAACTGGCAAGCACGGGCTTGCCATATTCTTTGGCATAAGGCTTCAAACGTTCCGCAATCTGAGCGGGATCGGTCATCCCCTGGGGGGCCAGGATGACCAGTAGCCCATCACTGTTTGGATCGTGGGAGGCGATTTCGAGCGCGCGAGCATAGCGCTCAGAGTCAGCATCGCCGAGAATGTCAATAGGATTGTTATGACTCCAATGGGCTGGAAGGAACTCATTCAGGCGGTTCAGGCTCTCGGGGGAAAGCTCAGCCAGCTCTCCGCCGTTGGCCACCAGCGAGTCGGTGGCCAGGACTGCCGGTCCGCCAGCGTTGGTGAGAATCGTAAGCCGAGGTCCCTTGGGGCGGGGTTGCCTTCCCAGCACTTCCGCCATATAGAAGAGGTCCGCGATGCTGTGTACCCGCAAAACTCCTGACCGGCGGAAGGCCGCATCCAGCACTTCGTCGCTGCCCGTGAGCGCCCCGGTATGCGAGTCAGCGGCGCGTGAGGCCGCTTCCGAGCGGCCGGCTTTGATCGCGATGATCGGCTTGGTGAGCGCGACTTCGCGAGCTGCGGACAGAAACGACCGCGCATCTCCCACCGATTCCATGTAGAGCAGGATGCTCTTGGTGTGCGGATCGTCGCCAAAGTGGTAGATAAGATCGCCCCAACCAACATCCAGCATCGAACCAGTCGAAACGATTGCGCTGAAACCCACTTCTTCGCGGTGGCTCCAGTCAAGAATTGCCGTCAGGAGCGCCCCGCTCTGGCTTAGGAACGCAACGTTGCCGGCCTTGGGCGCATCTTTGGCGAAGGTGGCATTCAACCCGATCGCCGGGTTCATGATGCCCAGGCAGTTCGGGCCAATCAAGCGCATGGAACTGCGCCGCAACTGCTCTTGAATCTGATGTTCAAGTGCAGCGCCTTCCGCGCCGCGCTCCTTGAACCCAGCAGAAATCACCACCGCGGACCTGGTGCCGGCATCCACGCACTCTCCAATGAGCTGCGGGACCGTCACTGCGGGGGTGGCAACTACAGCTAAGTCCACCCGTTGGGGAATGTCGCGAATGCTCTTGTAGGCTTTGAGCCCCAGTACCTCCTGATGCTTCGCGTTAACGGCATACACTTTTCCTTGATAGGTGCCACGCAGCAGGTTCTCCAGAACGGTCCGGCCTACAGTGCTGGGACGACCGGTCGCGCCGATGACGGCCACCGAGCCTGGAGCGAACATTGCGTCCAGGCCGTATTTCTCTGGGGGTGTCTGTTTCTCTTCGTTCGGCGGTCCCACCAGACCAGTCTCGGTCGAACCCATAAAAGTTCCTCAGCCCTCAACATCGTCGCGGCGAAGCTGCCAGTCAAGGACAGATTATCGGCGAATGTTGAGATGCTCTTCAAGCCTCCAGAGCTTCAGCTCCTGCGATGCTGCTCAAACTCGAGCCGTAGGGTGGCACGGTGGAAGTTTGAGTTTCATTCCTTCGCACTGCTGTATGCATGAACCGGCAGCCGGACATCAATGTGTACTACACGGCTGTCTCTCTTTGGGAATTTTTAAGAGTGAGCAATATTGAACAGTCACGGAATTGCGAATCGGGTAGCTTTCTAGCATTTAGGCAAAATATCCAAATGACGTCAAACTCTAAGGCCTCTCGCGCGCTTCCGTTCGCGGTCTTATATCTTTTCGTCGTCGCCTCTGCTTTAGGCCAGGCTGGGAACCAGGTCGCCGACAAGAGTGGCCAATCCAGTAGCGCTCAATCCGCCGTCGCACCCGCACCCAGCGCTCCTTCTTCCGGAGCCTCCAAATACGTGGGGGCGGAGACCTGCAAAACCTGTCACGAGGAGATCTACAACGCGTGGGAGAAAACGCCGCACTGGAAGACCACATTGAACACAAAAGGCGGTCCGTCAAAGCAAGGTTGCGAGAGCTGCCATGGACCCGGCGCGGACCACGTGGCTGGTGGCGGCGACACGAGCAAGATATTCAATCCCGCGAAGCACTCGGCCAAAGAGGTGGACGCCACGTGCCTGACCTGTCACGCGGGAGCGCACCCGAACTTTGACCGCTCGCCCCACGCCAAGGCGAAGGTCAGCTGTATTAGCTGCCACAGCGCTCATCAGAGCAAGGAAGAAGAAAATCTGCTGAAGGTTTCGCAGCCTGCGCTTTGCTTCCAGTGCCACTCCGACACTAAGCCGGCGTTCAATATGCCGTTCCACCACAAGGTGAACGAAGGCTTGATGACATGCAGCGATTGCCACGACGTGCACGGCACCTTCGGAGCCAGCAACTTGAAGTCCACGGCCGACCAGAACGCGATCTGCACCAAGTGCCACACCGAGACGCGCGGGCCGTTCGTCTATGAACACGTCGCGGTCAAGGCCGAGGGGTGTTTGGGATGCCACACTCCGCACGGTTCCCAGAACGCCCGCCTGCTGAACATGCCGGCCATCGCCCCGCTCTGCAACCAGTGCCACAGCGGCGTAGCTGCCAACACGGTTCACGGAATGGGCGCGGGGTCGTCGGAAACCATAACTTGTACGAACTGCCATACCAATATTCATGGCTCGAACATGAATGCGGCTTTCCTCAGGTAGGAGTGATCGATTGCAATGCGCCTGGAGAATTGCGGAGGCGCGGCCCGCGTTTCGATTGCGCGTAGGGACTCAAGGTCTCGACGAGCAATGTTTTTCAAGTGAGCCTTTCAATATGATGAACCCAGGATGGATTTCCCGGTGCCTGAGTGAAAAGCGTTCTCTTGCGGCGGCCCGATGCGTTGTCGGGGGCATGGCCGCAGCCATTTTGGGCTTGACGGCGGGCACTGCCGTCGCGCAGGTTCCAATATTTGTGTCTCACCAGACCGCTCCGGACAGCTACACGCTTCATGAGTCTATCGATCTGGGCGGACATGTGGCCAATGTCGACGGCAGCGGTGCCATGTACGACACTCTGGTCAACCAGCAGTCCGGTCCGCGCATACTGGGAGAGACCTTTGAGCTGCGCGCGCTGCCAGGCACGAAGAACACCCTCGTCGATCGCTTGAAAGCCTTTACCAGCGGGCTCGGCGGCGATCCGAACGACATTGCCAAGATGGACTTTTCCAAGGGCAATCTCTATGACTTCTCCGGCCTGTTCCGCCGTGACCGCCAGTACTTCGACTACAACCTGCTGGGCAATCCGAACCTTCCGCCCGGCCAGTCGATTCCAATCGGTCCCGCCGCGGCGCCGACGGGTTCCTACGCGTGGCCGC
>Ga0302325_10025866_pt1 | contig 12194 bp, 12 predicted proteins | sample Palsa_T0_2_FD_201948 | JGI IMG/M metagenome (GOLD analysis project Ga0302325, IMG submission 201948) | Peat permafrost microbial communities from Stordalen Mire near Abisko, Sweden - Palsa_T0_2 | ecosystem: Environmental > Terrestrial > Soil > Palsa > Peat permafrost | place: Sweden: Abisko...
GCGCGGGAAGCCGGGGAACCACCGGATGATTTCCGGGCCAACTGCCCGGTATCTCCTGGGGTGAATCGGTCAGGGCCAGTCCGCGCCTGGCCGTAGGGCGTCCTTCCACAGCCCGAACCCGTCAGCTCACCCGGTAGGCGGTCAGTGGGAGAAGGAGCGTGTCACCTACGTGGGTACGCGACCACCTGTCAGAGCCACGCCGGGACCCATGAGCACCACGCGGCGGCTGGGCACCAGGCTGCGGCGCGGCGCGGCGGCCGTCGGCGCCGGAGCGCTGGTCGCGGGCATCGCCGTCTCGTCCGGCGGTCCGGCCGCCGCGGCGCCGCCGCCCACGGTCAGCCAGGTACAGGCAAGGCTCAGCCAGCTGAACTCCCGCGCGGAGAAGCTCGACCAGCGCTACAACCAGGTTCAGCAGGAACTGGCATCGGCCAGCCAGCGGCTGACGCTGGTGAACCGCGAGGCGAGCAGGTACCTGGCGCGGTTCAAGTCGATGCGGACCGAGGTCGCCAGGATCGCCGCCGCCGCGTACATGAACGGGAGCATCACGTCGGTCGCGGCCATGCTCACCTCCGGCGACCCGCAGCAGATCCTGAACCAGTCATCGATCCTGCTGGAGCTGTCCTCGGACAACAGCGCCGAGATGAGCCAGTTCATCACCGCCGCCCGCCAGCTCACCGGGGCACAGCAGGCAGCGCGCCGCGCCAGGACGGCCATCGTCGCCCTCCGGGACAGCCTCGTGTCCCAGAAGAAGGCGCTTGGCAAGCTGATAACCCCGGAGAAGGCGCTGCTCGCCCGGCTGACCCCGGCCCAGCGGCAGGCGGTGGCCCCGGGCACCGGCAGCACCGGCAGCACCACCCCCACCACCTACAAGGGACCGACCACGACGCAGGCGGACAGGGCGGTCGCGTTCGCCTACGCGCAGATCGGCAAGCCGTATGTCTTCGGTGCCGCCGGCCCGGACGCCTACGACTGCTCGGGCCTCACGATGGCGTCATGGGCGGCCGCCGGGGTGTCGATCCCGCGGACCAGTTACGAGCAGTGGGACGACCTGCCGCACGTGCCGATGTCGCAGATCGAGCCCGGCGACATCCTGGTGTTCAACGACGCGGGCCACGTGGGCATCTACGTGGGCGGCGGTATGCTGATCGACGCACCGCAGACCGGGATGGACGTGGAGAAGGTCGCGCTGAGCGGCTGGTACGCCGAGACGCTGGACGGCGCCGTCCGCCCCTGAGCCAGGAGGCTCAGCGCTTCCGGGCCGCTAGGATCACCGGCACGGGAGCCCGATGCCGAACGTCCTGATCGTCACGAACGACTTCCCGCCGCGCCGCGGCGGGATTCAGTCGTTCGTGCACGCACTGGCAACCAGGCTCCCGGCGGGGACCGTGACTGTCTACGCGCCCGCCTGGGAGGGCGCAGCCGGCTTTGACGCCCGGCAGCCGTTCCCCGTCATCCGCCACCCAGGCTCGCTGATGCTGCCGGTGCCCTCGGTGGCCCGCCGCGCGGCCGGCATCCTGGCCTCCCGTGGCTGCGACACCGTCCTGTTCGGCGCCGCCGCCCCGCTCGGCCTGCTCGCGCCGGCGCTGCGCGCGGCGGGCGCGCGGCGGATCGTGGCGGTCACGCACGGCCACGAGGCCGGCTGGGCCGCCCTGCCCGGCGCCCGGTCCCTGCTGCGCCGCATCGGGGACCAGGTCGATGTCATGACCTACCTGGGCGAGTACTTCAGGGTGCGGCTCGCCAGGGCGCTGTCGCCGTCGGCCGCCGCGCGCATGGTCAGGCTTGCGCCGGGAGTCGACACCACCGCGTTCCGCCCCGGGGCCGGCGGAGCCGCGATCAGGCGGCAGCTGGGGCTGGCCGGCCGCCCGGTCGTGGTGTGCGTCTCCCGGATGGTGCCGCGCAAGGGCCAGGACACCCTGATCCGTGCCTGGCCCGGGGTCCTTGCAGCCGCCGGCCGCGCCGCCGCCGGCCATCCTCGGACCACTGACAGCCCAGTCGGCAGGCCGGTCCTGCTGCTGGTCGGCGACGGGCCGTACCGCGCCGAGCTTGGCCGACTGGCCAGCCGGCTCGGCGTGTCAGACTCGGTCGTGTTCACTGGGCCGGTGCCCTGGGAGAACCTGCCTGCCTACTACGACGCGGGAGACATCTTCGCGATGCCGTGCCGCACCCGGCGTCATGGCCTGGATGTCGAGGGGCTCGGCATCGTCTACCTGGAGGCGTCGGCGGCTGGCCTGCCGGTCATCGGCGGTGACTCGGGCGGCGCGCCGGAGGCCGTCTTGGCGGGCGAGTCGGGTTACGTCGTGCCCGGCGGTGATGTGACGGCGCTGGTCGGCCGGCTGACCGAGTTGCTCAGTGATCCGGCCGCCGCCGCGGCGATGGGGGAGAAGGGCATGGCCTGGGTGCAGCGGGAGTGGCGCTGGGAGCTGGTCGCGGCACGGCTGCAAAGGATCCTGGCCGGCTGACCCTGGCGGCAGGAGTACCAGCGCTGCGGCTTACTGGCCTATGCGTCCGTCGATCCGCTCGCGCAGCAGGTCGACGTGACCCATGTGGCGGGCGTACTCCTCGATCATTCCGACCAGCACCTCGCGCAGCGACATCGGCCCTCCGCCGCTGCCGTGCTGATTCAGGGGATCGTCGGCTGTGATGTCGAGACTGGGCGCCTCGGCCACGAACCGGGTGGCGAAGTCCACCTCGGCGCGCCATGCGTCCCACGCCTCCGCAGCCACCTGGGGATCGGGAACGGCACCATCGAAGTCACCGTCGCCAGAGCCGAACAGCCGGGGCACGTCCTGTCCCGCCATCATCACCCGGAACGTCGCACGCTCCATCTCGGCCAGGTGCCGCACCAGCCCCAGGAGCGACATCGTGGACGGCTCGACGGAACGCCGCGCCATAGCCTCCGCGTCAAGCCCTGAGCATTTCATCTCCAACGTGAGGCGCTGGCAGCGCAGGGACTCGATCAGCGTGGCGCGCTCGTCGCCGAGCGTTGGCCCGTTCTCACGCGGGTCGTCGTCAGACGGCCTGCCGTCCGCGGTGAACATGTCGGCTCGCCGGGTCGTGGCCATGGCCGCAATCATCGGCGATGCGCAGGGCGGCCGACAAGGGATTAACGGGACCTGCACCCATGGGCAACGGGTTCTGGCGGGCTACCCGTACAGGGCCTCGATCTCCGCGGCGAAGTCTTTTGCCACGACGCTCCTGCGAACTTTCAGGGACGGGGTGAGGCGCCCGTTCTGCTCGGTGAAGTCCGAGTCGAGGATCGTGAACTTCCTGATCGACTCGGCCCGGGAGACGGCCTTGTTGGCGTCGTCCACCGCCTCCTGGATTTCCGCGATCAGCTCCGGGTCGCTGGCCAGGTCGGCAGGGCCGGCCGATGCGGGGCGGCCGTGGCGCTCGTTCCAGAAGCCGAGCGCGTCAGTGTCGAGCGTCACCAGGCAGGCGATGAACGGGCGGCCATCGCCCACCACCATGCACTGGCTGACCAGCGGGTGCGCGCGGATCCTGTCCTCCAGCACCGCGGGCGCGACGTTCTTGCCGCCGGCCGTGACGATCAGCTCCTTCTTGCGGCCGGTGACCCGCAGGAAGCCCTCCTCGTCCAGCTCGCCGATGTCGCCGCTGTGCAGCCAGCCGTCACCGTCCAGCACGTCAGTGGTCGCGCCCGGGTTCTGCCAGTACCCGGAGAAGATGTTCGGCCCGCTGATCAGGATCTCGCCGTCGTCGGCGATCCGCACGGTGACGCCGGGCAGCGGCATGCCGACGGTCCCTATCTTGTTGCGGCCCGGCTTGTTCACCGTCGCGGCCGCCGAGGTCTCGGTGAGCCCGTAGCCCTCCAGGACGGTCAGCCCCGCGCCGCGGAAGAAGTGGCCGAGCCGGTCGCCGAGCGCCGCGCCGCCGGAGACCGAGTACCGCACCCTGCCGCCGACGGCGGCCCGCAGCTTCGCGTAGACGAGCCGGTCGAAGACCGCGTGCCGCAGCCGCAGCCCGGTGCCGACGCCGCTGCCGCCCGCCGCGCCGCCGCCTGCCGCCTTGCTCCACGCGATCGACGCCTCGGCGGCGGCGCTGAAGATCGCGCTCTTCGCCCTGCTCGCGGCCGCCTGCTGCTGCGCGCCGTTGTAGACCTTCTCGAACACCCGCGGCACGGCGAGCAGGAAGCTGGGCCGGAACTCCGCCAGCCCCTGGACCAGCGTGCTGGAGTCGGGCCAGTGGCCGAGCACGGCACCGGACTCCAGGCAGCCCACCTGGATGACCCTGGCGAAGGAGTGCGCGAGTGGCAGGAACAGCAGCGTCGAGCTGCCGGGCGTGTCGAATATCTCCGGGAGCGAGCCGTCGACTGCGTTGCGCACGTCGGCGAGCAGGTTCCGGTGCGTGAGCGCGCACCCCTTCGGGCGGCCGGTCGTGCCGGACGTGTAGATGATCGTCGCGAGGTCAGCCGCGCCGCGCTGCCTGCGGCGCTGGGCCAGCTGGTCCTCGCTGACCTGCGTGCCGCGAGCCGTCAGCGCGTCCAGCTCATCGATCTGCCAGATGCCCAGGTCAAGCGTGGCGAGCTTGCCGCGGACGCCGTCGATCGCGGCCGCGTGCGAACTCGTCTCGGCGAACACCGCGCGGGCGCCGGAATCGCCCAGCATCCACTCGACCTGCTCGGCCGACGAGGTCTCGTAGACCGGCACCGTGGCCGCGCCCGCCGCCCAGATGGCGTAGTCGATCAGCGTCCACTCATACCGCGTGCGCGACATGAGCGCGATCCGGTCGCCCGGCTCGATCCCGGCCGCGATGATGCCGCGGGCGAGTGCCGTCACCTCGTCACGGAAGGCGCTGGTGGTCACGTCCAGCCACTGGCCTGCGGCCGTCCGCTTGCGCAGCATGACGGCGGCCGGCTCCCGGCGGGCGCGGGTGAACACGACATCGGCGAGAGTGGCGGATTCCGCCACTGCCGTCACGGCGGGAGCGCTGTAGCTGCGCACGGTTTCTCCTCAGCAGGCCGCAGTGTTCCGGACCTCACTGGACCGTACCGCGCGCGGTGGCTCCGGCCCAGCACGGCCTGGGTCCGCGTTTCGACGGCCGGGCTCCGCGTTTCGCTCGCCGCCCGATTTGCCTAGGGTGTGATCGTGCGGGTTCACGTGGTCAGCGATGTGCACGGCCGGTCGGATGCGCTGGCCACGGCGGCCGACGGCGCGGATGCCCTGCTCTGCCTCGGCGACCTGCTGCTGTTCGTCGACTACGCCGATCAAACGCGGGGAATCTTCCCTGACCTGTTCGGCGCGGAGGCGGCGCGCCAGCTCGTCGCGCTGCGGACCGCCCAGCGATTTGACGAGGCCAGGGTGATGTCCGCGCGGCTGTGGGCCTCCCTCGGCGGGGATCGGTCCGCGCACGTCGAGGCCGCGGCGTCCCGGCAGTACGCGGAGCTGTTCGCGGCCCTGCCGACACCGTCATACCTGACCTACGGCAACGTCGACATACCGCGGTTGTGGGACGCGCACCTGCGGCCGGGCCAGCGGGTCCTCGACGGGGAGCGGGTCGAGCTCGGCGGCTGGTCGTTCGGCTTCGTCGGTGGCGGCCTGAAGTCGCCCTACCGGACACCGCACGAGATCGACGACGACACCTACGCGGCCAAGGTGGCAGCGGTCGGCGAGGTCGACGTGCTCTGCGCGCACATCCCGCCCGCCGTTCCCGAGCTGCTCTTCGACACGGTCGCCCAGCGGATGGAACGAGGCAGCGAGGCGTTGCTCGACGCGGTCAGCCGGACTCAGCCGCGGTACCTTCTGTTCGGCCACGTGCACCAGCCGCTCGCCCGGCAGATCAGGATCGGTCGCACCGAATGCGTCAACGTCGGCCATTTCCGCGCCACCGGCAGGCCGTACGTCCTGGAGTGGTGAGGCAGCGCCGGTTCGGCCTGGCCCGCTCACGCCGGGCTGGCGGTACGCTCCGAACATGGCCGACAGGACGACGTCCAGCATCACCATCGGGGCGCCCAGGGCGTCCGTGATGGCCGTCATCGCTGACTTTGCCGCCTACCCGGACTGGGCGAATGGCGTAAGCGCCACCGAGGTGCTGCAGCAGCTTCCTGACGGCCGGGCCCGCCGCGTGCGCTTCACCCTGGACGCGGGGATAGTCAAGGATCGCTTCGTGCTCTGCTATGAGTGGGACGGCGACTCGCTGGTCCGGTGGGAGCTCGATCCGGCCGAGTCCGGGTCGATGATGTCCAAGCTGTCTGGCGGTTACGTGCTCGCTGACCGCGGCGGCAGCACGGACGTCGACTATGACCTCACTATCGGGATCCGGATACCGGTCATCGGCCCGCTCAAGCGGAAGGCGGAGAAGACCATCATCGACACCGCGCTGAAGGGCCTCAAGATACGTGCCGAGAATGGCGGAGGCGCCGCGTGACCCAGGAGTCAGGGCAGCAGGGCAGCGACCCGGTCGGCGACTTCCAGCGCTGGCTGCTGCGCTCCGGCGCCCGCAGCTTCAGCCGCGAGGTACGCGGCAACCTCCGCAAGACGTTCGGCTACGGTGACGCCGGCCGGGATGACGTGTGGGAAAGCGCCACCAAGGAGCCCGAAGGCGGGGAGCCGCCCGAGTGCGAATGGTGCCCGCTGTGCCGGGCTGCCCGGAAGTTCAGGGAATCGGGTCCCGGCCTCGGCTCGCATCTGTCCAGCGCGGGTGACATCTTCGCCACGGTCGTGCAGGACGCCGTTGACGTGTTCGAGGCCGCGCTGGCCATGCGGCCTGCCTCCAGCGAGCCGCGCGGAGATAGGGAGACGGCGACATCCGGGACGGCCTCCGCCCCGGATGCCGAGACGGCCGCAGCGGGGCACGAGCAGGAGGCGGGAGACTCCCCGGAAGGCCCGGCCGATGGGCCTGACGATCGGAGTTGACGTCGGGGGCACCAAGGTCGCCGCGGGCGTGGTGGATGACCAGGGCAACATCGTAGCGAAGCTCAAGCGCTCCACTCCTGCGGCGAGCCCCGAGCAGACGGCCCGCGTGATCAGCGAAGCAGTCATCGAGTTGCGGGACCGTTATCAGGTCGGCGCCGTCGGCGTTGGCGCCGCGGGCTACATCGACGAGACCCGGTCCACGGTGCTGTTTGCCCCCAACCTGGCCTGGCGCGATGAACCGCTCAAGAAGGAGGTCGAGGATCGCGTCGGCCTTCCCGTGGTGGTGGAGAACGACGCGAACGCCACTGCCTGGGCGGAGACAATTTTCGGTGCCGCCCGCGGCCTGAAGCACGTCATGCTGGTCACGGTCGGGACCGGCATCGGCGGGGGCATAGTGATCAACGGTCAGCTCTACCGCGGCCGGTGGGGAGTCGGCGGGGAACCGGGGCATTACCGGGTCGTGCCGGGTGGGCGCCTATGCGGCTGCGGCAACCGCGGCTGCTGGGAGCAGTACGCGAGCGGAAGCGCCCTAGTCGCGGAGGCGCGCGAGTTCGCCGCGCGGGCGGCGGGAGGGGCGCTCCGGTTGCTTCAGCTTGGCGGCGGAACTCCGGGGGGAATCACCGGGCCAGCCGTTACCCAGGCGGCGCGGGAGGGTGATCCGGCGGCACTGCGGTGCTTCGAGATCGTCGGGAGCTGGCTGGGGCAGGGGCTGGCGGACCTGGCCGCGATCCTTGACCCGGGCTGCTTCGTGATCGGCGGCGGCGTTTCCGAGGCCGGCGAGCTGCTGCTCGGCCCGGCGCGGGCGGCCTTCGACGCCGGCCTGACCGGCCGCACCTACCGTCCCACCGCGGAGGTCAGGCTGGCGGAGCTCGGCCCGGACGCGGGCCTGGTCGGAGCGGCGGACCTGGCGCGAAGAGCCGAGCCGGCGCGCGGAGGATAAGCCAGCGCGAAGGGCTAAGCCGGCGCGAAGGGCCTGAGCCGGCGCGAAAGGCCTGAGCTGCGCCTAGGGACGGTCGTCAAACCACCGCGCCGTTGTCAGGTCCGTCGCCGCGTGATGGCTTGTCGCCCATCCGGACGACGATGACGGCGAAGCCGCCGACGAAGGCGGCAACGGCGCCGAAGGCCGCCCAGCCCGGCATGACCCAGCCTGCCGTGGTGGCGACGAGCAGGTAAGCGGGCCCGCCGAACAGCGCGGTCCACGCGCCCTTGGCCACCGGGTCAAGCGGGGGGAGCGGTGGCGGCGGCGGCGGGATGAAGTGCTCGTCCTCATCGTCGGCGTCCTCGCCGGCGGCGCCGACAGCGGGAAGCTGAACCGGAGCCGCGGGCCTGATGATCCTCGTGCGATCCGAGACCGGGGCTTCCGATGGGGCGGGAATGTCGGTGCCGCCACGGTCGTCGTCGGCATCGGAGCTGCCAGGGATGCCGGAATCCTGGCGCTGGCCGGCTCCTGGCTCGTCCCCGGCGCCGGCCCGGCCGATGCCGGGGCTGGTACCGGCGCCGGGCCGCGGCTGATCGCTGCGGGCCGCGAGCAGATCCTCGCGCTCTGGCCAGGGCCGGGCAGTCTCATCGGCATCGCCGGGCAGGTCGAACCGCGCGACCAGGTCGCGCCAGGCCGCGTCCTCGCCGCTCATGTCGCTGCGCTGTTCCCTGTCGGCCAAACCGCTATTCCTTCCCGGCGCGGCTGTGCGTCCGAACGAACTCCAGGCTGCCAGTGAAGATGGCCTCGGCGTCGTTGTCCAGGGTCGCGACGTGAAAACTGTTGCGGCACTCTCGGACCGTCAGCTGATCCGGCGGCAGCGCCTTGCGCAGGATCTCGAGGCTGGCGGGGCCGACCACGTGATCCTCCGTGCTGTGGTAGACCAGAACCGGCGCTCTGATCTCGCCGAGCTGATCCTGGGTGCTGCGCCAGAGCCCGGGCAGCGTCGCCGCCGCCCGCACCGGCGTCCGCTCATACGACAACTCGGTGACGCCCTCCTTCTTGATGTCGCTGCCGATGGCCTTGAGCGACGGGACGAGCAGCTTGAGCAGGGGGGCTATCGAGAAAAGCCTGGTGTCAGCAGTCACCGACGGATTCACCAGGACGAGCCCGCTGACAGCGGCGCCCTGCACCTCCGCAATCCGCAATGCCAGGCAGCCGCCCATCGACAGGCCCATCACGAAGATCTGGTCCGAGCGCCCGCGCAGTTCATCGAAGGCCCGGCTGGCTTCGGCGAACCAGTCTTCCCAGCGGGTTCGCTGCAGCTCCTGCCACGTCGTGCCGTGCCCCGGCAGCCGGGGCAGCGAGACACTCAGCCCGGCATCCGCCAGGTACTGCGCCCAGGCTCGCATCGAGTGCGGGCTGCCAGTGAACCCGTGGCAGAGCAGGACTCCGGTGCTGCCCCCATCATGTCGGAACGGCTCAGCGCCAGGCATCACTGGCATCGGCAGGGGGATCCTCTCGGGCGGTACTCCGTCAGGTTGATGGTCGCACGCCATCCCGACATCCCGGAACCCGGAATCGAGCCGCGCCTTGTCAGCAGGGCACAGCCGGTCGCTGCCGTGCCGGTGCGATGAGCCTCATGGGTACTAGTGTGGCGGGCGACAGAACACGAGAGGGAGCCCCAGATGCGAGTCGGAGTCCTCACCGGCGGCGGTGACTGCCCCGGGCTGAACGCGGTCATCCGCGCGATCGTCCGCCGCGGAGCAAAAGAGTTCGGCTATGAATTCATCGGATTCCGCGACGGGTGGCGCGGCCCGCTGGAAGGTGACACCGTCCCGCTGGACGTTCCCGCCGTCCGCGGCATCCTGCCGCTCGGCGGGACGATCCTTGGCTCGTCGCGGACCAACCCGCTGGCGCAGACCGCGGCGGCGGGCGGCCGCTCCGGGGTGGAACGGATCAAGGACAACCTGGACAGCCTGGGCGTCGACGCGCTGATCGCGATAGGCGGCGAGGACACCCTCGGGGTCGCGAACCGGCTGCACGAGGCGGGCGTCCAGGTGGTGGGGGTGCCCAAGACCATCGACAACGACCTCGGCGCGACCGACTACACATTCGGGTTCGACACCGCGGTGAACATCGCGATGGAGGCCATCGACCGGCTGCACACCACCGCGGAGAGCCACCACCGTGCGTTGATCGTCGAGGTGATGGGCCGTAATGCTGGCTGGATCGCGCTGCATGCGGGCCTGGCGGGCGGCGCCAACGTGATCCTTATCCCGGAGAAGCGGTTCGACATCGAGAAGGTCTGCGCGTACGTGGAGCACCGGTTCCAGACGCGGTACGCGCCGATCGTCGTGGTTGCCGAGGGCGCCCGCCCGGTCGACGGGGAGACCTCGTCCGCCGGCCAGCAGCTTGACTCGTTCGGGCACGAGCGGCTGGGCGGCGTGGGGCAGATGCTCGCCGACGAGATCGAGAAGCGCACCGGCAAGGAAGCCCGTTGCGCCGTACTGGGCCATATCCAGCGCGGCGGGACGCCGACGGCATTCGACCGGGTGCTGGCAACCCGGTTCGGCCTGCAGGCGATCGGCGCGGTGCACGATGGCGATTTCGGCACGATGATGGCCCTGGCCGGCACGGACATCGTGCGCGTGCCGCTCGCTGAGGGCACCCGCGAGCTGAAACTGGTACCGCCGGACAGGTACGACGAGGCCGAGGTGCTGTTCGGCTGATGCGCGGCGAACGGAGGGCCACGGCGCCGGCGCTCGACCGGCTGGCCGCGCTCGACTGGATCGCGCGCTGGGACACCCAGCAGCTGGGCTACCTGCCCGACCGGGAAGAGCGTTTCACCGCACTGATCGATGCCGTGCAGGAAGGCATCGGTGCCCCGGATCCGCTGGTGCTGGACCTGGGCTGCGGGCCCGGGTCGCTCGCCGTGCGGCTGCTTGACCGGCTTCCCGCGGCCACCGTCATCGGCGTTGATGCTGACCCGCTCCTGCTCACGCTGGGCCGTGTCGCCTGGCCCGGCCACGCGGGACTCCGTTTCGCTGAAGTTGACCTGCGCGTCGCTGGATGGACGTCGGCGCTCGGCCTGGACCGCCAGGCGGATGCTGCGGTGAGCACCACGGCGCTGCACTGGCTGCCCGCGCCGGCGCTGGCGGCGATGTACGCCGAGCTTGGCACCGTGCTACGGCCTGGCGGCCTGCTGCTCAACGGCGATCACTTCACCGAGGACGACAAGGTCGCGCCGACCCTGGCGCGCCTTGGCCGCGCGCTGATCGAGCGCGAGGAGTCCCGGCGCTTCCCCGGCGGGCACCCGGAGTCCTGGAGCGGCTGGTGGCAGGCGGTCGGGGCGGAGCCGGCGCTGGCCGGCCTGGTCGCCGAGCGGGCGATCAGGAATGTCGACGGCGATCATCACAACTCGCTGTCTCAGCGGCTGTCTACGCATGTCGACGCGCTGCGGGCGGCCGGGTTCACGGAGATCGGGACGATCTGGCAGCGCGGCGAGAACCGCCTGCTCTGCGCTGTCATGGGCGGCTGACGGGCTGCCATGCGGCTGACAGCGGCTCCGCCTGCCGCCCGGGGGCGCTCGTCCGCCTGCCGCCGGGAGCACTCGCGGTTACCTGGCCCGGCCCGCCGAGGCTACTGGCCCGGCCCGCCCGTCAGCTGAAGGTCATCCAGTCGCGCACGTCGTCCAGCCGGTCGGGCGGCAGCTGCGCGTAGGTGGTCACCTCGTCCGCGCTGGTGAACCGGCCGATCGTGTCGCGGGCGGCCACGACGGCCGCCGCCTCGCCGGCGGACAGCCCCAGGCCGGACTGGAGGAACTCGCCGGACACCTGATTGACGTCAACCAGCCCGCCGTCGTCGTACTCGCGCGCCAGGTCGGGCCGGCCGATGCGCAGCTCGCGGCTGAGCACGGGGTCCTTGCTGGCGATCTCGCGCGCCTCGCGGCGGCGCTCCATCCGGCTGCGGGCAGTCGCCAGCGCCTCCCGGTTGAGCCGCTCCGCGGTGGCCGGGCCGGAGACGGCAGGGCGGGCCTGGTCACCGCCGGATGCGAGGTAGGAGTGCACGGCCCCCCCGCCCATCAGCACGATGACAAGGCCGCCGGCCGCCGCCGACATGCTTCCGCTCTTGCCAGCGACCGATACCAGGACAATCTCAAGGATGACGGCCAGGAGATAGCCGGCGAAAATTGCCCAGTCCTTCCTGCCGCGCCTGGCCACCGCGAGCCGCAGGAACGGCGCGAAGGCGAGGAACCCCAGAGACCACACGGGCACCGACGCCCACCCGAGCCTGCCGAGCTGGCTGGTGCCACCAGCGACACTGGCAGCCGGGGAACGGGCGCCAGCCGGGACGGGGGCGCCCGGCGGAACGGGGGCGCCCGGCGGAACGGGCCGCGGGCTCGCGCT
>Ga0302325_10025868_pt1 | contig 12194 bp, 9 predicted proteins | sample Palsa_T0_2_FD_201948 | JGI IMG/M metagenome (GOLD analysis project Ga0302325, IMG submission 201948) | Peat permafrost microbial communities from Stordalen Mire near Abisko, Sweden - Palsa_T0_2 | ecosystem: Environmental > Terrestrial > Soil > Palsa > Peat permafrost | place: Sweden: Abisko...
TCTCCCGTGCATACCGTACGGTGATGGAGGATCGTAATGCTCTCCAGTACGCTCCTCACTTTTCCCGTCTGAAACGAGAGGTCGTACATCTCATGAACCGTAGGGGCGTGGTTTGTGATGAGTCCAACATCTTCTTGACTGCCGGAGCCCAACAGGGGTTAAGCCTGCTGGCTCGCTTATTGTTGAACACCCACGACACGGTCTTTCATGAAGAGTATACGTACACGGGTTTTCTCCAGGCGATACAACCGAGTGAACCGAACCTCATAGCGATTCCGACAGATTCGCGATATGGGATCGATGTCGACGTATTAGAACACAAGTTGCAGTCTGGAGTGCGGCCTGCATTTCTATACACGACCCCGGAGGGCCACAACCCGATGGGCGGATCGCTGGATATGGATCGTCGGATGCGATTGGTTGAGCTAGCCCGGCAGTGGCAGATGCCCGTCATAGAAGATGATGCCTATGGGTTTCTCCAATACGATGGGCACAATCGTGCGCCGCTGCGCAGTCTGGATTCGGATTTAGTGTTCTATGTGGGATCGTTTTCAAAGATTCTGGTTCCGTCGCTTCGGGTGGGATGGCTCGTTGTGCCTAAGGAGCTCTTGTTGCCGCTCTCCGTGCTGAAAGAATCTACCGACATCGATACGACCACTCTTAGCCAACGACTGGTATGCTCCTATCTCGAGGAGACCGATTTGACCCAGCACCTGACAATACTTCAGCAAGCATATAAAGGCAAAAGAGACCGCATGGTCGAAGCATTGCATCGCGACGCGATAGAAGGTCTCACTTGGAGCTTGCCGCGATCCGGAGTATTTCTTTGGGTTTATGCCGGCGATGGCATCGACACCGCTCTTGCTCTAGAAAAAGCTTTACTCGAGGAACACCTCGCGTTCGTCCCTGGATCTGCATTTTCAGCACACAATCTTGGGGTTAGCAACTGGCTCCGACTGAACTTTTCGCACCCTAGCCTAACCGAGATTGACGACGGAATTGGACGCCTCAAAAGGGTTCTTAAAGGACTTCAGCCATGAATTGGTGTCAATAGAGGAAGTGAGACTGAACAAATCGAGGTATGGATCACGAACTGCGGTCGGCGACGAGCTCCTCCGCGGTTTATTCCAGGCGCCAGCGAAAGCAACGCTGCTCCCCTTGATCATCCCGCACTTAAGTCCTTTAGCCTGCCGGTCTTGATCTTACCGGTATCCGGCGCCAGTACCGGAATGGGCGTTTCAAGGGGGTTCATATACAGCAGGCCATTACGAAATTGCTCCATGTGCTCTTGCTGCCCATCTTGAGCAGGATCATCGCCGGATTGCAACTGGCATCGTGCAGCACAGGGCTATTGTAGGACAGCACCTTCACCAACCTCGCAAAGAGCATTGGCACCCTCCTTTGTGATAGACCATGAGCTTAAGGATTCGGATAAATCGGTTTCGGGCTATGTTTCGCTGTCAGGGCATGCCGGGAAGTCGTCTTCTCGGAGAACTGGTTGGTTTCACTGCCGAATTTCGCGAAACAGAATCTTCGCTAACGCACCTACCAGCACCTAAAAAGCAGGATAAAAAAACCTAAGGGGAGCTCCGCCCCTCGCGCCCGCAAGGAGTTTCCCCAGGCTTCCGCGCTTCGCTTGTGCAGCCCTCCGCTTTGCTCCGCCCTTTCCACTCCCGCTGCTCTCCGTTCCAAGGGTGGGAGATCCCCCTTTCCTTGCAGTTGCTACCCCCCGCCTTCGCCAGGAGGCGTTCGGCATTTATGAACACGCCGCCGCCCAATTTAAGAGCAAAGGCCAGTGCGACAGCCCAAGGAGGAGGCACCCATGAACACCATCGTCACCGCCGCAGCCGTTGACCCGTCCACCGCGAATCACAATAAACAACCGAAGCAGACCGCGAAAGAAGTAATCGCGGCCAACGTCCAAGCCCTCATCGAGCAGTTAGAGCAGGGACACTCCGAAGCCCTTACTGCCTACCTCACTGCAATGGGTAGGTTTCACGACTACAGCCGACTTCGGCGGAACAAGAACCATCATAGCAACCTCCGGGGTACTGAGCGCAGCTTTCACTCACTTCCATTCTAGTGCGGAAATCCAGGTCGATCCAGTTAGGACAATGCTCCCTACTGCATCAGCGAGCCTCAGCACAATCGGCAAGTCGATTCAAGTCGCCAACCAATGACTTCCAATCGTCCTTCCCGAATGTCTCGATGAGCCGATCCCTGGATGCTGTCCCATGCGCTGCCTGCTTTGGCAAGGACCTGATTTCCTTTACGGGTCGGGCTGCCCGCACAAGAGGAAAGCGGGCGGATCGTTCGTCTCCATTGAGTGCCGGGGATGCACGGTCAAACTGCACTCTCTTCGAGCGAGAGGGCTTGTGATGCTGGCGGGGCGGAGAGCTGACCGTAATCGACCCATTGGGCTGAATATACGCTGGAGGGGCTGACGGATCTATTTGCTACAATTCTAAGGACGGGACATGGACAGATGTTCTGGGTACCCAAAGCGTATCGGAACGATGGAGTCTCGTTTCGGCTCGGGACTGCTGATGCGAAAAGCGGTATGACCGTCAGTCACTCTCGTCGAACTCGGATGAGTTGTTCAGTCCGGTACCGCAACGTTGGCGATTTTGTGCTCATTCGTGAAACTTTGCCGGTGACTGATGGTCGACCTGCCAAAAAACCTGGATCCCTTTAGTAGACCTGAACGAGAAAATTCGCCTAGCAAAGTTACTCGCGCGAGCAATTTCGTTCATGGAATTGGAATGCCTTCGGTTCAAAGCGGAAATACGCCAATGAATCGTTGCGCATGTGGAAGCTACCGCATTTCCTTAGCGCACCGAACGGCGCTTAAGAATGCTCCGGTGAACGCCGGCGGGACCTCGTTAATCTCCGCCATTCTCCAATCAGGGTCATACTCAAGCACCTTGACCACTGCCCAGTCAGGCGTAGCGAGTTCGACGATGCGGTGTTGGTCAACATCGACGAGTAGGATATTGCCGTTGGAAAGACGGGTACTATCTTGTATCCAGCCTCCGCTGTAGTGAATACGCTCCTTTACATTTAATTGACGATCTAAAATCACCAGTTCCTTTCCTAGAGTGTTACTGATCAGCCAGCCGTCAGACGTCCTTTCCAGGCCGTGCGGGTAAACCAAGCCGTCCAACACTGTCCGAATCGACTCCTTCCCCTGCTTCGCTTGGCGATCGATTTCTATTAGCGCACCCTGCTGAAACAATAAAGCTAGAATCGATCGCTCCTCGCCATCGCGATAAGCAGCAGAATTAACATGGGTTGCATGATATTTCGTGTGATAAGACTGCGTTCGATGTTCGATGCCACGCCCAGGAACCCGCTCCACACCCGCCGGAGTCGAAGAATAGCCGTGCTCTCCAGCCCACCACTCATAAAGTAATCTCCCACTCAAATCGACTTCCAGAACCAAGTCGTTCCCACTACTTGCGACAAGTAGACCCTGCTTGCTCCGGTAGACGCTATGCAGATCGTTGAAATATCGATGGGAAATCCTCCGAGGATCAGTCAAGGTCCCGCCCAGCAGGTCAATTTCAAATATCGAGCATCCCTCCGAATCGTTGATGAACACAGAACTTTTCGTGAAGCAGAAGCCGGCCGGAACGACCATGAAGTCCCATGAAGACTGCCAAACCATAAGTCCCGTGCGCCAGTCGTATACGAGCATCAGGCCAGCATAATCAACGTTGCCACTCAGAGACAGGCCTGTCTCGTCGGTTTCCCGAATCTCGAAATCCGGTTTCTTCCAGAGGAGTGGTTGGACACGCTGGACCAGACCCTCGATCTTCCAACGCTGGTACAGTCTGCTGAGCTTCGTCGTAAAGACCGTCGCCGCTACGTACATGGGACACCTCTCATCGCAAATCGACTTGAATTACTTCAGACAACTTAACAGAACTGCGATTTCCGTTCTAGAACTGCTAAGGTCATGTCTCATGGACCGGTCTCTCCCGTGCATGAGATGTACGAACGGTCAGCCATTGGGCGATAGGCGGATTAATCGTGAATGCGATACACAGGGTCAAGCCAGAGCCGAATATTGCAAGCAACCGCTCAAGTGACTTGAGCGTGATCCGGGAAAAAATCGGCATTTGCCCGCGAGTTCATCCGCCAATGGCGGGACGGTTGTTTATCCGCAAAACAGACCTGAATCACCCGAATTATTGATCGCAGGCGGGTGAATTGCATGCTGCAGTCGACCGATGCGGGGAGTCGCTTTTCGAAACATGCAGAGAGGAGACTTATGCGCTGCGTCGCTGAGGTGCGGGTGGGCGCCGAAATGTTTCAAAGGGCTCGCAGCACCGGATTTGAGAGCTCATGCGGTCTGACTTAGCTTAGGCATCGGACGGATTTTAGCTCGCCATGAACCGATGTCAGAACGCCGGTTTATCTAAACCTCGATATTCAACGTGGACGCCGTGTTTGGCTACGACCCTCTGTCAGGCCTCATGCGAGCGCAAGAAGGCAGGTGGCCGTACCGTCACAGTTCGTTAGGTGATATAAATTCGTTTTTAACCCGACTGCACGCCAGGATCCCATTCTCTGCGAGGGGCATGACTTGTCACGTCTGCATGTCATCGGCTATCCTCTGAAACTAGCTAGTTGTGAGATGAGATGACATTTAAATGAAGATAGCAAATTTCCTGAGTGTGGTTAAAAACCGTGGAAGCAGACCAAAGCGTGGGAGCATAGGGGCACTACGTGTGGCAGAGATACTCGGCATCGCTGTGTTCTTTACACTAGCTCATTTAATTCTTCCGATGAGCCTTGCGAATTCCCAAGCTGTAGAGCCGACTGTTCACTTGCCTGAGTTTGAAATCGCCTCAATCAAGCCTAACAAATCCCACACGGAGGGCGGCAGGATGATGTTTACACCGGACGGACTTGCCGCAACAGACACGTCTCTTCAGGTGCTATTGCAGGTAGCTTACGGAGTGGGGTCTGATCAGATCATCGGAGCACCGAAATGGATAACTTCAAATACGTACGACATACAAGCCAAAGTGGGAAGTTCTTCAATTGAGGAATTGCGTAAACTCAGTCGCGACCAGCAAAAACTGATGCTGCGACCATTACTCGTTGACCGGTTCCGGCTTAAGTTCCACTATGAGATAAAGCAACTCCCCATTTATGCGATGATCATAGCAAAACATGGGCTCAAAATGAGAGAGGCAAAACCTGGGGATACCTATCCCAATGGTGTTCAGATGCCGGGAGGCGGGGCGGGCGTCCTATGGCTCGAGTTTAATCAATTGACAGGTCAGGCAATACCAATGACCGACCTAAGTCGGGTGTTATCACGCCAATTGGGACGGACCGTTATAGACAAGACAGGGCTCAGCGGAAAATATGATTTCACCCTGAAGTGGGCGACGGACGATCAATCAGCCGCGGTGCCAAATGCACCGCAGGGCGATCAGCAGGGATCCACTAGTGGCCCTGTGACAGAGGAATCCGCAGCCCCGTCAATCTTTACGGCGGTCCAAGAGCAGCTTGGGCTCAAGCTAGAATCGCAGATGGGCCCTGTTCAAGTCCTCGTCATCGATCATATTGAAGAACCTGCAGGAAATTAGCATACGACGATTCATCGTCGTTATGCCGGGATGATTGTTGTGTTCAAATATCGGCGGCGGCTTTATCGGGTTACCTCGGAGCGCAGCCAGCAGCGTATTACTTCTATCCCTAGCTTAGTGGACGTGAAAGAGGCTCTGTCGCTGAGACGTCTTTACCGTTCGTCCGAGGGTGGCGGCTCAACGGTCCGCTTATGGCTCTTCAATTGGTCTCGGGCAAAGGAAGACAAATCTTCCGCTAGGATCCGTAGATCGCTTCTGGAATAGCTCGTCTCCCCGCCTGACGACCTGCTGTGTACATGGCCCGCGTACCGCGAAGCGCGCGGTACGGTGCTCTCAGCCTCTCAGCCGTTCCCTGAGCAAGATCTTTGTAACGAGGCTCAATGCCGGCGAAATGAGTTCGGGCTTCATGTCGACGATCTTCCACTGCCTCCAGCTCTTGCTCTTCCTCGCCTTGACCGCTAGTAGGGCTGCATTACGGGCTATGCGATAGATCCGGCAAGGTTCCCTATCATTCCGCGTCATTCTCGGGACCCAGCGCAAATCTGTACACTCTTGCACTCATCTTTCTCTTCCCATGGCGTGCCTCCTTCCATTTGCCCTCTCGGTTGGGGCCGAAGGCGCTGCCGACTCCCATGGTCCACTGGTGACCAAAATCAAAATGGATCCAGGTTCCACCGAAACACGACGCGATATCTTATTGTTAAGAGGTACCGCGACAGCAGTATCCGGTTCTGCCCAATTGCGGGGGCGAACTTCAGGCCGCGGGCTACGGGAACGATGCTGGTGTGTCGGCGAGCTCCAATGGGTTACCACAAACCGGAAGAGCCCGTCCGCAACCTAAACCTAGTATTTCGTTGCAATGCTGCCCTTAAGATCGAGGTGCTAGAAGTATGAACGGGATGGTAGGGTCGAGGACGGTCAGGCGTGTGCTCCGATTGGGACTGCCACATATCCAGCTGCTCATGGTGTTTATTGTCGTGGTTGTACTCAACGCAATCATAAGCGTTGCTAACCCTCTGATTCTTCGACGCATAATCAATGACGGAATACTCAAGAGCAATATTGCGCTCATCGTTCATTTCGCAGTGTTAATTGTCATTCTTGGCATTTGCGATGCCGCCCTTGGTCTAGCGCAATCATACCTCTCCGCCAAATTGGGAGCGCATATAGTTCTCTCCCTTCGGAAGCAGCTCTTTCAGCATATCCAGGAGATGCCAATCGCATTTTTTAAGCATGTGCGAACAGGCTCCCTCGTGAGCCGAATAAATACGGACGTAGCTGGTGTTCAAAATGGCTTTACCGACGTCCTTTCCAGTGGTGTCACTAACGTTATTACCGTCATCTTGCTGCTTGCAGCGATGCTCCTTCTCTCATGGAGAATTACCTTGGCCGGCTTGATTCTGCTTCCACTCTTTGCCGTTTCCGCTCGTATTTGGGGAGAAAAGCTGCAACAGATTACGCGCAAGAATTACGATCTGGCAGCGGCGATGAACAGTCTAATGGTCGAGCGTTTCAGTGTTTCCGGTGCTTTACTGGTTAAACTTTTTGGACGCTACGAGACTGAAGCGCGTTCATTCGAGGCCAAAGCTGCCGACATTGCGGGTGTCAGCATCACGCGAGCAGTCTATGCGCGACTCTTTATCACAGCTCTCATGCTAATGACGGTCGTGTCGAATGCGTTTGCATTTGGTTGGGGTGGAGTTCTCGCGGCTAAGCATCAGCTGGACGTGGGGGCTGTGGTGGCATTTGTATCGTACCTAGCCCGACTTTACGGGGCGCTATCCGTACTCTCAAACATCCACCCCAATATTATTATGACTGTGGTCTCGTGTGAGCGTGTGTTCGAGGTCCTTGATCTCGCACCTGCAATTCGGGAAAGGGATGACCCGGTTTCGATTGTTGGTACTCCAGCAGGGGTGTCTTTCAACCATGTTTGTTTTAGGTATCCGACTGCGTCGGATTTCGTCCTGGGCTCCGTCGAGTATGCACCTTCAGAGGATCGACGTGAGGAGAGAGCCGTATTGAGTGATATTACTTTTGTGGCTGAACCTGGACAGCTTGTCGCACTTGTAGGACCTTCAGGCGCGGGCAAGACAACGATTACACACCTTATAGCGCGATTGTATGATGTGGAGGGTGGAGCGGTTACTATCGGTGGCATTGACGTTCGTGATATCAAGCTAGCCGATCTCCGTGGGCGCGTCGGAATTGTGACACAAGACGCGCACTTCTTCCACGATACGATCCGCGCAAATCTGCTTTATGCTAATTCGCGCGCAACGGATCTTCAGATCCGTGACGCACTCCGGTCAGCGCAAATGCTGCCTGTTATCTCCTGTCTGCCTCAGGGAATAGACACCCTTGTTGGGGAGGGAGGGTATAGGTTATCTGGAGGGGAAAGGCAGCGCCTTGCACTCGCACGGCTTCTGCTCAAAGCGCCGGAGGTAGTCATTCTTGATGAAGCGACTGCGCATCTCGATTCTGAATCCGAGGCTGCTATTCAGAAGGCGTTAGAGAGTGTCCTGCGCGGGCGTACGTCGATCGTGATTGCACATCGTATCTCAACGATAGTCAATGCCGATTTAATTTTGGTTATCTGTGAAGGGCGCATTGTAGGGCGCGGTACTCATCATGAATTGCTGCAAGACTGCGAGCTTTACGCGAGATTGTATCGACTACAGTTTGCTGGGACCGGGTCACGTGATACCCGAAGAGATGTTTGAGAACAATATATGACCCGCCCGGATAGGGAGCTGCATTTAAAGAGCGGCTGTTCAACGCTATAACGGTAGCTTTACTGGTAAGAACCAGCTTATTAGCCAGCGTATTCTCATCTTCAATACAGGTAATTGCTAGCCGTCAACCTTCTTGGGTGCGGTGCTTTGCTGGGCGTTGTCAGGCCCCGTGCCATTTAAGCCGCAGCGAGCTACTATTTGCTAGTTCTGCTCTGCGACTGTCGATCCTTTTGGGTTAAATGAGCTGTTATATTGTCTCGATTTCTAATTCGTTGTCGGCCTAAAGCGCACGTAATCCTATACGCTATTCTGCTTCTTCCATGTGGCGACACATAACGGGGCATGCACATGTCTCCGCGCACCTGCGGCGTACCCCGACGGGATGCCATCCCTCGAGAGGACCATTCCCGCACTGCCAGAAGTGGTGTTAAGCAAGATCGATGCAGGACTCGTTGAGAGGGCTCCGAGGTTTCCGAGGACAAGTTCTGTCCCCGGAAGATTGAAGTGCAACTACATTGTGACGGTTTCTACTTCCAACACCAGGAATGTTTTATGGACGCGTTCCATACCCTGAGCGCGCGAATCTACACCCGCTTGCCCCTTTTGCGACGGCGTGTTATAAAAATGGGCACATCACAGTGCGTATGCAACCGTGATGGAAGGCTGTAGGAAATCTACCAATGCCGGAAGATTAATGCGCGATAGAACACTGTTGATCGGCCTGATGTATGCAGGGTCGCTCATCTTGACGAGCGCGGCCATCTGCAGAGGAACTATGCAGACGGCTAACGGAGAGCCTTACACGTTAACGATGACAGTAAATGAGGTGAGCCTTAACTTTCATGCATCTGATTTGCGAGGGAAACCGATCCAGGATCTGTCCTCAAATAAATTGCAGGTTTCAGACAATGGTAGGCTTCAGGAGAGAATTCTTTCGTTACAGCTCTATCAAAATCTTCCAATTAGAGCAGGTTTTCTATTTGATCGAAGCGAATCTATGGCCGAGGAACTCGATCGAAACGCTTCTATCGCGAATCTTTACGCAAGCCTTTTGCTTCGAAGGGGGCAGGATAGAGCATTCGTCGCAGGATTTGATACTCATGTAAAAATAACTCGGGACTGGACGGACGATCCAAAAGCGATATCGTCGGGCATTGATTCGCTTCGTGAAACTCAAAAAATCGACGATTTAGGTGCGGGAACGGCTATTTTTGATTCACTCTATTTGGTTTGTCGCGATCGCTGGAACGCCGGGCACGACATTGTTTCTGGAAATTTTATTTTGCTTTTCACGGATGGGATCGATAATGCTAGTCATGCTCGAATTGACGATGTGATAGACATCTGCCAGCGCACGCGGACGGCAATATATATTTTTACAAATCAGTGGAACACCAGAGGATCGTCTCAAGGGAGCAAAACGCTGCATGAGCTCGCAACAAAAAGTGGTGGCCGGCTATTTTTAAATCCAGATGATAATCAGGTCGCAAAAGATGTGCAGATGATCGATGAGGATCGGCGAAATCAGTATCAACTGATCTACAGACCGTCGGATCTGAAACCGGACGGATCGTTCCATCGGATCAGGATTCATTCCTCTAAGCGTGGGACTACGATCTTGGTGCGATCAGGATACTACGCGCCAGGGCGCCCTTGAATTGCTAACAAACGAGGCGTCCTGAATAGTCGTTCTTTGTCCAGCCCTGGAATCAGTGCCACCAGACGACCAGTCCTGGGTCCGACCACAATGCCCCCTCTCCGATAGTAATGATTGAAATAACCTGTTCTACGCCACCGGTCGTTCCATGTGCCCGGGAGTGGTCCGGTTTCTAGCGCTACAAGCTCTGCTGCCTCGCTGCCTCTGCTTTTCGTAACTTATTTAGGTCCGAGTGCGCCTCTGCTCCGGCTCTCTGCTCCTCCAGCCCCGCATATCGATTCAACGCATGAAGTGCACTGTACATCCCGCTGACGGTCATGGGCATTTCCGTGTTAACATTCGTGTGTTTTGATACGGATGTTTTTTTTATCGGCTCCGCGACCAAATCTCAGTTTTAAGGTGAACAATGACGTCTCCGATGTCAGACTCTCAACCAACTTCAACAATCGCGAAATACGCATGTGGTATCGACCATGTCGCTATAGCCGTCACTGATTTGGAGGACTCGATTAATTGGTTTACATCGGTTCTCGGATTCACTGTCAAAGAGCGTCGTAGGACGGAGGGGGTATCGACCGCGATGATTTCAGCTGTTCTTGTAGCAGGGCCGTTAAATATAGTCTTGCTCCAAGGGACTGCACCTCAATCACAAGTCTCAAGGTTCATCGAGCACTACGGTCCCGGTATGCAACATCTTGCGATACAGGTCAAGAGTATCGATGAAGTCGCTGCAGAACTTGTACAAGCCGGTCTTGAGTTCGACACGACAATTATCGAAGGGGGGGGGCTAAGACAAATCTTTACGAAACGGAATCAAGACTCAGGGCTAATGATTGAGTTTATCGAGAGGTCAAAATCTGGTTTCGTAGAGCAAAACGTAGAATCATTATTCGCGCAGCTAGAAAAGAAAGATTCATTCTGAGATATTCGAACGTCCAGTAAACGATTGTGCGTCGGATCTGGTCGCGCAAAGGTTGGTCGACTGCGATCAAAAATGGAGTTAAGTACGTTGTCCCCCTTGGACGAGACCGGACTGACTGGCAGAGTAGAGTCAGAGATCCGGGGGGAAAATCAAGAGGCCCAAGTGGAAGCCAAGGGCCGGCTTTATTCGTGTAATCGCGGGCAAACCTGCGTGATTCAGGGCGCCTTTTGCGGGCCGCTGCGGTATCGGGATTAAAGGACACTCTGCAGTTTGCTCCTTGTGGAAATCCCAGGTGGGTTGGGCCAGCTCTGAAGCAGACGCTATTCGAAGATGCAACGAACGCAAAGCCTATAGCGGTGGTCCTTCCTGTGGAACGATGTACTATAGCGCGACGGGGGATTTGTAGGCCAAAGCAATGGCGACAGATCTGAGGTGCAGAGGGGATTGCAAGAGAGACTGCGTCTAACTCGCGAAAGGGAGAAACCGCGCCAAATGATCGAAAAGCGACGGGTGGCTAGCCTTCGGACGGGGTATCGGCACCTTGTGTATGAGTCACAACGAAATGCACTGGGCGAAGATGCGAATCCGAAGTCCAAACCCAGTGAAACATCTTCTCGTATCTTGAAGCGCGCTTTCGAGTTGGCAAGTCAAAAACTGGCTCCATCGCTTTGCCATTGAAGGATGTATCTGGAGGCCCAAATCACAGGCTTCGCCGTCGGCATTGTGTGTTCAATCTGGTTAGGGCACCGGTTGGAATGATCTTCTAGAAAGAAATATCACCAGTTTTTGCAAGTGTCGTGGCTCGCAGTATCGGGCTTTCTTTGTGGCTCTGAATCTGCCTTGGATCTCGAACAGATTCCTCGAGCGGCCGGTCTGCCTCAAGGCCGCTCGTTAGCTTCTCCTCACAGAAATCGAAATGCGAGGGCTATGTGACAAATCCTTCGTTGGGCGCGTCAGTCAATTCTGATTCTGCAAACCCTTCAACAATTGTCAAGCTTCGTTTTAACAAAGCAGTCCCAAGAGAAAAGTGGTACATCCGAAGAGCGGATCGGGACGGGCGGTTGCCACTGTCGTTTGCCCAGCAGCGGCTATGGTTTTTGGCGCAGATGGAAGGAGTCGGCGAGGCCTACCACATCTCCAGCAGTTTGAATCTGCGAGGGGTGCTGGAGAGAGGAGCTTTGAGCCGGGCGCTGGACCGGATCGTAGGCCGGCATGAGGCATTGCGGACGACGTTTGTTGTAGAGCAAGGCGAACCTGTGCAGCGGATCGCTGCTGGG
>Ga0302325_10025869_pt1 | contig 12194 bp, 9 predicted proteins | sample Palsa_T0_2_FD_201948 | JGI IMG/M metagenome (GOLD analysis project Ga0302325, IMG submission 201948) | Peat permafrost microbial communities from Stordalen Mire near Abisko, Sweden - Palsa_T0_2 | ecosystem: Environmental > Terrestrial > Soil > Palsa > Peat permafrost | place: Sweden: Abisko...
GTCAATCAAGTCGCGCAGTAAGTCGGCCTTCTTCTGCTCCAACTCGCGAGGAGGAATGGACTGCTGCCCGGCCTCTGCGGTCAGTTGTTCCGCGGCTCGATCGTAGTCCGAGCTGGTGATGATCTGATCATTCACGCGAGCGACGATATCTTCGACCACCTTGCCTTGCACCGGCGCGGTGTCGGTTTTCGCATTGGTGGGTTTTTCACTGGTGTTTTGGGCCAGGGAAGGGACGGAGCCGAGGCTCACGCTCAGGATGTATATCGCCGTGGATTGCCGGAACCGGGAAAACGTCATGTGTCTGGACATCTCTTAAACTGCTAAGTGATGGCTCTCGGAGCATTCAACTTCCGGGGTTACTAGCGAGGAGACCGATGCGTCACCCTCTATACATCAGAAGTAAAAAGCTCTGGCCCTTACGTGGTAGTTTGCCTGGTTTGCCCTGGAGCGGCTGGTGAAACAGGCCGGATTTGCTGCTGTTTTCGCTGGCTGAGTACCTATGAGATCAGCTTACGTCCAATGATATACTTCGATCAAGAAGACCCCGGGCCGCGCGGCAGGGCCTCCCTCTCCCCTGCGCTACCGGACCCAGAGGATTACCGCACAATGGCCTCCCGCACACGACGGTTTTTGTTTTCCCTTCTCCTGTTCTTTGTAGTTTGTGGCTTTCTGGGCACGGTTGTGAGCCAGAAGTTGGGCGCGCAATCGAGCACCGACGAATCCGCACTGCGCGATGATCTGCGCTCCTTCACCAATGTGTATGACCTGGTAGAGCAGAACTATGCCGAGCCGTTGACCGGCGACAAGGCGGAGAAAGCAGTCTACGACGGAGCTATTCCCGGTATGCTGCGGGTGCTCGATCCGCACTCCAGTTTCTATGATCCCAAAGCGTACGCCAAGATGCGGGAAGACCAGCATGGCAAGTACTACGGCGTGGGGATGCTGATTCAGCCGCAGAGCAACAAGATTGTGGTCGTGAGTCCTTTTGAAGGCACACCTTCCTTCAAGGCCGGCATACGGCCGGGCGACGTGATTGTGGCCGTGGATGGCAAGTCCACGGAGAACATGAACTCGGAAGATGTAGCCAATGTGCTGAAGGGACCCAAAGGGACCCATGTGCAGATCACCATTGCGCGCGAGGGCGCAGCGAAACCGCTGGTTTTCGACCTGATCCGGGATGAGATTCCGCACAACAGCATTGACCTTACGTACATGATTAAGCCGAATGTCGGCTATGTGCACATCACCAATTTCCAGGAGACCACGGGCCGGGAGCTTTCCGACGCCCTGGATCACTTCGGCAGTGTCGATGGGCTGATTCTCGATCTGCGGGGCAATCCTGGCGGATTGTTGAGCGAGGCGGTGGCGGTGTGTGACAAGTTTCTGGAAAAGGGCCAGGTGATTGTTTCCCAGCGTGGCCGCGCATTTCCCGAACAGACCTACCGCGCGACTCATGGCAACGGGGGCCGCGAATATCCCATCGTCGTATTGGTGAATCACGGCACGGCATCAGCCGCGGAGATTGTTTCCGGCGCGCTGCAGGATCACGATCGCGCGATCATCGCCGGCGAGACCACCTTCGGCAAGGGATTGGTGCAAACGGTTTATCCGTTGTCTGAGAATACGGGACTGGCTCTCACCACATACCACTACTACACGCCCAGCGGCCGGTTGATTCAGCGGAATTACAACGGCGTTTCGCTTTACGACTACTACTACAATCACGATCAGCCGCAGGATACGAAGAGCCGTGAAGTGAAGGCCACGGACTCCGGGCGAACGGTATTTGGCGGGGGCGGGATTACGCCGGACGACGTGATCGATACGCCAAAGTCGGTTCCGGTGCAGGATGTGCTCCTGGAACACTACGCGTTCTTCAATTTCGCCAAGCACTACATGGCGAACCGGACGGTGGGGAAGGATTTCCAGGTGGACGACGGGGTCATGGATGCCTTCAAGCAGTTTTTGACGAGCGAGCAGATTCCTTATTCCGATGCGGACCTTCTTCCGGTGATGGATTGGGTCAAGGCCAATATCAAGGCCGAGGTCTTCACTACGCAGTTTGGCCAGGAAGAGGGTTTGAAGGTACGGGCTACGTGGGATCCGATGATCAATAAGGCGCTGGATTATCTGCCCCAGGCGAAGGCGCTGGAGACTGCGGCTAAGCACGCGGAGACACAGCGTGCGAGTGTGCGATCCAGCCAATAACGCGGAGCGATCGCGGCATGGAAAAGCCCGGGACTTAGTCCCGGGCTTTTTTCGTGGGCGTTATCCGGTTCGGCCAGGGACGGGCTCAAGCATGGTTTTCGGGTTGCATGGGTTTTCTGTTTAGAAAACCGCAGATCGCTACGCTCCGGCCGAAAAACATTTCCACGAAAGGTCCGCGGAACTGCAGATCCCTCGGCTTCGCTCGGGATGACAAAGGAGAGGGCGACGGCGCCATAGAGAGTGGTTGCTGGACCGAGGCGTTTTTCATCACCTTGGGTGGGCCACAGGTCCATGGCAACTCCGGTCGAAGTGACAAATTTGTTGCGCAGGAAGAATGGTCATCTCAACCGTAAGGGTCATGGGCCAGCGGCCCACCTAAAGTATTAAATGACGCCTTGGGTCCAGCAACCACTCTCTATGGCGCCGTCGCCCTCTCCTTTGTCATCCCGAGCGAAGCCGAGGGATCTGCAGTTCCGCGGACCTTTCGTGGAAATGTTTCTCAACAGAGCGTAGCGGAGCGGAGAGATCAGCGGTTACCAGCCTCGATTCGTTGCCGATGCGGTAAAAGCGATCGTCGGGCTGCCCCCATCGTTTTCGGCGCACGTACGCTGGGGCGAGGGGCACCCGTCCAGTTCCCTTCGGGTTGGATGTGGGTTTTGAGGTTTGCTGGGTTTATGTACGGGTTAAAGCCCGTACCTACCTTTCCCTGTCCTCGGAAAAGCGCTCGTCGACGCGGCTTATTGCGGCACGGCTGAAGCCGTGCCCTTCGTCAGCGATCGCTACTCACCTCTGGCAAAACACACCCGGAGGTTTACTGGGAGGTGGTGGGGGTGGAGGAGATGTTCTTTGAGGCCAAGGCTGTGGCCAACTCTACCGTGGTGGCGGGGGCGCTCATGAGCGTGTCCGGGAGGCTGCTGCCATAACGGATCATTAGCGAGAGGAGCTTGCGAGCGTCCCAATAGCGGGGCATGTAGCGACGCGGATCCGATAGACAGCGAAATAGCCAGCCCAGGTACATCCGGTCTGCCCATCTGGGGATCAGCACCTGGTCGCCACTTAGAAAGGCGATGGCCGCCCCTACGCAGTGAATGGATGGGTTGCAGTTGAGCTCACTTCTTAAATAAAGGCCCAAGCGTTCCTGCGTGCCTCCACCAAGGGTCACCACGATGTGACGGGGACGACGCTCGTCGATCAGCTTTAACAGTGCAGGGTCGGAAATAGTCTCGCCGTAGAGGGGTGCGACGTAGCACTCAGAGGGGGCGAGCTCGATTCCGCGGCGGAGTAGCCATGCGCTGTTTCTGCGCGCGCTTGCTTCGCTGGCCATGATCCAGAAACTGCCGCCCGGTTGATAGAAATCAGGCTGCTTGAGTAGCGAGGAAAGATACTTGAGACCGGAAACGCGGCGGATGGAATCACGCTTGAGACGGTTCCAGATCATGACCATGAAGGCGCTGTCGGTGATGACCAGATCGGCGCCCTGGAGCGCTTCACGATACGCCGAATCATGGGCCAAGTTTTTTAGCGCTGGAGCAGCAGGGACGACCAGCAAACCACCGCTGCTCATGCGGGCGACGGCTTCATCAGCGTCCCCCACAAAGAAGCGGATACCCAGTATCTGCCGGAACTGAGCGCTTACCGTCACCACCGCTGACACTCCCAAGAGTTCCCGTAGCCCCAGATCACTATCGGAGCTGCGCTATCAAACTGTAAATACCATTCCGAGGTACTTTGATTACGTTCTGGATACCGCCATCATTTCGCTCTCGATCCAAGCGTACGTTTTGGCCAATCCCTCTTTAAGACGGATCGAGGGTTCCCACCCCAGATACTCTTTGATCTTGGTGTTATCGCTGTTGCGGCCGTTCACTCCCTTGGGCGCATTCAGGTCGTACTTCCGCTTCAGTTTGATGCCGGCGATGTCTTCGGCAATGCTTACCAGTTGATTGATGGTAACGAGTTCATTGCTGCCAAGATTGATGGGTTCGTGAATTTCGCTCTCCAGGATGGCCTGGGAGCCCCGGGTGCAATCGTCTATGTACATGAAACTGCGGGTCTGCTTGCCGTCGCCCCAGATTTCGATCTCATGTTTACCCGATGCCTTGGCCTCGATGACCTTGCGGCAAATGGCTGCGGGAGCTTTTTCCCGTCCCCCGGTCCAGGTGCCAAGGGGGCCATAGACGTTGTGATAGCGGGCTACGCGGCACTGGAGGCCGAAATCCTCCTCAAAGTGGCGGCACATGCGCTCGCTGAAGAGTTTTTCCCAACCATACCCATCTTCAGGGAGCGCAGGGTAAGCGTCCTCTTCTTTGAGAGCAACGACGTCGGGAGTTTTTTGTTTGTCACCGTTGTAGACACAAGCTGAGGAGGAGTAGAAAAATCGTCCGACTCCCTTTTCCCGGGCCGCCATGAGCATGTGCGTATTGGCCAACACGCTCAACATGCAAAGCGCTTTGTTGTTCTCGATGAAGCCCATGCCGCCCATGTCCGCGGCAAGTTGGAAAACGACTTCCGCGCCCTGGGCCGTTTTCATGCAACTGTCCTTGTCCTTCAGGTCCAGCGACAGGTTTTGTACGCCGGGCGAAGCCTGGTACCACTCGTCCAGCGGCTTTACGTCCACCGCCCGGATGACGTTTGCTCCATTTTCGAGCAAACTCTTCACCAGATGTCCGCCGATGAACCCGCCGGCGCCGCAGACTACTACCTTGGCGTTTTTGAGCTTCATGTACCAGGCCCCCAGAATGCGATCTATGCCCAATCTTAAGGCTTAACTTTTGTGCTGCAGCAACGGTTAGTTTCTCACACTCGACCCATGCGGGTCCGGTGTCGGAACATCATCGGTAACCATGGTTGGAGCCTTCAGCAAAGAGCTCCGTGCGCCTCGTTGTCCATGGCCCGAAGAAAAGATTCGAGCAGATCAATTTTTGGCTGGGCCAACGCTTTCGCGTTGTCGAGGTGCAGGTTGCGAGGCAAATCTGCCAGGGCTTTGCGCAAAGTGCCCGCGGCATCGGTGAACGTGGGATAGCGCGTATCCCGGCCTATTTTCGCGACTACCCGTAGGATGCCGATGGCCCCAAGTTGTTCAAGAATATCCGCATCGCGGAGGATTGTGCCCTCCAAGGAGGTGGGACTGAGATGTGGCTGATGGGTTCGGATCGCTTCCACGACTTGTGCAACTTTTGTAGCAGGGAACCCGCACCGGGCCAGCGCTGCAGGGGCTTGCTTCATGGCGTAGGTGACATTGTCCCAGCGGGAGAGTGCCTCCGGGTCTTCTGGCCGATGTCCGATGAACACCCCCAGGTCATGGAGCCATGCGGCGGCGTAGACCACGTCGTCATCGTAGGACATCCCCTGGCCTACCAATTGCGTCAAGGCATATAGCCGGGGTTGGTGACCCAGTTTGTCTATCGGCAATGCCTGGCTGCTTACAAACTCGGCCAACAGTGAACGAAAGTCGTAGTCCTCTTGTGTATCGGTTTCTGTTTCGAACGGAGTTGCGTCCATTGCCGTTTGCCTTTAGCTTGACTGAGCAGTCTTTATGCTCAGCGCTTGCAATAAATTATATTTCCCTGCTAAAGCGACGGTCTAGAAAGCGCAGTTCTCTGGTAGATGGTTTCGACCATTTCGTGTCACACTTTAATACCCATGATCAAACTGGATGCACATGAACGACTCCGCCGTGCGGCGTCTCTGCTGGCACACGAAGGAGCAAACGCAGGTGACCGGACACTCCTTCTTCAGGCGTGGGAAGTTCTGCGCGGACTGCGCAGTGATGACTTCCCGGTGGAGATGCGGCCGGCGTTCAACTTTTTGCAACACGAGATCGCACGCGCGGAATCGGAAGACGTCAGCGCCCGTGACGTGGCCTTTCTGACCAATAAACTTCGCCAATTGGAATTGATGTGGATCGAGAACTCCGAGAAGAGCGCCTCGCGGGAGAGCGCGGACGGCAGCTCGTAGCAGCCGGCGGTGATGTCCCCGCTGGCTTTATCCGGCTGACGTGGCCCACTTCCGGAGTGCACGGGACCCTCGCTCCCGATGAAGTCCATTTGTGGGCGTGGGCTCTCGAGCCCGCCGCGGTGGATCTGCCGGCTCACATCGAAATACTCGACCAGCAGGAACGGGAACGGATGCAACGTTTTCATTTTGCGCCGGATCGCGCCCGCTATGCTGTGGCCCATGCGAACCTGCGCAGGATTCTGGGAGCCTATCTTCGCCAGCCGGCGGCCGGCCTTCGCTTCCACACCAATGGGTTCGGCAAGCCCGAACTGGACCATGGTGATTCGTCGTCTTCCTTCCATTTCAGCCTGAGTCATAGCCGGAGTATTGCCTTGTTGGCGGTGGCCAACGGAGGACCTGTGGGCGTGGATGTGGAAGAGGTGAGGCCCATTGAACCGGAGGTAGCGGATAGTCATTTTTCCGCGAGCGAGCGTTTGCAGCTGAATCAATTGCAGGGCAATGCGTGGCTACTGGGCTTCTACCGATGCTGGACGCGCAAGGAGGCGATCCTCAAAGCTGAGGGAGTTGGGCTCTCCCGTGCACTCGACAGTTTCGATGTGTCTTTATTGCCGGATGAAAGGGCGAAGCTGTTGGGGACGCGGCAACCTTTTAGTTATCCATGGACGCTGCACGATTTGTCACCGTCCGAAGGCACGATCGGGGCGATCGCTGCCACGCATTCCAATGCCAGGCTGGCATGTTTCAGTTTTGTGAATGAGGCTTTCTCGTGAGCTTGTACTCGGGCCACTGCGCCGGCTGCGGATGACTGTACATTTCGCGCCAACCTCTGTCTGATCTCGCGGGCAAGTGAGATTACCTGTGGCCGGGTCAGCATTGTTTGATGATTTCCGGGAATCGTTTGGGTCTCAAACACACCGAGAATCCTGCCGGCCCATGCTCGCTCGGGCTGAGGATCGGAGCGGGGCTCTCCCTGGGCAAGGAAGAGGGTTGCATTCCCTGGGTAAGGCCTGATTTGGTAGTCGCGTATGGCGAGCAGGAGAAAGCCTTCCACTCCGAGCAGCGAACTAGTAAGCGAATCACGAAGCGAATCAGGGAGCCAGCCGCGGCCTATCTTCAGATGGCGTGATTGTTCCGCCAGCCAACTTCTGATTTTTATCCTGTGGTGCATCATCCTGCGGGCAAGAAATTCACGCATTTTGCCAGCAAGCACGCGGCGCAAGGAAGTCTTGAACGTATCCCAATCTTTGAAAGGCCGATGGGCAACTTTTCCTATATTGGGATCGCAATCTAGGAGCGCCAATAGACCCACGGTTTCCCCTTGCTCCATGATCTGGCAGGCCATCTCGAAAACGACCAGGCCGCCGGAGGAGTGTCCGGCAAGGTTGTAGGGGCCGACTGGCTGAATCGCTCGCACCTGCTTCACGTAGTTGGCTGCAAGTATTCTCAGATCGGCTTGATGCTGGTCGATAAATGCGGGGAGTTGGAGACCGTACACCGGCTGGTCGGGACCCAGAGCGTTCGCTAGCTCGACAAAGCTCAGCAGACTTCCTCCAAGCCCATGGGCGATAAACATGGGCAGGAGAGAAGCGCCGCCCTGGATGGTTACCAGCGCGGGCCATTTGCCTGCCGGGCTTTGGCGGAGGTAGGTTGCCAACCCATGAATGGTCGGATGTTCCACCAGCACGGAATGGGGGAGCTTTGAACCGAACCACTGCTCGACCTGAACTAACATGCGAGCTGCCAGCAAGGAGTGACCACCCAGGGCGAAGAAGTCCTGGTCGAGCCCGATGGTGTTGAGCTTAAGGAGTCTCTGCCAAATTTCCCTGAGCCGCGCCTCGACCGGGTCTGCCGGAGATGGGTCTGACACAGGACGAAGAGGTGCAGCGTTGAGACGCATGGCGTCCAGAGCACGGACGTCTACCTTCCCACCTGGGGTAGTAGGAAAAGAGCGTAAGGGCACGAACTCCGACGGAACCATATAGTGGGGGAGCTGCCGTTGCAGGGATTGCTTCCATTGGCTGGGGAAGGTCTCCTCGCCGATGACGAACGCGACCAGGCGGCGATCGCCCTCTTCGAACTCGATTGCTCGCACCACCGCAGCCTGCAGCCCCTGGCACCGCCGGAGTGCCGATTCGATCTCTCCCAGCTCCACGCGAAAGCCTCGTACCTTGACCTGGTCGTCCGTGCGGCCAAGAAAGTCGAAGCTCCCATCGGGGAGTTCGATGGCAAGATCGCCACTCTTGAAAAGTCTGCCGCTGGAGAATGGATCGTGAAGGAAGCGCGCCTGGTTGAGATCAGGCCGGTTGAGGTAGCCGAGAGCCACGCCCGCTCCACCGATGCACATTTCGCCCACCGAACCCTTGGCCACCGGTTGAAGCTGTGGATCGAGAAGATGAACGCTCACATTCGGCAACGGGTGGCCGATGGTGATTTTTTTTGCGTCGACATCTATCCTGGTTCGGGTGGCGCAAATAGCCGTCTCGCTCGGCCCATACTGATTCCATGCTGCCCGGCACATTCTGGCCAGGCGGGTTCCGAGGTGCAAGGGAAGGACCTCGCCGCCCACGACGACCTGCATCCGCGGGTCGCCTTGCCATCCTTTTTCGAGCAGGAGCCGATACATGGTGGGGGTTCCCATGATCACGGTTGCGGCCGAAGAGCGAAGCTGCTCCAATCGCAGGTCACCGTCACCGCCGACCTCTTTCTCGACCAGGTACAAACTGGCGCCAAAGGCCAGTGGCAGATAGATCTCGAGACAGGCCACATCGAACGCGATGGTGGACCAGGCCATCACAATGTCATCCGGCCCCAGGCTCAAGTCCGTACCAACCGCCAGCACCGTATTGACGAGACCTCCATGAGTGATCCTTGCCCCTTTCGGTTTCCCTGTCGAACCGGAGGTGTAGATCACATAAGCGAGGCTATCTACGGTAACCGTGATTGTGGCGTAAGGCGAAGAACTTCTCCGGGCGCAAAAGTCATCCAGGTCCAACAGACGCAGGTTGGGCAAGCGCGGGCTGGGAAGCCGGGCAAAAAACTCTTTGCGGGTGAGCATAAAGGGAGGAGCTGCATCCTCCAGCATGAAGTAAATCCGGTCGACAGAGGCGGTTGGATCGAGAGGGACGTAAGCTCCACCCGCTTTCCATATGCCAAGCAGCGCTGCAATCATCTCCGGGGATCGGTCGAGAAGGACTCCGACCAGGCAACCGGCCGTCACGCCAGCCTCTCGCAATCCCTGCGCGATGAGGTCCGCCTGGCGATTGAGTTCCCCGTAGTTTATGCGCCGACCTGCACAGGCTATCGCTAACGCATCCGGATAGGCGGATGCTTTGCGTTCGAACAACTGCGGGAGGTACATCGTCCACTCCATCCACTCCAGAGTTTCGGAGAGGCTTACCAGGTCTCGGCGCTCTTTCGGGGGGAGAAGACGCTCGACTTAGGGTAGACGTGAACGATAACTCAAAATGTCATTAGATTGTCACTCTTGCTTTTACCTATTTGCCTTCGTCACGCAGGGCAAGGCTAATGAGCGTTTTTTGCTCGAGATCATGCGCTTTGGCTGAGCCGGTTGCCGGACTGGCGGCTGCCGACCGCTTGATGCTGAGCACCTTTCGATCAGGAAAGAGACGGCGCAGGCGCGGCACCACGAAGGAGAGCGCGCCCATGTTGTCCGGTTCTTCCTGCACCCAGACCACTTCGCGAGCCTCGGGGTGACGGGCGACTTCCGCGGCTAGCTCTGCTTCGGGCCAGGGGTAGAGCTGTTCCAGAAAGACAATTCCGGTGGTGCTGTCTTTACGCTTGGCTCGCTCGATGCGCAGCTCGTGGCCGATCTTGCCGGTGCAGAGCAGGAGACGATACACCTGCGGTACTTCGGTTTCGGGCAGAACATTCTGGAAGCGGGGCAACTCGAAGCTTGCAACCGCCGAACTGGCATCGGGATTGCGCAGCATGCTCTTGGGAGTAAATACGATCAACGGCTTGCGCCATTTCCGCATCGCCTGGCGGCGCAGCAGGTGGAAATACTGGGCCGCGGTGGAGGGCTGGCAGATTTGAATATTGTCGTGTGCCGCGAGTTGCAGGTAGCGCTCCAGGCGGGCGCTGGAATGCTCCGGCCCCTGGCCCTCATAGCCATGCGGCAGGAGCATGACCACTCCGCTCAGCAGCCCCCACTTGTCTTCGCCGGAGGCGATGAACTGATCGATGATGATTTGCGCACCGTTGGCGAAGTCTCCAAATTGGGCCTCCCACAAAACCAGGGTCTCGGGATAATCGCGGCTGTAGCCATACTCGAAACCGAGCACGCCGGCTTCCGAGAGAATGGAGTTGTAAACCTCGAAACGGGCCTGGCTGGGGGAGAGATTGGCCAGGGAAAAATAAAGCTGCTCGTTCTCGATATCTACCAGCACGCTGTGACGCTGGTTGAAGGTGCCACGCTGACTATCCTGCCCGGTGAGGCGGACCGGAGTGCCTTGCAGCAACAGCGATCCGAAGGCCAGTGCTTCAGCCATGCCGTAATCGAACAGCCGGTCGCCGCGACCCATCTCCCGGCGCTGCTCGAGCAGCTTCTTGATCTTGGGGTGTATGTGAAAATCGCGCGGGTAGTTGGTGAGGCTGTCGCTGATTTCCTTCACCGTAGACGAGCTCAGCCCGGTGTTCACTTCGTATTCAGATTTATGGGATCCACCGATGTAGTTGGACCAATAGCCGGGAAGAATGGCCAGCGACGCACTCTTCTTCATCTGGGCGGCTTGCTTCTGCGCTTCTGCCAGCTCCACCTGGAGTTCCTTGACCCGCGCCGAGGGGTCCGCGCCGATCTGCCGGGCGTAGAGCTCATACAGTGCAGGATGAGTCTTGATTTTGGCGTAGCGCAGGGGCTGGGTGATGGTGGGGTCGTCGACCTCGCTGTGCCCGTGGCGGCGGTAACCGATCAGGTCGATGATCACATCGGTGTGGAAGGTGTAGCGGTATTCCACAGCCAGTGAGGCGACACGCATGGCGGCGTCGGCATCCTCCGCATTCACATGGAAGATAGGGATGGGTAGCCGCTTGCCGATGTCGGAGGAGTAGTGGGACGAATAGCACTCATCCGGGTCGGCGGTAAAGCCGATCAGGTTGTTGACGATGATCTGGATGGTGCCGCCCACGGTAAAGCCGGGGATGGTGCCGAGATTCATGGTTTCTGCCCAGATGCCCTGGCCGGCAAAGGCGGCGTCGCCGTGAATGAGCACGGGTAGGACTTTGGCTTGGCCGGATTCTCCCAGGCGCACTTGCTGGGCGCGCGCCCGGCCCATGGCGACGGGGTCTACAGCTTCCAGGTGACTGGGATTCGATACCAGGTGGAGGCTGATTTGTCCTCCGCTTCGGGTATGGAATTGGCCGGTCGCGCCGACGTGGTATTTGACGTCGCCACCGCCGAGGATGCTGCGTGGATTGGCATCTTCGAACTTGGAAAAGATGTCGGCGGGCGATTTGCCGATGGTGTTGGCCATCACGTTCAGGCGTCCGCGATGGCTCATGCCCATGACCGCTTTTTCGGCGCCGAAGCCGGCAGCGTGGTTGAGTACTTCATCCAAGAAAGGGATCAGCACGGTGACCCCTTCGAGCGAGAAGCGCTTGGTGCCGAGATAGCGGGACTGGATGACTTGCTCGAAGAGGTCAGCCTGGATGAGACGTTCCAGAATTTGCTTTTGGTCCTGTCGCGGGGCCGGTTGTTCCATGCGCTCCTGGATCCATTCCCGTTTGGCGGCGTCGGGGAGATGCATGAACTCCACCCCGATGCTTCCGCAGTAATAGCGTCTGGCCTCTTCGGCGTCCTCGCCTTCGAAATTCAATTCGGGGATGGGCTCGGGTAGAAGGTATTGCCCCAGGGGGTCTAGTTTGGCTCGTAAATGGCCCCAACGGCGAAAGGCTTCGAAGATCTGATCGCGTTGTGAAATCAATAGGTTGGCGGGATGTTCCAAGGGAAGATTTTTGGTGACCATAGTCGTATGTCTACAGGTTCATTATAACTTCCGGCTTTGGGGTGGGGT
>Ga0302325_10025870_pt1 | contig 12193 bp, 7 predicted proteins | sample Palsa_T0_2_FD_201948 | JGI IMG/M metagenome (GOLD analysis project Ga0302325, IMG submission 201948) | Peat permafrost microbial communities from Stordalen Mire near Abisko, Sweden - Palsa_T0_2 | ecosystem: Environmental > Terrestrial > Soil > Palsa > Peat permafrost | place: Sweden: Abisko...
GGCCCACAGGCGCTGGCGCAGCTGGTCGCCGCCGCGCACGAGCGTGGCCTCGCGGTGATCCTCGACGTCGTCTACAACCACGTCGGGGCGTCGGGCGCCCAGGCGCTTGAGGCATTCGGCCCGTACTTCACCGAGAAATACGAGACGCCGTGGGGCAAGGCGATCAACTACGACGACGAGTGGTCAGACCCCGTTCGCGAGTGGGTCTGCCAGTCGGCCGAGTACTGGGTCTCAGAGATGGGATTCGATGGGCTGCGGCTGGACGCGATCCACGCGATCTTCGACTCGAGCGCCGAGCAGATCGTCGCGGAGGTGGCTCGGCGGGTGCACGCCCGGAAACCGGGCGCGTACGTGATCGCCGAGTCCGGGCTCAACGATCCCCGCGTGATCCGGCCGACCGCCCACGGCGGATACGACTGCGACGCCGCCTGGGCCGACGACTTCCACCACGCGCTGCGGACGCTGATCACCGACGAGCACGACGGCTACTACGCGGACTTCGGCAAGGTCGCGGACCTCGCCAAGGCGATGCACCGCCCACATGTTCACGACGGCGTCTACTCCGGGTTTCGCCGGCGCCGGTTCGGCGCGCCCGCCGACGACGTGCCGGTGCAGCGGTTCGTCGTCTTCTCCCAGGATCACGATCAGGTCGGCAACCGCGCGTTCGGCGACCGGATGCCGGCGCAGGCGCGGCCGCTGGCGGCGTTCTGCACGCTGCTGGCGCCGTTCACGCCGATGCTGTTCATGGGCGAGGAGTACGGCGAACCGGCGCCGTTTCAGTTCTTTTCCAACCACATTGACCCCGACATCGCCGAGGCGACCCGCACCGGCCGCCGCCAGGAGTTCGCGCGGTTCGCGGCGTTCGGCGACGCCGACGAGATCCCCGATCCCGAGGATCCGGCGACGTTCGAGCGCTCCAAGCTCACCCGGCAGGCCGACCCGGCGATCCGGGAGCTGTACGAGCGGCTGATCCAGACGCGCCGCTCGATCCCGGCAGGCGACGCCGACGAGATCCGCTTCGACGAGCTCGACCGTTGGCTGCTCGTCCGCCGCGGCACGTCCGAGATCGCCTGCAACTTCGATCGCGAGCGGACGGTCGACGTCCCGGTCTCCGGCGCCACGATCGAGCTCGCGACCGATCCCAAAGCGCAGATCTCCGGCGGATTGGCGACACTTCCGCCAATGTCCGGCGCCCTGGTCCGATGAGCGACGTCTGGCCGGGGCGGCCGTTCCCGCTCGGCGCCACCTACGACGGGAGCGGCACCAACTTCTCGCTGTTCTCCGAAAACGCCGAGAAGGTCGAGCTGTGCCTGTTCGAGGATGATCCGGCCGACCGCTCAGAGCGGCGGATCGCGCTGACCGAGCGCCGCGCCCACAACTGGCACTGCTACGTGCCGGAGATCGAACCCGGCCAGCGCTACGGCTTCCGCGTCCACGGCCCCTACGCGCCGGAGACCGGCAACCGGTTCAACCCGGCCAAGCTGTTGCTCGACCCCTACGCGAAGGCGATCGAGGGGACGGTCGACTGGTCGCTGGACGAGGACGTGCTCCCGTACGTGCCCAACGGCGATCCCGACGATGACTCAGAGCCCGACGACGATGACGACGCGGCCGCGGTGCCGAAATCGATCGTGGTCGACGGGTGGTTCGACTGGGAGGGCGACCGCCGCCTCGAGACCCAGTTTGCGGACACGGTCATCTACGAGGTCCACGTCAAGGGGTTCACGATGCGCCACCCTGAGGTCCGCGCGGATCTGCGGGGCACCTACGCGGGGCTGGCGTCCGAACCGGCGCTCGCCTATCTGAAGGAGCTCGGGATCACGGCGGTCGAGCTGCTGCCGATCCATCACATCTGCGACGAGTCGTTCCTGGACGAGCAGGGGCTGGGCAACTACTGGGGCTATTCGACGATCGGCTACTTCGCCCCCTACTCCGAGTACGCCGCGACCGGACGGCGCGGCGAGCAGGTCAACGAATTTAAGGGGATGGTCAAGGCGCTGCACCAGGCGGGCATCGAGGTGATCCTCGACGTCGTCTACAACCACACCGCCGAGGGCAACCACCGCGGGCCGATGCTGTCGTTCAAGGGCGTCGACAACGCCTCGTATTACCGGCTGGAGCCCGATGATCCCGGCCGGTACATGGACTTCACCGGCACCGGCAACTCGCTGAACCCGGTGCACCCCGCGGTCCTGCGGATGATCATGGACTCGCTGCGCTACTGGGTGATCGAGTGCCACGTCGACGGTTTCCGGTTCGACCTCGCCTCGGCGCTGGCGCGCGAGTTCTACGACGTCGACCGGCTGTCGGCGTTCTTCGACACGATCCACCAGGACCCGGTGCTGTCGCAGGTCAAGCTGATCGCCGAGCCGTGGGACGTCGGTCCGGGCGGCTACCAGGTCGGCAACTTCCCGGTCCTGTGGTCGGAGTGGAACGGCGTCTACCGCGACACGATGCGTGACTTCTGGCGCGCGTCGGCGCCGGTTGGACAGTTCGCGCAGCGGCTCGCCGGCTCCAGCGACCTGTACGAGTCCGATGGCCGTGATCCGTTCGCGTCGATCAACTTCATCACCGCCCACGACGGGTTCACCCTGCGCGATCTCGTCTCCTACGAGAGCAAGCACAACGAGGACAACCTCGAGGACAACCAGGACGGCACCGACGACAACCGCTCCTGGAACTGCGGTGTCGAGGGCGACACCGACGACCCGGAGATCCTGAAGCTGCGACTCCGCCAGCAGCGCAACTTCCTGACCACGCTGTTCATCTCCCAGGGCACGCCGATGCTGCTCGGCGGCGACGAGCGCGGTCGCTCGCAGCGCGGCAACAACAACGCCTGGTGCCAGGACTCAGAGCTCAGCTGGTACCTGTGGGGCGACAGCGCCGAGTCGGCCGCGCTGCACCGCTTCACCCAGCGGCTGCTGCGCCTGCGCGCCGAACACTGCACGTTTCGACGCGAGACGTTCCTGCGCGGCCAAGCGGTGTCCGATGACGGCCCGCTGCCTGACGTCTGGTGGTTTCGCCCCGACGGGCGCAAGATGACCGGCCGTGACTGGGAGCATGGCGAGGCGGTGCTGGGGATGTTCCTCAACGGCGATGCGATCCCGACCCCGGGCATCCACGGCGAGCGGATCACCGACGACTCGTTCGTGATGCTGTTCAACGCGCACGACGAGGCAGTTGAGTTCGTGCTCCCGCGCAAGCGGATGGGCGCGCGCTGGGAGCTCGAGCTCTGCACCGAGGACCCCGAGGCAGCGGCGGGCTCACGCAGCTACGGGCCACGTGAGCAGATCGTCATCCCGCACCATTCGATCACGATCCTGCGGCGCGTTTAATGGCCTCGCTGCGCGCCACCTACCGGCTGCAGTTGACGCCGTCGTTCGGCTTCGCGCACGCGCAGCGGCGGATCCCGTACCTGCGGGATCTCGGCATCTCGCACCTGTATCTGTCGCCCTCGCTGCAGGCGCGGACAGGGTCCGAGCACGGCTACGACGTGATCGACCCGACGGCGCTGTCGGCCGATCTCGGCGGCGAGGCCGCGTTCCGGTCGCTGGTCGCCGCCGCGCACGGAGCGGGACTGGGGATCGTGCTCGACATCGTCCCCAACCACATGGCCGTCGACGACGCCAACCGGTTCTGGACCGACCCGGAACTGCGCACGCGGTTCTTCGACATCGACCCAGAGACCGGAGCTCACCGTCGCTTCTTCGACATCGACGACCTCGCCGGCGTGCGCCAGGAGGACCCCTCGGTGTTCGAGCAGACCCACGCTCTGGTCCTGTCGCTCGTCCACGAGGGTCTGGTCGACGCGCTGCGGATCGACCACCCCGACGGCATGCGCGATCCCGCCGGCTACCTGGAGCGCCTGCGTGACGGCGGCGCCGAGATCGTCTGGGTCGAGAAGATCCTCGAGCCCGCGGAGCGCCTGCGTGACTGGCCCGTCGCCGGAACCGTCGGATACGAGTTCCTCAACGACGTCTGCGGGGTGTTCGTCGACCCGCGCGCGTCGGAGCCGTTGACGGCGCTGTGGGCGTCGGTGTCCGGCGACGAGCGCCCGTTCGAGCAACTGGCGCTCGAGGCCAAGCGCGAGCAGGCCGCGGGGCCGTTCGCGCCGGAGCTGGAGCGGCTGGCGCGCACCCTGGCCGACGCCGCTGACACGACCCGGGACGACCCCGGGCAAGCCCCGGAGAGTTCTCGCACTATTTCGATCGAATTACTGCAAGAAGCGGTCGCCACACTCCCGATCTACCGGACCTACGTCGACCCGGAGTCCGGCACGGTCGGGGATGCGGACCGAGCGGCGATCGCCGCTGCGGAAATCGATCCGGCGCTGGCGGCGCGGCTGCTGCTCGAGACGCCGGCGCCCGCCGAGTTCGTCTGGCGCTACCAGCAGACGACCCCGGCGGTCGTCGCCAAGGGGATCGAGGACACGGCGTTCTACCGCTACGCGCCGCTGCTGGCGCTCAACGACGTCGGCGGTTCGCCCGATCGGTTCGGCCTCGCCGTCGAGGACTTCCACGCCGCCTGCCTGGAGCGGGCGCGTCGGTTCCCGCGCGCGATGCTGACGACGATGACGCACGACACCAAGCGCTCGGCCGACGCGCGGGCCCGGATCGCGGCGCTGTCCTGGATCCCGGAGGAATGGGAGCGTCACGTCCGCCGGTGGCTGGCGATGACCGATTCGCTGCGCTCGGTCGCCGGCGCCCCGGACGAGCTCGAGCGCTACTTCCTGCTGCAGACGCTCGCGGGCGTGTGGCCGATCGAGCGTGACCGCGTGCAGGAGTACATGGTCAAGGCCCTGCGCGAGGCCAAGCGCAACACCAGCTGGGTCGACGTCGACGTCGTCTGGGAGGCCGGCGTCGCGACGTTCGTCGACGGCCTCTACGAGGAGTTCGATTTCCTCGCCGACTTCGAGCCGTTCGTTGAGCGACTGGCGTTCCTCGGCCAGCGCATCTCGCTCGGGATGGTCGCGCTGAAGCTCACCTGTCCGGGCGTGCCCGACATCTACCAGGGCGACGAGCTGCCGACGTTCTCGCTCGTCGACCCGGACAACCGCCGTCCGGTCGACTGGGCGTGGCACGAGGCGATGGCCGGCCGGCTGGCCGGTGGCGCCTCGGCGGACGCGGAGCCGGGCCTGCGCAAGCTGGCGCTGACCCGGGCCCTGCTGGGGCTCCGGATCCGCCGGCCCAAGGCGTTCGCGGCCGACGGCAGCTACGAGCCGCTGGACGTCGGCGGCGACGCGCTCGCGTTCGTGCGCGGCGGCGAGGTCCTGGTCTGCGTGGGCGTCCGCCGCGACGCCCCGGCCGGCGCGCTGCCACCGCTGCCCGGCGTCTGGCGTGACCTGCTCGGCGGCGCGCGCCACTCGCTCGACGACGATGTGGCGCTCGCGCGTGTGGTCGACGCGTACGGGCTGGCGGTGCTCGAGCGCGTCGAGCGCTGAGACCTCGGGGCCGCGGGCGCCAGGTGGGCGCGGGCCGCGGCCCGGGCCCGGGCGACGGGTGGGCGCGGCCCGGGCCCCGGGCCCCGGGCCCCGGGCGAACTTTGGCAATTCCCTGCGGCCCCGCCGCAGTGCTTTGCCATGGTTGGCGGCTGCCGTGGCGCGATCTCCGCCGCCGCTCTCCGGACGTCCGGCTCAGGCCGGCGATGCTTCGCTAGGGTCCAACGCCGGGATCATGCGCGTGCTCACGTTCTCCTGGGAGTACCCGCCGATCATCGAGGGCGGGCTCGCCCGGCACGTCCGCAAGCTGTCGGAGCAGCTGGTCGGGCTCGGGGTCGAGGTGCACGTCGTCACCCGCGGTGGCGGGGCGCTGCCCCCCACGGAGGAGCGCCACGGGGTGATGGTCCATCGTGTCACCGAGCCGCCGTTTCCCCGTGACGACATCAACGCGTTCGTGCGGTGGGTGGCGGCGATGAACCGTGACCTGGGGCGGCTCGGGCAGCAGCTGCGCCAGACGCACGAGTTCGACCTGGTGCATTCGCACGACTGGCTCGTGGCCAAGGCCGCGTCGCGGGTCGCGCGGGCGGCGCGCCGCCCCTGGCTGGTGACGATCCACGCGACCGAGTACGGCCGCCACCAGGGCTGGGTGCAGAACTATCCGCAGTCCTATATCCACGCCGCCGAGCGCGACATGGCAGGCGCCGCCGACCACGTGATCACCTGCTCGCGGTACATGCGCAGCCACGTCTCGACCGTGTTTGGCGTACCGCGCACGCGGATCACCGCGATGCAGAACGGGATCGACATCGACGACCTGGAGCCGGTCGCGGACGATTTGCCGGCGCTGCGCTCCAGATACGCCAGGCCCGAGCAGCCGCTGGTGCTGCTGGTCGGGCGGCTCGTCTACGAGAAGGGCTTTCACCTGGCGCTCGATGCGCTCGCGCCGGTGATCAGGCAGCGCGGCAACGTCCGCTTCGTGGTCGCCGGGACCGGCACCGCCGAGGGCGAGCTGCGCACGCAGGCGCGGCGGCTCGGCCTGCAGCGTCAGGGCGCTTTCCTGGGCTGGGTCGGGGACGACATGCTGCACTCGCTGTACCGGGTCTCCGACCTGTGCATCGTGCCGTCGATCTACGAGCCGTTCGGGATCGTCGCGCTCGAGGCGATGGCGTCGGGCTGCCTGTGCGTCGTGGCCGACACCGGTGGCCTGCGCGAGGTCGTTCCCGGCGACGGCACGGTTGGCCTGCGGTTCCCGTCCCGGGACACGGCCGCGCTGCAGGAGATCGTCGAGCGGGTGCTGTCGGACGACGCGCTGCGCGCCCAGCTGGTCGTCGAGGCGCGTGAGCACGTGCTGCGCTTCGACTGGGCGCAGGTGGCGCGGGAGACGCTGGCGGTGTACGGCGAGACGATCGCGGCCGGCGATCGCGGGCAGCTGGCGCGACCCTCGTAGGCCGGCTCGGCGAACCGCCCGGTCGTCACCCGGACCGGCTGGGCAGGCACCTGCGGGTTACCTCCGCGTTACAGAATTTTTGGCCAACGGGCGCCAGGCGCCTCACCAAACCCTGGCCCGATGTCCATTCAGCGATCGCCGGTTCCGGCGCAGACTCGACTGTCCACCCGGTTCACCGATCCAGGAGAGACGCATGGCTGTCGAAACGCAGTTGACCGAGCAGGAGATCGCATCGCTGATGGAGATCGCCCACCCGACGAAGGCGCCGGGCGAGTCGATCTACGGGTCCACGAAGGTGTTCCCCGATTATCAGGCCGAGGCCGGGGAGAGCTATCTGGGGATGGTGCATGGCATCGCCCACGAGTCGTCGGTCAGCTTCGTCGCGGTGCTGCTGGGGATCAGGGCAGTGCGCAAAGGCTTTGACTCGGCGCTGTACTTCTTCGGGATCGGCGCCCTGAACTGCCTGGCGACGCGCGGCTTTCCGACGATCGGCAACGAACTGTTCCCGGGGATGCGCAACGAGAACAGCCAGGTGGAGAAGTTCATCGCCGAAGGCGGCAAGGTCTACGCCTGCCGGCTCGGCCTGTCGCTGCACGGCGCCCGTGAGGAGGACCTGATGGAGGGCGTGATCCCGTGCCATCCGCTCGACATGCAGGACGCGATGATCGAGTACTCCCGCAAGGGCGCGATCATCAACACGACCTGGATGTTCTAGGGCCGACGGCGCCCTCAGACATGGATCTCGCGCTCCGCAGCGAGCTGGCGGTACGGGGCCTGCGCGCCGTACCGCCCGTCACCCGGCGCGCCGGCGCCGGACCCAGCGACGACGGGCACTGGCGTCTGCGCGACGGCGACGGCGCCAGCCCGGCGACGTTCCCGATCGACGTCGACTCGCCGTTCGAGCTCGACGCGCTCGGGCGGCTGACCCGCGACGGTGCGGTCGTGCAGGACGCGGGGCTTGAGCCGGTCGATCGGCCCCGGTTCTACGAGCTGCGCACCGCCGACGGGATCCCCTACGAACGCCTCGCCCGCCTGCACGGAACCGACGTGCTGGCGACGACCGTGGTCCAGACGTGCATCCGCTACACGCGTGAGGAGACGCGCTGCCGGTTCTGCACGATCGAGGAGTCGCTGAAGGCCGGCGCCACCCCGCAGGTGAAGCTGCCCGAGCAGTTGGCGGAGGTCGCGTCGGCCGCTTGGCGGCTGGACGGGGTGACGCAGATGGTGATGACGACCGGGACCTCGAACGGGCCCGACCGCGGCGCCCGGCACCTCTGCCGCTGCGTGGCCGCGGTCAAGGCGGCGGTGCCGCTGCTGCCGATCCAGGTGCAGATCGAGCCGCCGCTTGAGCTGCACTGGATCGACCGGCTGCGGGAGCAGGGAGCGGACGCGATCGGCATCCACATCGAGTCGCTGGACGAGTCGGTCCGCCGGCGCTGGACGCCCGGCAAGGCGACGGTCTCGACCGAGCGCTACGAGCAGGCCTGGCGACACGCCGTCGGTGTGTTCGGCGTCAACCGGGTCTCGACGTACCTGCTCGTCGGCCTGGGTGAGGATCCCGATGAGCTGGTGGCCGGGGCCGAGCGTCTGATCGAAATGGGCGTCTACCCGTTCGTCGTCCCCTACCGCCCGCTGATCGGCTCGCTGGCGTTCGCCGACGGGGTCCCCGGGCCGGCGCCGGCGCTGCTCGCCGACGTCACCACCCGGGTGGCGGACGCGCTGGCGCGCGCCGGGATGCGCGGCGCCGACCAGGGCGCCGGCTGCGCGGCCTGCGGTGCCTGCTCGGCGCTGCCCCGGACGAGCGCATGACGCGCCGGATCCCGGCGGCGGGGGCCGAGTGGAGCATGGGTGGCGGCGGCGCGGCGCCGGTCACCGACGTCGTCGCGACGCTCGGCGGACCGAGGCCGCGTGAGCCGGCGCGGTCACAGCCGTGGCTGATCATCGAGGTTTCCGACCGGCCCGAGTTGCTGCGCGCCTACCGGGCGCTGCGCCGGCGCGAGTTCGTCGAGCTCCAGGGCCTGTTCGCTCGCGACGACTCCGACGTTCGCGATGCCGATCCGCAGACCCGCGTGCTGGCGGCGCTGGCGGCCGACGGGCGGGTCCTGGGCGGCGTGCGGATCCATCCGGCGCGCTCCGGATCGGAGCGGATCGGGTGGTGGCAGGGCAGCCGCCTGGTCGTCGCCGCCGGTGTCGGGGCCGCGGGTGACCCGCAGCTGTCACGCGGGCGGATCGGAGCGGCGCTCGTGCGCGCCGCGTGTGCCCACGCGCTGGACGCCGGCGTGCTGCGGTTCGACGCCCAGGTGCAGGACCGCCAGCTCGGCTTCTTTGAGCGGCTCGGCTGGGAAGCGGTGCGGCCGCTTGAGCTCGCCGGCTCGCCGCACTGGCTGATGCAGTGGCCGATCACGCGCTTCGAGGAGCTGGCCGGCGCGACCAAGCAGCCACTCGCCGGCCTGATTGGATCGCTGCTTCCGGACGACCGCTGGCGCGGCGACGATGGGGTTCCGGTCCCCGGCGGCGCCGGCGTCGTCACCTGCCTGGATGCGATCACGCCCTCGATGGTCCAGCACGACCCGGAATGGGCCGGCTGGTGCGGGATGCTCGTCACCGCCCACGACCTGGCCGCGATGGGGGCGGCGCCCGCCGGCGCGCTCGATGCGCTGGCCGCGCCCGACCGCGCCCACGCCAGCCGCGTGATCGACGGGGTCCGCGCCGGGGCCGATGCGCTGTCGCTGCCGGTGCTCGGCGGCCACACCCAGCTGGGCGTGCCGGCGGCACTGTCGGTCACCGGGGTCGGACACACGCTCGATCCGATTCCGGCCTCCGGCGGACGGATCGGGGATGCGGTCACGCTGACCGCCGATGTCGCCGGCGACTGGCGGCCGGGCTATCTCGGCCGACAATGGGACTCGAGTTCGTGGCGCACGCGTGACGAGCTCGCCCAGATGCTGTCGACCGTCGCCCGGACCCGGCCGCACGCCGCCAAGGACGTCTCGATGGCCGGCGTCGTCGGAACGCTGGGGATGCTGGCCGAAGCGTCGGGGTGCGGCGCCGAGCTCGATGTCGGATCGATCCCCCGGCCGTCGCGGACGACCCTGAGTGACTGGTTGACGTGCTTCCCCGGGATGGCCATGTTGACCTGCGACGAGCCGGGCGGTCGGCTGCCCGATGCGGGCGCGGCCGTCTCGGCGACCTGCGGCCGCCTGACCGCAGCGAGCGGCGTGCGCTTGCGGTGGCCCGACGGTGAGCTGACCGAGGCGCTGGCGGGCGACGTCTCGGGGCTCGGCGCCGCGGGCGGACGAGAGCGCGGCCGCGACAGCGATTCAAGCGAACACGACCACGAGCCGGAGATGAGCAGATGAGCGAGATCACGATCGCCGCCGCGGCGGCCCCGTTCGATCGCGACCTGGACCATTGCCTGGAGACGATCGCGAACTGCGTCGCCGACGCGCGCGACGCCGGCGCCGACGTGCTGGTGCTGCCCGAGGCGGCGCTCGGCGGATACGTCGAGACCCTGCACGGCGACGCCGAGCCACCGCCGACGCTGACCGTCGACGGCCCTGAACTGGCCCGGGTGATGGAGCTCGCGGCCGAGATGGTGGTGTGCGTCGGCTTCTGCCTCGAAGGCGAGGACGAGGTCCGCTACAACGCCGCGGCGTGCGTGTCCGGCGACGGGGTGCTGGGGCTGCACCGCAAGACCCACCTGCCGCTCGACGAGGATCGGTTCACCACCGTCGGCGATCAGCTGGCCGCGTTCGACACGCCGGTCGGCCGGCTCGGGATGCTGATCTGTTACGACAAGGCGTTCCCGGAGGCCGCGCGGACGCTCGCGCTCGACGGGGCCCAGCTGCTGTGCACGATGTCGGCGTGGCCGTGCAGCGCCACCGATGCGGCGCCGGTGCTGACCGACGATCGCCAGTGGCGCCGAGCGGAGCTGTGGGACCGAGCGCGCGCCGCGGAGAACTCGTTCGTGGTCGCGTCGGCCAATCAGACCGGCACGTTCGGGCGGCTGCAGTTCCTGGGGGGCGCCCGGATCGTCGGCCCGGGCGGCGATGTGATCGCCGAGAACGAGCCGCCGACCGAGCCCGGGCTGGCGATCACGACGCTGGACCTGGACGCGACGCTCGAGCGTGCCCGGCGAGCCCTGTCCCCGATCCGGGACCTGCGACCCGAGCTCTACAGCGTCGCCGAACCCGTCCCCCACGCCTGAGATGCCCGAGGTCGAGCTGGCGATCCGCTGGGCCGACGGCCACGTCCAGACCGGCACCTCCCCGTCGACCGCGATCGAGCGGTGGCTCGTGCAGAGCGCCGTCTACCCCCGGGACGAGCTCGCCCACCGCGTCCGTCACGGGCTCGCGGAGGCGTCCGAGCGCGTGCGTCAGGTGTACGGGTACGCGTGCACGTCGGCCGCGCAGCTGACCGACGAGCTGCTGCGCGGCGCGGCCCTCCACGGCGTCGCCCCCGACGCCTCAACGACGGTGCAGCGGCTCCGGCGGGTGGCGTCCGGGGCGACCTATCCGGCCCCCGCACGGTTGCCGGCGCGCGTCGACGTCGTGGTGATCGGCGGCGGACAGGCCGGGCTGACCGCCAGTTGGTATCTGCGCCAGCACGGGATCGAGCACGTCGTCCTCGAGCGTGACCGGATCGCCGGCTCGTGGCGGCGCGAGCGCTGGGACTCGTTCTGCCTGGTCACGCCGAACTTCCAGTGCCGGCTGCCGGAGCATCCCTACCGGGGACCGGAACCCGAGGGGTTCATCGTCCGCGACGAGATCGTCGACTACGTCGAGTCGTTCGCCGCCTCGTTCGGGCCGCCGGTGCTGGAGGGGGTCGAGGTCCGGCAGGTCGGCCGCGACGGCGGGGCCGGCTTTCTCGTGCAGACCTCCCACGGCGAGCTGCACGCCGACCGGGTCGTGCTGGCGATCGGCGGCTATCACCGGCCGCGGCTCCCGCCCGTCGCCGCCACACTGCCCGCCTCGATCACGCAGCTGCACTCGTCGGGCTACCGCAACCCGTCCTCGCTGCCCGACGGCGCGGTGCTCGTCGTCGGCTCCGGCCAGTCGGGGGCGCAGATCGCCGAGGATCTGCTGCTCGGCGGGCGTGACGTCCACTTGTCGGTCGGCTCCGCTCCCCGGGTGGCGCGGCGCTATCGCGGCCGTGACTGCGTGTCGTGGCTGGAGGACAGTGGCCACTACAACATGCCGATCGACGATCACCCAGAGGGCCTGGCCGCCCGGCGCGAGCCCAACCACTACGTCACCGGACGCGACGGCGGGCGCGACATCGACCTGCGCGCGCACGCGCTGGCGGGGATG
>Ga0302325_10025871_pt1 | contig 12193 bp, 6 predicted proteins | sample Palsa_T0_2_FD_201948 | JGI IMG/M metagenome (GOLD analysis project Ga0302325, IMG submission 201948) | Peat permafrost microbial communities from Stordalen Mire near Abisko, Sweden - Palsa_T0_2 | ecosystem: Environmental > Terrestrial > Soil > Palsa > Peat permafrost | place: Sweden: Abisko...
CTACCTCAGCACTCTGTTCCGCGACTTATACGACAGTTGGAACCTCTGCGGATTTCGGTTGGCACGCTCTTAACGTAGCGGGCTGCGGAATCTTGCCCATATCGACAGCCTATTGGGTAGGGGTGGTGGAAAATGAACCTGGCCCCATCGGCCAAGGCTTTTCGGATTGCGGCGGCTCCTGCAATGGAGGCGTACCAAAATCAAACAGCGGGACCTTTCCCTATACTGCCGCCTTGGTAAACTATGGCGTCTACACGGGCATGTCGACCGTGATGTATCCTACAACGCAACCCGGAGACACCGGTTATCAGCCGTCGCAATATGCCACTTTGACTACGGTGATGTGAATCGGCGGCTCTCTGGGACGACAAGCTGAACTTAGCCAGGACGCCAGTCCTGGGCTAAGTTCAGCCGTCCCTGCGGGACTCTGGTTGACTTTCCGCAACCTGTGAAGCCCGTACCCTTCAAACCGGGCGCAGGGGCTAAAGCCCATCTCTGTTTAGCCTTGTGCGACCCGACTAAAGTCGTGCCCTGATACAACACATTAGTTTTGCCGCAGCCTGTTAAGGCTCTCTCGGTGAATGTGGTCGGGGCATTGGTCAAACCTGGGGAGATATCGACGTGCTTCACCGTCCGGATTCAGCCTGTGCCAGAAAATTCGTCCAACCACAGTCCACCGAGACATTTGTCCCTGAGCAAGCAAGACTCTAAGATAACCCTAACCTTCGGTTCGGACTGGAGTTTCGGCCAAATGCAACTTCACCCACTCGTTCTTGGTCTGCTCGCCTGCTGGGTTACCGCTCCTCCCATTCTCGCCCAGAATCAGCCAGCGACCATAATGCCGGATCTGCACTGGCGCATGATCGGTCCCTTTCGTGGGGGCCGCACCCGTGCCGCCACCGGAGTCGCCAACCAGCCCAATGTCTTCTATATGGGACAAGCCGACGGAGGCGTTTGGAAAAGTGATGACTACGGACGCACCTGGAACCCCATTTTTGAAAGCCAGTCCACCCAGTCCGTCGGTGCAATCGCCGTCGCCCCCTCGGACGGAAACATAGTCTACGTCGCCAGCGGGGAAGGCCTCCGCCGCCCCGACCTCTCCGTAGGTAACGGTATCTATAGGTCCAACGACGCCGGAAAAACCTGGCAACATTTCGGCCTCCCTGACAGCCAGCAGATTCCCGCCCTCGCCATAGATCCCCACGATCCCAACCGGCTCTTCGCCGCTGTCCTCGGCCATCCCTACGGTCCTAATGAAGAGCGCGGCATCTTCCGCTCCATCGATGGCGGACACAGCTGGAAAAAAGTCCTTTATAAAGATCCAAGCACGGGCGGCTCTGACGTCGTGATCGATCCCGCAAATGCCAATGTCGTCTACGCCTCCATGTGGCAATCGACCCTCGGCCCATGGGAAGACGGGAACGACTACGGAGGGACCCGTGGCGGCCTATTCAAATCCACCGATGGCGGAGATACCTGGAAGCAGCTCACCCAGGGACTGCCCGCAAATCTCGTCCAGATCAACGTAGCTATCGCGCCCAGCGATTCCAACCGGATCTATGCAACCCTCTCCAGCACCAAAGAAGCCGGCTACGCCTCCAGCGGCGGCCTTGGTGTCTACCGCTCCGATGATGCAGGTGAAAGCTGGGCTAAGGCCACCGACGATCCTCGCCCCGCGATGAAGATCGGCGGAGGCGACCTGCCTGTCCCCGTCGTCGATCCGAAAGACCCCAATGTCGTCTACAGCGCCAGCATCGTCACGGTTCGCTCTGTGGACGGCGGTAAGACGTGGACCAGCCTGCGAGGCGCGCCCGGCGGCGACGACTATCAAAATCTCTGGATCAACCCCGAAAACCCCAACATCATCCTGCTGGTCGCCGACCAGGGCGCCCTCGTCAGCGTCAATCGCGGCCAGACCTGGAGCTCCTGGTACAACCAGCCCACCGCGCAGCTCTACCACGTGGCGGTCACCAACAGCTTTCCCTACCAGGTATGCGCGGGCCAGCAGGAGAGCGGCTCCGTCTGCATCTCAAGCCGGGGCAACGATGGAGAAATCACCTTCCGCGAGTGGCACCCCGCCGGGATCATCGAATACGGCTACGCCGCCCCTGACCCGCTCCATCCCGAAATCATCTACGGCGCAGGCCGCTCCGAGGTCTCGAAGTACAACGCGATCACCGGGCAAGTGCAGAACGTCACGCCGATCCCCACCCGCGGCCCCGACTATCGCACCGATCGCACCGAGCCCATCCTGTTCTCCCCCGTCGACCCGCACCTGCTCTTCTACGCCGCCAACGTCCTGTTTGAAACCAGAGACTACGGAAAAACCTGGCAACATATCAGCCCCGACCTCACTCGCGAACACTCCGGCCAGCCCGAGTCCCTGCCCGCGCTTTCCGAGAAAGATGTTGCCAAGCGCCGAGGCGCAATCTACTCGTTGGCCGCCTCTTTCCAGAGCACCAACACCCTGTGGGCCGGCACTGACGATGGCTACGTGTGGACCACCCGCGATCACGGCAGGAACTGGAAGAACATCACCCCCACCCAGCTCACCCCATGGAGCAAAATTAGCCAGCTCAGTGCCTCTCACTTCGACGACACCACCGCTTATGTCTCCGTGAGCCGCTTCCGCATCAACGACCTTCATCCATATATCTATCGCACCCACGACAGCGGAGCCACCTGGCGACCGATCGTCACCGGCCTGCCCGACAACTCGCCCGTCGACACCGTCCGTGAAGACCCCATCCGCAAGGGTCTCCTCTTCGCCGGAACGGAAACCGCCGTCTGGTTCTCGCTCGACGACGGCGACCACTGGCAGTCCCTGCAATACAACCTTCCCCACACATCGATGCGCGACCTCTGGATCAAGGACAACGACCTCATCGTCGCCACCCATGGCCGCTCGTTCTGGATCCTGGACGACATCTCTCCACTCCGCCAGCTCGCCGATCTCCGCCCCGGCGCCGAAGCGGCCCACCTTTTCAAGCCGGGCAACGCGTGGCGCGTTCGCAGAAGCACCTATAGCGATACTCCCCTGCCCATCGACGAACCCGCCGGAGAAAATCCCCCTGATGGCGCAGCGATCGACTATTACCTGCCGCCGACAATCACCGGCCCGGTAACCCTCGAGATCCTGGACCGCAGCAGCAAGCTGGTCCGTAAGTACGCCAGCACCGACGTCCCTTATGCCACGCAAGAGGAGTTGGCCAACCAACTCATCCCCCTGTACTGGATCAAGATGCCCAAGGTTCTACCCTCCACCTCCGGAGCCCATCGCTGGATCTGGGACATGCGATACAGCACGCCCATCGCAACTCGCTACGAATATCCGATCTCTGCCGTTCCCCATGAAACACCGCGAACACCGCAAGGTCCGCTCGCCCTGCCCGGAACCTACACCGTCCGCCTCACTGCAAACGGCAAGTCGCTCACCGCGCCGGTAACTATCAAGATCGACCCGCGCGTAGCTGCCACGCCCGCCGACCTCGCGCAACTCTTTACTTTCGAAAGCAGACTCGCCGCGATCATCTCCAGCAGCGCCGCAGCCGCGCTCAAAGCCCACTCCACCCGCGAACAGGTCGAGAAGCTCGAAAAATCCGCCGAGCCATCTCGTCCCTCATCGCTGAAAGAATCGACCCAGAGCCTGAAAAAGGAACTCTCCGGCCTGTTGAATGGCGACGAAGGAAGCGCCAAAGAATCACCGGGTCTTGACGATGTCGCTGGAGAGGCCGCATCGCTCTACGCTCAGGTAGGTATGGCGGACGCCAGGCCCACCGCCGCGCAGCAACAAGCTGCATTTCATACCGGCGAAGAAATATCCGAACTCCTTGTAAAGTGGAGGCACCTGGAAACCTCCTCGATCCCGGCTCTCAATACAGAACTCCGAACCGCCCGTTTGCCCGAGCTGAACCTCGAACAAAAGCCCGACACCATGCCAGAGGGCGGAGACGAAGATTAAACAGCTTGCGGGAAGGAGCTTTGTTGAAGGAGCATCACTGTAGTCGCGCCACAAATGTGCTAATCCGAAGTTCCAACTAAATTTAGGCTAAATTTCACTGATAAGGCACGTGATTTGTTTTAGTTGGGTAGATTTACGTCCTGCATTTTGTTCCCATGTAAATGATACATTTGTCCTTTACTTGCATTATTATTTGTGCATAATGGTTCCCATGTACATCGAAACCGTGCCCAACCGCAATTCCCCGCCCGCCATCCTGCTGCGCGAGGGCTGGCGCGAAGGCAACAAGACCCGCAAGCGCACCTTAGCTAACCTCTCCCATTGGCCCCCGCAGAAAATCGACACCTTTCGCCGTCTGCTCGACGATCAGCCGCTAGTCTCTGCTCAGGATTTGCTGCGCACCCATAAGACTCTGCCTCATGGTCACGTCCAAGCCATCCTGACAGCGATCCGCAAACTGGGCATCGATACCCTTCTCTCCGCCAAGCGGTGCCCGGAGCGCGATCTGGTCCTGGCCATGATCGTCCAACGGTTGCTGTTTCCTTGTTCCAAATTGGCCACCGCCCGCCATTGGCACAGCACCACTTTGGCCGAGGAATTGGAACTGGGCGAGGCCAACCAAGAAGACCTCTATCGCGCCCTGGACTGGCTGTTGGAACGGCAACCACGCATCGAGAAGAAGCTGGCCCAACGCCATCTGTCAGAAGACTGCCTGGTGCTCTATGACGTCAGCAGCAGCTACTATGAAGGCCATAGCTGCCCTCTGGCCCGCTATGGTCACAATCGGGATGGCAAGCCAGCCTTGCCTATCATCGTTTACGGAGTCATGACCGACGGAGAAGGACGTCCCATCGCCGTCGAGGTGTATCCCGGCAACACGGGCGATCCGTCTACGGTGCCCGATCAGGTGGAGAAGCTGCGCACCCGCTTTCAGTTGTCCCGGGTGGTGCTGGTGGGAGACCGTGGCATGCTCACCCAGCCGCAGATCGACAAGATGAACAGCGCTGCTGGATTGGGTTGGATCACGGCGCTGACCAGCGTGGCCATTGGCGGTTTGCTGGCCCGGGGCGATCTGCAACTGTCACTGTTGGACGAGCAGAATCTGGCCGAGATCCGCTCCCCCGAATATCCCGGAGAACGGCTGGTGGTGTGTCACAACCCGCTGCTGGAGCAACAACGCAGTCGTAAGCGTCAAGAGTTGTTAGCGGCTACGGAAAAGGCGCTGGAGAAGATCCGCCAACAAGTCCAGCGCCGCAAACGCAAACCCATGCAGCAAGCCGAAATTGGCTTGAAGGTGGGCAAGGTGCTGGGCCATTACAAAATGGGCAAGCATCTGCTCTGTACCATCGCCGACGGCAGCTTCCACTGGGAGCGCCGGGAAGAATCCATTGAGCAGGAAGCCAGCTTGGACGGCATCTATGTGATTCGCACCAGCGAAGCAGCCGAGCGCCTATCGGCCGCCGATACCGTGCGCAGTTACAAGAGTCTGGCCCAAGTGGAGCGCGCCTTCCGCAGCCTGAAAGGGCTGGACCTGTTGATTCGCCCCATTCACCATCGCACCGAGGATCGCGTGCCGGCACATATTTTCCTTTGCCTGTTGGCCTACTACGTGGAGTGGCATCTGCGCCGGGTATGGGCGCCATTGCTGTTTGAGGACGAACAGCTTGCTCAGCAGCGCCGGCAACGAGACCCGGTTTTGCCCGCCAGTTGCTCAGAATCGGCGCCGCAAAAAAAGTTCACCCGGCAAACCACCGAAGGTTTCCCTGTGCACAGCTTCGCCACCCTCTTGAAAGAACTGGCCAGCCGCGCCCGCGTCACTTATAGCTTGAAATCCGATGGCTCCAGTCCTACATTTCAACAGCTACCCGAGCCTACCCCGCTCCAGGCCAAAGCCTATGACTTGCTTCATCTGTTGCCAGTAACTGGAAACTGATTCTTTAGCTATCCCTCGACGAATCAGCATCATACTGCCCAAAGCGATTTGGAACTTCGGACTAATCCTTCTCGAAGTCAGGCGTTCTTGAGAGGAGCTAACCAATTCACGATTGACTTCATGACCGTCACGTTGCGCTGATTGAACACCGTCGTGCGGGAGCGAACGATACCGAATCCCGGGCGGTGCACTGAGCGGCGGACTTCCAGCACCTCCGACTCGGTCCGGAGTTTATCCTCAGGACGCACGGGATGAGTCCAGCGAATTTCATCGACGCCTGCGCCGATCATGCCACCCTTCACATTGATTGATTCCACTCGAAGACGCATGACAATCGCGGCCGTCAGCCATCCAGAGGCACAAAGACCGCTGAAGAAAGAATTCTCGCCCGCGCCTTCATCGATGTGGAACGGCTGAGGATCATAGCTCTTGCCAAAACTTATGATCTCCCTTGCTGTTACGCGGTAAGTGCGTAAGGAATTGAACTTCTGGCCGGGATAAAAGTCTTCGAAGTACATCTCTTCTTCCATTGATCCTCCAGTGGACGTCTGTTGTGCACAAAGATCCGCTGCGTCGATATGCAAACCTGACCAGCGTGATAGTACCCATCATTGACGATAGGCGCCGCACCTCCATGCTCAAGCGCCAACGAGTACCGGGTGCAAGCTTGCTGCGCAGATACCAGCCTACGCGGCAGGAGCCGATGAAGCTAAGAAACGCGACGCGTGGATCGGTGGCGAGCCGTTTGGGCAGGGAGTTACCCTCCGTAAACAGGGTCTGGTTCCCGAGTTTGGTCCATGGCTCCGCAACCAAGTATCGATTGTCGCCGATTACGAGGTATTCCGACCCACTCTTAGCCGCGCATTCTAGGATGCAGTTGCCGGTCGGGTGGTTCTTGAGCAAATCGATGCGTTGTCAATAATACCGGCTGCACAAGGGGCATTCCTTAGCGCAATACGGCTTGGGAGTCGTCCGGTGCAGTTATTTCGGGGGTAGCTACTTGAGGTAGCCATAGGCCCTAAGTGCTTTAGGATCTATGGCGGGGACGACGGGGCTCGAACCCGCGACCTCTGCCGTGACAGGGCAGCGCTCTAACCAACTGAGCTACGTCCCCAAGAATGTCTTGGACATCTTGGCTGTTTTCACGCCGACGCCAAATCGAGCCGACGCAACGACAAGATCAAGTCTACCAGATACCTTAGCGTGGGTGCTCCTCTTCGCGACCCGGCTTTAGAGGTTGCGGAAAACGTCGTGGAGAGGGTCGGAACTGCTCCCTCAACGGTTAAAGCCGCGCCTGCTTGCAACAGTTTACGTACGGCCTTAAGGTCGCGCCCTGATACACAACATCAGTTTTTCGCAGCCTGTTAAGGTCGTACCCTTCAAAAAGATGAGTATGCCGCAGCATGTTTAGTCCAGCAGGACCCTGGCGAAGACGTCGTGGTCGACATTCCCGCCGGTAACTACAAGGCCCACGCGTTTACCTCGAAGAGCATCCTTTTCCTTCAGGGCGGCGGCTAGTCCTGCAGCGCCCGCTCCCTCCACCACGTTATGCGTGTCCGTGAAATAGAACTTCATAGCTTGGCGAATTTCTTCCTCGCTCACGCATACCACCCGGTCGACATTCTCCAACACCGCCTCAAGCGCCGCATCGTCGGGCACACGGCAAGCCATTCCGTCGCCCAGCAATGTGGTCACCGGAGCCACAATCGCACGGCCTGCCGCAAACGACAGAGCATACGCCGGCGCACCTTCCGGCACCACACCCACAATGCGCGTCTTCAGGTTCATTCCATTGCGGACAGCAATGCATGAGCAGATACCCGATCCTTGTCCAATCGGCACATAAACAACATCCACATCCGCCACCTTGGAAAAGAACTCCAGCCAATACGTGGCGACTCCCCTCACAATGTCGCGATGATAGGGCGGCACAAAGTGCCATCCGTGCCGGTCCGCGAGCTCCTGCGCATGCTCCTTCGCCTCCTGGAAGTCGCTGCCAAATTCGAGGAGGTCGCCACCTTGCGCCAGCATCGCAGCGTTTTTCTCTATGCTGTTGCCCCGCGGAACCACAATATGCGCCGGCACCCGGAAACGCTTCGCGGCCAAGGCTACTGCCTGGCCATGGTTGCCGCGAGTCGCCGTGACCAGCCCCGTCGGACCTTTCGCTTCACGAAACAGCTCCGCGGTATACACCACCGCGGTGCGCGCCTTGAATGCGCCAATCGGAGTGTGGTTCTCGTGCTTCACCCACACTTCGGTTCCCAGGCGCTCACACAGCAGGGGCCACGCGTATTGCGGTGTCGGCTGCATTACGCCATACACCAGCTCCTGCGCTGCTTGGATCTGGTCCATCGTTGGCAAACTGGTGGTCGTGAGCATATCTTGGGTCATAGTAAGCAGGCTCCCCGCTGTCGACTATTCTACTGGTGCTGCGTTTGCATCTTCTCCATCATCCGCGAAAAGCCAGGGAAATCCAAAGATTGCATTCCATCCGAGAGGGCGTTGGCAGGGTCAGGATGTACCTCCACGATAAGGCCGTCCGCGCCTGCAGCGAGCGCGGCGCGGGACATGGCGGGTATAAGGTCGCGTCTCCCCGTCGCGTGCGAGGGGTCGGCAATCACCGGCAGATGGCTGAGCTGCCTGGCCAGCGCCAAGCCCGCCAAGTCGAGCGTGTTGCGCAGCTCGGGGTCGTACGAGCGGATGCCACGTTCGCACAGCACTACCTGGCCATTGCCGCCGGCCAGCAGATATTCCGCGGCCAGCAACCACTCTTTCACCGTAGCTGCCGGGCTGCGCTTCAGCAGGATCGGCTTTCGTAACTGCCCTAGACGCCGCAACAGGGCAAAATTTTGCATGTTGCGCGCCCCCACCTGCAGCATGTCGACGTGCTCCGCCACAATTTCGATGTCGTCGGTGCTCAGGACTTCGGAGACAACCGGCAACCCCGTTTGGTCGCCCACCCGACGCAGAAGCTGCAGTGCCTCCACTCCTAACCCTTGAAAGTCGTAGGGGGAGGTCCTCGGCTTGTAAGCGCCTCCCCGTAACATCGTGGCCCCGGCCGACTTCACGGCCTCGGCTGTTGCAAAAAGCTGCTCGTAGGACTCTACCGAGCACGGCCCGGCAATCACCACAGGTTGCCCGGCTCCAATTTCCACCGATCCTATGCGGACCACGGTTCGTTCGCGGCCGCTTCTGAATAATGGGGGCGGCGCCTTGTCTACGGTAAGGGTTGGCATACTCCTGGTCTCCTTGGATTTCTGGTTAAAAATGACGAGGGCCGCGACTTTGGTCGCGGCCCTCGGTGGTGAATGCGCTCTTAAATTAGAGAATCAAATTCGAAGATGCGCGCAAACCGCCGGAGCCGCTACTGGATACCAGTAGCGGTAGATAAAGAAGAAAAACTGGCGGGACGCGCTTTGCATCACGATGGGTAGTTTACGCGGAACTTCCCCATTTTGAAAAGGAAAATTCAGTTATCCTCCAGAAAGTCTTTCTCCGGCAGCTTGGGGAACGGCGCGTGTGGTTCGGTCTGGTACCAAAACGCTACCGAAGAGATGTCGTCCGTGAGCGGTAGGTATCGATGACCGCTCTGCCAACCCAGCGCCTGGATGGTGACCCGAAGGTCCTTGTCAAAGCGGACCGGATCGAGGATGTGCCACCGGTATAGACCAAATCTTTCTTGCGACACGTAGAGACCATCCGGCTTGATCACTTGAATCAATCCCGAATAGGGCGACGTGAATGTTTCGTATTGCTTTTTTTCGCGATTCTCGAAGTTGTAAGAGCCGCCGAAATAGTCTTCGGTGCCGGTGCCGTCGATCGTCGGAAATTCCCGATCGCCATCAATGTAGAACTTAACCTCTCCTTCGCCCCACCAACCGTTGTTGTGGACACCCCAGGCAAGATAAGTGCCTACATAATGGCCGGTCCCCGAGACATTGTCCAAGATGGTGTAGACCTGCTTGTAGGGCAGCGGATTGATCCTGCGGAATTGCGCATGAAAGTAGGCTGCGTCTTTGGGAACATCGGTGGCCGTGTAGTCGATCTGGTAATAGATCGTCATCGGCTTGCTGTCGAGGTTTTCCAAAGTTATCCTGGCCTTTCGCCGGAAGGGCATCGGCCAATAAGCATTGAACGCGCTGCCTGGATTCACGCATATCGCCAACGACGTGAGTGGCGAGTATTTGCCCCAGCCCATGGCGAAGAAATCTCCCACTGGAACTTCGACCGAAGGGTGAACTTCGTCGTCCCAATACATCCTCAAAATTGAGAGTCTCCAATCCCCTGTGGGCGTCATCCAGATGTGCTGAATCGCACCCGCGCCGTTGATCTCCCCCAAGGTAAAATTCTGGCCAGGATTAATCACGATGAAAGGATTCACCTTCCATCCCTGCCCCAGGTCGCGGGACGCCTCGGAGGCAGAGCCGGTGCTGGCCATTCCGCCTTTTCCCTTTTCTCCGGTCAGGTTTTCCGGTCCTATCGAAAAGGTTTTTGCGTTTGACAACTTGTACAGATTGCCTATGCCGTTCCCTAGTCCATCGTAGGCGGTTTGAGCGCTAGCCAAGGCGTGCGCCGCCGCCATGAGTCCGACGGCAACGATATTCATAATCTTCATAAGGGTCCACCAATTCGGGTACCAGCCTAAATCATTGGCGAGTCCAGTACTCTACAAACGGTGGCGTGTTGTTGCGCCATCCCGAGGAGAGTGCGTGAACAAAGATCTGCTGCCGATTGAGGCGATTGCCGCCAAGCTGGACCTACCCGAAAACCTGTACGAGAAGCGCAGCCCAGTCAGCGCGAAACTGTCCCTGGACCTGCTGGCGGACGAGCGCTTCACCCGCCGCGGAAAGCTCGTGCTGGTGACGGCGACCACGCCGACGGTTTCGGGCGAAGGCAAGACCGTTACTTCCATCGGCCTGGTGCAAGGTCTGGAGAAAATCGGTAAGCGCGCCATACTCGCTTCGCGGGAACCATCGCTGGGCCCGGTGTTTGGTATGAAGGGCGGTGCGGCCGGCGGCGGGCGCTCGCAAGTGGAGCCGGCGGAGAAAATCAATCTCCATTTTCATGGTGACTTTCATGCCATTACGTCCGCGCATAACCTATTGGCGGCGTTGGTCGATTCCCACATGTTCCATGGCAATGCGCTCGACCTTGATCCCAATGGCATCACCTGGCCGCGCACGCTGGACATGAACGATCGCGCGTTGCGCCACATCACCGTGAGCGTTACGGCCGGCAAGCGGCGCGACGGCAGCAATCGTCCGAGCGGGTTTCTCATCACGGCGGCTTCGGAGATCATGGCCATCCTGGCGCTCGCTTCGGGCCGCGAGGACTTGCGCGCCCGGTTAGCGCGGATCGTGATCGGGCAGGACCGCAAGGGCAATCCTGTGCGAGCGGCCGATTTGAACGCGATCGGCCCCATGATGGCCCTCTTGAGCGAAGCCTTGCTCCCGAACCTGGTGCAGACCACCGAAGGTGCGCCGGCCATGGTGCATTGTGGTCCGTTCGCCAATATTGCTCACGGCACCAGCTCCATCCTCTCGCAAAAAATGGGCATGCGGATGGCGGACTACGTGGTCACGGAGACTGGCTTCGCATCGGACCTCGGTTTTGAAAAGTATATGGACCTGGTGAGCCCGATATCCGGCATCAAGCCCTCGATCGCGGTGGTGGTGACGACGGTGCAGAGCGTGAAGCAACAGGGCGAAGGGGACCTGCAGCGAGGAGCCGCGAACCTTGAAAAACACATAGCCATCGTGCGCGGATTTGGATTGCCTGCGGTGGTCGCCATCAATCGCTTCCCTGCCGACACGGAGGCGGAGTTGGAGACGCTGCGCACGTTCTGCGAAGCACGCGGTGCGGCGTTTGCACTTTCCGAAGCCTACGCCAAGGGCGGTGAAGGCGCGGCAGCACTGGCGCGGAAGGTTGTTGAGGTGATCGAGGGCAACCCCGACGTCCAGCTCACGACAGTCTATGGATCCGGCGACTCCGCAGTCGAGAAGATCACAAAAGTGGCGCAGAAGATTTACGGCGCGGACGCGATTGAGCTAAGCGAGCGTGCGCAGCAAAACCTCGACCGCTTCACGCGCTGGGGCTTTGGGGATCTGCCCATTTGCATCGCCAAGACGCAGTACTCGCTCAGCGACGATCCCAAGCGCCTGGGGGCACCGACAGGATGGACCCTCCACGTAACAGATATTGCACTTTCGGCAGGCGCGGGCTTTCTGGTGGTGATTTCGGGCGCAATGATGTTGATGCCGGGATTGCCGAAGCTATCGCGCGCCCTGGCAATCGATGTG
>Ga0302325_10025874_pt1 | contig 12192 bp, 9 predicted proteins | sample Palsa_T0_2_FD_201948 | JGI IMG/M metagenome (GOLD analysis project Ga0302325, IMG submission 201948) | Peat permafrost microbial communities from Stordalen Mire near Abisko, Sweden - Palsa_T0_2 | ecosystem: Environmental > Terrestrial > Soil > Palsa > Peat permafrost | place: Sweden: Abisko...
CGTAGCCGATGACCGCCAGCGAGTATGGCGGCCAGCTCGTGACCAGGTGCACGATGCCGTCGTGCAGCTCACCGACCGTCGCCTTGGTCAGCGCGGCCGAGAGGGCGAACAGGATCCCCGCCGCGGCGGCGACGACCACGGCCCGCTCTGACGAGCTGCCCCGGTCGCGCGCCAGCACCAGCGGCGCCACGACGACCGCGCAGGCGCCGAAGGCGACCAGCCACTGGGCGACCGGCGCCTGGTCGCGCCCGCCGGCCGGCCGCGCCAGCTGCAGCAGCGCCACCAGCGCGAGCACCACGACCAGCGCCGAAAGCACCTCCTGGCGGCCGATCCGCTGCCCGGTCAGGACCGCCCCGAGCGGCAGCGCGAACACGACGCTCGAGATCAGCAGCGGCTGCACGACCGCGAGTCGTCCCTCCCCCAACGCCGCCGCCTGCGCGACGAACCCGATCACGTCGATCGCGAACCCGAGCATCCACAGCGGGCGGCGCGCCATTCGCAGCACCAGGCTGGATTTGGGGCCGTGCGACGGCGCCGTCAGCCCCGCCCGCTGCTGCAGCACGGAGCCGAGCGCGAACAGCAGCGCGGCGAGCAGGGCAAGGACGATTTGAACCACGCGGGCCAGCCGAAGGCTACGGCGCTCGGGGCCAGCCGAAGGCTACGGCGCTCGGCTCAGGGCGCTGAAATCGAGACGAGCGCGGCGCTGATACCTCGCACACGCACGCGGAGCGTGCCGCCCGAGCCGGTGATCGTCGGAGGCCGGTTCGGTCCCTGCCACTGGGCCTGGGCATCGAGCTGCTGACCCTCCAGGGTGACGTCGCCGACCGCGTTGGCCGAAGGCGCGATCAACGTCTGCACGGTCGCCTTGGCGGCCCCCGGCACCTTCAGCGTGACGCGCGCTCCGCGCCGGTCCTTGTCGAGCAGCAGCACATTGATCTGGCCCGAGCCGAGCTTCACCGCCCAGGCCGTCAGCCCGAGCCCCTGTCCGGCTCTGACCCGGACGTCGGCGAGCTGCGCGCCGCGGCCGAGCATTCGCTGAAACAGGATCAACCCATACAGCAGCGGCCGCACGCTGACGCCGCCGCCCACGTACACGAACGGCGCGTTGATCGGCACCGTGCGCAGGTGCAGATCCGCCGCCGAGGCTCCCGCCGAGAGCATCTCGAAGAGCGCGCCGGGCGCCCATAGCGCGGACGCGAACGAGTCCGAGACCGCATTGACGCCGCCGCACGTGACCGAGTTGAACTCGGTCAGCCGCAGCGGCAGATGCGCGAGCTGCGCCTGCACCACGGCCGGCCGGATCGACGATGACATCGTGTCCACGGCCTGGGGGCTGAGCAGCTTCGCCACGCTCGGGTACGACGAGCCGGACGGATCGTTGCAGTCGCCGTACGGGTACTCGTGCACGGTGATCTCGCCGAGCCCCTGATGGGGCTTCTGCTCCAGCGCCTTGATCCAGCTGACGCTCTGGGTCGGACGAGCCAGCGCCGGCGCCATCAGCGGCACGTGCGGGGCGACCGAAGCGAGCGCCTGCGCGTAGGCCGCGTAGCCGGTCCGGTAGCTCGCCGGCGTGATCGAGGGCGGCAGGTCCGATTCGCTGAACGAGCCGACGGTCGAGCTGCCGACGAGCGCCTGCCAGCCAGCCTGCGTGTAGAGATCGACCTCGTTGCCGATCTCGATGCCGACGATCGACCCGGCCGGGAACACCTGCTCGGCCTCTGACACCAGCGCCGCCGCGAGCTGCGGGGTGCCGGTGATGTAGTTGACGTCGAGGATCACATGCAGGTGGTTGGCCGCGACGAGCCCGGCCGTCTGCTGCATCCAGGTGGGCGTCAGCCCGAACGCCCAGCCCGGGTAGGAGGTCACCGCCGGGTCGAAGAAGGACTGGTCGGCGGAGTTGCCGCCGATCCGCAGCACCAGCCCCTGGCCGGGCACCTTCAGATAGGACAGGATCCGATCGAACAGCGTCGGATACTGGGCGTCGGCCGGCAGCGACCAGTACTCGGTCGAGAAGCCCAGAAAGCTCGACGGGATCGGCCGCAGCTTCCCGGTGGTCGAGACGGTGACGGTCGCCGGGAGGTAGGTCGGGGCGGGCGTGATCAAGGACGGCGCAGAGGGCGCGGGCGTGGTCGGCGTCGGTGTCGGCGCCGGCGACGTCGCCGAGGGCACCGTCGGCGGCGGCGATTGCGCGCCCGCGGGTCCGGCACCCGCGCCGACCAGCGCCAGCGACACGATCGTCGCAGCGACCAGCGCGGCGAGCACGAAGCGCCCACGGCGAAGCATGTGAGGGCGTCGCAAGCCTGGGTCTGGCCGCGCCCCGCCCCCGGGACCGAACATCATCTGTCCTGCAGGATCGCATTAAATTCTTTTCCCGGTGTGGCGATTCGCGCCTTCAGTGGTCGTCCGGGTATCCTCCGCCGCCGACGCGCTCGCAGTGATCGGCCCGCCGGGCCCGAGCCGCCCGTACTTCCAACGACCTCGTCCATACATGCGGAGCTGATGCAGACGACCGGTACCGCAGCGCCCACCACCGACTCGCTCGGGATCCTCGACGAGGCGCTCGCGCGCGCCGAGGAGACCAACGCGCTGGCCTCTCGGTACCTGGACCCTTCGCTGGTCGACATGCTGCACGTGATCGGCTTCGACCGGCGCTTCGTGCACGCCAGCGGCTCCTGGCTCTACGACAGCGAGGGCCGAAGGTACCTCGACTTCCACACCGGCGAGGGGTTCGCGAGCCTCGGGCACAGCCATCCCGACGTGCGTGAGGCGCTCCAGGCGGTGCTCGCCGCCGATCTCACCGACGGCGTCCAGATCCACTACTCGGTCCTCGCCGGGATGCTGGCCCAGGAGCTGACCGGGCTGCTGCCCGCGTCGCTTGACGCGACGTTCTTCGGCAGCTCGGGCGCCGAGGTCGTCGATTCGGTGATGAAGTTCGCGCGCGCGGCGACCGGCCGGCCGCGGCTGTTGTCCTGCGACGGTGGCTACCACGGCGTCACGATCGGTCCGCTGTCGTTGGTCGGCGACGAGTTCTTCAAGGAGGGATTCGAGCCGCTGCTGCCCGGCTGCGGCCGGGTCCCGTTCGGCGATCTGGACGCGCTCGAGGCCGAGCTCAGAAAACGCGACGTCGCCGCGTTCATCACCGAGCCGATTCAGGGCAATCTCGTGCGGATGCCCCCGCCCGGCTACCTGCAGGGCGTGCAGGAGCTATGCCGGAGGTACGGCACGCTGTTCGCGCTGGACGAGGTCCAGACCGGGCTCGGGCGGACCGGAACGATGTTCGCGCTCGATCGCTACGGGGTGACGCCCGACTTCGTGACGATCGGCAAGGCGCTCAGCGGCGGCTACATGCCGGTGGCGGCGATGGTCACCCGCCGTGACATCTTCCAGCGCGCGGTCGGGACGCTCGAGCGCTGCTTCGTGCACCAGTCAACCTACGGTCGCAACCGGCTCTCGATGGCCGCCGGCTTGGCGTCGCTGCGGATTATCGAGCGCGACCAGCTGGTCGCCAACGCCGAGCGGATGGGCACGCTGCTGATGGACGGCCTGCGTCGGCTCGGCACCCGCTACGAGATGGTCGCCGAGGTGCGTGGCTCGGGCCTGATCGTCGGGGTCGAGCTGGGTCAGCCGTCGAGCCGCACCGGCAAGCTCAACTGGCGGCTGATCCACATGGCCTCGGGCGGTCTGTTCCCGCAGCTGATCGTGATCCCGCTGCATCGTGACCACCACGTGATCACCATGGCCGGCGGCAAGAACGACGTGATCAAGCTGCTGCCGGCGCTGACGATCACAGAGGACGAGGTCAACCTGTTCCTCGAGCGCTTCGAGAAGGTGCTCGCCGACGTCCATGGCTCCGGCAGCCACAACTGGGGGGTCGTGCGTGACATCGCCACCGCCACCTTGACCCGGCGCTCCCGCGCCGGCGCGGAGGACTCGCTGCCGGCGATCGTGCCGCCGCGTGGAAGGCGGATCGACCCGGCCAGCGACGACGCCTGCCTGGTGACGGGCGCGACCGGCTTCATCGGCGGCCACATCGCCCAACGGCTGCTGGGCGACGGCCACCAGATTCGCTGCCTGGTTCGCCCGGGCAGCGACACGGCGCTCTTGGAGTCGCTCCCGGTCGAGATCGTGGTCGGCGACCTGACCGACGCGGGCTCACTGTCGCGGGCCGCCGAAGGGTGCAGGTTCGTCGTGCACTGCGCCGCCCAGGTCTCCGACTGGGCCACGACCGAGCAGATGACGCAGACCAACGTGGCGGGCACGCGCAACCTGCTGCGGGCCGCCGCCGACGCCTCCGCGCAGCGGTTCGTGCACATCTCGACGACCGACGTCTACGGATATCCGGAGCGGGCAGTCGACGAGAGCCACGTCGGCAGCGGCTTCAGCAACTGGTACTCGCAGACCAAGCGCGATGCCGAGGCCGAGGTCATGCGCGTGCAGTCGATGGGTGCGCTGGAGACCGTGATCCTGCGTCCTGCGACCGTCTACGGCCCGCGCTCGACCGACGTGGTCGGCGAGATGGCGAAGGCGATCCGCGGCCGCTACATGCTGCTGGTCGACCGCGGGCGCGCGGTCGCCGGGCTCGTGTACGTCGACAACCTCGTCGACGCGGCGCTGCTGGCGCTGCGCCACGCCGCGGCTCCCGGACAGGCGTTCAACATCACCGACGGGCTCGACGTGACCTGGCGGCAGTTCACCGACGGGCTCGCGGCCGGCCTCGGCGCGCCGCCGGTGCGACTCAGCCTCCCCTACGGCGCCGCGCACGGGCTCGGCCGGACGCTCGAGGGCGGTTACCGGATGCTGCGCAGAGCGACGCCGCTCGACGTTGCACCGCTGCTCTCACGCCAGGCGGTCCACATCCTCGGTCGCGACCAGGCGTTCTGCAATCGCAAGGCGCGTGAGGTGCTGGGCTGGACGCCGCGGGTCGGCTACGACGAAGGCCTGCAGCAGACCGTGCAGTGGCTGCGCTCCGATCATCTCGGCGGCTGATCGCACGACGCGGTCCGCGGCCCGGTTGAGCGCGTGGGCTGTTCGGTAGGCTCGGTTTCATGTCGACGTCGGCGCTGGTCGGGAGCTGTGGCTGCGGAGCGGTCCGCTTCGAGATCTCAGAGCCGCTGCTCGGCTCGATCTACTGCCACTGCACGCGCTGCCAGAAGCGGACCGGCACCGCCTGTCAGGCGTCCGCGCTGGCGTCGCCCGGCTCGGTGACCGTCACCGCCGGCGCCGATCACCTCCGTGACTGGGAGCCCGGCGGACTGGCCAAGACCTACTGTGCGCTCTGCGGCGCCCACATGTTCGCGCGTGACGGCGAGACCGGCGCGATCTCGATCGTGCGGTTGGCGGCGATCGACGGCGACCCGGTCGTGCGGCCGCTCGCGCGGCAGTTCGTCGCATACAACCCGGTCTGGGCCGAGATCCCCGACGACGGTCTGCCGCGCTTCGACGAGGCGCTGCCCAAGCCGAGCCGTGATGAGCGGTCCGGGCTCGCAGCAGGCCAGGGAACACGGTGACCTTAGCGGCGGGGAGCGGCGGGTGGGCCTCCATCTCCAACGCCGCCCCTGCCGACGAGCTGTTTCACGAGGGCGAGCTCGCCGTGCAGCGGCGCGCCGGCGTCGCCGAGATCGCGCGACGGGTCGGCGAGAACTCGATCGAGTGCGACGTCGCGCCCGAGGTAATCGCGTTTCTGGCCCATCAGATGTTCCTGTTCTGCGCGACGCGGACTCCTGACGGCGGCGTGTGGGCCTCGCTGCTCGTCGGCGCGCCCGGGTTCACGCGCGGGATCGACTCCCGGCATCTGCTGCTCGCCACGCGGCCGGCCACCGGCGACCCGTTGGCGCAGGCGCTCGCACACGGCCCGGCGCCGCTGGGGATCCTGGCATTGCAGGCCGCCAGCCGCACCCGCGTCCGCGTCAGCGGCACTGCCACCCAGACCGAGCAGGGGATTGCGCTGCACGTGCGCGAGGCGTTCGGCAACTGCACCAAGTACATCGGCGCACGCGTCCCGGTGGCACTGCTGGCGGAGGGTCACGCCGACTTCACGCGGCACGAGGCCGATCACCTCGACGCCGGCCAGATCGCGCTGGTGCGCGCCGCCGACACGGCGTTCGTCGCCTCCGCCCACGCCGGGCACGGCGCGGACGCCTCACACCGCGGCGGCCGGCCCGGCTTCCTGGAGGTCGACGATGCCGGACGCCGGCTGATGCTTCCCGACTACACGGGCAACCGCATGTTCCAGACGCTCGGCAACCTCACCATCGACCCGCGGATCGGGATGCTGATCGTCGACTGGGAGACCGGCCGGACGCTGCAGTTGTCGGGGACCGCGGAGATCATCTGGGACGGACCCGAGGTGGAGCGCCGCCCCAAGGCCCACCGCGTGATCGCGATCGAGGTCCGAGCCGTCGCCGATCAGGTGCTCGCGCTGCCGATCCGCTTCGAGCTACGCGAGCCCTACCCGCTGCAGCCGCCGCTCCCCGCGGACGCGGCCATCTAGTGCGCCATTGAGGCCACTAGCCGGCGCAGTCGCGGCACGTGCCGTGCAGCACGATCTCGTGCTCTGAGACGTTCAGGTCGACCCGTCGCGACGCCAGCGCGACCGCGCGCTCGAGCGCCTCGTCGGTGAACGGCTCCAGCCGACCGCAGCGGTCGCAGACGAGATGGTGGTGATGGTCGTGGTCTGAGCGGATCGGCTCATAGCGTGTGATCCCCGCGCCGACCTCGACGCGCTGGATCAGGCCGGTCTCCTCGAGCTCCTCGAGGATCCGGTAGATCGACGCGCGTGAGACGCGGCGCGGTCCGGCCGCGAGGCGATCCTCGAGCTCGAACGCCGACAGCGCACACGGCTGCCCGCCCATCAGCTCCAGCAGCTCTCGCCGGGCGCCGCCACGGCGGTAGCCGGCGTCGGCGAGGCGGTCCGACGCCCAGTCGGCCCAGTCCTGGTGGGAAGTCTCTGACACCTGCGTCATCGTTCTGGGCTTGAGTCTAGGTCCGCACGACGGCCGCCGGGACGTTCGTCGCCGTCCGCGCGGGCCGGCGGCGCAGGGAAGCGACCAGTCGTCCCAGCAGGTAGCACGCGGCCGAAATCATGCCGACGAAGAACCCCACCGGATAGTTGGTGTCATACGACAGCGCGATCGCCGCCCAGACCGTCCCGACCGCGATCGCCACCGACAGCGTCATCGCCCGGCCCGGCGTGTCGGTCACCGAGCGCGCCGCGGCCGGGGCGCCGATCATCAGCGTGAACACCAGCAGCGTGCCGACGACCGGGATCGTCATCGCCGCGGTCAGCGCGACCACGACCAGGAATCCGAGCTCGATCGGGAAGTCACGGATCCCGCGCGCCTGCGCGACTTCGGACAGGACCGAGGAGAGCATCAGCGGCCGGTACAGGATGGCCAGGCCGAGCACGCTGGCGGCGGCCAGCGCCGCCGTGGGCGCGAGCTCGTTGGAGCCGATCCCGAGGATCTCGCCGAATAGCAACGAGTAGACCGCCGGCGCGTACTGCGAGCTGAGGCTGAGAAACAACGAGCCGAGCGCGAGCATCATCACCAGCACCAGCGCGGTCGCGACGTCGGGGCGGCCGCGGCGGCCGAGCAGCGCGATCCCGAGCGCGCCCAGCAACGAGCAGACCACCAGCCCGATCAGCGTGCTGATCCCGATCAGCACCGCGCCCGCCGCTCCCGCGAACGAGCCGTTGGGCAGCGCGTGCGCGGCAAATGCCGACCCACGGGTGACGACGAAGAAGCCGACCGCCCCCGCGACGACCGCGACGATCGTGCCGACGATCCAGGCGTTGACCATGAACGAGCTGAACACGGTTCGCTACCTCGCCGACCCGCTCAGCTGCCGGGCGACGCCGCAGCCGAGGTAGATCACGAGCACCAGTGCGACGACGAAGAAGCTGACCGGCCATCCCTGATGGTGCGGCGGCCATGCGTAGCTGTCGTAGGCCAACAGGATGCCGAGCCATGCCGCCGCGATCCCCAGCCCGGCGGCCGCCGCGGCCGCCCACACCGGCCGGCGGCAGATCCGCAGGCTCGACGCCGCGGGTCCGATCAGCAGCGCGGTCGACAGGATTGAGCCGATTGTCAGCGCGCACAACGCCACCGCCAGCGACAGCGCCAGCAGATACACATACCCGACCAGGCGCACCGGGATCCCGCGCGCCGCAGCGAGCTCGGGATTGGCCGAGGCCAGCAGCAGCGGCCGGCCCACGATCGCCAGCAGCACCAGGACCACCGCGGCGATCGCGATCGCGAGCGGGCTCGTCGAGCCCGCGACGCTGAACAACGAGCCGAACAGGACCGTCACCGCCGCGCCGGTCGTGCTCTGATGCGTCGCGGCGAGGTACAGAAACAGCGCCGCCAGCCCCAGCCCCGCGCCGAGCACGATACCCGTCGCCAGGTCCCGCCCACGGTGTCGCTGGACGCCGATCAGCTCCATCAGCGTGACCGCGGCGACGTTGATCACGAGAAAGCCCCAGAGCGGGCCGACGCCGACCAGATAGGCGCCGGAGCCGCCCGTGGTGCCGATGTCGCCGAGCGCTTCGCCGGCGAACGACTGACCGCGCAACACCGTGAACACGCCGAGTGGACCGGCGACCAAGGCGGCGACCGCGCTGACCAGGAGCGCCGTGTGCACCGGCCCTGAGGCGAAGAAGCCGGGCTCGAATAGATGATGGATGACGGTCATCGGGCGGCGGCCGGAATACGGGGGGTCGAATTCAGCTCAAGACCTCGACGCCCGCGCCGAGGGCATCGCAGTCGGTGGCGGCGTGCGGTCCTGACCGCTCATCGCCGTCGCCGGCGCCGGCGACGACCAGGATCCGGCCGTGGACGCGGAGCACGTCGACGTGATGGCCGTAGAGCTTGGACAGCACGTCGCCGCGGACGACCTCGTCGGCACGTCCATGCACCGCCCGGCCACCGGCGAGGTAGACGATCCGGTCCATCACCGGCAGTAGCGGGTTGATCTCGTGCGCGGAGATCAGGACCGCCACGCGCTGCTCGCGGGCGATCCTCGCCACCAGCGAGACGACCTCGCCGGCGCTGCGCAGATCGAGGTTCGCGAGCGGCTCGTCGAGCAGCAGCAACTTCGGCCCGCCGATCAGCGCGTGGCCGATCAACACCCGCTGCTGCTCGCCGCCGGACAGTTCGCCGACGCGGACGTCGGCCAGCTCACGGGCCCCGACCGCCTCGAGCATCTGCTCGACGGCCCGACGGCGCTGGGCGGACGGCAGCGAAAAACCGAGCCGATGCCCGTCGATCCCGAGTGAGACGAGGTCTCGTGCGCGGAGCGGCAGATCCGGATCAAGCGCGAACTTCTGGGGCACGTAGCCGATCAGCGGGTTGCGGCGGCTGCGCGGCGCGCCGCCGACGAGCACGGAGCCGCCGTCGTGGCCGGTCATGCCGAGGATCACCCTGAACAGCGTCGTCTTCCCGGCGCCGTTTGCGCCGATCAGGCCGGTGAACTCGCCGGCCGCGATCGAGAAGTCGATGTCGGTCAACACCTGCCGGCCGCCCAGGCGCGCGCCGACACCCTGAACCGAGAGAACCTCTTGACGCGTGGAGGTGGCAGTGAGGTCCCGTGGCTGCTTCATCGTGCTCACAGCTTCGTCGTCGACTTCCCGTGCGCGACCGCCTGCGCAAGCGCACGCAGCTCAGCCATCATCCAGGACTGGTAGTCGTAGCCGGGGGTCGGCATCGTCTCATACACCCCGACGACGGGCACTCCGGCAGCGCGGGCACGCTTGAGGAACTCCTGCGTGACCGAGTCGGTCACCTGCTGGTTGTAGACGAACGCCTTGACCCGGTGGTCCGAGAACAGCGCGTTCTGCAGGCTCACCGCCTGCGGCGCCGGGTCGGTCCCGTTCATGATGTCGGCCTGCATCGAGAACGGAGTGAGGTTGTCGATCCCGGCCGCCTGCAGCATGTAGTCGGCGACCGGCTCGGTCGTCGCGACCGTCGCCCCCGGGTACGCAGCCGCGAACCGCTGCAGCGCCTGCATCCATGGCCGCAGGCTCGTGTCGAAGCGGGCGGCGTTGGCCTTGAAGTAGGCGGCATGACCTGGCTGCAACGCCGACAGGTCGGCGACCAGCGCCTTGGCCACCAGTGGCATCGTCGTCGGCTTGTACCAGAGGTGCGGGTTCGGCGTGGAGTCCGGGAGATGCTCGAGCTGCTGCACGTCGATCACCTTGCGCGTGTCGTTGGACGAGGCGGACTCGATCTTCGACATGAAGTCGTCGTAACCAACGCCATTCTGGACGACCAATTGGGCGCGGCTGACCTCCTCCGCGACGGTCGGGCTGGCCTCGAACGTGTGCGGATCGGTGTTGGGATCGCTCATGATCGCCGACACCTGGACGTAGCGCCCGCCGATCTGCGAGATCACGTTTGCGTACTCGTTCTCGGCGCCGACCGAAAGGATCTTGCCGGGCTGCGCCGCGGCGATCGAGCTGCCGCAGCCCGACAGCGCCGTCGCCGCCGCCAGGAGCACGATCAGCCAACCGGCGATCACCGCGGCTCTACGCACGCCGATCCGGGCGCCGAGGCCCGGCGCGGCCATCGTGGAGCGGTCGCCGTGCACGCCGGCAAACCTAGCACATAAACGAGACTAAGTCTTATTCTTGGATGAGGCTCGTGTGCGTGATCGCAGCCGCGCTCGTCCGGTGCCGCGGCTCGGGGCTCAGATCGGCCCCGGGACCGCCCGTGACACCGGTTCGAGCTCCGGCACGGCCGGTGACACCCGTTCGAGCTCCTCGGAGATCAGCGCCACGGCGCGGATCACGTCGGTCGTCGCGGTCGGGACATGGATTTCGGGTTCGATCGGCGGCTCGTATGGCGAGTCCACGCCCGTGAAGCCCTTCATCTCCCCCGCCCGTGCCCGCGCGTACAGACCCTTGGGGTCACGCCGGGCGCACTCCTCGATGCTCGTGTCGACGTGGACCTCGATGAACGGCAGCCCCGCGGCCGTGTGCAGCTTGCGGGGAATCTCCCGGTCGGAGCGAAACGGCGAGACCAGAGAGACGACCGCGACCATGCCGGCGTCGGCGAACAGCCGCGCGACGTGGCCGACACGACGGGCGTGCTCGGCCCGGTCGCCGGGCGAGAAGCCGAGGTCATCGGACAGCCCGTGGCGGATGTTGTCGCCGTCGATCAGATACGCGGCCCGTCCGTGCGCCAGCAGCTGGCGCTCGAGAGCGACCGCGATCGTCGACTTGCCCGAGGCCGGCAGTCCGGTCAGCCACACGGTCGCGCCGCCCTGATGCAGGGCCGCCCAGCGATCCTCTCGGTCCAGCGCCGACGGGTGCCAGGTGATGTCGCGCCGCTTCTCCAGCGGGGGCTTGATCTCACGTGCATGGCGGATGATCCCCGCCCCGACGGTCTCGTTCGTGTACTCGTCGATCAGGATGAACGCGCCCGTCACGGAGTTCTGGCGATAGGGGTCGGCGAGCACTGGCGAGCTCGTGCGCAGGCTCACCCGGCCGATGTCGTTGAGCCCCAGGTGGGTCGGCTGCGCGAACACCTCGAGCGTCTCGGGGTCCCAGCGGTCGATGATCTCCTGCACCGTCGCGCGCACGGTCCGGGTCGTGTGCTTGAGCGCGTAGCGGCGGCCCGGCGCCAGCGAGCTTTCGGCCATCCAGCAGACCGTCGCATCGAGCTCGCGCGCGGCCGGCGGCCGGTTTTCGGGCGCGACCAGCACGTCGCCGCGGCCGACGTCGACGTCGGTCGTCAGCGTCACGCCGACCGACATCGGCGGCACGGCGCCGTCACGGTCGGGATCGAGCGTGTCGACGGACGCGATCGTGGCGCGCGTGCCGGCCGGGGCGACCACGATCTCATCGCCGACGTTCAACGAGCCGGCGGCGAGCTGACCGGTGTAGACGCGCCGCTCACCGCCCTGCGGCCGTGCGACCCATTGGATCGGCAGCCGCAGATGCGAGCGCTCCAGGTCACGATCGGCGGAGACGTCGACGGTCTCGAGGATCTCCAGCAGCGAGCCGTCCTCGTACCACGGCATGCGCGGCGAGCGGTCGACGACGTTGTCGCCATCCAGCGCGGAGATCGGGATCACGCTCAGGTCCGGCAGTCCGAGTGCCTGGCCCAGCTCACGCGCGTCGGACGCCACCTCCTCGAAGCGCTCCTGCGAGAAGCCGACCAGATCCATCTTGTTGACGGCGACGACGACGTGGCGGAC
>Ga0302325_10025879_pt1 | contig 12191 bp, 7 predicted proteins | sample Palsa_T0_2_FD_201948 | JGI IMG/M metagenome (GOLD analysis project Ga0302325, IMG submission 201948) | Peat permafrost microbial communities from Stordalen Mire near Abisko, Sweden - Palsa_T0_2 | ecosystem: Environmental > Terrestrial > Soil > Palsa > Peat permafrost | place: Sweden: Abisko...
TGACGGAACTGACCGGGCTAGACCCCGCGTTTGTAAAGTACTCCGGCGGCCGCATTGAGACAGGCGCTTACCTGCGCGAAGCGTGGCGCGAGCAGGGCAAGGTGGGGTCGGTGTACGACTCGAATGTGACTTCGTTCGATCCGTTTCCGTTTTCGCCGGAACAACGGGCCAACGATCCGATTCTGGCGAGCATCATTGCGCCAGTGACAACGGCGATGGTGGACTTTGTGACGCGCGTAGTGGGCTGGAAGGTGGATGCGCGGTACAACGCGCTTTCGAACGATGTGAACCGGCTTTGGGAGCGCGGCGGCGACCTGCGCAAAGGGGCTGTTCCGGATTTGCGCGGGGCGGTTGCGGCCGACCCCAAGCTGCGGGTGCTGATTGTGCATGGATGGAACGACCTCTCCTGCCCCTTCATGGGATCGGTGCTGACCGTTGACCAGATTCCGGTGATGGGCGACCCGACGCGGGTTGCGGTGCATGAGTTCCGCGGCGGGCACATGTTTTATACGCGGGAGCAAAGCCGTGCGGAGCTGCGCATCGACGTGATGGAAATGTACGCGAAACATTAAAGACAGGGACTAGGGACTAGGGACTGGGGACTAGGGACTAAAGATCCGTCTGGATAGTGGCTGCTTGCCTTTGAGTGGGCAGCCATTATTATTTGCCGCGGAAAAAGCAGTTGAAAGAATTCCATTGACTCTCTACCCATAGATAAACTATATATCGACTCATGGCCAAGAAACCCGATCTTTTGCCTGGAACGCTGGACATGCTGATTCTGAAGACGCTGACGCGTGCGCCGCTGCACGGCTATGGGATCGCGCTGTCGATCAAGCGCCTCTCCGACGATGTGCTGACGGTGGAAGAAGGCTCGCTCTATCCGGCTCTGCAGCGGCTGCTGTTGCAAGGTTGGGTGAAAGCGGAATGGAAGATGACAGAGACCAACCGGCGGGCACGTTTTTACACGCTGACGGCGGCGGGACGCAAACAACTGGGAGTTGAGTTGTCGCAGTTTGAGCAGATGATTGCGGCCATCGGCCGCGTGTTGCAGGATGCGCAGGAGGCTTAGATGGAACCGTTGAATCTGTTTCTGAAGAAGCTCAGGCTGCTGGTGACGCGCAAGCGCTTTGGCAGCGAACTGGACGAGGAGATGGCGTTTCATCGCGACCAGGCGGAGCGGGAATTCATCGACGGCGGAATGACTGCGGAGGCCGCAAAACATGCGGCGATGCGGCAGTTTGGCAACTCGACGCGGGTGAAAGAGAAGAGCCACGAAGCGGTGGGCTTTAGCTTTGAGTCGGTCTGGCAGGATTTGCGCTACGCGGCGCGGCAACTGGCGTCGAACCCCGGATTCACGGCGGTCATCACGCTGACGCTTGCGTTGAGCATCGGGGCCAACAGCGCCATCTTCAGCGTGATCGAGGGCGTGCTGCTGAAGCCGCTTCCTTATCCGCACTCGGAACAGATTGTGCGGCTATTCCTGACCAGTGCGGAGTATCCGAAGTTCCCATTGAACCCTTTCGATTTTCTCGATTTCAGGGCGCGCAACAAGTCGTTCGCTTCGATGGCTGCGTTTACGCGCGACGACATGCAGTTATCCGGGTCCGGTGAACCGGTTCAGCTTTCGGGATTCGGAATCACTTCGGGATATTTTCGCGTGCTCGGCCTGAAACCGCAGCTTGGACGGGAGTTCGATTTCAACGCCGAGATACCGGGAAATGGGCAGCAGGTGATTTTGAGCAACCGGCTGTGGCGCACGCGCTTCGAAGGGGCTGCGGACATTGTAGGCCGCAAGATCACCTTGAACATGAAGCCGTATACGGTGATCGGCGTGATGCCGGAAGGCACCGAACATCCCGGAAACGATTATCATTCGCTTCCCTATGGCGAGAGCGTGGATGTGTGGTGGCCGTTTGAGTTCGAAGGCAATTCAAGCCAGCGCGGATCGCATTACATCGAAGGGGTTGCGCGACTGAAGGATGGGGTGCAGCCCGCACAGGCCAACGCCGAGATGAACGCGATGATGGCGCAGTTGGGCCGCGAGCATGAGGGAGATACCGGCTGGAACGTGCTGGTGATTCCGCTGTATCGAGAGGTTGTGGGCGCCAATCAGCGCATGCTCTGGGTGCTGCTGGGCGCGGTGGGCATGGTGCTGCTGATTGCCTGCGCCAACGCGGCAAACCTGCTGCTGGCGCGGGCCGCGGCACGGCAGCGCGAGGTTGCGGTGCGGCTGGCGCTGGGTGCGCCGCGACGCAGGCTCGTTCGCCAGATGCTTACCGAAAGCCTGCTGATTTCGCTGCTCGGCGGAGGATTGGGCGCAGCATTGGCCGAAGGCGGAGTAAGAGCTCTGGTTGCTCTTTTGCCCGCTGGATTTCCGCGCGCGCACGACATTCACGTCAATGCTCTGGTATTTGCATTTACGTTTCTTGTCTCCATCGCAACCGGAGTCTTGTTCGGCCTTGCGCCCGCACTGCAGGCGTCGCGCATTGACCCAAAGCGCGGCCTGTATGAAGGCGGAAGGTCATCGACAGGCAGCGCGCGGCAGGGGAGGCTTCGCAATGCGCTGGTGATTTCAGAGGTCAGCCTTGCGTGTGTGCTGCTGATTGGAGCAGGGCTGATGCTGCGCAGCTTTCTGAATCAGCTTCATCTGAACGCGGGTTTCAAGAAGGACCATGTGCTGACGGCGAGCCTATCGCTGCCGCAAGCGGTCTACAAGAAAGACACGGATATCGCGCGCTTCTACGATCGGCTCATGGCGAACCTCAGCACTCTCCCAGGAGTGGAGAGCGCCGGCGCGGGAAGCGACTTGCCCTGGACGGGGTACGACGAGAATGCGGGTGGATTCACGATCGAAGGAAAGAAAGCGCCGCCTCACCAGGAATTCCACGCGCGCTACCACATGGCGACGCCGGACTATTTTCGCGCGCTTGGCACTCCCCTCGTGCGTGGCCGATTTTTTACTGAAGCCGACAAGGACGGCGCACCGTACGTAGTGATCGTCAATCAAGCCATGGCAGTGCGCTATTGGCCCAATGAAGTCGTGATCGGAAAGCGTTTTACATTTGCCGATGCGCCCAAGGAGAAAGACTGGTTCACAATTGTCGGCGTGGTGGCCGATGTGAAGGACAAACCCAGCAGTCCGGGAGCGGAGCCGGCCTTCTGGTGGTCGCATCTGCAGCAGCCATCCCGGGATATGCTGGTTGTGATTCGCGCCAGTTCCGACCCGCGGCTACTTGTGGATTCGCTGCGGGACCAGGTCAGGCGGCTCGACCCGTCGCTGGCGGTGGCCGATATCCGGCTCATGGACCAGGTGGCGGATGAATCCATTGCGACGCCGCGCTTTTCGTTTTTCCTGGTTGGTCTCTTTGCCGGGTTGGCGATTGTTCTTGCTGCCATTGGCACCTATGGAGTGATCTCGTATTCAGTGAGCCAGCGAATTCCCGAGTTCGGGTTGCGCCTCGCTCTCGGCGCGCCGCCAGGTGACGTGCTGCGGCTGGTGCTTGCGCAGGCCGCGCAGCTTGCGATTACGGGCGCAGTGGCGGGCGTGATTGTGGCGCTGGGACTGGCGCGCGTGTTGCGGAGTCTGATGTACAACGTGAGCCCGGCTGACCCGCTGACCTTTACCGCGGTCGGGCTGGGAGTGGTTGCGATTGCGCTGATCGCCTGCTATTTGCCGGCGCGCAGGGCTACGAGGACAAGTCCGATGATTGCGTTGCGGACTGAGTGATTGCGACGGAGACGACGATTTTCAGCGTTCAAGCAATCATGGGCAGACCTGTATCAAGACAGACGGATCAAGCGCGTGCAGGGAGGTTGAATTGATTTCTCTTACCCAATTCGTGAAAAAGCTTTCGATGCTGTTTGGCCGCAGACGGTTTGGCAGTGAACTCGACGAGGAAATGTTGTTCCACCGCGAGCAGGCGGAGAAAGACTTCATCGCGGGTGGAATGTCGCCGGAGGCCGCGAAATACGAGGCGATGCGGCAGTTCGGCAATGCGACGCGGCTGAGGGAGAAGAGTCACGAAGTGGTGGGATTCAAGATGGAAACCGTGGTGCAGGACCTGAAATTTGCATTGCGGCAGTTGCGGAAAAATCCGGGTTTTGCGCTGACGGCCGTCCTGATTCTTGGGCTCGGAATCGGCGCGAGCGTGGCGATTTTCGCGTTTGTGGATGCGGCGCTGATCAAGCCGCTGCCGTATCCGGAACCGACGCGGCTGGTGGCCGTGAATGAGAGCACGGAACTTTTTCCGCGCAACAATCTTTCTTACCCGGACTACGTGGATTGGAAGCAGCAGAACACGGTGTTCAGTTCATTGGATGTGTACACCGGGAATCGCTTTGAGTGGAATACGCCATCCGGAACGGAGTCGGTTCACGGGCTGCAAGTGAGCGTGGGTTTCCTTGGGACGCTCGGGATAAAGCCGATGCTGGGACGGGATTTTCACGCGGGCGAGGACGTTAAGGGCGCGTCTCGAGTGGTGTTGCTGCGCTACGGGTTATGGCAAAGACGATTCGGCGGGCGGCGCGACGTAATGGGACAGGCGGTGAATCTGAGCGGAGTGGCATACACCGTAATCGGTGTGCTGCCGAAAGACTTTGAATTTGCACCGCGCGATATTGCGGAGATTCTGGTGCCGCTGCAACCGACCACGGAGTGCGAGCTGCGGCGCAGTTGCCACGATCTGGACGCAATAGCGAGGTTGAAGGATGGAGTGTCGATTCCGAGCGCGCTGGCAGAGATGAAGTCGATCGCTGCTCGACTTGAGCGCCAATATCCCGATTCAAATCGGGGAAACAGCGCGAGCGTGATTCCGTTGTCCGATTCGATTGTGGGGAATATCCGGCCGATTTTGCTGGTGCTGCTGGGTGCCGCGGGATTGCTGCTGCTGATTGCCTGCGTGAATGTTTCGAGCCTGATGCTGGTGCGCGCCGAGAGCAGGCGGCGCGAAATTGCAATACGCGGAGCGCTGGGCGCGACGCGCAAGCGGCTGAGCGGGCAGTTCGTTACCGAAGCACTGACGCTGGTTGCCGCGGGCAGCGTCGCCGGGCTCGCGGTTGCGTATGCAGAGATGAGGGGATTGAGGGGGCTGATTTCAACAGACTGGATGGCGGGGATGCCTTTTCTGGGTGGCCTGGGACTCAATCCGCGCGTGCTGCTGTTCGCGGCGTGCCTGTCTTTGCTGGCTGGGATTCTGTTTTCAATGACGCCGATCCTGCATTTCCGGTTTTCAAACATGAAGGATGGTTTGGCGGGGGGCGGACGCGGTTCAGCGGGAACATTGTGGCGGCGGATGGGCACGAAAATGGTGGTGATTGAACTGGCGACCGCAGTTGTGCTGCTGACGGGCGCAGGATTGCTGGGCAAGAGTTTCTACCGGCTGCTGCATGAGGACCTGGGATTCACGCCGGACCATCTGGCTACAGTGAATGTGCATTTACCTGAGAACGTGGCTCCGCAACCGGCGCAGCAGCTTGCATTTGAGCGCGCATTGCTGGAGCGGGCCGCCGCGATGCCGGGTGTGGAATCGGCAGCCGCGATGGATGTGCTGCCGGTGAGTTGCAACTGCGATACGGATTGGGTGCGCTTTGTGGGAAAGCCCTACAACGGCATTCACAATGAGGTGAACGATCGCGTGGTAAGCGTGGGTCTGTTTCGAACGCTGCAGGTGAAGCTGAAGGGTGGACGCTTTTTCACCGAGCAGGATGACGCGAATTCGCCCAAAGTTGTTCTCATCAACCAGGCTTTCGCGCAGAAGTATTTTCCCGGGGAAGATCCTATTGGGAAAAAGATGGGCGATACGAATCTCACGCCGGATTCGATTCGCCAGATTGTAGGTGTGGTGGAGGACTTCAAGGATGCGGGACTGGATCAGGAACAATGGCCTGCCGAGTACGAGGCATTCAACCAGAGTCCGGGTTCTTACTATTCGCTTGTGCTCCGCACTTCGCAGGATCCAGGATCGATTCTAACCGCGCTGGCACCGATGATTCAGGCGGTGAATGCCGGCGCGAGTGTTGATTGGGAGCGGACGATGGAGGATCGCATTGACGACTCTGAGGCTGCGCTGATTCATCGGTCGGCGGCGTACCTTGTGGGAGGATTTGCAGGGCTGGCGCTGCTGCTGGGAGTGGTGGGGCTGTATGGGGTGATTGCTTACTCGGTGAGCCAGCGGACGCGGGAGATTGGCGTGCGCATGGCGCTGGGGGCGCAGCGCAGCTCAGTCTACAAACTGGTTCTGGGCGAGGCCGGGCGGCTCATTGGAATGGGCGTGCTGGTGGGGCTTGCTGCATCTGTGGGTGCGGCGATGCTGATGGGGAAGCTGCTGTTCGGGGTGCAGGCGTGGGATGCGGGGACGCTGGTTTCAGTGGCGTTGGTGCTGGGGGCTTCGGCCTTGCTGGCCAGCTATTTTCCGGCGCGGCGGGCGGCTTCGGTGAATCCGACGGAGGCGTTGCGGGCGGATTGAACGTTCGAGGTTTCCCACCCTTTTGCCAGAAAGAAGGCAAAAGGATGGGGCACGGAGGTGTTGTAGCTAGACGATGCGGAGGAAGCGGTCTGGCCGGAGTTGGGCGCCGGGGAAGACCATTTCGAGGTTTCTTGCGCCGATGGATTTGGCAACGGCTTCGCCGAGAACCTGGCGGAAATCGGTGGTGACGGCGAGATCGCGGCCTTCGTTGAGCTGTTCGTTGCTGAGGCCAGGCCAGCGGCCGTAAACTTTGCCTCCTTTGACGGAGCCGCCCAGGACGAACATGGCGTTGGCGTGGCCGTGGTCAGTGCCGCCGGTGCCGTTCTGGCGCGCGGTGCGGCCGAATTCGGACATCGTGACCAGCGTGATGTTTTCGGCATCGTCGCCCATGTCGTGCCAGAAGGCGGCGATTGCCGAGGAGAATTCGCGCAGCCTGTCAGAGAGCTGGCCGTTGACGCCCCCCTGGTTCTGATGGGTGTCCCATCCGCCTACGTCGGTGAATGCCGCTTCAACACCGAGGTTGGACTTGAGCAACTGGGCGATCTGCTTCATGTTGTTTCCGAATTCGTTGTTGGGATACTCGATGCCCGCGGCCGGCTTGTACTGGGCTGGATTCGCGTCGCGAAGCATCTTGACGGCTTCGAAGGTTTCATCGCCGGTGGCGTGGAAGATCTGGTCGCCGGTGTCGCCGTACATGGCCTGGAAGGCGTTGGCCGCGGGTGAGGGAGTGGGGCCGCGACCACCGACGGAAAAGCTGTTGACGCTCGCGAGCGCAATGGCGGGGACTTTGCCGGCGAGCGTGCGCGGGACTTGTGAGCCGAGGGCCAAAGCGCGGAAGGCGGTATGCTGCCGGCGGAGGCGCAGGTCTTCTTCTTGCAGCGCACGGTTGAGCCAGCCATCTTCAGTGCTTTTGACGCCGGGCGTGCCGGATTCCATGAAGTCCTGTGCGTCGAAGTGAGAGCGGGACATGTCGGGAGAGCCGGCGGCGTGAACAATGGCGAGATGGCCCTGATCGTAGATCGGCTTGAAGGGCGCGAGCGATGGATGCAGGCCGAAGAAACCGTCGAGATCGAGAACTTGATTTTGCGGGATGGCGATGCCGGGGCGCATGTCGTAGTAATTCTTCTCGCGGTAGGGCACAACGACGTTGAGGCCGTCGGCTGCTCCGCGTTGGAAGATGACGACCAGGCGCCGGTTGGGCGCGGACGCGGCTTCTGCCAGGACGGACCGAACCAGGAAGCTGGGGATGGCCGCGGTGCCGGCGATGGCTAGGGCGCCGTTGCGGAGAAAGAATCTACGGTTGGTCTGCATGATGAACCTCTCTTTGTTGGAGGGAGATGCGGAGTCGTTCGGTTGACCTGGCATCCCCTCAGGGGTTAAAACCCCTCGCCGAACTTAGCGTTCATTCGGCACGACTGAAGTCGTGCCCTGACACTTCTCGCCTCCGCCGTCGACTTACAAATTACTGACAAGAAAGCGAGAACGGACTTAGAGAATTGTTAGCGGCGTTGAAACTCCGGCGAGCCGAGTAACAACCCGGCAAGTAACTGGTCCTGTTTTTCGAGTGCTGCTGCAGCTTGCGTCGCGTTCATGGGTTTGGCTGCGGCGGGAAGTGTCTTAGGTGGCGCTTGATTCTGCGCGGTCTGCGGTTGGCTTTGCGGATTGGCCTGGCTCTGCGCATTGAATTGATCGAGCACCGCAGCGCGTGTGGTGGGGCTGACGCCACCGTCAACCAGCAACAATTCGAGACGCTGCTCTTCGGCTTCGGGGGTGGGCACCGGATTGGGCACGGATGTAGTGGCGGGACTCTGCGCCAGGGTTTGCGTTGCAGAGCCGTCATCGATTTTTGCAATCAGAGCATCCGCCTGCGGCGACCAGGCGATAGCGATTCCGGGCAGCTTGTTGGCGGCAAGAGTGAGCGCGAAGTTCATGCGGTTGACCAGGGCGCCGGTGCTCACCCAGTCGGAGGCGTCCCATTTGTAGCCGGTAGGCGGGACCGCGCCATAGACGGGCATGCCCATGTCGCGCAGGGCGTTGGCCAGCGGCTGCAGGTTATCGATGGTGGCGTTGCTGGCGCGTGCCGCGGAAACCACGTATTCAAGCGGGGTCTTGACTTTGGCGCGATAGGCGTCAGGAGACCAGAACTCGGGGGAGTGGAAGAGGGTTTTGAGCACTTCGGAGATATCGCCGCCACCCTTGAGATAGGTTTTTGCCATGCGGTCGACGAGGGATTGGGGAGGCTCGTCGCCGACGAAGCGAATGGCCAGCTTGCGCGAAATGAACTTGGCCGTCGCAGGGCGCGTGGCAAGCATGTGCAGAAGCTGGCGGCCTTCCTGCTCGCCGTTCTCCTTGATCTTTTTGCCGAGCACTTTCTTGGTCCCCGGCTCGTGGCGATTCTCGTCGAACTTGAAGCCGCCGCCGCGCTGGGGCTTGTCGACGGTCCAGCCGGTAAGCACGCGCGCCACCTGCGTGACATCAGCCTGCGTATAGCCGCCGTTCACGCCGAGTGTGTGCAATTCCATCAGTTCGCGGGCGTAGTTTTCGTTCAGGCCTTCAGGGGCAACCTTCTTTGCATCGGGGCGGCGGGCGGCGGCGATTTTCGCTTTTTCCGCGGCCGTTGAGTCAGGACCGATGCTGCTGGAGTTATCGAGATAGAGTAACATCGCCGGACTGTGCGCCGTCGCTTCCAGCAGGTCTTCAAACTTGCCCAACGCGCGCGGGCCAATAACATCGCGTTCATAACTCACGAGATAGTAGGGGGTTTCATCGTTCTTATGGAGATAGACGTTGAAGTGGTTGAGCCAGAAGTCGGTCATGACTTCCTGTAACTGGGAGTTCGAATAGATGTCGCGGGTAAGACGCTGGGCAATCAGCTCTTCATTGACTACGCGCTGGGGGCCTTCGAGCGCGAGAGTAACCTCTTTTTGCGCGGGGTTGAGGCCGATGGTGAGGGCCGCGCGCTCGGGGCCTTTGAGGGCTTTGCGGAAGCTGTCGAACTCCGGCTGCGGCATGCTCACCAGGCGGGCGACGCGCTGCTGCGGCGGGAGGGCAAGGATGCGGGTGATCTGCGCATCGGTGAAGGCGGGCTGCTCGGGCGCGTAATCGGACGGCTGAGCCATCATCTGGCCTGACTCGACGGCGGCGGCGCTGGGCTCACGCATGTTCGGGGATCTTCCCGCTGCCTGGCCGGACGTCATTGAACTGGGCATGGCGAGGGGCATGGACGCGCTGGCGGTCAGGGATGTCTGCTGTTGCTTCTGCTGTTCCTTCTGGAACTGACGGTTCTGGTAGCGGGCGATTTCATCCACATAGACAGCGTGGAGCGCGCCCTCATTCGGAACGGGAACTTTGCCGTCCGCGGCCTGCCGGATCATGGCGTTGCTGGGCAGGCGGAAGATCAGGTCCTGGGTGCTCCACTGCATGGCGGGGAACTGGGTGAGGCGGGCTTCGAGGTCTGCATTATCGATGGTTTCGGGCCGCAGTTGCCGGGCAAACCACTTCTCCAATCCCATGGATCGGACGGCTTGGAGGTCACCCGGCCGGGCGCCGAAGGTGAAGCGATTGAGGGCCTGGAGAATGCGGTCGTCGCCGTGCAACTCGCCGGATTGATAGGGTTGCCGGGCGTGATTTGGGGATGGGGCGGGAGGGACCTGAGCCGAAGCCGGAATGGAGGGGGCGGAAAGTAGGCCACACAAAAGCAGCGCTAGCGATCCTCTAAGTCGGTCCATCGGTCGGGCTCCTTTGGGCTGTCGCGTTTCTCCACGGGTTACGAACTGGGGACGGGCGGTCTCACCTGCTTGAACCCAGCTTACGCCTGAAAGTTGTTCGATGAAGCTGCACGAAGTTGGTAGGGGGTGGTTGAGCCCGGTTGAAATCGTGAATCGACCGGGAAGCCAGGCCCGGAGGAATCGCCGAATCTCAGATCTCAAAAGCGAGACCCGGGGCAACCGGCTGGCGCCTCCAAAAGGCAACCGCATGTCCTTCGACGCGCTGCGCTCGCTCAGGATGACACATCGTTCAATTCTTGAGGATGAAATGGTTTGCAGGTTTATGTGCCGACTAGCAGCCCTTTTTGCAGCGGGCCATGATGGCGGCGTGGAGGCGCTCGCGGAGGCCGGGGGGGAGCACGTAAATCTCGTGGGAACGATAGATTTGAATGGTTTTCCGGGTGGTGCTTAGAGTGACTTCGCAATGCGAGCATCCGTGCAGGTGCTGCTGCAGGTCGGCGCGCATCTCCGTTGTTACCGAGTCGTCAATCAGGTCGTCGAGCAGGGCGAGAAATTCGGTGCAGGTCATTTCTCAGCTCCCTTTTTCCTGCGGAAGTAGCGGCTGAGCCGTTCCCGCAGTTGCAGCCGGGCGCGCAAGAGGCGCGACTTGACGGCGGGGATGCTGAGGCCAAGGGCTTCGGCCGTATCCTCGGTGGAAAGGCCTTGCACGTCGCGCAGCTCGAAGACGACCTTGAAGCCGGGAGGCAGGCCCTTGATGGTTTTCTCCAGGATTTTGTGCAACTCCGTCTGGGTGTAGTTCTGCTCCGGGTCCGGAGCCCAGTCGGCCAGGTCGCGGGGAACACTGCCCTCTTCGGTTTCGACGTCCTCGTCGATCGAGACCATTTTGCCGGTGCGGCGCTTGCGCAACCGCATCAGGCTTTCGTTGACTGCAATCCGAACCAACCATGTGTAAAACTTTGAATTCCCCTGGAACTGTTCGAGCTTTTCGTAGGCCTTCAAAAACGCGTCCTGCATTACGTCCTCAGCGTCTTCGCGGTTTTGCGTAATGTGCTGCGCAATGCGGAAGATCTGCCGTTCGTACTTGCGGACCAGCGTATCGTAGGCCGAAACGTCCCCGGCGCGCACCCTTTCAACCAGGGCTACGTCGGGGTGCGGCTCGAGTTCACCTGCAATAGGTTGGATGGTCGCCATGGTGGTTGGTTGCGGAAATCGTTAGGGGGCTGGTTAGGGTGGTCAGAGGAAGACGGACAAGGTTCAGTTTACCGGATGAGGGTTCAAGAGGCCAAACCCACCTATCTGAATGGATTTGCTGCAATGGTAGCGCAAACGCCCCGCTCACTCCCAGCGGAAGACCTTTGCCGAGAGGGCGGTGCAGACGATGAATCCGATGGTCAGGGCTGCCAGGTCGCCGAGATGGGCGTACCACGCGTCGCCGCTCCAGATGCCTTCGAGCAGGTGGACGGCATAGGTGATCGGCAGAGCCTGGGCCACCACGCGAAGCGCCGGCGGCAGGTAGGCAATGGGGACGAAGAGCCCCGACAAGCCGAGCATGGGGTAGAGAATGATGGCGCCGATAGGCTGGGCGAAACGGGCAGTGGGAACAATGCTGGCGATGAGAAAGCCAATGGACAGAATGCTGCAGGTGGCAATGAGCAGGGCGATGGTGAACGAGAACCAGTGAACGTGAATGCCGGGAGGGAAGTAGCGCTTGCCGGCCAGCAGCATGAGGGTCACAGTTGCCGCGGTAAGGATGAGCTTGACCAGCACGTGGGCGGTGAGGATGGTCTGCGGGCGCAGTGGGGTGGCGCGCAGCCGCTTGAGAATGCCCCCTTCGCGATAGATGGAGATGATGGTGACCAGAGAGAGCACAGCGCCGATGGCGATGAGAAGGGCAACCATGGCGGGAAGACCGGAGCCTGAGAATCCGCTGACAACGCTCGATGACGGCGCGGCTTTGAAGTTGGCGACTCGGCCCAGAATCAGGAAAACAACAACC
>Ga0302325_10025880_pt1 | contig 12191 bp, 10 predicted proteins | sample Palsa_T0_2_FD_201948 | JGI IMG/M metagenome (GOLD analysis project Ga0302325, IMG submission 201948) | Peat permafrost microbial communities from Stordalen Mire near Abisko, Sweden - Palsa_T0_2 | ecosystem: Environmental > Terrestrial > Soil > Palsa > Peat permafrost | place: Sweden: Abisko...
GCCATTCACTCTCCTTGGAGATCATCGAAACGCCAGTCGCTGGCTTGAACATTCGGGTGCTCAGCGACAGCGATTGCGTAGGGTGCCGATACCCTCGATCCAGGATTCGAGAATCTGTCCTGGCTGGAGGTAGCGGGGTGGTTGGCGGACGTAGCCGACGCCCGAAGGCGTACCGGTGAAGACGATGTCGCCAGGCAGGAACGTCGTGATGGCGGAGAGCTCGACGATGAGGCGCGGCACGCTGAAGATGAGTTGGCTGGTACGAGCCTGCTGCATGGTTTCGCCGTCGAGGGAACATCGAATGGCCAGGTCGTCGGGTTTCGAGATTTCGTCCGGCGTGACGACCCACGGGCCGACGGGACCGTAGCCCGACCGGGATTTCCCCAGCGACCATTGGTCAGCGGCGGCGAACTGGAGATGACGGTCGCTGATGTCCTGGCCGACTGCGAGACCTGCGACGTGGTTCCAGGCATCTGCTTTCTGAACGTGGTGGGCGCGGCGGGCGATGACGACCACCAGTTCCACCTCCCAGTCATTGGTGTCGCCGACCAGGGGGATGTCGTCGTAGGGTCCGGCCAGACAGGTTGGAAACTTGGTGAACGTGCCAGGAACCTCGGGAGATGTGACGCCTGATTCTTCAGAGTGGGCGCGGTAGTTGATCCCGATAGCGAAAACCTGACGGGGGCTGACAGGGCAGCCTAAGTCCGCCTCGACGAGCGGTCCGGTCGCTTCGGTGACGTTTCGTGCGACGTCGGCGAAGTCCAACCAATCGTCGTAAATGGGCGCCAATTCCGGTCCGAACTGTCCCGCGGTCGCGAGCTCGATATCGGCGACCCCATCAGCAACGACAAGCGCCGCACGGTCCTTGACGTTTGCGAGCTTCACGGACACCTCCTTGACAGTTCACTCCTCGGGTATTTTGCACAGCCGACGAGGCCTGCTTGTGGGCGAAACAACGCCTGGAATCAAACCGGCTGCCTCGTCGCCGCCGCCCGGATCTCAGCTGCGCAACCGGTCCCGGGTTTGGTGCATGAGATCCAGCGCCTTGTCCACGTGAGATCCCACGAGTCGTCCGTCGCGCTTCACCACGTCACCGCCGACAATCACTGTTTCTACGTCGGCGGGCCCCGCGCCGAGCACCATGACGGCCACAGGGTCGCCATAACCGTCGAGGTGAGGTGAACGCATGTCGATGATGGCGATATCTGCCAGCTTTCCCGGAGTCAGACTGCCGATCTCGTCACCGAGGTTCCACACTCGCGCACCGTCGAGGGTCGCGAGTCGCAGCATGTCGCGTTGGTGGAGATCGACCGTCGGAACTCGCTCGCCTCGGGCGAGTGCGGCCGCGTTCGCTCTCGAGCGTTCCGCCGCGAGAGCCAAGCGCATCTCGGAGAACAGGTCGGTCCCGACACTGCAGATGGTGTCGATACCGAAACCTGACACGATGCCGCGGGCAAGCGCCCGCCCGGTCCCCGGGTATGTGCCAAATTGCATCAGCATGTCCGAGGAAGGCGTGATCGATAGAGTCCCGCTGCTCTGAGCAATCAGGTCGAACTCCTCGTCAGTCAGCATGTTGCCGTGGGCGTAGTTGACATCGGCCCCCAACAGGTCGTACCGCTGGAGCGTGGTAACAGCATCCGAGGTTCCAGCCATACCGACGTGAACTGAGATGGGCAGGCCCAGCTCGCGTGCGAAAGCGAAGTCCTCTGCGTTGCGCTCGGCCGAAGTGAAACACGGCCCGCGCAACGCCATTCCCATCCGTAGACGACCGTTGGCGCCGTCGGCGAACTGTTCGTCGCGCATCCGGCGAGCGTCCACGGGGTGCGGCGGATTCGGATCCTCCGAGGCAGGTCCAGGACCGCCGTAGAGAAAGTAGCCTCGGATCCCCGACTCTTGTAGGCCGCGCAGGTCCGCGTCGGCGTGCTCGGCGGACTGCAGGTTGTGGGCCCAGTCGCCGATCGTGGTGATCCCGGCGTCCAGCGCCTGCAAAGCACCCCAAAGCGTACCGGCGTAGACATCCTCCGCAGAATGGCGCGGCGCGATCCCGTGCAGTACCGCGGGGTCATAGCCTGCACCTGTCACTTGCGGCGTGAAGCCGCCGATCGCTCCCTGCCACACGTGCCGGTGGGTATCCACCAATCCCGGGATGACCAAGCGGCCCTCCGCGTCGATCACTTCGGCATCGGGCTCCGACGTCGCTAGGTTGAGACCCACGTCGACGATGCTGCCGTCGCGAACCAATACATCTCCCACGGGCAGATCGCCAATTGCCGGGTCGACGGTGACGACGTTGCCCCCCTTAATGAGAAGCTCCTTGGGCATGGTTAAGTCCAACCTTTCGTGAATTCAAGGGATGTCGGTGAACGAATATGCGGCGCTTAGCTCGCGGCGCTGAGTTGGTTCGCAGCCTCCTCGATAAAATCCGCGACGGCGTACGGCTGGGAGAGCATCGGGAGGTGGCTGGATCGCAGTACAAGCGTCTTCGCCCCCAGCTTCTCCGCGGTAGCCTTCTCGAGGTCGAAGAGGAGCATGTGGTCGTTCTCTCCCATGATGAACCAGGTCGGCTTAACTCGCCAAGCGGCGGTGCTGATCGTTTCGTCATTCGATCCCTGGGCGAATGGACCCTGGGTAGCGTGGAGCAGCGCGATCTCGTCAGCCGGTAGGTCCTGACCGAAATGGTCACGGAAACCCTCCGCGCTGAGAGCCACATACCCTCCAGGACCGTACGGCTTGATCTCTGGTGCGCCCGGCGCTGGCGGACTGCCCTTCCACCATTCATTGAATGATTCACCGGAGTCGGGGGCCGCAGCTGCGATGTAGACGAGGCCGACTACCTGGGCGGCATTGCCCGCCTCCGTAATGATCGCACCACCCCACGAGTGGCCGACGAGCAGTACCGGACCGTCCTGCATGCCCATCACCCGATCGACAGCGCCAACGTCGTCAGCGAGGGAACTCAGTGGGCAATTAGCGGCGGCGACAGAGAACCCTTTGGCTATCAGCAAGGGAATCACCTTCGACCAGCTCGAAGTGTTCGCGAATGCGCCATGAACGAGAACGATGGTGGGTCGATGATCAGGCATGAGAGTTCCCCGAGTCCCAAAGGTTAGGTGGAGTCGCGGCGAGCGGGATCGAACTCCGCCGCCGGACCGACTCACCGATCGGTTCCGGACCCCAACTCCTGGTCCACCATCGCCGTCGCATGCTGGACCAGGTCGTTGCAGAGTGTTTCTCCAAGCTCAGGGAGCACTCCGTCACGTCGTGCCTTCGGGTAGCCATGTGCTTATTTCAACCTGTGATGCCCTCCTTCACATCGGGGGAGCCCATGTCCGGACCCCCTGTTTTTTGCGCCGCGGTCCCCCGGAGCCACCAGGTGCCCTCCAAGAGTTGACTATGGCGACGGTGACAGGAAGCCGGTACGGGTTTGGAGCATGTTCGCCACCTCCGACAGCAACGAAGCCGAAAGTCAGGGGGAGCTGTCTGGGGGCTACCCCGGTGCGAATGGCCGGGCGGGTGGACGATGTTTCCAGAACCTTTTGCCAACCTGAATACAGATGGAATGGCTACGCCGCAAAGGGGGGGAGCGACGGCGGTGGCTGGATTCTCGTGTAGCGAGTGGCCAGAGGTGCAGCACGAGGACGATTGTTCCAACAACGGCAATCTCCACAAGGAGGACGGATGGCCCGGGTATTGATCACCGGTTCGACCGACGGACTCGGTCTGATGGCAGCCCAACTGCTCGCCGATGACGGGCACGCCGTCACCCTGCATGCTCGCAACGACCAACGAGCCAATGACGCCCGGCGGGTGCTGCCGGCCGCGGAGCATATCGTCGTCGGCGACCTGGCACGCATCGAAGAGAACCGGGAGGTCGCCGAGCAGGCCAAGGCGCTCGGACGCTATGACGCGGTGATCCACAATGCCGGCATCGGATACCGCGAGCCACATCGAATCTCAACCGTCGATGGGCTCGAGCACGTCTTCGCTATCAACGTCGTTGCCCCGTACCTGCTGACCGCCTTGATCGCTTCGCCGCACCGGCTGATCTACCTCAGCTCGGGCATGCACCGAAGCGGCGACCCCACCTTCGATGACCTGCAGTGGTCCCGGCGCAGATGGGACGGGGCCCAGGCGTATGCCGACAGCAAGCTTTTCGACGTGGTGCTGGTCTTCGCCGTCGCCCGCCGTTGGCCACACGTGCTCTCAAATGCCCTTGAGCCTGGATGGGTCCCGACAAACATGGGGGGCCCAGGCGCACCCGACGACCTCGCCTTGGCCGCGGTGACCCAGGCGTGGCTCGCAGCGAGCGACGACCCTGCGGCAACGGTCACCGGACGGTACTTCTACCACCACACGCCCCGCGACCTGCATCCTGCCGCTTACTCAGTCGAAGTTCAAGACGATCTGCTCGACCTGTGCGCCGACCTCACCGGGACCGTGTTCCCGAATCCGTGAACGCGCCCCTAATCGTCTCGACCGATCACCCTTTCGTGACGCCTCTTAATCTCATCGGGGTCGTCACCCCGGGAGGGCCATCGCTGTCACCGATGCCGTTCGTGACCTCAAGCTACGCAAGACCTGAGTTCGTCGATCCGATTAGGAGCGAACCGCTTGCGTGGGCGCGCTCAGGGCGGCCGGTAGCGCGGTGCGGGTCTTGACGTCGAGCTTGTAGAACACGTGGGTGAGGTGTCCTTCGACAGTACGGTCGGTAATGAAGAGGGTCTGGGCAATCTCGCGGTTGGTGAGTCCGTCGGCGGCTAACTCGGCGATACGGCGTTCGCTGGCGGTGAGCGCTTCAAGCCCAGTGAGCAGCGCCCGCCGTGGTTTCGCTCCGGTGGCGCGCAGCTCGATCTCGGTTTGGTGAGCCAACGGGTCGGCACCGAGGTGGTGGGCGGCGTCGAGGGCTTGGCGAAGCGGATGACGAGCCTCGACGCGGTGGTTGCCACGGCGGAGCAAGGCCCCCAGGTCGGCCTGAGCGCGTGCCTGCTCGAGACGGGTGTCAGGGCCCTCGAGAACCTCGATCGACTCGCGCAACAAGGCCTCGCCCCGTTGTCCACCAGCGACAAGCCCAGCGGCCCGTAGCGCTACGCCCAAGCTGCGCGGCGCGCCGAAAGCGCGGGCCAGCTCGACCTCTTCGTCACTGAGCTGTCGCGCCGTGTCGGGATCGTCCAAAGCTAAGGCGGCCAGGGCACCATCAGACCGCCACGGCATGAAGCACGGGCTGGTCGCCCCCGTCCCGATAGCGACCCCACCGACGGCCCGAAAATCGTCGAGGGCCTCGCCGAAACGGCGGCGGGCGAAGTGAAGGCGGCCCCGGGCGTGGCGCACCATAGCCGCCGTCTGAAACGTCCCGTGGAGATTAGTGGCCATGGGATCGAGGACACGCTGAGCCTCGTCGAGGTCGCCCCGCTCAATCAGCGTCTCGGCCAGTGCGCTCACCGCCATACTGCGAATCAACGGCTGGCCCGACAGGCCGATGGCGTCCAACGAGGCACGCCCATCGGCTTCAGCCGCGGTGAGATCGCTGCGACGAAAGGCGAGCCAGGACCGCAGAACCAGCAGCCCAGGAAGGAAGAGACTGTTCGCGGCGGCCTGCGCCTCGGTCACGGCGGCGTCGATGAGCGCTTGAGCTTCGATCCAGCGCTCAACGAAGAGCAGTACGCTAAAACCGTACGTCAGCCAGGGCGGCTCGTCCGGCTCGGGCAGCGGTCGTGGGCCGGCGGCGAACGCGCGGAGTATCAGGTCGACCACTTGGTCGGCCGGCTCGTTAGCCAGTGCGGCCGCGTGTGCAGCCATCACCATCGCCTGACGGGACGCAGTGCCCTGCCAGACCTGCGCCGTCAGGGCAGCGAACCGGTCGTCGAACGATGAAGCGATCGTTGCGTCCATCAGCGCGAAACTCACGGTCGTAGTCTCCAGCACTCGACGGCCCTCGGTGTCGTGTCCATCCAGGCGGGCGGCGAGGCGATCACATACCTCAACTGCCTCGGGTGCCCGTTGATTGAGCGTGAGCAGATTTGCAAATGTAAGCGCGGTCGCGATTCGGATCCCGTCCTCGCCGGCCGACTCCGCCGCCGCTTCAAGGTGGTCGTGCCAATCAGGCTGGCCGGCGCTGTACTCGGCCAGGCCGAGTTCGAGCAATAGGCCCGCTTCGACCTCTGCTGGTGGCGGTTCGGTCAGGGCCCGTCGCAGGTAGACCGCCGCCGACTCCGGGGCACCTCTCGCCGCGGCTTCGCGAGCTGCTGTCTGCAGTTGTGCGACCACCCAGTCGTCGGCCGCCGGGACGGTGCCGAGGAGATGCTCAGCAATGCGCGCCGGGCTACCGCGTGCTTCGGCCAAGAACCTTGCCGCGCTCCCGTGAGCCTCAGCCCGCTCAGCCCCTGCCATGTCCCGGTAAATCGTGCCGCGCAAGAGGGAGTGAGCGAAACAAAGCGGATCCTCGTCCAGCACGCCTGCGCGGACCAAGAGCTCGGCGGCTTCGGCGGCTTCGGGGACTGCGAGTCCCGCCAGTTGAGCCGCCTGGCCCAACTCGGCCCGCTCCATAACCGCCACCGCCCGAGCCAGACGGGCGGCGTCGGGACCCAACTGCACGAGGCGCAGCCTCGCCCAACTGCTCAACGTCGCATCGGCCACACGGCCTATCCTCCCTGCCGACGCCGCAACCGGGGCGACCCGATCCTCCCGCAACGCGGCCACGAGGACACCCACCATAAACGGCGTTCCCCTCGTAGCCTCCCAACAGGCCCGTGCGAATTCGGGTTCGGGATCAACGCCCAAGCCGGCCGCGACTAAGTCGGTTACCGCCTCCTCGCTGAGCGGTCTGACCGTGACCACCTCGGTGGCCGGGTCCACCATCAAGGCGGCCAGAGCACCCCCACTTTCTCTCGCCTCGGCCGGCCTCACCCCGAGCAACAACGCGACACGCAGCTCCTCCAGACGGGGCAGAATGAAAGCCAGGAATCGCAGCGAAGCGCTGTCGCACCAATGAACATCGTCCACTACCAGCGTCAGCGGTTGCTCCGCGGCCAAGTTGGCGCACAGCCAGTACAACCCGTGCAGCACCGCGAACGACGGATCGGGGACGACCGACGTCCCCGACGCAAAGCCCTCCTCAGGGTCAGGGAGAGCGAGCAGCCGTGCCGCCACCCCCGGCGGCCCGTTCAACCACCTTGCCCGCTCCTCCGGCGATGCCGCACGTACGAGTGGCTCGACCAGCTGGCGTACTACCCCGAAGGCAAACTCCCGTTCGAGCTCCGCGCCGCGGGCTCGCAGGACCCGGAAGCCTTCGCCTTCCGCGGCATCCCGGCCGGCGGCCAACAACATCGTCTTGCCGATCCCCGCCGGCCCCGCCACTACCACTGCCCCGCCACGGCCTTGCCGGGCCTGACTCAGGCACCGACCGATCCGCTCCAACTCGCGGTCGCGTTCAAGCAGCACCCTACCGCGTTCACTCTCAGCCAAAACCACGACCCAACCCCAGGTCACAACCAGATCGTCGGAGGAGCGATCGCCCTCCGTGAGCGTCTACCCCACCTCGAACAGCGCCCATGTCGAGCCTCATGAACCTCCGAAATTCTCTCGCACAACTATGGGGAGTGACACGTGGTACGGGAGTCTCGCCGTGTCCTGAGACGGGCAGCTCGTGCACTGGTCCCTCGTGCCATGATGCATCGCAACGTACGACGCAACTGAAGCGTCCGCATCAGGGCACCCCCCTGCCAAACCCCCCCTAATTTTCGACTGCTGTGAACTGGTCTGGCCGAGTGCTGGTGGCTTGGGTGGTGGTTGCCAAGGCCGCTGGCAGCGCGGTGCGGGCTTTGACACCGAGCTTGGTGAACACGTGGGTCAGGTGAGCTTCAACGGTACGGTCAGTAACAAAGAGGGCTTGGGCGATCTCGCGGTTGGTCAGGCCGCTGGCAGCCAACTCGGCGATGCGACGCTCGCTGGCAGTGAGCGCTTCTACCCCGGTGAGCCGCACCCGGCGCGGTTTGGCCCCGGTGGAACGGAGCTCGGTCTCCGCCCGCTCGGCAAGGGCTGTGGCCCCCAGGTGATGGGCGGCGTCGATGGCTTGACGGAGCAGGTGGCGTGCGTCGGCTCGTTGGTTTCGACGACGGAGCAGCGCTCCGAGGTCGGCCTGGGCGCGGGCATTCTCAAGGCGGGTGTCCGGTCCGACAAGTACCTCGATCGCCTCCCGCAGAAGGGCTTCCCCATCCTGTCCCCCAACGACGATCCCGGCAGCCCTCAGCGCTACGCCGAGGGCTCGGGGTGCCCCGAAGGCGCGGGCTAGCCCGACCTCCTCGTCGCTCAGGCGACGTGCCGCGTCCGGCTCGCCCAAAGCCAGGATGGCCAGGGCTGCGTCCGAACGCCACGGCAGATAGCACGGGCTCGGCGCCACACCGCCGATGGTGACCTCACCGGCCGCTCGGAAGTCACCGAGGGCTTCGCCGAAGCGCCCCTGAGCAAACCGAAGGCGTCCGCGTGAATGGCGCAACACGTGCGCCGTCACGGCTCTGCCGGCGAGGTCCGCGGCCACGGTCTCAAATATTCGCTCGGCCTCCTGAAGGTCGCCGCGCTCGACCAGTACGTCAACCAGGACGCTGATGGCGCGGTTACGCAAAATCGGCGGGGCGGGCGGACCTGGGGCCTCCAACACGGCACGGGCATCTGCTTCGGCACCCGTGAGATCGCCGCGCCGCAGGGCGAGCCAGGCCCGCTGGGACATCACCGCCGGGAGGTGAATCCCGTTGGAGGAAGCTTCGGCTTCGGCTACGGCGGCGTCGGCCAGCGCCTGGGCTGCGTCGTAGCGCTCAGCCCACAGCAACGCCACCACTGCGCTGGGGTGGCGGAACGCGCCGCCGGGCAGCCACGACAGGTCGCCGGGGTCGGACCGTGGTTGTGTGCCGGCGGTGAGAGCCCGCAGCGCGAGGTCGGCCACCTGGTCAGAAGGCAAGTTGAGAAGCGCAGCCACGTACGCCGCCGCGACCAGGCATTGACGCGGGACCGACTGCTCCGCGGCCCGCAAGAGTAGGGCTTTAGCTCGGTTGGACACCGCGTCCGCCGTCGTGGCATCGAGTACCCCACAGGCAGCCGCCATGGCCTCCAACGTCAAACGTCCCTCATGATTGCGGCCGTCAAGGCGGGCAGCGACCTCATCGCACACCTCAATCGCCTCGGCCGTCCTCTCGTGCCAGCGCAGGGCATTGGCGAGCAGCAACGTCCCTGCGATGCGGGTCGTGTCATCCCTGGCCGCGCCTATTGCCTCTCTCAGGTGGTCGTGCCAGCCGCGCTGGCCGGCACTGAACTCGGCCAGACCGAGATCGAGCAGCATCCCGCCCTCCAGCTCCTGGCGCGGCGGCTCGGACAAGGCCCGGCGCAGGTAGGCCGCTGACGACTCAGGCGCGCCCCTTTTCGCTGCCTCCCGGGCGGCACCCTGTAACTGCTCCACGGTCCAGCCGTCGCCCGTCGGGATGGTGGCCAGGAGATGCTCAGCAACACGAGCCCGGCCGGCGCGTGCTTTGGCCAGCAGACTGGCGGCCCGCTTGTGGGCTGTGGTCCGCTCGTTGATCGTCATCTCTCGATAAACCGCGGCGCGCAGGAGTGGATGGATGAAGCCAAGGGGAGCCTCGTCCAGCACACCAGCGCGGACCAGCAATTCGGCGGCCCTCGCCGCGTCGGAGAGACAAAGTCCGGCCAGCCGCGCTGCCTGATCCAACTCGCTACGCTCCAAAACGGCCACGGCGCGAGCTAAGCTTCCCGCGTCGCGACCCAGCCGCACGAGCCGTAACATCGCCCAACGATCCAAAGTGGCGGTTGCTAGGTGCTGCACGCGGGCTGCCGAAGCGGCAACTGGGGCGATGCCCTCCTGTCGTAGTGCTTCGAGGAGTGTATTCACCAGAAACGGCGTCCCGCCGGTCGCCTCCCAACACGCCGTGGTGAACTCCGCTTCTGGATCGACACCCAAGCCGTCGGCTACGAGTGCAGCCACTCCGCCAGCGCTCAGCGGTGCAAGGGAGATCGTCTCGGCGCTCGGGTCCATCGTCAGTGCAGTCAGGAGCCATTGATTGTGCCCTGCCTCCCCCGGCCGAGCCCCAAGGAGTACGGCGATCCGCAGCTCCTCGAGGCGGGGCAGTAGAAAAGCCAAAAATCGCAGTGACGGCCCATCTGCCCAATGGGCGTCATCGACTACCAGCGCCAGAGGGCCCTCCGCCGCAAGGTTGACACAGAGCCAGTACAGCCCGTGGAGAACGGCGAACGAGGGGTCCGGGGCGACCGGAGTGGTGGTAGCGAGCTCGTCACCGGGGCCGAGCAGGCCCAGAAGTAGGGCCGCCACGCCCGGCGGCCCGTCCAACAACCTTCGACGCTCCTCCTCCGACGCCCCCGCTATCACCGGCTCGACCAACTGACGCACTACCCCGAACGCGAACTCACGCTCCAGCTCGGCGCCGCGCGCTCGCAGGACACGGAAGCCCGCGCTTTCTGCCGCATCTCGGCCGGACGCCAGCACGATGGTCTTTCCGATCCCCGCCGGTCCATCCACAACCAGCGCCTCTCCATGGCCCCGTCGCGCACGCTGCAGGCAGACCCCAATCCGCTCCAACTCCTGGTCGCGCTCGAGCAAGATGCAGCCGTGGCGGACGCGTCGTTCGTAGCCATCACCGCTTAGGCTCAGAACGGCACTCAGGCGAGCACCTGGGGGAGGCCCTACGGCGTTGAGCTGGGAAGACCGGTCTCCATCCCCTGTGACGGTGGCGGCGGAGCGGATCTCGACCGATGGGGGCACACCCTCATGATATGGACTCCGGCCCGTCGAATACCAGCGTCGGGCGACGCTCATTCATAAGTCATTTGACGTAATAGCGGGTCCGGCTAATTTGGCGCTCTCGGCTACATTCCATTTCCACAGGGGGCCGCACTCATCGGCCGAACCATTACTACCTAATCCACCAGGCGTGCCGCATGGCTCTTGTCGAAGAGAGACGATGGTCGGACGCGGGTCCGAGATCGGCCTCATCAATACCTTTCTGGACATCGCTGCCCGAGCGATCCTTGGGCCGCAGCCCCGTTCACGTGACGGAGATTCCGTGCAAATCAGGCTGGCACAGAACCTCGCCGCCGTCAGAAAGGAGGGGCGAGGAAGCCGACGGAGGCTCCACCTCGACCTCACCCCTCAACCAAGTAACGGACCAGCATGACGACCTTTGACACCTTTCTTGACGGGCAGCCCTCATTTCACGCTGCCACATAGAGGAGAACTGATGGTCACTGACGAGCACAACGCGCTGCGGCGACTCCTGGACAAAGACAGCATTGTCGACCTCGTCCATCGGTACTCGTACTGCGTCGATCACCGCCTCTACGACGAGGTGGTCGACTTATTCACCGAAGACTGTACCGTCGACTACGGTCCGGTTTGGGCTCCAGTGCGCACCAGAGATGCCCTCCGACAAATGTTCGGACACCCGGGCGGCGGGTTCAAAGCCACCAGCCATCACAATGCCAATGTGCTGGTCACGTTTGAAAATGACGACAGAGCAACGGTGCGCGCCTCGGTGCATGCGTGGCACGAACAGACTGACGGAACCACTCCGAGGTTGTGGGGCTACTACCACGATTCGGTCGTCCGCACTCCTGAAGGTTGGCGCATCGACGCACGACAGCTCCGAGTCCTAGGGGTCGAGGACTGGCATTCGAATTGGCATTGGGCACTCGACGTGGACGTTGATCAGCAAGACTGAAGGAAAAGGGCTTCCCGCGGTGCTCGAGACTCGGCGCTGATGTAGGTGCCTTCCGCCGCGAGACGTCAGGGAAAATAGAGGAGTTCGGGCGTGAGTGAGTTCGAACTGTCCCGCGCCCTTCCGCCTGGACTGCACTTCGCTGACCAAGCGGTGCTGGCCGAAGCACTCGGCTACAGCCGGGTCTGGATAGACGACTCTTGACGCGCTTCGGTTGGATCGTCGGGGTAGCGATCCAGACGTTCAGGTGGCGTCAGCGGTGCCGAAGAAGTCGAGAAGAGCGTGTGCCACCTGCTCGGGCGCCTCTAAGGATGCGTAGTGGCCGACGCCTTCGAGCGTCACTGACCGGACTGGATCGGAGCTGACCTGACTCATTGTTGCGAAGGTGAGCTCGCCGCCTCCAGCTCCGATCGCCAGCACCGGAATGTTCAGCTTGTGACCGGCGACAAGGGCTGCGAT
>Ga0302325_10025883_pt1 | contig 12190 bp, 9 predicted proteins | sample Palsa_T0_2_FD_201948 | JGI IMG/M metagenome (GOLD analysis project Ga0302325, IMG submission 201948) | Peat permafrost microbial communities from Stordalen Mire near Abisko, Sweden - Palsa_T0_2 | ecosystem: Environmental > Terrestrial > Soil > Palsa > Peat permafrost | place: Sweden: Abisko...
TGATGCAGGGATGCGCATGCTGCCCGGCGACGACGAGAAGGTCGTGATGGCGGCCCGCGAATACACCAAGCGCAAGATGCCTGCTTGACGATTCCTTAGGCAGCAAGAAAGTAAATTCACAAAAGCGATTATATATTTGATTTATAAGTTATAATTTCTGCAATCATGAGCTGGTCGCTTGCCAGCGGGCGATCAGGGCTTCCAGATATTTTCGCGCACGCGGAGAGTGCGTGGCCTCTTGATCCGAGGATAGTCGATCCACTTCCCGGCACACCGAATCCAGGGCCGCGGCCTTTCGGGTCCAGATCGCAAGCTGATCGTTCACCGGCGGGTCGAGCTGCAGCAACGCCGCCAGAGTGGAGGTAACGATTGGTGGGGGCATCGTAACGCCGATGGTGTCCAGCAGAAAATCAACTACCGAGGGCGGCGTGGGCCGAATCTTTCCCAACGAGTAGGCGGCTTCCGCGCGCACGAGTACTGGACTGCTCGCATCGGTGACGGCGGCAACCAGAGCGGCCGCCGCGACCGCTGCTCCCGCCGCGCTCAATCGGCCAAGCTCGATGTGCGCCCTGCGTCGCAGTTGCCGGAACTCGCCGACATCGGCGCTGCGCTTGAGGGTCGCGCTGATCGTGTTGCGCAGTTGCGCACCCATGTGCGTGCGCGCGTCGCTGATCACGGTTCGCACCTCATCGAAGCTGTCAACGAAGATGCAGACCAGGCCGTAGCGCCGACGCAGCACCAGGGCACGCGCCTCCTCGTCCTCGCGCTGGCCTCGCTTCCAGATATAAACGTGCTCACCGACACCACCGCCGAAATTCGCCTCGAAGCTCTGCAGCAGATCCCCAAAGTCCGGGTCATTCAGACCGAACCCAACGATCAAGGCGCTGAAGCGCGCCAGCACATGGTGTGCGAAGGCTCGATAACCGAGCTGACGGGCCATCACCTCCCGATAGGAGGCACGATCCAGCACGATGGTCTTGGGTCTGGAAATGCAGCCATGCGCCTTGAGCAGGAAGCGGGCTCGGAAGTCTTCCGCGATCACCGCACGCAGCTTGCGCTCATCGGAATATATCGCCCGGTGCATGCGGTGTCGGTCGCCCCGGCGTGCGCGATAGGCGTTTTCGTGCCCGAGGTCGTAGTTGAAGGTGATGATGCCCAGTGGCTCCAGGTCCTCGATCAGATCGTGCAGCGGAGTTCGCGCATCGTCGGCCGCGGTCGTGAGCTGAACCACGGCGTCCCGATACTCCCCCACGCCCACAGTTTCGCGGATCAGAGTGGCGGCCTCGATCAGATAGTCGGATGTCCTCGGCTGCGCGCCCAGCAAAAGCTCAACGTCCGCGGCGACAGGACCCAGGCGCGAGGCAAAGCGCTCCTGCAGCTGCGTCAGTACCGAGTGCCACGTGGGAAGTGTGGTCGGATCCGAGCCCGGCTTGGCCAGACCAACCGACACCCCGCTGCCAGTCACCACTACGAGGCGTCGATAGGCGACAGCATCACATAGGACACCGAATCCCAGATTCTGGTTATGACCGTGCACGACATCGCAGTGTACTGGATCGGGCTAGAATTGCCGCGTGCACGCCCCCACACGTACTGATCGCGGATTCTCGACCATCATTCAGCGCGAAGGGGGACTGAAGAAAACACTCAGTGCCGCCAAGCTGTCAATGATCGCCATTGGCGGCGCCATTGGCACCGGATTATTTCTCGGCAGCGGCTTCGCGATCGGAACAGCTGGTCCGGGCGTTCTGATCAGCTACGCCATCGGCGCGCTGATCGGACTGCTGCTGATGGGGTGCCTGGCCGAGATGACGATCGCCCATCCGACCACCGGATCGTTCGGCGCGTATGCGGAGTTTTACATTGGTCCGCTGGCTGGCTTCGTGGTGCGCTACGCCTACTGGACCTGCGTAGTGCTTGCGGTGGGGACCGAAGTCACTGCGGTTGCCCTTTACATGAGACTCTGGTTTCCCGCGATACCCGGCTGGATCTGGATCGTCGGGTTTTCAGGCGCCCTGATTATCGTGAACGCATTCAGCGTGAGCGCCTTCGGCTCGGTCGAGTACTGGTTCTCGCTCATCAAGATCACCGCAATCGTTGCATTTATCGTGCTCGCCGCCTATGTGATCTCGGCGTCATCGGATGGCGCTGTCGGTTTTCATAATTACGCTGCCTACGGCGGCTTCCTGCCGCGCGGCATCGGTGGCGTGTGGATTGCGGTCATCATCGCCGTGTTCAGCTACTTCAGCATCGAGATGATCGCGGTCGCTGCTGGGGAAGCAGCGCGCCCCGAGGTCGCGATTAGGAGTGCTTTCCGCTCCACGGTAGTGCGTCTGACTCTGTTTTATCTACTGACATTGGCCCTCATGCTGGCGGTGATCCCTTGGACGCAGGCGGGCTCGGCACAGAGTCCGTTCGTCATGGTGATGCAGGTCTCGCGCCTACCGGCTGCGGGGGGTGTGATGAACTTCGTGGTGCTGGTGGCGGCACTCTCAGCCATGAACAGCCAGCTCTATATTACGACCCGCATGATGTTCAGCCTGTCGCGCGCCGGACATGCACCCCGGAGCCTGGGGCATCTAACCAGCCGTGGCGTGCCGCTGAACGCCCTGCTGATTTCCACCTCCGGCATAGCGCTGGCGACGGTGATCACTGTCGTCTCGCCGGGCAGCGCATTTCTCACCATGCTTGGGATATCGGCCTTCGGCGCCATGTTCACCTGGATGATGATTTTCGTGACACATTTTTACTTTCGGCGCGCATCCGCAAACGCACCGGTGTCGTTCAGGATGTGGGGATTCCCGGCAACCACGCTGCTAGGAGCTGCACTGATGGCAGCGCTACTCATCACCACCGCATTCACCGATGTCTTTAGAAGCACCTTGCTGTTCGGCTTGCCGTTCCTGGCAGTGCTCGTGCTGCTGTACTACTTTCGCTATCGACCTGAGGTCAGTTCTCACCGATAGACTTTCACCTGCGGCCAGTAATCCTGGAGCGGCAGCTTCATGCCGCGCAGCACATAAATCGGCTTGTCCGTTTCGTAGGGCATCGCATAGGGCGTTGCGATTCGACCGGCGATTTCCAGCGAGCTGAAGAGCTCGGCATAATGCTGGGTACTTCCACCGACGATGATGATGACGCTGCCGTCGTGGCCACGAGGTCCCCAAACGTAATAGTTGTTATGGCCGCTGATGGCGGCCGGCAGACCCAGGCGGGGGCCGAATACGTCGATAGCCGCAGCTTCTCCGTAGTTATTCCCAAAGAACACAGCGCGCGCCCGATCCTGCGCCGGCAGCGACCAATAGACGGCGGCAACCTTTTCGGCCATTTCACGCCAGCCGAACATATCGGCGTAGTGTTGGGGCAGCACGCCAAGCGTCTGATGCTCGCCTGCGGAAGGCATGACGCCGATAGCCTTCTGGTAACGAATGAAAACATCGACTGGAAGGATTGGCAAAGTCAACGGTGCGACCAGGATACCCAGCACGACAACGCCCGCCAGCGCTGCGCTGCGCGCGATAGCGTTGCCAAGCAATTCCTCGATCCGTACTGCACCGAAAACCAGCAATGTCGGATAGATGGCGGAGAGATAGTAGGCCTTACCGTGCGAAGCGCTGAACGCCAGTAGCAGAAGCAGCCAGGCGATTGGGAAAGCGCGCGCAACCGCAAGCTTCGGTCGAACGATGCCTGCCCACAGTCCAAAGAACCATACGATAGCCGTCAAGGGACCGATCAGGAGGATCTGTTGTAATAAAAACGCTAGCGGCGACATCTCTATGTTCTTGCCGCCGCTTGCCGCCTTGCCCAGTTCGATGAAGGGCCAGCCATGCGCTTGCTGCCACAGAAGGTTCGGTACCACCATGACGGCTGCGAGGAGCGCTCCCACATAGACCCAGGGGCGCAACAGCGACCTGCGCTGCGGTGTGGCGAGTAGACCCACGGCCAGCGCCACCAGATAAAACGCAATCAAGTACTTGGTGTTGAGGCTAAATCCCGCAATTGCGCCAAACGCCAGCCACCAGCGCTCGTCGCCCGTCTGTTCGAGCCGCACTAACACCCAGCCGAGCCCGAGCCAGGTTAATGCCTGAAACAAGTCGGTCGAGAACAGCACGCCCTGGATAAGGAAAATCGGTCCCAGCAAGACGCACGAGCCAGCCAGCCATTGTGCGAAGCGACCGCCGCCAACAGCTCGCGCGAACTCGCAGGTTAACGCTACGACTGCCGCCATCACGAGCGCCGGGAGCAGGCGGAAGCCCCAGAGGAAATCGCCAAAGATTGCGTGTGACCACGAGGCAAGCAGCGGCACGACGGCCGGCTGATCGACGTAGCCCCAATCGGGCCGCTCGCCGCAGACGATGAAGTAGAGCTCATCACGAAAGAAGCCGTAATGCCCGTTGGCCAGTAAGTGCAGCACGAGACTCGCAAATGCGAGTAGCACAGAGGGTCTCGTCCAAATCTGTCCGCCTTTATTCGTCACGGCGCCCACCCTTCACCGATCGTTTAACGGCCTCCCAGCATAAGCTGCATTGCCAAGCCGGATAGCATCCGCGAACATAAACACTGTGCAACAGGAGGGTCCTGTGTTCGAAGCAATGCACTCGAAGTGTGCGGCTGTGATTCTCATCATGACGCTGCTCGCTGGCTCGGGCACGAGTTTGGTTCTTGGCGACGGCATGGACGTGCCTGCTGCCCGAGCAATCGGCGAGCTTAAACGAACGGCAATACTTCACCTGGGAAAGACAGCCGACTGGGTCGCGATCGCGCCCGATGCGGTTTGGGTTGGGAGCACCGGCCCGTTCGCGGTACACAGGATCGATCCGCAGACGAACAAGCGCATCGCGACCGTGAAGTTGCCTGGCGAGCCTTGCGCCGGATTGGCAACTGGCTTCGGTAGTCTCTGGGTCCCCTTATGTGGTCGCACCCAGATGCTGGCCAAGGTAGACCTGCTGTCCAACAAGCTGCTTAACGTCTTCAATATCGGTCCGGCAGCTGCCGAAGGCGGAGTCACGGCGAGTCCGGACAGCGTTTGGCTTGTAATAGACAAGGAGGGCTCGCTCGCACGAATTAACCCTGCCACCGGTACAGTCCGTCAGACAATCCAAGTCCCTGCTGGCTCGTACAACCCCTTCTACAGCGATGGCCAAGTGTGGGTAACGCGCGCCGATGGCGCGGAAATAACGGCCGTCGATGCCGTTACGGGGCAGGTGTCGGCAACAGCTCAAACCGGGCCGGGCCCTCGATTTCTCACAGCCGGTGCCGGAGCGGTTTGGACGCTGAATCAAGGTGACGGCTCGTTGACCCGCGTCGATATGCAGACGAGAAGGGCTACGAAGACTATCGCCCTGGGCACGCCCGGACACGGTGGCGACATCAGCTTTGGCGGTGGAATGGTCTGGACGACAATGTGGAAGGTTCCCCTCTCTGTCATCGATGGTGCTTCTGCAGCCCTACTCTGCCAGTGGAAGGGGCCAGGAGGGGATTCACTGGGAATAGGCCATGGCGCAATATGGTTGACGGACTATCACGCCGGCACCGTCTCACGAATTGAGCTGGACGATCCATTAGCGCATTGCACGGCAGATCATAAGAGGCGCCCTTCATGAACTCCTTGAAAGCCGCCGATATAATTCTTAAGAACGGGAAAATCACCACGCTCGATCCAAGACATCCTGAGGCGAAAAGCGTTGCCATCAAAGATGGGCGCATCGTGGGGATCGACGATGTCTGGGGGCTAGGCTGCGATTGCTTTGCATTTTAATTCCGCACGACCGAAGGGTCGGACCGTTATGGTCGAGTGATGTCTGCTAACCCCATTCTCGGCGAGTTGGTAAATTTCGGCTCTGTCGTCATGCTGGCGGTGGGGGTGCTGTTTCCAATTGTTGATCCACTTGGAGGGGCGCCAATTTATCTTGCCATGACCGCTGGCCTTACGTCGGTAGAGCGAAGCCGAATGGCCACGCTAGTTGCAATCAACAGCTTTCTCTTGCTCCTCAGTTCAGCACTGATCGGAGCCTATGTACTTGATTTCTTCGGTCTGTCAATTCCGGCGGTGCAAGTCGCCGGCGGCGCCGTGGTCTGTATGCTTGGGTGGTCACTGCTGAATAGTCCCACGCCGCCCACGGCACTGGGGCGCAATGATACGCGGACGACTACACCCGAGGATCTGGAGCAACGCGCGTTTTATCCGATGACAATGCCGCTGACTGTCGGGCCTGGCTCGATATCCGTAGCTTTGACGCTCGGCGCAACCCCGCCGCCTGGCTTGCGGCCATTGCTTCTGACAGCTCTCGCGCACGCGGTGGGCATCCTGCTGGTAGCCATTAGCGTCTTTCTCTGCTATCGCTACGCCGATCGGATCGTCTCCAAACTGGGCTCGACGGGTACCAGTGTTGTAGTGCGCCTCTCGGCGTTCATCCTGTTGTGTATTGGCGTGCAGATCTGCTGGAACGGCGTCCACGCGCTCATAGTCAGCGGCTTCCCGCGCTAGATCTCATGAGAGTGCAATAAAAAACCCGCTGGCGCGAATTGCCGCGCCAGCGGGTCAATGTTGAGTCCGTACAAGCGTCGCCCCGGGAGAGGGCGATGAATGTCTAAAGGGTGGACTCAGGTAGCATATTATTCAGTCGCAGCAGTGCACTCCGTACGCCACCGAACATAACGCCGCAAAGGAATGAGAAATGCGTCGCAGAATTGGATACCGAGCCCCTCATATGAAAAATACCAACCGCCTCTTACCGCTAATGCTGCTCCTGGGTCTCGCACCGCATTTGCTGCGCGCCCAGACAACGGCCGCCCCGAGCGTTCCCGCGCCAATCGTGCCGGAATGGGCCTATCCGGGTTCCTCAACCCATGTCCAGGTGCCTCCGCCGCCCGACTTTCACCGGCCGAGCAGGATCTATGAGACGCCGATCGGCATATTCCAGGGCCAGGCCGACATTGGCAGCGCGCTGGCAGCTGGGAGCGCCACCTACGACGCCCACACGAAGCAATACACCATCGAATCCGCCGGATACAACATCTGGTACACGCGCGACGAGTTTCGCTTCCTCTGGAAGAAAATGTCTGGCGACGTCTCGCTGGCAGCCGATATCGCCTATCCGGATCCGAACGGATTTCACGACCACAAGGCCGTCCTGATCATTCGCCAGAGTCTCGATGACGGTTCTCGAGAAGTTATGGTCGCCTTGCACGGGGCCGGCATGATCCACCTCGCCGAGCGGCCCGATACGAATGCCAGCGTCAGCGACATGGAGTACCGCATCGGCAGCCGAGACGGCGCCAATCCTGCAGTACTCGTCACTATCAATGCCAAGCGCATCGGCATCGAAAAGCACGGCGATTCCTTCACCCTCTTCGTCAGCCAAAATGGCGAACCGATGCACCAATTCGGTCCTCCGATGAGTCTGCACATCGATGGACCTCTCTACGTGGGGATCGGCTTCTGCTCGCATTTGCCGGACAAGACCGAGACGGCGGTACTTTCCAACGTGGTTCTGGAGAACTCCGCCGGCAAAGTTCATTGACCGCTAGTTGGCAGAACCTCTCAGATGAGATTGCCCACGCTTCAGCGAGGTTTGCTTGCCCTGATCCTTGTTAGCTGCACCGTCGCCGCGCAGGCGGAGGACGGCCATGAGCTGTGGCTGCGCTATCGGCCGCTGGACGCGCCATTGGTGAGCATTTACCGCCCGGCGCTCACGGCGCTGGTGGTGGCCGGCGGATCCCCGACTCTGGATGCGGCCCGCGATGAACTGGTCCAGGGGCTTGGCGGGTTGCTTGGGCGCCCGGTTTTGGTGAGGGCGCAGATCGGCGGCGACGGTGCCATTGTGCTGGGGACTCCGGCCTCCTCGCGGATTGTCGCGAGCCTCGATCTGCCGCTGGGGAAGGCCGGCGCCGAGGGCTATGTCATCCGCACTACGCAGTCGGGCGGTCACAGGATCACCGTCATCGCTGCCAACAGCGACATCGGGATACTGTATGGCGCGTTCGGATTCCTGCGACTGCTGCAGACCGGCCATCCCATCGACCGGCTGGATATCCTATCGGTACCGCACCTCAAGGTGCGGGTTCTGGATCATTGGGACAATCTGGATGGCTCGATCGAACGCGGCTATAGCGGCGCCTCGCTTTGGCGATGGCAGACGCTGCCGGGCTATATCGACCCCCGCTATGGCGAATATGCACGCGCCAATGCCTCGATCGGTGTCAACGGCGCGGTGCTGAACAACGTCAATTCCCGCTCGGACAGCCTGACCTCCGCCTATATCGAGAAGACCGCGGCTCTGGCGCGCGCGTTCCGCCCCTATGGCGTAAAGGTCTATCTCTCGGCGCGCTTTACCGCCCCGATGGACATCGGCGGCCTGAACACCGCCGATCCGCTCGACCCTGCAGTACGGGCATGGTGGAAGGATAAGATCGATGAGATCTATCACGCCATCCCTGATTTCGGCGGCTTTCTGATCAAGGCCAATAGCGAAGGTCAGCCTGGCCCACAGGATTACGGGCGCAGCCATTCCGATGGCGCCAACATGTACGCCGACCTGCTCGCTCCTCACCAGGGGATCGTGATGTACCGCGCCTTCGTGTATGACGATCCGGGCAAAGACCCCAAGAAGGATCGCATCGGCGAGGCCTATCGCATCATCCACCCGTTCGATGGCAAATTCCGAGACAATGTCCTGGTACAGGAAAAGGAAGGCCCGCTGGATTTCCAGCCGCGCGAGCCCTTCGCGCCGCTGTTCGGCGCCATGCCCAACACCCAGATGACGGTCGAGTTCCCCGTGACCAAGGAATATATCGGCCAGGGCGCAGACATCTCCTATACCGGCTTCCTATATGAGGAGATCTATCGCGCCGACACTTATGAATACGGCAAGGGCTCGACCGTCGCTCGCATCGTGGAGGGAGCCTACAATCATCCCAAACTGACGGGTGTCGCAGGCATCGCCAATGTCGGCAACGACCGCAACTGGTGCGGTTCCATCTTCAACCAGGCCAACTGGTATGCATATGGCCGCTTCGCCTGGGATCCGGAGTCCTCAGCCCGAACCGTGGGCGAGGAATGGGTGCGCATGACCTTCGGCAATACGCCGGCGGTCGTAGCCCCGGTGCTGGATGTGCTGATGAAATCATATCCAGCGATGATCGATTACGAGATGCCGCTCGGCCTGAACTTTCTGGATATCGATAAGCCCGACACCCATTACGGGCCGCACCCCTGGTATGACGGCGCGCGCCGGGCGGACTGGGGTGATGTCTATTTCCACCGCGCCGACGCCGAGGGTCTGGGCTTCGACCGCACCGCCACGGGCAGCAACGCCGCGGCACAATACAATTCACCGCTCAGAGAACAGTTCGCCGACCTCGCGGCCACGCCGGAGATGTACCTCCTTTGGTTTCATCATGTGCCCTGGGACTACACGACCAAAAGCGGCCGCACCATGTGGGATGAACTTAACTACCGCTACATTCAGGGCGTCGCCGCGGTGGACGACATGCAGAAGACCTGGGCAACCCTCAAGGGTCTGATCGACAGCGAACGCTTCGACGCGGTAAGCCAGTATCTGATCATGCAGCACCGCGACGCGGTGTGGTTTCGCGATGCCTGCCTCGCCTACTTCGCAACCTTCTCGAAGCGACCGTTCCTGGACGGCTATCAGCCGAAATACCCGCTCGATTACTACAAAGCCCTGCCGCCCAACGCCGCTGCCGAATGATGCATCAACGCGGCGCCACGTGCCGCCGATCAGGCATCAGGCAGCCGGAACGCGGCGAGCGAGGCGCCGTTACTGCTACCCAGTGCCACAACGATGTATTGCTTGCCGTCGTGCATGTAGGTCATCGGCGCGCCGGTGGTCACCATCGGCAGGAACACTGCGCCCTTCTGCTCACCTGTCGCCTTGTCATAGGCGCGTAGCCGCGCGCCTTTCACGCCTTTCTCATCGGTAAAGAGACCGCAGTCGCCGCAGATCACCATTGTCTTGGTGGTAAGAGTCCCGAGAATACCCGACTGTCCAGTGCGGGCAACGTTAAGACCCTTGAGCAACGCGTGGTTCTTGATGTGATCCGGTGTCTCACCGTGCACGACCTGCCAGGCGATGGTGCCTTTATTGAGATCGATGGCGGTGATGCGGCCATAAGGCGGCTTGATGATCGGTAGCCCTTCAATCGAGACCAAGCCGGGTTTAATCGGCGCGTTGATGCTGTCGTCCATGCGCGGACGAGGGAAGCCTACCGCATGATAGTGACCGCCGAAGCCGCCGCCGCCATTGTCCTGGGAAAAGGGGGTGGTTCCCCCGAACACAACGTTCACCAGGTTCGCGGGATTGAGCGGGCTGGGCCCGATTCCCTCCACCTCCATTACGGTCTTGGAGAAGATGTAGAGCATTTGGGTATCGGGATCATAGGAGCCACCCGGCCAGTTGGCCCCGCCCTGCGTGCCGGGCATGATCATCGTCGCCCAGGGGCCCTCCTCCGGCTTAGAAAAGGCGGGAGGTGTATACAGCGGTCCCATCCGGTAGTGGCTTGCGATCGCAAGTGCGCGCGCATTGATCTCCGGCGTCCAGTCGATGAAATCATCCGGATGTACCCCCTGACGATCAAAGGGCGGCGGCTTGGTCGGGGTCGGCTGGGTCGGCGAATACCATTCGCCCGGTACATCGCCCTTGGGAACCGGGCGCTCCGGAATCGGCCAAATCGGCTTGCCGGTCTCGCGGTCGAGCACATAGACATAGGCCTGCTTGGAAATCTGGGCGAGCGCTTTGACTATCTTGCCCTTCACCGGCATGTCAAAGAGCACCGCCGCGCAGGGGATGTCGCGGTCCCAAAGCCCATGATGGATCGTCTGATAGTGCCATTTGTGTTGGCCAGTCTCGATGTCCAGCGCGACGAGCGTCTCGCTGAACAGAGCGTCTCCCAAGCGGCCGAAGCCGGTCGAATCGGTCGCCGGTAGCTCGACGCCGGCATAGACGAGGCCGAGCTCCGGGTCTGCCGACATCGTTGCCCACACGCCCATATTGCCAATGGTCTCGGTCTGCTCCGGCTTGAGCCAACTCTCGTAGCCGACCTCGCCCTTGCGCGGAACGGTGTGGAAGATCCATTTGCGCTGGCCGGTCCTCACGTCGAACCCGCGTAAATAACCCTTGACGGCTGCGGTCGGGGCATCACCGACGACGACGACATCCCGCACCACCAGTGGCGGCGCATGTATGCCGATAATGCCGCGAGTCAGGTCCATTTCCTGATCATCATTGAGGCGCAGATCCACGACGCCGTTGGTGCCGAATTTAGGATCGGCAATGCCGGTCTTGGCATCGATCGAAATAAGCTCATAGCCGATCGTGGCGTACAGAATGCGTTCCTGGTCGCCATCGCTCCAATAGGCACAACCAAAGCCAGGGCCGCCGCGCGAGCCCTCGCGCGCACCCTCGTCCTTGCGATACACCCACAGCAGCTCCCCAGTGGCGGCGTCGAGCGAGACCAAGTCGCGGCGCAGTCCCGCGGTGCTGAATATGCGCCCTTTGACGATCAGCGGCGTCGACTGAAAGTCAGCGTCTGGCTGGCGGCCAAGTGCGTCGGTCGAGAAGCGCCAAACCATTTCCAATTTGTTGAAGTTGTCTGCATTGATCTGGTCCAGCGGCGAATAGCGGGTGCTTGCGAGATCATTGGCGTAATGCAGCCAATCGGTATCGGCTGCGCTGCGAGCTTGTGCCCAGGCTGGCAGCTTGGAGACGATGGAGGTTGCTACACTGCTAAGAAGAACCAATCTGCGAGTCAGTGATGCCAATTCGTCCCCCTTGTCGTTCTTCGACAAACGTCACATTGAAGCCAGCAGCGAATTGTACCGCAATGACGGCGTGCTGGCGTAACCACTCCTTTTCACGCAATTTCGGCCGATTGAGCAGCGAAGATTAATCGCCAGCGCCTTGATTCTGGTATGTGCATGGAGAGAAACATGAAATTCAAATTGGCAGCTGTTATCGCAGTTCTCAGCGCTGCGCCGCTGTTTGCGCGGGTGCCGGCTCCGGTCGCGCCCGAGCAGGTCGGGTTTTCAAAGGAGCGCTTAGCGCGCATCCGACCGCAACTCGAGAAATATGTTGAAGACAATCGCCTTGCAGGTGGTACCGCACTGATCGCGCGGCACGGCAAGGTTATCTATTTCGAGACCTTTGGCGTCATGGACAAGGAATCCGGC
>Ga0302325_10025885_pt1 | contig 12190 bp, 8 predicted proteins | sample Palsa_T0_2_FD_201948 | JGI IMG/M metagenome (GOLD analysis project Ga0302325, IMG submission 201948) | Peat permafrost microbial communities from Stordalen Mire near Abisko, Sweden - Palsa_T0_2 | ecosystem: Environmental > Terrestrial > Soil > Palsa > Peat permafrost | place: Sweden: Abisko...
GAAACCATAAGAGATCTCGGGACCCATCCCCGGATTTGGGCAACTGCCACCGCTACTGGCATCGCAGACCACAGGTCCGCTTGAACCGCCTGAACCGCACCCGGACAGCGCCAGTAGGAGGGTGAGCGGGAGGACGAACCCTGAGACACCTCGAAGAGTGCTTGTGGTCACGGTTAGCCTGCCGAGTGATTGATTCACTGGCCCAGTTTAACCGGAATCTCCTTGTACTTGCCCGCCATGCGGAGATTGAAGAGCGGAAGATTAGTTTATAATGAGTGATTCCGCGGCATACTTACGGAGTGAAAACAAGATGATTCGATTTCTGCAAACTGAGGGACCGTTCAAAAAGATTGTGCTTAGCGGGCTGCTGCTGCTCATCTGCGCGGCCATGGCGATCACCCTGATCCCTGGCGGTTTGGGAAGTGACCTGATGGGCACGCCCGGCAAGGGGATCATCGCCAAGGTGAGTGGCCAGGACATTACCGTGGAGCAAGTTCGTGAGACGGCGCGAGAGATGGCGGAACAACAGGCCCAGCAATACGGTAAGAACGCGTCCATGCTGCTGCCTTTTCTGATCCAACAGGATACTCAGCGGGCGGTCGATCAATTAATCGGCCGGGAGGCGTTGCTGAGCATGGCGCAGCACCTGGGGTTCAAGGCCACGCCGGAAGAAGTGAAGGACGAACTGCAGCACGGCCACTATGCCTCGGTCTTCTTCCCGGGGGGAACCTTTATCGGCGAGGCTGAGTACCAGGGGTTGCTGCAGCAGCACAACCTTACGCCTGCGACGTTCGAAGAGAGCGTGCGCAAGGAAGTTCTGATCGGCAAGGTGCAGGCACTGATTACCAGCAGCGCGTCGGTGAGCGATGCGGCCATCCGGCAGGAGTTCACCAAAGAGAATACGAAGGTGAAGTTTGAGTATGCCGTCCTGAGCCAGGACGACATCAAGAAAGGGTTGCATCCGACGACGGAGGAACTCAAGGCTTATTACGACAGCCACCAGAAGAGTTACGCAAATTCCATTCCCGAGAAGCGCAAAATCAAGTACCTGGTGCTGGACACGGGGAAAATTCAGAGCGGGGTGCAGGTCACACACGACGACTTGCAGGCTTATTACAATCAGCATCGCGATCAGTATCGCGTGGCCGAGCAGGTGAAGGTCAGCCACATTCTGATCAAAACGCCACTCGCCGGGCCCGACGGCAAAGTAGACGAGAAAGGCGTGGCCGAGGCCCAGCGGCGCGCGGAGGATTTGCTCAAGCAACTCAAGGCAGGAGCAAAATTTGAGGACTTGGCCAAGAAGTACTCCGAAGATCCAGGCAGCGCCAAGGAGGGCGGATCTTTGGGATTTATCGGGAAGGGGCGGACGGTTCCCGAGTTTGAGAAGGCTGCGTTTTCACTGCCCAAGGGGCAGATCAGCGACTTGGTGAAGAGCAGTTACGGTTTTCACATTATCCGCGTGGATGACAAGCAGGATGCGCACATGAAGACGCTCGACGAGGTGAAAAGCGAGATCGAGCCCATCCTGAAGCAGCAGAAGACGCAGGAGATCGCGCAAAAGCAGGCGGAAGAATTGCTGCAGCAGGCAAAGACGCAGGGGTTGGAGGCTACCGCGGCGGCGAAGGGCATCTCCGTGGTTACTTCAGACTTCTTCGGCCGCAAGGATCTGGTGCCGGGATTGGGCTCTGCGCCGCAACTCATGGACGCGGTCTTCACAGCGGAGGAAAAGTCGCCGCCGGAGATGGCTTCGACGCCGCAGGGCTTCGCGGTGTTCCAACTGCTGGCGGTGAAGCCGCCGTCCACACCCATGTTCGAGGAGATTCGCGCTCGAGTGGAAGCAGAATTCGAGAACGAGCGCTCGACCACTCTCCTGTCGCAGAAAACGCAGGAGCTTTCCGACCGCGCCAAGACGGAACATGATCTGAAGAAAGCCGCAAAGGAGCTGGGCGCGACGGTGAAGACAAGCGACTTCGTGTTACCCGATGGTCAGGTTCCGGATATCGGCTCCATGGCCGGACAGGCCTCGGTCGCCTTCAGCATGAAGCCGGGAGACATCAGCGGGCCGATCGAGAGCGCAGGCAACGGGGCTGTGCTTTCATTACTCGAAGTGCAGTCTCCTACGGACGCGGACTTCGCCGCCAAGCGCGACCAGATTCAAGAGCAATTGCTGCAGAGCCAGCGGCAGGAACTTTTCGGGCTGTTTGTGAAGAACGTGCGCGACCAGATGGAGAAGTCGGGCAAGATCAAGATCAACCAGGAAGAATTAAAGGCGCTGACCCGAGCAGAAAGCGAAGCCGGAATTTAGACCAGTTTCGCGGCGCACGCAAGAACCTTCGCTCAGGACGACAAGTCTCGAGGATCGGATGCAGGTAGGTTTGGGCAAATCTAAAGGATATAGGTATTGACCGAGTTGCATGCCGTTTCCCCGCGCCGCCGGCATTTTGTTGCATCCCACGTCGTTGCCTTCGCGCGGCGGCATCGGTGATTTTGGTCCGGCCGCTTATCAATTCGTCGACTCTCTCGCCTCGGCCCGCCAGGGACTCTGGCAGGTTCTGCCGCTGGGGCCGCTGGGTTATGGCAATTCGCCTTACTCTTCCATCTCAGCGTTTGCCGGCAACCCTCTCCTGATTAGTCTGGAACGGTTGGCCAGCCACGGTTGGATCGATGCGGCCAAGCTTTCCGGACTTGCTTCCGCAACCTCCTCCGCAGACTCTTCCGACTGTGGTGCGGTCGAGTACGATCGGGTCTTTGCCGCGAAGGTGCCGCTGCTGTTTGAGGCCGGGCGCAGGTTTGTTACTTCAACTTCAGGGGGCGCACGGCAACGCTTTGAGCAGTTCTGCTCAGAGAACGCGTGGTGGCTGCACGAGTTCGTTTTATTTGATGCGCTGCGCGCCAAGCACAAGCTGGCGAGCTGGAATGAATGGCCGGCAGAATTGGCCCATCGTGAACCGGGCGCACTCGAGCGGGTACGGGAGGATCTCGCGATCGACCTGAAGATCCGCAGCGCCTTACAGTTTGCCTTCTACGAACAGTGGCAGGCGTTGCGACGGTATTGCTCGGAGCGCTCGATTCGCATCGTGGGCGACGTCGCCATCTTCGTGAACTACGATAGCGCCGACGTGTGGATGCACCGCGAACTCTTCCGACTGAATGAGGATCTCGAGCCTGAAGTGGTCTCCGGCGTGCCGCCTGATTCCTTCAGCAAGACGGGACAGCGCTGGGGCAATCCTCTTTACCGCTGGGATGTGATGAAGGCGCAAGGCTATGAGTGGTGGGTGCAGCGGTTGCGCTGGGCGACGCAGCATTGCGACTACATCCGGCTCGATCATTTTCGCGGGTTCGACCAATTCTGGGAGATTCCGGCGGCCGATTCCACCGCGATTCACGGCCGCTGGGTGGATGGCCCGCGAGACGACCTGTTTCACAAACTGCGCGATGCTCTTGGGGGCTTGCCATTCTTCGCGGAAGATCTCGGCTACATCACGCCGGAAGTGAACGCGCTGCGCGAGAGGCTGCAGATTCCCGGAATGGCCGTGCTGCAGTTCGGCTTTGGCGATGTGGGTGCGCACATGTATTTGCCACATCGCACTGCCGGCAAGGTCATTTATACGGGAACTCACGACAATGACACGACGGTGGGCTGGTTCCGCTCCGGAGCCGCCGAGCACGAGCGTCGCAGCGCGGAAGCCTTTCTTGGCCGCTGCGACGATGGGATTCAATGGGCGTTCATCCGGGCGGCGCAGACCTCGCCGGCCGAGTTTGCCTTGATCCCGCTGCAGGATGTACTGGGCCTGGGTAGTGAGGCTCGTATGAACACGCCGAGCCTGCAAGGCGGGAATTGGAAGTGGCGGTTTTCTCCGGGGCAGTTTACGGCTGAATTGGCCGCCAAGCTTGCGCATCTCGCCGAAGTGACGGACCGTCTGCCACAGCCCTTTCCAGTCCTGGCCGATGAAAACTTCGCGGCTTGAGACGGCCCGCCCACGGCTCATTGTGAATGGGGGGTTACAGGGCTGCGGAAACTTTGCGGCTTGGCCCAGATCGTGTATAGAAGTTAGGGAGAGTTTTCTTGGCGAGCGAACCCATTGTCGAAGCGCGGGCGATTGAGAAGTCGTATCCTCAGCCGGACGGGACGCGCATTCAGGTCGTGGGGCTGACGGACTTCAACATCGAGCCGGGGAAAATTATAGTCCTGCTCGGCACCTCCGGTTGCGGCAAGTCCACACTGCTGCGCATTCTGAGCGGTCTTTCACAACCTTCGTCGGGCGCGCTGTTCTGGCACGGCAAGCCGCTGAACGGTCAAGCGCCCAACGTGGCGATCGTCTTCCAGAGCTTCGCGCTTTTTCCCTGGCTTACCGTGCTGGAGAATGTCGAGGCCCCGCTCGAAGCGCGGGGCGTGGCTGCCGTGGAGCGGCGCAAACGCGCGCTGCGCATGCTGGATACGGTGGGTCTCGACGGTTTCGAGACGGCGTATCCCAAGGAACTTTCCGGCGGCATGAAGCAACGCGTAGGTTTTGCTCGCGCGCTGGTCGTGGAGCCGGAAGTGCTCTTTATGGACGAGCCGTTCTCCGCTCTCGACGTGCTCACGGCGGAAAACCTGCGCGGTGAACTGCTGGAGCTCTGGCTCAGTAAGAAGATGCCTACCAGTGCCATGTTCATCGTCACGCATAACATCGAGGAAGCGGTGATACTGGCGGACCGCATCGTGGTGCTGGGCAGAAACCCGGCGCGCATCCGCTCGGATTTCAATGTGCGTCTTTCGCATCCCCGCGACCGCAAGTCTGAGCGTTTTGTGGAACTGGTGGACTACATCTACAAAGTGATGACCGAACCGGACGTCGAACATGCGCTGCCCGATCCGGAGAGCACGGGGGAAATCGTGGTGCCGCCCGGAGGCTTGAAGAAGGGGCAGGCGCCGATGCGGACGAGCAAATACCAGATACTGCCGCACGCCCGCGTGGGCGGAATCGCCGGCCTGGTCGAACTGCTGCACGATCGCGGCGGCCGCGAAGACCTGTTTCGCCTCAGCGAAGAACTGGTGATGGACGTCGAGGACCTGTTGCCCATCCTCGAGAGCTGCCAGTTGCTGGGATTCGCCTGGTTGAAGGCGGGCGATGTGCAACTCTCGAAGCAAGGATCGGAGTTCGCCGATGCCGACATTCAGACGCGCAAAGTATTGTTCCGGCAGGCGGCGCTCGAGCACGTCACCATCCTGAAGCAGATCGACAGTATCCTGAAGCGGAAATCGGACCACTCCATCGCCGACGAATTCTTTCGTGACGTTCTCGACGATCACTTCTCCGACGATGAGGTGGAGCGGCAGTTCGACACCGCCATGAACTGGGGCCGCTATGCCGAGATTTTCGACTATGACCGTGAAAGCGGCCGGCTGGTTCAAACCGAGACAGCGCAAAACGAGGCCGCACCAAACGAAGCAGCAACCGTAGAAGCGACGCCCGTCGGGGCGACGCCAGTGCAACACCCAGTAGAAGACCGGAATTCAACACCCAGGCCGAAAGCCTGACCGAGGGTTCGAGATCCTTCGCCGCGCAACAACGCTTGCTCAGGATGACAAACTGAGGGGATAAACCGTGGCATGAAGAAAAGCATTACTCTGCGAGAATTCTCGGCGTATCGCCTGTGGTCGCAATTGCCGAGCATCGAAGTTTCGCGCCTGCCCGATGTCATCATGTTCGCCGCAGGGATTGCGATCTTTTATGGAGTGGCGAGCGTGGGCCGCTCCTGGTTTGGCCCCTTCACGCCAACGGTCGAGATTTCGCGCAGCGTGCGGGCGCTGCCGGCCTATGCGGGGTATTCGCTGTTGCGCATCACCATGGCTTACGGCTTGAGCCTGGGATTCGCGCTGGCGTACGGCTATGTGGCGGCCTATAACGCGCGCGCCGAACGCTTTATGATTCCGCTGCTGGACGTGCTGCAGTCGATCCCTGTGCTCAGCTTTCTCCCCCCCGTGATGCTGGCCATGGTGGCGCTTTTTCCCAGCCGGCAACTCGGCGTGGAGATGGGGACCATCCTTCTTATCTTCACCAGCCAGGTATGGAACATGACGTTCAGCTTTTACGGCTCGCTGAAGGGCATTCCGAACGAGATGCGGGAAGCCGCAACGATCTACCGTTTTAGCTCGTGGCAGCGCTTCACGCAGATGGAGTTGCCGTCTGCGGCCATCAGTTTGGTGTGGAACTCGATGATGTCGGTGGCGGGGGGATGGTTCGCCCTGATGGTGTGTGAAATGTTCGTGCTGGGACAGCGCGATTTTCGCCTGCCCGGACTGGGCTCCTATCTGCAGACCGCGGCCAGCGCGGGCGACACGGTTTCGATCTTCTGGGGTGTTGCCACGATGGTTCTGCTGATTGTGCTGCTAGATCAGTTCGTGTGGCGGCCGGTGATTGCGTGGGCGGAGAAGTTCAAAGTTGAGCAGGTGGAAAGCACCGAGGCGCCGCGATCGTGGGTGCTCAACCTGGTGGAGCATTCCGGCGGTCTGGCCAGGATTCGGCAGAAAACGCTGCGGCCGCTGGGGGAGCGTCTGCTTCTGTATTTTGCCCGGAAGCACACGGAAGAAAGTCCAGCAGTTCGGGCGGTTCCATGGCGGGATTGGCTGGTGCGCGCCCTGGCGGTATTGGCGCTGATTGGCATTGGCTACGGCGTGGTTCGCGTCGCAATCATTCTCGGCGGACTGCAGAAGGCGGAATTGCATGAGACAGCCCGCGGCCTAGGTGCGACTTTTTTGCGCGTGAATCTTGCCTTGCTGCTCGGCGCTCTGTGGACGATTCCGGCCGGAGTGGCGATCGGCCTCAATCCTCGACTGGCCCGCATCGCGCAACCGCTGGCGCAGATTGCAGCTTCGGTGCCGGCGACGGCGTTGCTGCCCGTGATTCTGCTGGTGCTCATTCGCTTGGGAGGAGGACTGGGGCTGGCGTCGATTGTGGTCTTGCTGCTGGGTACGCAGTGGTATGTGTTGTTCAACGTGATCGCGGGCGCGATGGCGATTCCTACCGATCTGAAGGAATGCTGTTCTATCTTTCGGTTGACCGGCGTCGCGCGCTGGAAAAAGCTAATCCTGCCGGGGATTTTCCCTTATCTCGTGACGGGTCTGGTCACGGCCTCTGGCGGAGCCTGGAATGCCAGCATCGTGGCCGAGTATTTTCATTTCAAAGGGCAGACTTACACAACCACAGGGTTGGGCGCGACCATCAGCCTGGCCACCGACCGCGGCGATTTCCACCTGCTGCTGGCTGCGACCATCATGATGGCGGCCACCGTGGTGACGGTTAATCGGCTGGTCTGGCGCAGACTCTACGGGCTCGCGGAAACGCGATTCCGGCTGGAAATCTGAAGAAAGCGGTGGTCCGTGGCCGGTAATCAGTGGCCACTGACGAAGGTACGACCAACCATAGTTTGCATCGCGAACGGCTGACTACAGGATACTCACTACTACTTTGTTACTTCCGGTTACCTTCTAGTTTCCCATCGATCGCAATTTCATTAGCTTTTAATCTCTTCTTCATTCGGCCGCAAAGTGCCTGCGTTATTCCTCTAACATGCCATCCCACCATTCGCACGGAGAAGATACGCCGGCCGAAGTGTTGTCGCAGATTGCCGGATTTCCCGGCACACCGGCTCTGACAGATCAGTTCGTTCCGGTCGAGAAAGTGCGGGAGTTATACCGCCGAGTACAGAAGTCTCCCAAGGGTTTCGGGCTTGAGAACCTGCTGGCGGAGATGCGGGTAAGCCTGCGCGTGGATGCCGCAGATACGGCGCGAATTCCCCTCAGCGGTCCGGTCGTGGTCGTAGCCAACCATCCGTTCGGAATGCTGGACGGAACTGCGCTCGCTGTCCTGTTGACGCGGGTGCGTCCAGACGTGAAGGTGTTGAGCAATTACCTGCTGCGCGATGTGCCTGAGCTGGCGCGGCATTGCATATTCGTAGATCCGTTCCAGACTAACCGGGCGGCTAACACTCACAGCCTTGACGTCAATCGGCGTGCGGTCCGCGAGGCGCTGGAGTGGCTGCAGGAAGGCGGGATGCTGGTCATCTTTCCTGCCGGCGAGGTCTCGCATTGGCAATTTCCCCAGGCGCAAATCGCCGACCCGGCGTGGAGCGACACGGCGGCGCGGCTGATCCGGCGGACGAGAGCGGCTGCACTGCCGGTTTATTTTTGCGGCCGAAACAGCGTGAGTTTTCATCTGTTCGGGATGATTCATCCCCGGCTGCGAACCGCCTTCCTGATGCAGGAATTCCTGCATCAAGCGGGACGAACGGTGGAAGTGCGCGTGGGCACCGAGATTCCCGGTAATTCCATCGCTGACATCGCGAATGATGGAGAAGCCATTGAGTATTTGCGCTGGCGCACCTACCTGCTGGCGCGGCGGAGCCGGCCGGGGAAGTCCTGGCCCGTGGCGGTGCGTTCTAAAATTTCAGAGAGAGTGCAGGAGCCGGTTGCTCCAGCGGAACCGCCGGAATTGCTGGCGGCGGAATTGAGCGGGCTTGCCGCCGCGCGCTGCTTAGCGGGCAGCGGCGACCTGGCGGTCTATTTGGCGAAGGCGAACGAGTCGCCACGAATGTTGCGGGAGTTGGGACGCTTGCGTGAAGTGACGTTTCGGCTGGCGGGCGAAGGCACAGGCAAGGCTGGTGACCTCGACCGTTTCGATCGCTACTACTGGCATGTGTTGTTATGGCACAGGGGCAAGCGAGAACTGGTGGGCGCTTACCGCGCCGGCAATACGGCTGAGATCCTGGCGGAGCGGGGAGTGGACGGGCTCTACACCAGCACGCTGTTCCGTTACGATGCGCGCCTATTCGAGAAGATCGGTCCGGCGCTCGAACTGGGACGTTCTTTCGTAAGGCCGGAATACCAGCGCCAGTACGCTCCGCTGCTTTTGTTGTGGAAGGGAATCGCGCGTTTGCTGGCGACCCATGCGGAAACTCCGGTGTTGTTTGGCGCGGTAAGCATCAGCAACGATTACAGCAAAGCCTCGCGCGAGATGATCTACCGCTTCTTCGAAGCGCGCCTCGAGGAAGACGAGTTGGCGGGGCTGATCGAACCGCGCCGGCCGTATCGTCCGGCGGGGTTGCGGCCGTGGGATTGCCGCGCCATGTGCCACGCTCTGCGCGATCTGGAAGAACTCTCGCAGCCGATCACAGATGTGGAAACAGACGGCAAGGGATTGCCCATCTTGCTCCGGCAATATGCGAAGATCGGCGGCAAGCTGCTGGGCTTCAATGTGGACCGCAAGTTTTCTAATGTGCTCGACGGACTCGTGGTGGTAGATCTGAGAAAAACCGCACCCGCCGTACTCGAACGCTACATGGGACGCGAAGCGGCAATACAATTCAGAACGCGTCACGGGTTGTGAGCCTTTGAAATAAAGGGCGGGCTATTTTGTTGGCCGCAGCTGAGTCGCCTGGTTGGTCAGGATACAGGACTGTGCGGCGTCTTTGAGCGCTTCTTTCAGGTGAATTCCAAGAGCTGCGAGATCTTTCGCATTCATCAACCGCTGCAGTCGCTCGAAGAGCTGGCGTTCTTCTTTGCGGATGTGAGCGGAGAATAGTTGCGCAAAAGAAGACAAACCTTCCCCGGACATGCTGCTGGCCTTTGATTGCGAGAAGGATTCACGCAGCAAGGCATGATCGGCGATTAGTTCTTCCACGAGCGGGAACAGTTCGGGGAACTGGCGAGCCGCCGGAAATAGCACTCGTTCTTCGGCACACAAATGGATCTCGATTTCCTGTTCGAAGAGCTGATCGATCTCCGCCTGCCAAGCTTGCAGATCGGGGACAGGGATGGGCTGGGCGCGATCGATGCGCACGCATAAAGCTAATGCACGCTGATGTTGGTGAGAGAGCGGAATCAGGCTTTTATCGCGCAGCATGGAGTTGCCGTTTCAACGGATTCTGTGTCAGGGCTGGTCTTGCGCCCCTCGCGGGGCTGGCTCCCGCTCCACCTTCGCCCCACGACTCACGCCGTGGGCTGCATTCTTGCTCCGCTCCGCGGTGTGACGAAGCGGGAAAAGCATTACGTCACGCTAACTGCCTCTGAGTCCTCCGGGATAGCGGGACGCACCGTCAGCCAGTCGGTGCGAACGCGCTCCCATTCCTGAATGAGCATGCCGTTGGCTTCGAAGAAGCTGCGAATGAGCGAACGTTCCCATCCGGCAACTTCTTCGAGAATCGGCGCCAGCACCGCCAGAGCGCTCGTGCTCAGCACCGTCCGCTTCGCGATTTGCGAAACATGTGGCGACTCCGAAACCGCGATGGTGAGGCCGTCGCGTGCGTTGAGCTGCAACATCACGTGAATATCGGAGCTGCCATCTCCCGAGTAGATTACGTGATCGGGGCCGGTGACGTGCTCGGCCAACAACTGGTTGAGGACCGCGACCTTGCCGTAACCTGCGGTGGCGCGAACGATGGAGTCGATCTCGCCGGAAGGCTTGTAGCGAAACTCAGTGCCGTAAATATGATCCTGGGGAACGATCCCTTCTAGGGCCGAGTGAATCACCTCGACGGGCGCGGCCGATAGAACGTAGAAATCGAAGGCGTATCCGTCTACGCCCTTTTCGAGAATCTGGTAAAGAAGCTTGATATCGCCTTTGAGCCGGATGCGTTTGCCTACTTCGTAGAGGTGCTCTTTCCGCACTTTGGCTTTGAACTCCGGGTCGTGGAGCAGGAGGTAGGCGAGCTCCGCTCCCTGCTGCACCAGGTTGATCTTGGCCATGCCTTTGGCTTTCCGCTCGAACTCCGCCGTGGGAATGCCAACCAACTCAGCGAGCACGTAGCCGGAATCGTTGAAGGTAAGAGTCTGATCGAAGTCGCTCGCGAAAATATAGCGTTTTAAGGGCTTATCTACCATATGCGTTAGATTCGCGGTGAGCTTGAAGGGCCCATTAAAAGAATCAATACAGATTATATGCCGTTCCCGTTACGCCATTGTGCATAAATGCGGGTGTAAAGGGCTTGCGAACAGTGGCAAGGTGCAACCGCCGAAGCCAACCGAAGCTGTCTGCCTTTACTAAATTCGCGGAGACGTCCAGAATAGTTAGGTCAGCGCGATATTTTTGTCGACAGTGGAACGGACGAGCATCCGTCGGAGTCGGCCCAAAAAGCTGACAGATTCAACAGGAGCACTCATGCCCGTAACTGGTGAACTGATCCGTGCGATGAATTACGTGGAAGACATAACGGCCACACTGCGCCGCATCTGTATTTACATTCCCAACATGAGCACCGAGGAACGCCTGCGCTTGGCGGAGGTTCTGCGTTCCACCGGCGGCGCCATCAATGCCGCGATTGCGGATCTTGAAAAGGTCGGCCCCTAGTGGCGCCAGTGAAAACCGTCACGGTGATTGGCGCGGGCATTATGGGCCGTGGCATCGCTCAGGCCGCGGCGGTTGGCGGCTACCGCACCATTCTCGAAGACCTCCTGCCCACGGCGCTGCGGCGAGCTGAAAGCGAAATCCGGACGAATCTCGACCAGGCGGTTGAATTGGGAAAGGTCGCGGCCCCTGATGCCGATGCCGCATTGCAGCGGCTGGAATATGCGGGATCGGTGGAAGAAGCCGCGCGCGAGGCTGATTTAGTGATTGAAGCTGTTCCGGAAGAGATGGAGTCGAAGATTGAGATTTTCACTCTACTCGACAAGATCTGCCGTCCGACAACAATTCTGGCGTCCAACACGTCTTCGCTGAGTATCACGGAAATTGCCAGCGTCACCTATCGCGCGAACAAGTGCGTGGGCATGCACTTCTTCAATCCGGTGCACAAGATGAAACTGCTTGAAGTGGTGCGGGCTTTGGAAACGGACGAGGACACGCTCGCCACCGCCGTTGCCGTGGGCAGGCGAATGGGAAAGGAAGTGGTGGTGATCAAGGAAGCGCCGGGCTTCATCACCAGCCGCATCAACGCGATGATCGGCAATGAGGCGTTCTATATGCTGCAGGAGGGGCTTGCCTCGGCAGCAGACATCGACAAGGCGCTGAAGTTGGGGCTCAACCATCCCATGGGGCCGTTCGAGATGGTCGATCTGGTGGGACTGGATACTCGGCTGAATATTCTGGAGTATCTGCACAAATCGCTGGGAGAGAAATACCGTCCAGCGCCGCTGCTGGTGCAGTACGTGAAGGCAGGTCGATTGGGGCGCAAGTCGGGGCGCGGGGTGTACGAGTATCCCGAGGTCGCGGCA
>Ga0302325_10025886_pt1 | contig 12190 bp, 10 predicted proteins | sample Palsa_T0_2_FD_201948 | JGI IMG/M metagenome (GOLD analysis project Ga0302325, IMG submission 201948) | Peat permafrost microbial communities from Stordalen Mire near Abisko, Sweden - Palsa_T0_2 | ecosystem: Environmental > Terrestrial > Soil > Palsa > Peat permafrost | place: Sweden: Abisko...
TGCTCAAGGATCAGATCGAAGAGCTGGTCAACCGGCGCCAGCACGAACACCGCGAACCCGAACCCTGCCAGCGACAAGCGCGAGCGAGCTGAACGTCCGGCGGTGCACCGCGATGTGTGGCACAATAGCGGTGTCTTCGGAGAGTGTGACAGCCCCTACATGGTGAAAGACGCGTATCGATTTGTTCTGCCGCTACTAGTGCTGGGATTCATTTTGCAGCTGCTGCTGGGGCAGAAATGGCCCTTGGCCATTTCCCTGATTCTGGCCCTTTTCGTTTGTTACTTTTTTCGCAATCCGAACCGCGTGATCCCGTCCGACCCCGACGCGGTGGTATCGCCGGCGGATGGCAAAGTGGTGGTGATCGTCGATGAGCCGATGGGAACGCGGCCGGGCAAGCGGATCAGCATTTTCCTGTCGGTCTTTAACGTACACGTCAACCGCGCGCCGGTAGCCGGACGAGTCACCAAAGTGGAATACCGGCCGGGGAAGTTTTACGGCGCATACCGCAGCAGAGCCTCGATAGAAAACGAGCAGAACGTCATCGCCATCGAGACCCCGGCGGGCGAAATGGTTTTCAAGCAGATTTCCGGGGCCATAGCGCGACGGGTGATTAGCTGGAAGGCTCCGGGCGACGTGGTGAGCAAGGGTGAACTTTTCGGGATCATCCGTTTCGGGTCGCGGGTGGACGTCTGGCTACCTGCGAATGCGGAAATTGTGGTCGCGCTGGGCGACAAAGTAGCGGGCGGATCGAGTATTCTGGCGAGGTGGAAATCAACAACGAAGCTAACAGCGAGTTAGGAAGCCTGGAGTTTGCTTCGCGCGCCGAATCGCCCGGGCCGCGAATGCTGCGTCCGCGCAACCGTCATTTGCGGCGCGGCGTATATATACTCCCTAGTCTTTTCACCCTCGGAAACTTGTTGTGCGGTTACTACGCGATTCTCGCCACTCTTGAGGGGCGCATCGGCGACCTCGATCACGCCGCCCGCGCAATTGGCTACGCCATTCTGTTCGACGCCCTCGACGGCCGCGTCGCCCGGCTTACCGGCAGCAACAGCGAGTTCGGCAAACAATTCGACTCGCTCGCCGACATCGTCAGCTTCGGCATCGCTCCAGCCTTCCTTATCTACGCCTGGGGCGTTCGCGACTTGCCATCGGTGGCCATGGGACAAAGCCTGCACATTTACCAGGCAGGCTGGCTCTTCTGTTTCATCTTCGTCGCCTGCTGCGCGTGGCGCCTGGCCCGCTTCAATATTCAAGGAATGGCCCCGGGAGGCTCTCGCTATTTCGTGGGGCTGCCGTGCCCAGCCGCGGCCGGAATGGTGGCCGCGATGGTGCACGCTTCTTACGGCCCGGTGCCGGGTGTGGTCTTCGCGATATTATCGCTGACCCTGGTGTTGGCCCTGGGCATTTTGATGTCCAGCACCGTTCGCTACTACAGTTTTAAGGACATACGCTTGCAACAACGGCGCGCGTCCGGTCCGGTGATTGTTTTGGGAGCGTTGGCGCTGGGCGCGGTGGTTTTTTATTCCCGGCTCACCTTGCTCCTGATGGGCGGCCTCTACGTGATACATGGTCCGGTGCTCGAATTGATCCGAATCCTGCGCCGCCACAGACACTCGGCGCGCCCCGCCTAGGAAAATATGACCAGACTTGCAGACGGCACTTGTCGTGTCGCCATTGCCGGAGCCTCAACGCTCCGAGGTAAAGAGCTGAAGCAGGTTCTCGAAGACCGCAGTTTTCCGGCCACCGATTTTGTATTACTCGACGAAGTGGCGGCGGCCGGCACGCTCACCGAGGCCGGCGGCGAACCTTCCTTCATCCGTGCGTTCACGGAAGACAGTTTTGAGGGTGTGCGTTTTGCGTTTTTTGCGGGCAGCCCCGAATCTGCGGCGCGGGATTGGCTCACCGCGCGGCGCTCCGGCGCCACGGTAATAGACCTCACCGGAGGACTGGCGCACGAGGCCGGCACTTTCCCGTGGATTCCGGCGCTTTCGAAATTGCTTCCGCCTCCGCCGCCGGCCAGCAAAAACGGAGCGCCCGGCACGGCTCCGTATTCATCTCCAGCAACCGCGGTGCTGATCGCGTGCACCATCGTGGCGGGCCTGCAACAGTTTTCTCCGGTCCGTCTGGCGATCACATTTTATCCTCCCGTCTCGGAACTGGATCAGGACGGGGTGGACGAACTCGAAGCCCAGGCCGCCACCTTGCTCTCGTTTCGCCCGATTACCCAGGCCGTTTTCGACGCGCAGGTGGCGTTCAATTTGTTATCCGCGTTTGGGCCAGCGTCGCGCGCGAATCTGGCCAATGTGCGTTCGGCCATCGCCAAGGGAATCGCACAGTATATCGACGGACGCGCGCCGGTTCCGGCCATTCAGATTGTTCAGCCGCCCACGTTTTACGGCTACGCGTTCAGTTGCTATGCTGAGTTTCCCACGCCGCCTGATCGCAGCAAGGTGGAAGCAGCGCTCGCTGCCGCGGGGATGCAAGTGGCTGTAGCCGGTTCGCCGCCAACTAACGTATCGACCGCCGGAGAAAATAGTATTCAGCTCGCGCGAGTGGATCACGATGCCAACGTGCCGTCGGCGCTGTGGCTGTGGGGTGTGGCCGATAATCTGCGACTATCGGCGGCGAACGCGGTGCAAATCGCCGAGGAACTGCTGGTGATCCCGGTCTAGCGATAGAACCTAGAGCGGCTTTGACATTTTCACGAAGTGACAGGGCAGTTTCGGACTCAGGCCGGGAGTAAACGGCGCGGTACCGGCCTCGACGTATCCACGCCGATGATAAAAGTCCGGCAGTTCTTTCCTCAAATTGACCATCAGAATATCCATAAACTGGCTCCCCGCCTTCCGGCAATGATCTTCCGCGGCGGCCATCAGCTTCGATCCCAACCCCGAGTTCTGCGCCGCGGGATCGACCGCCAGCAATCCGAGGTACGACCGATCGCCCCGCATTTCCACGTACACGCAGCCGGTGATTATTCGCTTTTCCTCAGCAACCAGGAATTCGCCTATGCGCAAATTGGACTGCACTTTCGCGAGATCGACGCGATCTCCCTCAATAAAGAAGCTCTCGGCCTGGCGGAAAGCCGCATTGATCAAGTCCATGATGGCATTCGCTTCGCTCGTCCCCGCAACGCGCACTGGCACCGCGCATCTCCTTGGTGACTCCAATCTAAATTTCTAGCGCGTGGGAATTACTGCCGACGCGAGCGGCGGGACTATGGGTTGCTTCGGCGGCGCGGTCACTTCCCAGCTGTGCCCGAGCCCTGCAGCGTGACTTTCTTCAAGTTGTCGCTGGGAATGCGGTCGATCAGCAGCAGCAGCGGATCGATTCCTGCCTTGTCTGGCAGCGTATCGGTGGCGAAGGTATATGTCTGGCGGCCCGAATTCATGTGCAGCCTCTGGCGGTAAAGCACGGCGCCGTATTTTTTGCCTTTCGGCGGAGCGGATAGCGCGCCGATTTCGATCCAATCATCCACCGGGACTTCCTTCTCGTTGCCCTGGTCGTCCGCCTTGAACTTGCGGGCATCGACGTCGATGGTCACATCGTACTTGCCGTCACTCCGCTTGCGCGCCGTAGCGGTGTAGGCGCGATTCGAAAACAGAGTGATATCGTCGAATAAATCGGTCAACAGATACTGCAGTTGCGGGGGCGTTTGTTCCCGCAGGGCGTCTTCCAGGGCGTACGACGTGGGGTAGGGAGGCTGCGCGTATCCGTACTGCTTCAGGACCTTGCGCAGCGCGGTATTGACGGCCTCTTCGCCAATCATCTCACGGAGGTAGTACATCACCACGCTGCCCTTGCGATAGTGGATGTATCCCTGGTTGGCCTCAACGCGCAGTAGCGGGCGCTCTTTGAGCAGTTCGCGGCCGCGCGACCGCAAATAGTTGTCCATCTCGTATTCCATGAACTTGCGCATGGTGTCGCGGCCGTACTCTTTCTCCATCACCATCAGTGCGGAGTATTGCGCCAGCGTTTCGGAAAGCGAAGTAGCGCCTTGCATCACCGCGCCAACCACCTGGTGCGCCCACCATTGATGGCCCATCTCGTGCGCGACTACGTAGGTGACCATGTCGATGTCGTCGGGATGCTCGAGATTCGCGATGAATCCAATCGACTCCGAGTACGGCATGGTGCCGGGAAAGGCCTGAGCAAAGGCGGCGACGCGAGGGAACTCGATGATGCGCGCCTCCTTGTGCGGGTACGGGCCGAAATTCGTGGTGTAGTACTCGAATGACTTCTGCACCGCACTGAGCATCTTGGGCACGTTCCAGGGCTGCTCTTTCAGGTAGTACACCTCGATCTTCACGCCATTCCATTCGGTGCGCGCCACCACGTAGTCCGCGGAAAGGAAAGAGTAGAAGTTCAGCGAATAATGGTCCAGCTTGTACTGGAAGTAGTGCCGGCCGTTTTCAGTCCACTCGCCCTCGAGCGATCCCGGCGCAATAGCGATTTGGCCGGGCGAAGTGCTGATTACCGTCTCCACATTCACCCAATCCGAATTGTTGCTGATATAGGTGTCCATGCAGTCGGTGGTGCAGTTTCGTTCCAGCGGCGGCATCAAGTCCTTTTCTTTCAGGCCAAGCCGTTTGCGCTTGTTGCGGTCGTCGAGTTCATTGGTGGGCTGATAGCCGATCTGCGGCACCACCCCGCTGTTGAAGAAGGTTCCTTCCTGCATGATCTGGCGGTTGGTGACGGAATTCTCAAAGCCGCGGGTGTGGGTCTTCACGGTGAAGTGCATCACTCGCGATTCGCCGGGCTGCATGGGCACGGCGAGTTCGTAGATCTGATAGTCGAGGCGCTTATCGTCAAGGGTGGTCTTAGCGGATCCCAGGTCGATCTCTGTATCGAGGTTGGGGGAAAGAGTGAAATGAATGTTTTGCAGAGGCCCGGCGGTTTCGTTCTTGATGGTCTGGTCACCGCGCATGACCATGGTGCGTTTTTCGGGGTACAAATCGATCGCGTATTTCACGTCGGTGACGCGTGGCTGCGGCAACGTCTGATATTTCTTGTAAGCCTTCTCGTAGTCCGCCGATCGCTTGTCGCGGTCGCCTTCGCTAAGCACGTGGTTCAAAACCTCGGTGTTGTAATAGACCCACGCGCCCACCGCGATGAAGCCGAGCACTCCGAGCGCCGCGAGGACCCGCAACGAACCGTGAAACCGCAGCCCGGCTTCACGCAGGCGTTGGCGCCAGCCGGTATCGCGGCCGCGCCGCCACAGCACGATGCTGGCGACCGCTAACAGCAGGCAGAACAGGCCCCAATACAGCGTGAACCACAGGAATCCGGCGAGGAACGGCTGGTAGCCGTAGAAATCCGAGTACACCATGTCCGGGGTGCCGGCGAACTGCACCATGTTGGTGGCGATGTGCAACGGTCGCCAGACGAAAGCATTGGCGATCAAAAACGCAATAAACCCGAAGTAACCGATGTATTTATTGGGCGAGATGACGTGAATGAAGAACGCCAGCACTGCCAGCAAAACGAAGCCGCTGAAATCGATTCCCAGCATGGTGGAAACGTACAGGCCCAACTGGTAGCGGTGATAATGCTGGAAGAATTGAACCACGACTCCGGCGGTCATCACCACGCACAGGATGATAAAAACGCTGGAGATCAGCGCGATGAATTTCGCCAGGTAACTGGGCCATTCGGGATGAGGCAGCGCGTCGTGGATATCGTCCATGCGCGTATCGCGCTCTTCCCACACCAGCACCCCCGCGTAGTAAGTGATGATGGCGATGAGCATGAAGTAGAGCGTGCCGGCGATCAGTTCCAGCATGCGGTAGGTGACCGGGAAAGAATGATTCCCGAATCCCTCCGAGGCATTGAAGATGAGCGTGGGAATACAGTTGAGCAGGGCCGCGAGGGTGAGGACGATGAAGGAGGTGGTCTTCACCAGCCCCTTGACTTCGGTCTTGGTTGAGCCCCAGAACTGAATCCACTGCGCGCGCAGGCCGAATTCGCGTTCCCCGACGGGTAAGGCGGCTGCGGGCGCCGCGAGCACAGGGCCGTCTGCCTCGACCGCCTTTTTCTTCTTGCTGCCTCGCTCGGCGAACTGAAAACGGTTGTACCCGAAAGCGAAGATAGCTGCCGCGACCGAAACCCAGATCACGCGATTCCACAAGAGCAAGCCGGAAAGTCCGAGCGAGAAGTGGTTCTTGTCCGCAACCGTCCAATATTTCGTGGCCAGAGCATAAGTGCGGATGGCGAAGGGGTCGATCAAGGCGGCCATGGTTTCGTTCTGCAAGTCGGTGGTGAGCGCCTGCGAGACGGCGTAGGCAACCAGCAGCAGCAGACCCCCGATGAACGACGTAACCGTGCTGCGCGTCCAGATTGCGATGGCAAAGATGATGGCGGCGATCAGCAGTGTATTGGGAATCGCGAAAACCAGAATGCTTTTCAGGTGGGCGGACCAGATCACCGGCCCCCAGCGCTCCGCGTCCACCCACGGCATATACTTGGCCGCCAGGATTCCGACGGAAACTCCCAGCAGCGGAATCACCGAGATCAGCGCGGAGCCAAGATAGCGGCCGCCCAAGTAATCGAATTTACTCAGCGGGGTGGTGAATAGGATTTGGTGGGTGTTGTACTCGAATTCCCGCGACGCTGCGGCATTCACAAACGCGGTGGTCATCAAAATGCACAGCAGGCACATGATCGCGTAGTAGTTTTCGATCACAAACGGCGCATTGTGATAGGTGTTTTCCAGCGCGGCGCCTACCTGGACCTGGTCGGTGCTCACCGCGCCGAAGATCATCAGCGAAATGACGGCCAGGAATATCCACAGCATCCATGAGCGCAGCCAATAGCGAATTTCAAACGACAGAAAATGTAGGAACACGCGTGCTCCTTATTGCAAACCGGAAATTCGGGAGAAAAATACGTCTTCCAGATCGGCGGGAACCGGCTCGAAGCCGTCGCCGGGCCCCTGCTCGGAGAAGATGTGGATCAGCGGCCGGCCGGCGATTAATTTGCTGGAAATCACGCGGTGCTTCTCCTCATATGCCTTTATCTCCGCCTTGGTGATGAACTTTTTCCAAATGCGGCCGTCCAGGCTGCGCACTGCTTCGTCCGGAACGCCGGCAAACAGCACCTTGCCTTGATGGATGATGGCCATGTTGGTGCACAGCTCCATCACGTCCTGCACGATGTGCGTGGAGAGAATTACGATCACGTTTTCGCCGACTTCCGAGATCAAGTTATAAAAACGATTGCGCTCGCCCGGATCGAGCCCGGCGGTGGGTTCGTCCACGATCAGTAGTTGCGGGTTACCCAGCAACGCCTGGCCGATCCCGAATCGCTGGCGCATCCCGCCCGAAAAACTGGAGAGCGCCTTCTTGCGTTCCGCATAGAGATTGATGCGATGCAGCATGGCATCCACAATCTCGCGGCGCTCTTTGTGATTGACGTAGCCCTTCAGCAGCGCCAGGTGATCGAGCATCTCCTGCGCACTGATGCGGGGGTAGACCCCAAAATCCTGCGGCAAGTATCCCAGGACCTTGCGGACTTCGTGCTTCTGCCGCAGCACGTCGAGATCGCCCATGCGCGCGGTGCCGGTGTCGGGCTCCTGCAGCGTGGCCAGCGTACGCATCAGCGTGGATTTGCCGGCGCCGTTGGGTCCGAGCAGCCCGAACATACCGCTGGGAATGGTGAGGGAGACGTTGTCGAGCGCCTTCACCCCATTTGGGTAAACTTTGCTTAAGCCTTCAATGCGCAGCTCCATGCGGAAGCTCCATGTGGAAATCGGTGGTGCGTGTGCGGACTAATATACGCGATTACGGGCATTAAAGTTTCGCGATTTGGTAAACAATGAAAATTGGACTTGGATGCCCCTGGCAAGCACAATGCTCACGTCCGCGTGCCGCGAAGCTTCGCTGCGGCGCTTGTGCGCACGGCTTCGGTGAATATCGATGAACGAATGGAACCGCCGCTCATTTCTAAAGTCGGCTGCGCTGACCGGCGCAGGCGCGGCTGTTGGAGTGGCGGCGCTGGACGAACTGTCGCCACGGATCTGGCCGGAAGAGACGGTCTTTGAGGCCAATCACAGCTACTGGGCGAAGAGCGCGGCGCCTGTAAATCCCGCGCTTGCTGAAAACATGGACGTCGACGTCGCCATCATTGGCGGCGGGTTTACAGGCCTTTCTTCCGCGTACTACATCCGCAAGAATTCACCGGCCAAGCAAGTAATGGTGCTCGAGGCGATGACTTGTGGCAACGGCGCATCGGGACGCAACGGCGCGATGGTGCTGAACATGACCGCGGATCGCTACATGAATTTCAGTTCGAATCCGGCGATGGACAAAAGGATTTACGATCTCACTTCGGCCAACATTCGCGCTTTGAGTGGCCTGGCGGCGGACGCGCAGGTTGATTGCGAACTGGATGTAAACGGTTCGCTGCAAGTATTGAATACGGCGTCGGACGTCGCCGACTGCAAAGCCTACGTCGAACGCGCGCGGGCGCTGGGAATTCCCGTCGAGTATTGGGACAAAGAGCACACCGCCGCGGCGATAGGAACCGTGGTGTACGAAGGCGCGTTTTACGACCCAAACAGCGGCCAAGTGCACCCGATGAAATTGGTGCATGCGCTCAAAACCATCGCCGAACGGGCCAGCGCGCGAATTTTCGAGAACACCGCGGTAACGCGTATCGAAGAGGGCGAAACGCACCTGTTGCAAACCGCCGGTGGCCATACCGTGCGTGCGAAGTCGCTGGTGCTAGCTACCAACGCCTACAGCTCCCGGCTCGGATATTTCCGAAGCGGCATCGTCCCGATTCACAACTACGTGGGAATCACGGCACCGTTATCAGACGAGCTGGTGTCTCAGATCGGCTGGCACAAGCGGATGCCATTCTCAGATAGCCTCACCCTGGTCTACTACCTGGGCCTCACTCGTGAGAATCGCATCCACATTGGCGGGGGCACCGCGGATTATTCATTCAACGATGGCGTACGCGACCGGCCCGATCGCGAGAAGCGGTTTGTGGAACTGCAAAGGGAATTGGCGCGAATATTTCCAGGCTTGGCAAGAACGGCTTTCGAAACGACGTGGAGCGGAGTGGTGGATTGTTCGATGGATTTTTCACCGTCGGTCGGGCGCATCGGGAAATTCAAGAACGTCTACTACGGAATTGGCTATTCCGGCCACGGCGTAAACCTCACTTCGTTATTCGGGCGAATTATCGCGGACATGGAACGCGGCGAGGACCGGGCGTGGAAGGATCTGCCGATGAGCAATCACAATCTGCTCTATATTCCCAACGAACCGTTTCGCTGGGCCAGCGTTCAGGCTGCGATGGCGTATTACCGCGCCAGTTCGTAGGAAACCGCCCGAGAACGTTGCCTTCGCTAGATTGGGTTCCAGCGTTAGATCGTAGCTCTCCGGTAGCACCGTATTTGGCAGGCGCTGGCCCCAGGCACACACGGACGCCGCGAGGGTGATCAGCGCTAGCACAAGGATTCGCTTCATAGTTCCGCCCTTCGTTGTAATTTCAAGATGGCAATTTAGGGTCAAGGGGACCGGAGGTCGCGCTCGGTCATATGTCACAGATGAGCTTTGCAGTGCTAGCGTGGACTTCCGGGAGGACCGGCAGCGTGACCGGATAGCGCCCATTGCAGCGGCTTGATTGACACTTCGCGCGCACTCTTGCTACCGTTCGTGCCTGGAATCGGTGGTCGCCACGGTAGCAAAACGAACTTCGAGGATTGCCACGGGAGCCACGATTTTCCTCCGCGTTTGGAATGTCACTCCAACCATTTTCCGCGCATCGGATTCAAATGCAGTGCAAGCTGCGGAGGCCATGCTTGTTCTTCCCCGGTAACCGATGGCCGTTGCTTGCCGCGTGGATACTAGCGGCGCTGGTGGCGGCAGTGACGGTGGCTGGCTGCGGGTACCACGTGGTCGGCACCGAGTCGAAATTTCCTGCGGATTGGCAGACCGTGGAAATTCCCGCGTTCACGAATAAGACCGCGCGCTATCGCATCGAACAGCGGCTGACCGAGGCGGTAATTCGGGAATTCCTCTCGCGCACCAAGTATCGTGTGGTTTCTACCGGCCCAGCCGACGCGGTGCTGCATGGGGAAGTGCTTTCCATCGAGACCGTGCCGCTTTTGTTTGACGCCACGACCGGACAGGTGACCGCGATGCTGGTCACCGTGCACGCCAAAGCCACGCTCACCGATGCGCACACCGAAAAGGTAGTTTACGAGAACAAAGACATGGTGTTTCGCGAGGAGTATCAAATTTCGAGCGACATCCCTAGTTTCTTTGAGGAGTCTGCGCCCGCGCTGCAACGCATGGCGCACGATTTTGCCGCGCGACTGGTGGCCGATCTGCTGGAGGGTTTCTAATGCCTGCGTTGACCACTGCACAACTGCTGGAGAAACTCGGCAAAGGGAAGCCGGTACCGGCGATTGTGCTGATGGGCTCCGATCCTTACCTGCGCGATCTGATCCGGGGGAAACTGCGCGAGGCGTACGTTCCAGATGGTGCGCAGGACTGGGCGATCACCAGGATGTCCACCGCCGACGGGATGGAGGAAATCGTCCAGCGCGCGCAGACCCTGCCGATGCTCTCGCCCCGGCAGTTGCTGTACGTCGAAGAAGTAGAGCGGATCGAGCGGCTGGGAGAAAAGGCGCGCGACGAAGCGGTGGATGCGCTGGACCAGTATTTAAGCGACCCCGCGCCGTTTACCATTCTTATTCTGGAGTCGGAAAAACTGGATAACCGGCAGCGATTGGCGAAAGTGCTGACGGCCAAAGCGTTGATGGTTAGTTTGGAAGTGAGCCGCGAAGACGCGTTGGCGCTTACCGAATCGATGGCCAAGGAATTGGGTTCGGCGATCGATCGCGACGCCGCGACGATGCTGGTGGAGATTTTGAATGGCGAACCAGCGCGCATCCGCACCGAGCTGGAAAAGCTCTCGCTGTATACGCTCGATAAGCGGCGCATCACGACTGCCGACGTCGATCTGCTGGTGATCTCGGCCGAGAAGCAAACCGTCTGGCAGCTGGCCGACATGCTGGCCACGCGGCAGCGCGACGCTGCGATGCGATTTTTGGATAGCCTGTTGCGCGAAGGCGAGCAGCCCGCCGGAATTGTGGGCGCGTTAGCCTGGATGTACCGGAAGCTGATGGAAGCTCGGGAACTTCCCGCGGGCACCAACGGATTCGCGGCTGCTCGCGCGCTGCAGATGCGGCCGCAGTCCGCGGAGATGGCTTTGCGCCAGTCGCGGCAGATGAAAGTTCCCGCGCTGCGGGTAGGTCTGCAAGCGCTGGCCGAAGCGGACAGCGACCTGAAATCGGGAATCGCCAACCCTCGCGCGGTGATGGAATTCCTGATCGCGCGCCTAACCGCCTAAACGTTGCTGCCGCGCCGCGGAAATGCGAAACGCAAATCCTCCGCACTCCAGGACGCGAGCAATATCCACAAGCCTCCGCGCGCTACCATCCCTGGCAGGGAAGCGATGTGCTCGCACCCAAATCAAAGATTGGGGATTGCCCTATGTAGGAGGGAGGCTAGCGGACGTTGCCGCGTGCACGCGGCAACGCCGGTCTTAGGCCTTTTTCTTTGCGCGCAGCGCGTTGAGCGCCAGCGTCAAACGCGACTTGTAGCGGTTCGCGGTATTCTCCGGCAGGATCGTCTTGCGGATCGACCTATCGAGTTCCGAAAATGTCGGCGGGATCAGCTTTTCCGCCGCGGCCACATCGCCCGCAGTCAACGCCGCGCGCAGACGGCGCATGGCCGTGCGAACCCGGGTCCGGTTGATCCGGTTAACCATGGCACGGCGCACCGTTTGGCGCGCATTCTTCAGTACCGACTTCGACTTCTTTTTCTTCTTGACCGTGGCGCCCTGAGCCATTCCGTACTCCTCCGCATAAGTTCATGAAACGAACCAGCGTAAACGACGCAGCCACCTTTGTCAATTTTCGCCCGGCTCGTTTGTCAAAGCTCTTTAGAAATGTCCCCTCGTTTTAGATCGCTATTTGCTCAGCGTCGAAAAGTAGAGTCAGTGGCCGACGGCGGAATCGTGGCCGCGCGGGTCGGCGGCGCCTAGGCGGTCGCCGGTTTGCAGGTCAATGCCGATGGCGTTCACCCTCCCGATATGCGCCCGGCGCTTGGTGGCGAATCCGCGGGCTTGTAATGCACGCTCGAGTTCTTCCGGGAAGCTGTCTTCCAACACC
>Ga0302325_10025888_pt1 | contig 12190 bp, 17 predicted proteins | sample Palsa_T0_2_FD_201948 | JGI IMG/M metagenome (GOLD analysis project Ga0302325, IMG submission 201948) | Peat permafrost microbial communities from Stordalen Mire near Abisko, Sweden - Palsa_T0_2 | ecosystem: Environmental > Terrestrial > Soil > Palsa > Peat permafrost | place: Sweden: Abisko...
CCGGTGAGCTGGCCGGGGCCGCTGACGTCAGCGGGGACCACCAGCGCGCTGGCGCCCAGGTCCCGTACTGGGCCTGCGGTCTGGTCCAGTTCGTCAGGTGAGCGGGCCACCAGCGCGAGCCGGGCCGCGGCCGGGCCAGGCCTGCCGCGATAGCGCGGCCGAGGCCAGGGCCGGCTCCGGTCACGAGCGCGGTCTTGCCGTCCAGGCTGTCGGAGGAAATCGGCATACCTGGTTAGCGGCTGATCGCGGCCAGGTCTTACCTGACCGCTTCGTCGCGGCTGACCAGCCGGTTGAGGGCGGCACAGTCACTTCGGACGGTGACCGGGCTGCGACGCGCCGGTGATGGGCAGGTAGACGTGGGCTTGCTGGCTGGCCGGATCGCGGTCGTGGTGCTCACTTGAAGAAGTGGGTTCGGGCCTGCGGCAGCCGGAGACCGTCGACGTCGATGTCGATCTTTTCGTTGTAGAAGGCGACCAGGCCGGCGATGGGCAGCAGCTGGCGGGTCGGGTAGTCGTAGGCCCACGCGAGATCCTGGTGCCCGTCTTGCACCTTGTCACCGGTGCGTACCGACCAGTAGCCACTGGTGACGCCCTTATACGGGCAGGCCGTCTGGGTGCTGGAGGGCACGAGATGCTCGAAGGCGACATCGGTGCGATCGAAGTAGTAACGGGTCGGCAGGCCGGTCTCGAACACCAGCACCGGCGTAGTGGTCTCGGCCAGCGCGACCCCCTCAAGTGAGGCCCGGACGTGGCGATGCGAGCGAACCGCGTCGACGCGGACATACGGGTTGCGGGGATGGACGAAGACCTGCTCGTCCTCCTCATACCAGGCATCGAGTGCGTTCCAGTCGAAGCGGGCCGTGCCGGCCACCCCGTCGATCGCGTCGTCGCCGAAGACCCGCACGGTGCCCGGGCGGTCCAGGCTGCCCGCATGCAGGCCGTGGCGGCGGGCCGTACCCTGGCGGAGGTGCTGCTCGTGGTGTTCGTCAACGAGGAATCGCGGGTCGACGTCATCAGCCGGGATGTAGTACTGCGGGTAGTACGGCCATTCCCACACATACCGCGCCCGGGTGGTGTCGAAGATCTGCTCGCCGCCCAGCGTCGCCCGCACTCGCCGCGGCGCGGGTTCGACGTGATTGGTCTCGGCGATCATCTGCGGGTAGTCGCGACCGGTTACCACGGGTGTTACGGCCATCGTGTCTCGCTCCGTGAGTCGGTAAGTCTGCCTGACTTAATCCATCGGGACCTGTATCGAGGCTCTGGCAGCCTTAATGCCCCGCCTACCCTTTTAGCGGCGGGCGCAGCGCGGAACTTACCTCCTCCGGCCCGTCACGGGCCGGCCAGTCTGGCGCTCCGCCGGTCCGTGCGCCGCTGCCGCCCGTAGATAACAGGGACCTGCGGATCGCTAGCTTCCGGGAACAGAATCCGCGGGTCCGGTTCACAGGCGGCGGTCTTTACATCGGCGGGAACTGGGAGCCGGGGACGGGGGCAGCCAGGCCGGCCGCCGGCGCCTGGGCGGTGCAGCCGATGACCGCGTAGTTGATGCCGGCGCTCAGGTTGACCTGGATCACATTCTCCAGGCCAGCGTGTTCCGGGTCAGCAGAGCGCTCAGCCGGCCTAGCCCCTTCGCGGCACCGGATGCCGCCAGGCGCACGACAGCCGCCGCGGTTGCTCATTCCTGCGAGAGAACGCCCGCCGGTGCGGCAACACCGATAGCGGCCGCCACCGTGTGTCAACCCTGCCACGACGGAAATCGGCGCGCGTCTTTCCGGGGCGGACTGGTCATGCTGTCCTGGCGCCGAGAATCGGCGTCCTCTCACCGTGCGGGCGCCAGCGTTGGCGGTAAGCCTTATAAAGTCGGAGCATGTCGTTGGCTGGGAGCACGGCCGCCGGGGTCAGCAGACGCGGCCCGCTCGATGCGGAGTCGCGCGAGTGGCTCAGGTGCCTGGCCGGTGCCGGCCGCGACGCCCGCAGCGCCGCCGAACGGGAACGGGCCCTCGCCCGCCTGCACCAGCTGCTCCTGCGAGCGGCCCACGCCGAGCTGCGGCGGCGCAGCCATCCCGTCCGCATCGAGGGGGACGCGAGCGAGATGACCTCGCCCATCAGGCGGCGGACGACGCGTTGCTCGCGATCACCGGCAAACTGGACCGGTTCCGCGGGGACAGCCGCTTTACCACCTGGGCGAATAAGTTCGTCATCTTCGAGGTATCAGCCAAGCTCGGCCGCCATTACTGGCGCAATGCGCCAGTGCAGGTCGGCGACGATGCGTGGGAACGCATCCCTGACCGGTTCGGTGCCGACCCCGCGCAGCACGCCGAGTCCCGCGAACTGGCCGACGCGCTCCGCCGGGCCCTCACCGAGGTACTGAGCGAGCGGCAGCGCCGCGTCTTCGTCGCGATCATCGTCGACGGGATTCCCCTCGACGCGGTGGCCGCCGAGCTCGGCAAGACGGACCGGACGGCGGCCATGTCCCGACCGAGCAGGATAATTCGCGCGCCGTTCCCGGCGGCCTCCGGCGCCCTGAACTCTTCCCCTAGAGCCCGGCGAATTTCGTCGGGGACCTCGGACACCCCGTCGGTGACCAGTGTCACGTCCCTGTCGGCCAGCGCCTGTCGGCCGGTCGCTGCCGGAAGATCCTCCCTGAGGACCTCAGAGATGGCGTCGGCGGCTAGGGCAGACAGTCGGCCGGGCAAGTTGGCCTCCGCGTGCGCGACAAGCACTGCCCGTCCCTGGCGCGCGCCCTCACGACGGAGCAGTTCAGCAGCGGTCGACTTGCCCATGCCCGTGCGGCCGGCGAGCACCGACGGTCCAGTCCCCCGGATGAGATCTGTCACGGGCCGGGTTGGGTGGTTATGTCCTCCGCGGGCCGGATCAGGGGCATGCTCGGCATGCGCGTGCCGACCAGAGACTCCGCGAACTGCCCGAGCTCCCGCGATGATGCAGCATCGAGGTACCTGTCGCGCAGCGGCCGCGGCCAGCGCGCGCCAGTCGGCTGGTCCGCCGGCACCCCCCCAGAATCCCGGCGAGCTCGGCTCGTGTGAACACCCGCCTGCCAGGGTCGGCTTCTCCCGTGCGCCCGAACATCCTGACGAACAGACGGTTGACAGCATTCTCGGCCTCGCTGCGCGCATCGGCAGCGGTACGCGGATCGGGAAGCATCGCCTGAACCTGGCGATCCGCCCGGGCGATGACTTCCTCCAGGCTGGAGGCATCCACGTGCACAGACGTCCTGGCGAGGATCTCGCATGCCGTGCTCTCCGGATCCTCGGATAGGAGTAAGGCGAGAGCCTCCGGCTGACCCTCGCTGGCTTCCTCAAGAACATCGGCGACTTCCTGCCCGGTCGGCCCGAGCCGCCCGTCCGTGATGAACTCGACGAGGCGGAGGACACCCCGGGCAGTTCCGCCCAGCGGCGGAAAACCCTCATGAGCCCCGCCTTGCCGCACGTATACTCCGCGCTACGGGTCTTGACCTGCTTCCCCGTCCGCAGTTTCCCATCAGAGGACTGTCGTTACCTCTCGGGCATCCTGGATCTGCAGGTCTCCCGTGGTCCACCAGGCCCGCCGGACTGTGTCCGCGAGCTCGATCCGGGAGATCTCGTCCGGGCCAGCGACCAGCCGGACCGATGTCTCGCATACCAGCACCCAGCCCGCCTCGGCCGGAACACCAGTAGCAGGTCCTCATCCAGTACTCAGCACGAGCGGGTCCTCAGCAGGATCAGATGGCAAGTACGACAAGCTCTCGCGCAGACCACAGATAGGCCGAACCCGGGCCCGTGCCGACGGCCAGCGGCCGCCAGGGGACTGTAACGTCAACACTTGACAGACCCTCTCTTGGCCGCACCGGCCAGTGCTGGGACAACGCTCCGTCGATTCGTTTTTCGCCAGCATCAAAGGCGAACTGCCCGGCCTCCGGGTCTGGCCAATCCGGGCCATGGCCCGCTGTGCCATCGTCGAGTACATCGGCTGGTGCAACGGCACCCGGCTGCACAGTACGCTCGGCTCCCGCAGCCCGGCCGAATTTGAGGAAGACAACGAGATCAAGAAGGTAGCCCGACCGAGTTATCAGCCCTGTTCGCCAAAGCGGGGCAACCCCAAGTCTGTCTCACTGCACACTGCGGCCAGCAGCCCTTCGAAGTCCTTACCGCACGGGCCACATGCGCGCAGGTGGGCGGCGATCCCCGGGTATCGCTGCTCGGCGTCCGCCCGGGCGCCAGTGGCCACCAGGTCGACGTAGGCGTGGAGCATGTCCAGGGCCTGGGCGCATCCCACATCGCGCGGATCGGTCCGCAGGAAACGGTCCAGTGCTGACCAGTCGTTCATGAGCGCCTCGATTTGTCGGGGTCTATATAGCCGTCAGCGGCAAGGGCGGCCTGCAGCTTGCGCCGGGCGTCGAACAACATCTTGTAGATTGCGTTGCGGTTGGAGCCAAGCTCAATGACCAGGGTGTCCAGCGGGACGTGATTCAGCACGATCGCGACGAAGATCGCACGCTGCCGCGGGGTCAGCTCCTCGTCCACGGCACGGTGCAGCGCGGCAAGCAGATCCCGCCATTCGGCCTCGAGCGCGGGATCGAAGCCGAACCGGTCCGGCAGCCGATCCCAGTTCTCGGCGTCCATCGGCACGCTCGGCTTCCGCCAGAAGTGCCGTCCTATCTTGGCTGACACCTCGAAGATGACAAATTTACAGGCCCAGGTGGTGAACCGGCTTTCTCCCCGGAACTGCCCGAGCTTGCTGATGACGGCCAGCAGCGCGTCGGCCGCGGCCTGGTATGCCAGGTCCTCAAGTTCGGGGCCAGTGATCTGCAGCCGCGGCCCGCGCCGCCGGACTTCCCCGCGGGCGATGCGGACGAGCAACTCGTGCAGCCGGGTTACGGCGGCGTCCCGCCGGGGGCCGTTGCAGGTGAGCGCCTGAACCCACTCGGCCGAGTCGGGATCGAGCCGGGTGGTGCTCATGGGCCCGCGTGAAGTGTGCGATGCACCGATACCACGAGCATGTTACTCCAATCCGCTATCCCGGCGCTGCTAACATCGGCACTCAGAAATGCCCAGCCACCCGCGGCACCGCTTCCGCACCACGAACAACGTGGCGCCAAGGACGTCCGCGGCCTGGGTAAGACCCGCCAGCGGCATAAGCATTTCTACTGCATGGCTGAGTTTCCGCGCGTACGGCCGCAGCCGGAATCCGGGGTAGTCGCTGATGCGCTCAGGTCGCTGCGACCTGAGCACCGGGGAGTTCTGCTGGAGACCTGTTACCGCGGCCGGTCTGTTGCCGAGGCGGCCGCGGTCTTGGGAATTCCGGCAGGAACCGTCAAGACACGGACGTTCTCCGCGCTGCGCTCGCTGAAACTGGCGCTGGAAGATCGGGGGCTCGTCCCATGACGGCATGTCGGTCCGGTGAACCGCGAGCATCGTCAGCCGGCCCGGCGGCGCAATGCCGCGCGTTCGACCGCGATCAGGCCGCCCCAGACTCCGTGCTGGCCGATGTCCCAGTGCCGCAGCGACAGCGCCAGGCATTGGCCACGTACCAGGCAGGTTGTGCAGATAGCGATCACAGCGGCCGCTTCCTGGCGCGCACTGTCTGCGTCGGTGCTGACCGGGAACCACTGGTCGGGATCAAGGTCGCCATCAGCGCACCGGGCGTGCCTGGCGACCAGGGCCCACGAGATCTGATCGGTAACCGGGCCGAGCAGCGCCAGCTGCATGAGGGCACCCCCGAGGGCATACGAGGCAGACGCGGAGTCCGCCGGCGCGGGGACATGCGAAACGGCCATCTGCTCGCTCCTTCGAGGCGCATCCGGCATCCCGGGACCTCCGGACGCCAGCGACGCTCGCTTACCGATTAGCGCGTCGGCAGGCATCGGTCTTACCACCGCGATCTGAGGCAGCGTCCTGGCTGAGCGATCAGGCCGTCGTCTTCTCGCCGCGGGGAGGTAAGACCTTGCCGCCGCCGGACACCAACAACTGAGGCACGGATACCGGCGGTGCGGCCCCTGCCAGGCGGGGAGCTGGCGAGATATGCGCCCCGCAGCACGCACGACGAGGAACAGGAGTGCCCGATGGATGCCGAATGGACCGACATCGTGGTGATCGGGATGGGCCCCGGCGGCGAGGACGCCGCCGGGAAACTAGCGCAGGCTGGCCTGCGCGTCACCGGAGTCGAAGCGAATCTGGTCGGCGGTGAGTGCCCGTACTGGGGCTGCGTGCCATCGAAGATGATGATCCACGCTGGGAACCTGCTGGCCGAGGAGGCGTGCAGCGTGCCGGAGATCACCCAGGGCAACCAGCCAGTGCTGCCCTACCCGGGCCCGGGCCGTCTCCGCCAGGTCATCACGACCCGGACCGGGAGGGCGTGATGTCCCCGGCGCTGCGGCTGCGCCGCGACATCGTGTGCCAGCAGGCGGTCGAGCTGGTGACCGGCTACCTGGAGGGCACGCTCGCGCGCGCCGGCCGCCGCCGCTTCGAGGCGCACCTCGCCGGCTGCCCGCACTGCCCCGAGTACCTCGCCCAGATGCGCAAGACGATCGAGCTGACCGGATCCTTCACCCCCGATGACCTGACCCCGCAGATGTAGGACGAGTTCATCGCGATCTACCGGCAATGGCGCCCGGCCAGGACGGCTAGCCCGCTGGCCCGCGAGCCTGGCGGCGGCGCCAGGCAGGCAGAGCCGGGTTCGAGACCATGGTCAGAACGCGGGGGGCCTGCCGGAGGCCAGCGATCACTCAAGATCACCCCGCCGGCCGAGGTCTCCTTGGCTGGCGTCCGTAAGGGGATCCCCTACGGACACCGTGCCTGCGCGTGCGGCCCACGGGCAGGCACCATCAGGTCCACGCCCCGGGCCTGCAGGCCGACGTAGGTCGCACTGGTCGAGGGCGAGGGCGGGGAACGCGTCTCCGGCTCGAGCAGCGGCATGGGGTGTCTCCTGCCCCGCGGGATGGTGTTGCCAGCCCTTGACGGTGGTGCCGTCACTGCGGGTCGCTGGCGTTCCAGATTTGGCCAGTCTGCTGACTCGGCAGGCGCCTCAGCAGAGAGACGGCTGACTGGCTGGGGGTAAGGAGGGTGCCGCGCTGGTAGCTGTGCACGAACTGCCGGTGCAGGGCGGTGCCGATCTGCTCGGGGTTCTGGTCGCGGATCCAGGCCTGCATGGCGGTGTCGACTCCGCCGGGACGGTACACGTTGACCGTGATGCCGGTTCCTGCCAGTTCGGCGGCGAGGTTGAGGGTGTGGGCTTCCAGGGCGGCCTTGCTGGTGGCGTAGGCGTTGGCCCGGAGCATGCCGGCTGGGCTGGCGGCGATGCCGCTGGACACGTTGACGATGCGGCCCCAGCTGAGCTCTAGCATGCCAGGCAGGACCATGAAGCTGAGCCGGGCAGCTGCGGTAACGTTGATGGCTATCGCGGTTGCCCATTGCTGCGGGTCGATGGCCGGGCTGGGTCCGAGGGGCCAGACGACCGCGGCGTTGTTGATCAGCACCTGGACCGGGCCCCACCGTTGCCCGATCGCGGCGAGCGCGTCGGCGATCTGGTCCGGGTCGGCGACGTCGGCGGGCAGGCCGAGCGCCTGGCCGCCGCGCCCGGTGATAAGCGCGGCGGTCTCGTGCACCTGGCCGGCTGAGCGGGCGAGCACCGCGACCCGCGCTCCGTGCTCGGCGAGCCCGAGGCTGATGGCCTGCCCGATGCCCCGGCCGCCCCCGGTCACCAGGGCGATCCGGTTCGTCAGCGTTTCGTTCATCGTCTCCACAACCCGGTTAGCGGCCGGGCCGGGCCGGGTCTTACCTGCCCGCTGCCGGGTACCGGAGCCGGCGCTCGTAGGATCGGTAGGCGTGGCACCAATTGACGCCCCCGCTGCCGAGTGCGGCGCGGCGGGCGGCGGCCTGGCTGCTGGTTCGGGCGCTGGCCGCGCTGGGCCCGATGATGAGACGGCGCAGTGGCTGCTGGCGCTCGGCGGTGCGGGTCCGGTCCGTGAGCTGGCGCTGGCGCGGCTGCACGACCTGCTGCTGCGCATCGTCCGGGCTGAGCTGGGCCGCCGCGCCGGGCGGCACGCGATCACCGGGCCGGAACTGGACGACCTGGCCCACCAGTCAGCTGATGATGCCCTGCTTGCTGTGACGGCCAAGCTCGGGCAGTTCCGCGGGGAAAGCCGGTTCACGACGTGGGCGTACAAGTTCGTGGTCCTGGAGGTCTCCAGTAAGCTCGGCCGGCATTTCTGGCAGCGTCCTGCCGTCGTCTTCGACGCCGCGGACTGGGACCAGCTGCCCGACCGTTTCGGGACCAGCCCAGCGGACCACGCCGAGCGGCAGGACCTGGCCGCTGCGCTGCGCCGCGCGGTTGAGGAGGAGCTGACCGAGCGGCAGCGGCGCGTGTTCGTCGCCATCGTGGTCCACGGTGTACCGCTTGACGCGCTGGTCGTCCAGCTGGGTTCGAGCCGCAACGCGATCTACAAGACGATGTTCGACGCGCGGCGTAAGTTGCGGGCCGCGCTGGCCGCTAAAGGGTATCTGGCCGGCTCCCCGCAGGAGGCTGGCCTGGACGGCCGGGGGACGAGGCGATCATGACGGGCTGGGGTGAACTGGACCGGTTCCTGCAGACCGATCCGCGCGACGTCGGCTGCGATCAGGCCTTGCACATCCTGCACGTCTATGTCGAGCTCGTCCTCGACGACGCGTCCGGTGCCGAGGCGGCCCGGCGCTACCCCGGGGTCGCCGCGCACCTGCTCAGCTGCGGCCCTTGCGCCGAGGACTACCACGGACTGCTCCTGGCCGCTCAGGCGACCCCGGAGTGACCGGCCATCTCCAGGCGCGCAGGTAAGACGCCGACCTGAACCGGCGCTCACCGTATGGGGTGCAGTGCCGGGCCGGGAAGCCAGGGCCACGGCCCGCAGTCAGCGTAAGGGAGCCCGGGAATGACTATTCCATCGACCATCGCCGGCCGTGTCGCCGCCCTGCACGCCACGCGAGCAGCCACGGCGTCAGGCAACGTCACGAGTGCGTTCAGCCGCGAACAGGCCATGCTGGCCGACGGCGGCCTGCCAGCCGGCCTGGCCGCTGCCGGGACCGTGCTGCCCGACACCGGCCTGCTCGATCCGTACGCGGCAGCCACCACGTTTGTACGCCGTCACCGGCGACAGCACGGCGGTACTGGTCTTCTACCGGGGTGCCTGGTGCCCCTACTGCAACATCGCCTTGTCCGCTTATCAGGCGGACCTGCTCCCGCAGCTCACCGAACGTGGCGTCCGGCTGGTCGCGATCAGCCCGCAGAAGCCAGACGGGTCGCTGAGCATGCAGCAGAAACACGGCCTGGCCTTCGCGGTGGTCTGCGACCCCGGCAACGTGATCGCCCGCCGCCTGGGCATCCTCACCCAGCCGTCCCCGGAGGCCCGAGCCGCCCAGCTTCAGCTGGGCCTCGACCTGACCAGCGTCAACGCCGACGGCACCGTCGCGCTGCCGATGCCCGCCGCCGTCATCCTGGACGCCAGCCACACCATACGGTCGATCGACGTCCACCCCGACTACACCAGCCGCACCGAACCCCGGCAGATCCTCGACGCCCTCGGCCAGGTCAGCGGCTGACCAGCGCCGGCCCGGCGTCCGCGGACCCTCCTCCCGCGCTTGGCCCGTTCCCGGCGGGCCAGCACGGGCGGGCGCGGGTGCCAGGCCGGGGCCTGGCCGCAGACCGCGAGGTAAGACCGGTTGCCGCCGCGGCGCTAACCACACGACGGTCCGGCACCCGCCGGCGTCACGTCCGCGCGCCGATCAAGGAGAGCTGTTATGCCGCTGCCGAGCCCCGGAGACTCATTTCCCGCCCTGCCGCTGACCCCGCCGGGCGGGCCGGCCCTGACCCTGCCGGACGCGTTCGACGGCCAGTTCGGTGTCGTGCTGTTCTTCCGCGGGGCGTGGTGCCCGTACTGCAACGCGCAGCTGCGCGCCTTCCAGCGTGCCAGTGACAGCCTGTCCGGCGCCGGGACCAAGGTCGCGGCGCTGTCGGTCGACGACGAGCCCGCCACCGCCGAGCTGATCGCCAAGCACGGCCTGACCTTCCCGGTCGGGCACAGCGCCGACGCCCGCGCCGTCGCCGCAGCCACTGGCGCGTTCGTTCACGATGACCCGCTGTACCTGCAGTCCACCGGGTTCGTGCTCGACCCGGCCGGCCAGGTCGTGGTCAGCGTGTACTCCAGCGGCGCCATCGGACGGCTGGTGCCCGAGGACGTGATCGGCCTGGTCCGCTACATCCGCGATCACGCCACGGCCGGCGCCTGATGGCGGTCGCGGAAGCCGAGCTCGCTGACTGGCGGCGCCAGGTCAGCGAGCTCTACGTCGCCGTACGCGCACAAGACGACCCCGAGCGCGCGCACGCCCTCTGGCGATCCGGCCGGGACGCGCTGTTCCGGGCCCATCCGCAAAGCCCGCTGCCGCCAGGCGATCCGCTGCGTGAGGCAGGCGTGCCGTACTGGGCCTACGACCCCGCCCTGCGCTTTGAGCTGCCGCTGCTCCCCGCACCCGGACCGGAGCAGCTGCTAGCGCATGCCGGCCGAAATGAGGGCACCACGCTGCGCCTCGTTGGCCATATCGAGCTTCCCGCGCCGCTGGGCGTGACCATCGGCGTGTGGTGGCTGCAGCAGTACGCGGGCGGGCTGTTCCTGCCGCTGCGTGACGGCACCGCCGGCGAGACCAGCTACGCCGGAGGCCGCTACATCCTCGATACCGCCAAGGGCGCGGACCTCGGCGGCACGGCCAGCACCCTGGTCGTTGACCTGAACTTCCTGTACCACCCGTCCTGCCGGTACGCCAGCCAATGGCACTGCCCGCTGGCCCCGCCCGCAAATATCATTGCCGCGCCCGTGCAGGCCGGCGAGCGCCTCAGCCACAGTCACCTGCCTTCGGGTGCCAGAGCGAGACGCTCCGTTCCGGGGAATGGCGGGAAGGCCGTACTCGCCTCGGCGGGTTCTCCCTCCCCGGCGGGGAGAGCCGGGATGGTGAGAGCAGATGGGGACGCCGGGCATGCTGACGGCGAGAACCATCATGTCCCGCCCGGGGCCGCGCGCCGGGCTGACCGCCATGGAGCTGGGTCGGCGAAGTCCCACTACCCAGGCGCCGGCTGCCCGCGACATGACGCTCAACCAGGTCGGGCTTACCGTGGTCGGGAATGCTGACCGATCGGATCCGGACCGGAAGTCACTTCCGGGCTGCAGGCTGACGAGTTACCCTGCATCCTCCGGGCGTCCAGGCCGCGGGCGTCCGAAAGCTCTTGACGCTGTCCGGGTGACCGAGCAGGCTGTTCGCGCAGGTGAGAGAACTTCGTCTACGCAGCCGACGGGCGCGCAGGCTATGTCCGCAGACGCGCGTCTCGGGACGCTGATCCTCTCGAGCAAGCTGCATCCGCCAGCCACGCGGCGTGGCACCGTGGTCCGCCAGGCCTTGCTCGACTGCTTGTCTGCGGAGATGTCGGCCAGGCTGGTCCTGGTGGTCGCGCCGGCGGGATGGGGGAAGACCTCGCTGCTGTGCGACTGGTGTGCGGTCTGCGAGCCGGAACGCACCGCGTGGCTGTCGGTTGACCAGGGCGACAATGACCCGGTGCGGTTCTGGGCCCATCTCATCGCGGCGGTGGACACGGTGTCTCCGGGAATAGGCACCGTTGCCTTGGAGGTGCGTCCTTGTCGCCCGGGCTGCGGGCGATGAACGAGCAGGCCGCGGCCGCCGGGCCGTTCGCGAAGGCCGCGCGGCTGCTGGACGTCCTGGCCGGGGTGCGGCTGACCGTCAAGCGCGTCGAGCGACCAGCCGAAGCCAGCGGCGCCGCGGCGGCTGCCGCCGTCCGGGACTGGGCATCGCTCCTCACCGCCAGGAAACTGGTGCCGCTGCCGCCGTCCCCGCTGCCGGACAAGCTGTACGCCGCGATCGACGGCACCGGCGTCCCGGTCACTGCGAAGGAGACAGCCGGGCGGGACGGCAAGGGCCAGGACGGCCGCGCCCGCACCCGCGAGGTCAAGCTCGCCGTCTTCTTCACCCAGGACAAGGTGAACGACGAGGGGTACCCGGTCCGGGACCGGGACTCCGCCAGCTACATCGCCACCTTCGAGCCGCTGCCGTGTTCGCGGGCCTGGTGAAAGCCGAGGGCATCCGCCGCGGCGCCGATCACGTCCGGCAGCTCACCATCCTCGGCGACGGAGCCGCCTGGATCTGCTATCCCGACGTCGGGATAGC
>Ga0302325_10025890_pt1 | contig 12189 bp, 12 predicted proteins | sample Palsa_T0_2_FD_201948 | JGI IMG/M metagenome (GOLD analysis project Ga0302325, IMG submission 201948) | Peat permafrost microbial communities from Stordalen Mire near Abisko, Sweden - Palsa_T0_2 | ecosystem: Environmental > Terrestrial > Soil > Palsa > Peat permafrost | place: Sweden: Abisko...
ATCGGATGATTGGCTATCCTTTTGTCCCCGCTTTGTTCATCACTGTAGCCGCCGTTCTTCTCTACTACACCTTCCGCGAAGACTGGCCGAACTCTTTTTATGGATTGCTGGTTATTCTGGCTGGCGTACCGATTTTCACCTGGTTTCGCAGGCAGCGTCAGGCGCATCTGCGATCCTGAACCTCCTCTGAACCGGGGCTGGCCCCACAAGCGCTAACTTAACCAATCTTGCTCCCGATTGGCCGATTGCCCGGTTATGCCGACGATGCGCCCGGAAGTCCAGGTCAACACTGGGTGCTCCTCAGGGTCGACCCAAAGTTGCTAGCTCCGGATTGCGATCTTTTCTTCCCGTTTCCGGCAGGGGAGAGATCGCTTGACGATTCTCCTTTTGCCACGGGAGTTAACGAAGGCCGTCGGCCACGAAAAGGTTGGTGTTGATTCTGCGGGCCACGTAGGCAAAGCGGGAGCCATCGGGCGTGAAAAGTATGTCTTTGCTCCGAATTCCAGCTTTCTCCAACGGGGAAAAGCGAACCCACAAAGTGCGGGTGCCCGTGGCCAGATTCAGGTTGTAAACCTCAGCGTCGGCGCCGGCAGGATCGGAAAGGAGCAGATCGTTTGAGTCGCCACGCCAGCCGATGATCCGCTCGGCCGGATTGACCCCGGTAATTTCTTTGGCTTCGCCGCCATCAATGGGCTGCAGCCAGTATCGATTCGTGCCGTCGGTTTCGATGCAGAACCGGCCGTCGGGAGATGGCCCGGGGAAGAGCCGGAACCCGCTCACGGACAGGTGGCGGCCTGGTGTTCCAAAGGTGCGCACCGCTCCACTGTCGAGATCCTCGACGGCGCTTTCCGTCACCTGGCCCGTTGCTTTGGTGGTAATCAACAGGCGCTTGCCATCGGGAAAGAAAGCCGCGCCCGCATATTGGCGGCCGGGGGGCGCATGCAGAGTGCGCGAGTCGCCTACACTGGTAGGGATAATGAAGAGCGTATCGGGATGCGATACGTCCACGGCAACCGCCCATTTGCCGTCGGGAGAAAGCCCTGCGCCGCTGCCTTCGCCAAGCAGGACGGGGGGCGAGTCGTCGGCGCCCTGCAGGAAGAGCTGGTAACTGTTGTTCTTGTTTGTGTCGAAGCCATTCACAAGCAGCTTGCTGCCATCGGCAGAAACGCCGCTGATCCACCGGTGCACGATGCCGGAGAGTTCAAGCAGGCGTCCAGATTTTGTCTCTCCCGTTCGATCCTCGGCTTGAACGCTGAGGCTTTACGGCCCCGATTCGGTAACCGTGCTGAGCAAAACCCTGCCATCTGGAGCGATGTCCTGAAGCTGCAGGTAAACCGGTGCGCTGGCCACAAGACGAAATTGCCTTGGAGATTGACCGCGCCTATCGGCGTGCCGGGTGTTGCCGACTCCACAGCGGTAGCGGTGAACCAAATCTCGTCCCCCGAGGGCGACCACGCCAACCCTTGCTCGCTGGAAAATTCCTGGGTCAAGACCTGGCGATGTCCCTGCAGGTCAATGACGGACACCCATCCCCGGTCGTCGCCGGTCAGGGGATGGTCGAGAAATGCGATCCGGCCGCCGCCCGATAGGCGAGAAACGGAGATCGCTGATCCATCCCGACGTTTCGTACAGCACGTGGCCGGGCGGATACTCCAGGCGGCTTCCGTGGACCACGCGCCGCGAGATCGCAAGATCAGAGCCATCCTTGTTCCAGTCGGCGTCAATCACGTCGTCGAGCAACTCGCGCGTGGCGCCGCCCCCCAGCGGAACCCGCGCCAGGCGGCCGGAGGGGGTCCAGGCATCGAAAGTTCGGTTGAGCGAAACCGCCAGTTCGCCGGAGCGGGAGATGCCGAGCAAATCGGCCTTCACATTGAGCGGCTGCGACTGCAGCGTGTCGGTACGCGCGGAGAACAGCGTCATGGGTTCGCCGTTGACGGAGGCGGCATAGACCACCACGCCTCCCGGCGCGAAGCGGGCCATACGGATATAGCTGGGTCGAAACGCAACCTGGGTGTAGGTGGCCGGAGAGGCGTACCGAGGCCTGTATAGCCACATGGAGATCGCCGCCAGGCCCAAGATCAAGATCAGAAGGGCCGTGATGACCCATCCGATCCGCATTTTCCTTGATGGCGCGGTTGTGAGTGGAACAGCGTGCGAAATGCCTGAGGTTGCGCTCAACGCTTCGATGGCAAACGCAAGATCGCTGGCCGACTGGAATCGCCGCTCCGGCTTTTTCTCCAGGCAACGCCGGATGATGCGGTCCAGCCCCGGCGACACATGTCCGCCCGAGGCAGACAATTCCGACACATCCTCTTTCAGGATGGCGTTCATGGTCTCCACCGAAGACTCGCCGCTGAATGCCCGGTTGCCCGAAACCATCTCGTAGAGAACCGCGCCAAACCTGAAAATGTCGGAGCGATGATCGACGGGTTGCCCGCGCACCAGCTCGGGGGACATGTAGCCGACGGTTCCCATGACTGTGCCGGGAGTCGTCGGCGCGGCGACCGTCATGGTTGGCGATTCGTCCGTGGCAGATTCCGTCGCGGTCTGCTTGGCCAAACCGAAATCGAGAATCTTCACGCGGTCATCGCCAGTGATGAAAATGTTGTCGGGCTTCAGGTCGCGATGGCATCTCGGTGAATTAGGGCTGGCCGCCACGCGGAAGTGTACTCCTGTCAGTTTTGCTGACACTTCTTCATCAGAGCCCAGTTTCTGAGAGTGGATCGCAGCTGCTCCGGATGACCAACCAGAAACAATAAAAGCCTCAAGTTAGTTTATGGGTTATGGGGGCAGGTCCTCATCAGCGCCTTGCCATCGCAAACTTAGTTCTAAATTGAGCGAGGCGCGTTGCTTCACGCTCACACCCAATTCTCAATCCGACAAACGGCAGGCCACAGGGATGTAACCGACTCCTTGCTTCATGGGCGGCTGGCTGGCGGCACAACACCGTTCATGCGCAGATACTCGACCATCTGCCCGTAGTGGTCAAAGGCATGAATCAACGCCTCGACGGTGAAGGTCAATCGAGTCGCCACATTGGCCCGCAGGGGCGAAATCGGCGAAGATTTGACCCCCACGTTCTTGTCTCCAATCGCGTCGATCGCTTTGCCAAGACGCGCGAATGAGCCATTCAGGTAGTCAAGAATCTCTGCTTTTGTCCGTATTGCTTCTGGGCCAACCTCGTCGCCTGCATCGGTTGGTGGCTCCTCTCCCAATGCCGCCGCCGCCAAAATGTGGTTAGTTGCCGCCAAGTGTTTCACCTGTTGACCAAAGGTCCTCACACCCTTGAATTCGCCGTCGGTTGGGGCAAATCCATACTTGTCGGCAGGCATGGCATCAGCGGCAGACACGATTTTCTTCTCCACGGACCTTAGAAGGATCTGCAGCGCAATCCTTTCCCGTTGTGCATCAAGAGCAACATCATCCCTCTCGGCGTGTAGCTGGGGCGACCCAACAAGAACCGTTCTGCTCGGTTGATCCGCCTGTGCCAGTGCGCTGCAGCTCCCTACCAGCCAAAGCAGGGCTACCATTATCGACTTCATTTGCTTCATGAATAGTCCCTCCACGACGGCAAAGCTTGTCGCGTTGTCGCCTCGATAAAAATGCTACAGCTTAAAGTCGACTTTAAGGCAAGGACTATTTGTTTGTAACGTATTTGTCAACGATATGGCGATCGAAGTTTGGAGCCTCTAGAATATGCCCATGCCGGAACTAACGATTTCCGAGGTAGCGCGACGGGTTGGACTTCAGCCATCCGCAATTCGCTATTACGAGCGGATCGGACTGCTTCCTCCTGCGCAACGAATGGGTGGACAGAGGCGTTACGACTCGACCGTGCTGTATCGGCTAACAGTCGTTCAACGAGCGCGACAACTCGGCTTCACGCTAGATGAGATCCGACAACTCTTCTTCGGTTTTCGCCATGTTGCTCGGGCCTCAGAACGCTGGCAAGACCTGTGTCGTAGAAAGCTGTCCGAACTCGACGATTTGTTGGATGGGATAGAGTCAGTGCGTCGCTTGCTCAAAAAGATGATGCATAACTGTCGCTGCGAAACTCTGGAGCAATGCGGCAAGCAGATGTTCCAAAGTGGATGTGTTGATATCACAGTAAGCTCAAAACGCTAATGCAGTTTTCTTTGCGTCCGTCTTCACGTTGCCCTCGGACGATGGCACGTTCACTCTGGCGCCCGGCTCGCCGGTCATCCCCTCGCCTGTTGCGGCCCATTTGCAAATCGTGCACTTCCTCTAACGGTCGCACTCGACCTACGGAAACGAGGCCCTACTTCGAAGAGCCGCCGCAATAAGACGCCGATCTCTATTGCCGTTCAAACACCCGGATGTTCGTCTCACTTTCACCGACTATGCGTCTGGTCATCGTCAAAGTCTTGAGGTCGGAAGAGAGCTCGATCTGCTGCGTGTAAAGGACCTTGCCATTGATCTTGTAGGTCATCTCCAACGTGCGCTCGTTCACCAGCCGTATCGAGGAGGTAGAGTCGGGGGTCACGTTCGGGCCAAGGTTCGGATAATCCTTACCATCGAATTTCACGTTTTTCGTCACTTGTGCCGCAGGATCTATGAATGAAAGGCCGTCCCCCTCGTACGGCCGCACCTGCATGAGAACGACCGAGTTCACCGTCTCGCTCGTGCTCACCCACTCGCCCGCGAAGCCCGATCCCCCTCCTTTTCGCTTGTACACGTAGTTCAGATTGGAAGTCGATCCGTCGGGATTGATGCCTGTGAAGTTGTCTGTAAGCGTACTGCCGTCTTGGGAAAGATTCCAGATCGCCATGACGAGCATTCGGCCGTTCCTCTTGCGAATGACTTTCCAGTTGCCGGACCCCTCGACGGCGACGGAAAGGGTAGACCCGAAACCGCCGGGTTGGTCCGTGCCATCGACCACGACCGTCACGGGACCGCCGCCAAAATTAAAGGAGTACTTGTTGGCGCCGAGGCTCTCCACCTTCATCACATCCGTGAGTTTGCTTCGGGAGGGGTTGAGCTTCCAGTCGCCAACGAAGCCCTCGTTCGCGGCCCATGACGCGCGGGTTGCCAGACCGGCAATCAGCAGCAATTGAAAAGTATGCTTGAGAATCTTGAGCATGCAGTCTCCTCAGGTTTATTTCGGCGCTCTCGTCTGCAGGCGTTCGCATTGAGAACCAAGCGGCCGCTTGAAATCATCCGACAGCCACTTGGCCCGTCACGTCACTAGGGGGCGACGCCTTCGGCGATAAATAGTCGGCTCTTCGTTGCGCTTTGCCTGATCGGCCTGATCGCTGCATAGGCTGGCGAATCATACCAGTCACGCGCTTTCTCCGCGCTTTCGAAACCGATCACCACGATGAACCCTTTGGGCGGTTCGCCCTCGAGAGACTGGATATTGCCGCCGCCGCGAACCACATAGTGGCCATTGAAAGACGCCACCATTTGCGGCGCCTTGTCGCTATATTTCTTTAAGCTCGTGGGATCGGTTACTTCGACTTCCGCGATGACGTAGGCCGGGGGCGTCTTCCCTTGCTGCGCATGAATCGCCCTAGCGCCGGCAACTCCAATCATGAAGCCAGCCAGTACTGCCAGCGCCAGTTTGTAGTAGGTCTTCATGGATAGATCTCCCTCGTGTGCATTTGCCGAGCAAAGGCTAACCCGTTGTTGAGAAAAACACAATTCGCAGTGCCAGTTTCACTGCGTAGTCCAAGGCCCGAGAAGCCCGTCTTCGCCTTGCCGGTTTCTTCAGGTTGTTTTGACTCTGTGGTGCACACAACGTCACCAGCGAGAACAAAACTAGAAACAAGAAGAGGTCGTGGCGGAAATCCGGCAGCAGGACTTCGCTCTTGGCATGATCGAAGGAGTCGCACGCCTCGTCCCAGCTCGCGCCTTCAGCCCATCCCAAATGCGTGAAGCGGACAAACGTGCGGTCCGCGCCTTTCTTTCCGAATGCGAGGATGACCATGTTGCGTTGACTGCGGACATCCGCGATGGTTTTCGGAGAAAGCAAAGCGTCGCATAGGCTCAAGCCCGAGAATGCGCATGCCCTGAATACCACGCCCGCCGGGTTTGGCTTCCGGAGAGAAGTAGATCTCGCGGCGCCGTGCACACGCAGATCTAGTTTGCAATCCGGCGCAAAAAAGAAGATCTTGAGCCCGTCCGGTGTTGTCCAGGCAGTCCCACATTGTTTCGATGGGAGCGTTCACTTCGAACTCCGTGGTCAGCACGCGCTTGCGCCGGCGTCGTAAGCATTGTGAGCAGCAGCAAAGCATAATGGTTCGCACCGCTCTTCCTGAAATTATTTCTTGTTCTGAACGTATTCGCGGTAGGCGGTGACAAATACAGTTTCCCATCCCTGGTTGTAGCTATCACGCGTTTTCCGCGCGTTGGCACTGAGTTTCGCCCAGCCATTGTGGGTCAGCACGACTCTTGCGCCTTCCGGTGCGGGGGAGAATGTCACCTCTACCCTTTGCGCTTCTTTGTCATCGCGGCCGGGATGGAAGCTGAACGCCACCAACGCCGGCGGTTCCCATGCCTCCACGCTTCCCCAGAGGTGCTCCTCTCCGGAGCGTGTGCGCTCGAGGATACGGCCGCCGACACGCGGCTCGAAGATTACAGCGGCGGGTTTGTCCTTGAACTCGCTTGCGTAAGCAACAACAGAATGAGTGGCGGCGGGCCACCACGTGCTGAAATCGGCTGTGAAGTAACGGAAAGCCTCTTCCGGCGTACATGCAACCGTTACGCTCTTCACCACTGGCTCAATCGAGACGGACTTGGTTGTCATACCTTATCGTTCCTTTCCTTTCTTTGGCGGGCCAATGCGGGCTCGCTACTTTGCCGTGCCCTTGTCTTACCCGCCACATAGGTGGCGAAGGCTTGGAGAGCCTCCTGCCACATGGAATCCGCATACTCCCGCAGGCCTGCGAAGCCCGCGGGATTGAGGCCAAAATAGTGCCGCGTCCCCTGGCGATGTTCGCGCACGAGTTGGGCCTCCTTCAGGATCTTCAGGTGTTGCGACACAGCCGGACGGCTGACCGGCATCTGGCGCGCTAATTCGCCCACCGCCAAAGGCTTGCGCCGCAGCAGGTCTAGCAGGGCACGGCGGGTCGGGTCCGCCAATACCGCAAGTACGGGAAGGTCGTCCGACGCCCCCCAGTGTTGGTAAGTCATAACTAACCGTAAGCTGCAGCTAACCACATGTCAAGCTTTTTTCTACTGCATTTTCTGACTGCACTCCAATCCTGCTCGCTGAGGTATCTATGGCTTCCCTCAACCGCGGTCGAATCTGCTCGATCTCGGCCTTCGGAATCTTCAAATACTCCAGGGAGTCCTGGTGGTCCCCTGCCGCCGCCGGGATTGCGGTGCTTTCAGGAAACCGGGGAACTGCATTTCGCCACGTCTAGTGGTTATCGCAGGCGTCCGAATTTCGGGCGCGGGGAGGCTTGCGCCACGTTCATGACGGCGTTGAGGCGGGTTCGCCGGATTAGGGGCCGTGCGTGAATGGCTACGTTGTCATGCCGGAGAACGTCCATCTGCTGTTGAACGAACCGGAGCGGAACACGCTGGCGGAGGCAATCAAGTCGCTGAGGCAGGGACTGGCTCGGCGGCTTGCGCTGCGGGCGGAAGATTCGTTCGGGCAGGCGCGCGATTACGATTTTAACGTGTGGAGTGAGCGCAAGTGTGTGGAAAAGCTGCGATACATTCGTCGGAATCTGGTGACGCGGGGGTTGGTTAGTGGAGCAGCTTTCGGCACTGTGCTAGTGGCGAAGTTGGGGTGGTCGAGACTGAGCCGCGGTGGACTGCGCGGATACGCGAGCGGGCTGGGATTTTTCCTACGCTGAGGTGCGGGCGAAGGCTGAAAAGTCCGAACCCAAGCGGAGCTTGGCAACCCTCGGGTGTGGAGGTGGGGTCCGGCCCTCTGTCGGAAATGGCGTCTACCATCGGGGAGGAAGCTTCCAGCTCATTTCGGACCGAACTCCAAACGGCTCTTTACTTTACCCCGGTTACCTTAGGTCAAGAGCCGTGGACACGTTTACCCCCTGTCCTTTCTCTCGTATGTTGAAAGCTCCAGTCCCGGTCCGGTTCCTCGGCCAGGATCCCCTTGGAGCTAATACATGGCCACGTATCACCATAGCTTTGAGCTCGGCATTCTTCCCGAGCGCAAGATTGACAAGCGCGCTCTAGCCGCCAGCTACGCCTTCATAGTCCTGGTTACTTTAGTCATCATTAACCTTGGAATGCTGTTTCCCGACACGATGCCGTTCCGGACGTATCGCGTCACCTCGTTGATTCCACTTCCCGCCCTGAAGCCGGAGCCCGCGCCCGCGCCGATCACCGTGAGGCCTGTGAAGGCGAAGCTGCTTCCTCGAGCGCCGGTTTTCGATCGCCCGAAGTTGATCGTACCGCGCGTCGTTCATCGCGCGCCGGCTCCCGAGCGGGTGGAAGCGCCTCGAGTGGTGGTCAACACGTTCGCCGCTCCTCAATTGAGGGTCACTTCAGGCGGAGCCCGTCCACAACTCTTGCATGTCGGAGAATTCGAGGGTAGCTCGGTGGTTCCCACCGTCAATGCGGCGGTGACGAAGGTGCAGACCGGAGGTTTCGGCGACCCCAATGGTTTGAAAGGGACGGGCAAGCAAGGCGCCAAGCTCTACGCGGCGCAGGCCGGTTCGTTTGACATGCCGGCAGGTCCAGGACAAGGCAACGGATCCGGCGGGGCGAAAGGCATCAAGGGAACAATCGCCAGCGCCGGCTTCGGCAACGGCATCGCCACGGGAGGCAAGGGCGACGGTCGCAGCGGTGGGGCAGGAATCTCGACCGGCGGATTCGGGTAGGAGCAGGTCGTTCACGGCGGTCCGAAGATCGCACAGGCAGATTCTGGGCCTGCAACCACACCGGTGGAGATCACGTTCAAACCGCAGCCGCTTTATACCGAGGAAGCTCGCAACCTGAAGCTGGAAGGCGAAGTTCTGCTGGAAGTGATGTTCGGCGCCAACGGGACGCTGCATGTGAATCGCGTGGTCCGCGGCCTGGGTCACGGCCTGGATGAGGCCGCCATTGCGGCCGCCAACAAAATGCGCTTCAAGCCGGCACTTCGTATGGGACAGCCGATGGATTCGACGGCGATCGTGCACGTGACGTTTCAGATGGCGTACTAAGAATTTGAGTGCTTGAAAACTTTAGGTCAGAACGTTCGTTTCGTGGCCCGGAAGGTGCGAGGCGAATGGTGGCAATCGGTTCAGGGAAAAAATCGGTCCAAAGAAACATCGCTTCAACGTGGAGAAAGAGTTATGCGCAATTGGAAATGGATGTTCACAGCCGCACTGCTGGTTTCTGTCAGCGCTGCCGCGCAGCAACCGACGGAGTCACAACCTTCGACGCAGCCCGACGCTGGCGCAGCCACGCAGGCGGCACCAGCGGCTCCCGCGTCACAACCGCTGGTACCTGAGACGCAGACCCAACAGTCAACCGCTCCGGCGCCAACTCCGTCGCTCCTCCCTCAACCCACCACCATGGATCAAGTTGTCGATCGCTTCATCGAGCGCGAACACGCGCTCATGAAGGCGCTCTCCGCCCTCACCCCGGTGGTAGAGACCTACTTGCAGAACCTGTCCGCCGATCCGCAACTCGGCTCCGTGCCAAGTGCAGACCACTACTTTCTCGGCCGCATGGATATGGGCGAATCGGTCGACCGCAAGGATTATCTGAAGAACGACGACAAGGGCATGGAGACCCGCCTGATGGGCGGCTTCCATAAGTTCTTCAAGGTGCAATACCAACCCCTGGGCTTCTCCTGGATGATCTATGCCGACCGTACTGACTTTGACCGCTCCCACTATCAGTTTCATTACATCCGCCGTGAATTTCTCGGCGACGTCCGCTGCCTAGTATTCGACGTCACGCCCCAGAAGGGCGCCGGCAAGGGACGATTCCAGGGACGCATGTGGGTGGAAGACCAGGACTACAACATTGTCCGCCTCAACGGCACCTATACTTCGGCGCCGCGGAATTCCTACTTCTTCCATATGGATAGCTGGCGCCTCAACTTGATTCCGGGCTACTGGGTGCCCGCCTACATCTACAGCGAAGAAGGCGATTTCAGCGCTGGCGCGAAGAAGAGCAAGATAGCCTTCAAAGCGCAGACCCGCATCTGGGGCTATGACCTCAAGAAAGGCAACAAGGACGACGAACTCACGCAGATTCGTGTGGACAGCGTGACCGATGAAAGCCCCACGGCGCAGGATGCTTCTCCGTTGCAGGCGGAGCGCCAGTGGCAGCAGCAGGCGGAAGACAATGTGCTTGAGCGCCTCACCCGCGCTGGCTTGCTCGCGCCCGAAGGCGACGTGGACCACATTCTCCAGACCGTGGTCAACAACCTGTTGGTCACGAACAACATCGACCTGCCGCGCCCGGTACGCACTCGTGTGCTGCTCACGGCGCCGCTTGAAACCTTCAGCGTGGGCAACACCATCGTGATCAGCCGGGGATTAATCGACGTGCTTCCCGACGAAGCAAGTCTGGCGGCCGTGCTCTCGCATGAACTGGGGCACATCGTGCTCGGTCACAATCTCGGCAGCAAGTATGCCTTCAACGACCGCATGCTGTTCTCCGACGATTCCACCTATGCCAACTTTGGCTTCAAGCACATTCCAGAAGAAGAAACCGCCGCTGACAAGAAGGCTGTGGAATTGCTCAACAACTCGCCTTACGCGCAGAAACTCGACAACGTCGGCTTGTTCCTGAAGGAGTTGCAAGCCCGCGCTCCCCAGCTCAACGCCCTGTTGACCACGCGCCTGGGCAATTCATTGACGTCGAATGGCACCCTCACTCGCTTGCCGGCTCTGGCCACGCAAGGCCCAGCGCTCGACAACAACAAACTGGACCAGGTTGCCGCTCTGCCGCTGGGTGGACGCGTAAAGATCAATCCCTGGAACGACAGAGCAGAGATGGTGAAGACGACTCCAGTGGCCATCACCTCGGCGCGGGACAAGATGCCGTTTGAGGTCACGCCCTTCTATCCGCGGTTGGCACGCTATGGCGCCCAGACCGTACCGAGCGCGCCAGCCACCGCCGCCGCCAACTCAAACACGAGCAACTAACCAAAGCTCTACTCTAAGTTGCAATAAGACGAGGGCCGGGATCCGGAATCAGCTTCCGGGATACCCGGCCTTCGTTTTGCCCCAATTACCAAGCAGCCAGTCCAGGTGCCGAGCCAGGCGGATTGACTGGGCATAGGGAATAGGTACGAGGTACTCGCCACCGACCTATTTTGCTCCCAACCCATCGTTCTCGTGATAATTCGGGTACGCCGGTCGCGGGTACTGCGGCAGAGGATGCTCCTTTAATTGCTGCATCACGATCTCGATTGCTTTATCGAGTTGCGCGTCATGTCCCTGGCGATACGCTGCGGGGTCGAGATCGACCTCAAAGTCCGGAGCGACGCCGTGATTCTCCACTTCCCATTCGCCTTTGAGCCCGTAGATCGCGGCTCGCGGTGCCGTAACATAGCCGCCATCGAGCAGTAGCGGGTATCCGCCAATGCCGACCAGCCCTCCCCACGTTCTTTTGCCGACAAGCGGGCCCAGCCCGGCTTTTCGGAAATACCATGGCAACGCGTCACCCCCCGAGCCGGACATTTCGTTGATGATCATCACTTTCGGCCCGTAGATCGCCTCCGATGGACTCGACCAGTCATGTCCTTCGCGCGTAACCACCTTGCTCGTGATGGGCCGCCGCAAGTAGTCGATAATATAGTCGGCGAGCTGGCCGCCCTCGTTAAAGCGCTCGTCGACGATCACAGCTTCTTTGCCCACTTGCGAGAAGAAGTAGCGATTGAAGCTGGTGTAACCGCCGCCTCCAGTGTTGGGCACGTAGACGTAGGCCACGCGCCCTCCACTTGCCTGGTCCACCGTGCGGCGATTGCCCTCGATCCATGCCAGGTGACGTAGATTCTCTTCGCTCTCCACCGGCACCACCGTGACCTCACGCGCATCCTTGCCATCAGCGTTCGCGCCGATCTTCAGCACCACCTGCTTGCCGGCTGTCTCCTCAAAGAAGCTGTAGATATTGTCCTGCGAGTGCAGGTCACGTCCGTTGACCGCCAGAATGTAATCGCCGGCTTTAGCGTTGACCCCCGGCTGGGTCAGCGGAGCCTGCAGGCCCGGATTCCAGTTTTCTCCGTCATACACCTTCGCGATACGATAGCGGCCG
>Ga0302325_10025891_pt1 | contig 12189 bp, 12 predicted proteins | sample Palsa_T0_2_FD_201948 | JGI IMG/M metagenome (GOLD analysis project Ga0302325, IMG submission 201948) | Peat permafrost microbial communities from Stordalen Mire near Abisko, Sweden - Palsa_T0_2 | ecosystem: Environmental > Terrestrial > Soil > Palsa > Peat permafrost | place: Sweden: Abisko...
GGGGGGACCATGAAAGGTCGGGGGGACCATGAAAGGTCGGGGGACCATGAAAGGTCGGGGGACCATGAAAGGTCAGGGGCGGACCATGAAAGGTCAGGGGCGGACCTGTCAACTTGGACACCCGTTGTACTAAATACCCTTTCGACCTTGTCATGGATCACGGATTACAGCCCATAGCTGACTTGCCACCGGCGTTCTGTCTCGATCTCTTTTTCTTAACTCTGCGGTCTGCGGTCTGTTTGCTCTGTAGCGACGGTCGCACTGGCCACTTCGAAGAGTCGGACAGACAGCCAGGCCAGTCGTCGAGTAAGAAACCTTTGCCGGTCTCCTGATGCATGCGTATAAGTAGTAAGTTGAACATCTCCGTGAACAACGCTGAAACGCATTCTTGAAGAATTACCGCTTTGTGCAATACGGGGATGAGCAATCGCAAGGGGTGATTTATAATCGATTTCGGACATCCCTATGCCGTCGATAAAATCCTGGAAAATACCTGCTACATCATCATGCAACCCAAGCGGCAAAGTGATTCATGGGATGTTGCCATTCCAAAGAACGTGAGAATGCAAACGGCTTGGAAATCAAACTCGAGGCCAGTTGTGTAACGACACTCGTTCCTGGCCATCGAGCTCTTACTGACACCACCTTCAAAAGTCCATACCAACCCAATGTGTTATCACGTCAATTGGTGTACTACCGCGGAGGCTTTCAGTGTGCAAATCCTGCCAATATCAGGCCGCGGTCGCCATCAGCAACAGTAAAAAGAAACACCCTTGCTGGCGGAAAGGTAGCGATAATTGTGCTTGTGGTACCGAAAGTTTGGTTGTTCCTACGGGCCGTCCGTCAGGCAGAACCGCGGAGTACTGATACCCGTTAAAGCTTGTGTTGTGTGTGTGGTTTGCGTGTCACGGCCGTTTCGAGATCCGACCGAGATCGGGCCAATTGGCAATCGTGGACCAGTCAAATCCGCAGTCTCACTAAGTTGGCAGTGCAAAAATCCGTTAAACGGGTGGAGCTTCTCATTAAGCTTGGCTATCTGCGTTTGGTCTGTAAGCCCGGGCGCACTCCGTCATTACCCACCGCCAACGACCGACCACCACCACCACCAAAAGCCCCGATCTGCTCGGTCCCCATCACATTACCCCAAACAACGCACAACAAGCAGAGCAGTCTTCCATCGCCGCGCTTGCTGCAGAGATCATCCATCGGCTACTTCAACAGTATCTGCGCTGTATTCGGCCCTGCTCGCTGCGGAACCTTTTGCTGATCGATTTGCGCCGACGGTTTTCGCTCGTCCTATGCCCACAGCCCGTCATCGGGTCTCACGCATCATCGTCCTGCAGTCTTTTTGTGCACACATTCTGATCACCGCACCCATCTCGCCTTAGACATCCCTGGCCCTGCCACAATCATCGGGTCTCGATCGTTCTTCCCCGACACAATGCCCGCGTTCTGGTCGTCCAAACCAAAGGCCCCCGCCCTCAACACCCAGAACCTCCACCCAAATGCAAATCCCAACGAAGACCTTTCCGCACGGGCCTTCTCTGCAACCACTCTGGGAACTCGCTCGTCTGAAGAAGGAGACGGGCTTCCCTCGGGACAAGTCACTCCCAAGCCCAGTGGACTCGACAACCGCATCCCAGCAATCTCATCGGTTCGTGCCGCCTTTCAGAACTGGATTCCTAACGACCAGATGTTGCATTCCCCGACACCCACACCCCGCCAGACAACCTCGGCAGGAACGGATCCGTATCCTAATGCACCGACGCCGACGCCCGCGACACCCGTCGCTCCCGTCGGACCCCCCAGGGGGAAACTTACCGTCAAAATCTTGCAGGCGAGGAACCTTAAAGTTAACAGACCTGAGGTATGTATTTCCATGGATTGGCTCATGTTAGTCTGCTCCGTATTGTGTTTGTGTGTTTGAAAATACAGAATTCATCTCTCGTGGCCCAGTAGACGAGCCAAGCACCACCGGCTCAACGACGACCACGCCACCACAAGGAATAGCGATTCCAAGATCAAGACAGAGTAGTTCCACCAATCTATCGACGATGGGAAAACTAGCTGGGGCAGTAGGACTCACAAGAGATGATGGAAGGGACAGTAATCGAAGAGAAAAGGCCATCCATGCCGCAAGGAATCCTCACTGGCGGCACGAGGCTGTATTGTATTTTCCTCCTATATATGGCGCTAATGATAGCGATGTCATTGGCGACGAGAGCGAACTATTAATAACAGTATACGATCGTCAGAACCAAGAGACGTTCCTGGGGTGCATCAAAGTATGTCCTCGTCTAGTCGACAAACAAGTCGTTGAGCAATGGTTCAAGCTGGAGCCCCGGACACCAGACGAGACTGTCACAGGCGAAGTAAAACTGTACTGGGTGTATGAGAGCGTTGAACGCAAGCACCTGGGCCCCCAAGACTTTGACATCATGCGTCTCATCGGGAGGGGAACATTCGGCCAAGTCTATCAAGTGAGGAAGAAGGACACCGGGAGAATTTACGCCATGAAAGTACTGTCGAAGAAAGTAATTGTACAAAAGAAGGAGGTGGCGCACACGATCGGTGAGCGTAATATCCTTGTACGTACCGCCAAGACGTCCTCGCCATTCATCGTTTCGCTTAAATTCTCGTTCCAGACACCGACGGATTTATACCTTGTCACGGACTATATGTCTGGAGGCGAATTGTTCTGGCATCTCCAACGAGAGGGCAAATTCCCTGAACAGCGGGCGAAATTCTACATCGCCGAGCTCGTCCTCGCTCTCGAGAATTTACATTCCAAAGGCATCGTATACCGAGACTTGAAGCCCGAGAACATTTTGCTGGATGTTAATGGCCATGTAGCATTATGCGATTTCGGCTTGAGTAAAGCCAATCTACGAGAATGCGATACCACCAACACATTCTGTGGAACTACAGAATATCTCGCCCCGGAAGTGCTTCTTGATGAGCAGGGTACAGACCTTGAGAATAATTGCTAAGTAAAGGTTATACGAAATTGGTCGATTTTTGGTCGTTGGGAGTATTAGTGTTTGAAATGTGTTGTGGATGGTCGCCATTCTATGCCGACGATACACAACAGATGTATAAAAACATTGCATTCGGGAAAGTTCGGTTTCCCAAGGACACGTTATCTGCTGAAGGAAAATCCTTTGTTAAAGGGGTATGACCTTTTTCCACAATGAGGCTTATGTTAGTTACTTAATCGCAATCCCAAACACCGTCTTGGAGCGAAGGACGATGCCAAGGAGTTGAAAGCCCATCCTTTCTTCGAGGGAATAGACTGGGACGCTCTGTTGCGAAAGGAAATCCCACCACCTTTCAAACCAGTCCTTAAATCAGAAAGCGACGTCTCTAATTTCGATCCTGTATAATCTCACTCTAGCTGACCACTGATTTTTTAGGAATTCACAAATGTGCCTGCCCAGAAATTCGAGCACCAGTCTAATCACTCTACATCTCCTCTATCGTCCACCGTGCAGGAGAACTTCCGTGGCTTCACCTTCGTCGACGACTCCATCATGACACAACACATGCGTAAACTGGACCTCGACAAAATGGACGAAGACATCGAAGATCATCACTCCCACCGTGATTCATACGACGACGTCTCCGAAAAAAGCATTCTCTCCGACGACGAGGATGACGACGACATGCTAGTCCCCGGCTCCAGTGCCCGCGGCCAACGCATGAGCGGCGTCGAAGAGACCATGTTCGAAATGCGTTAATCCATCCGACGCGAGGATCCCGTTGATCCGCGCGCCCCGTGTATCCAACCTGCTAAAGTGGTAATGAGGCGTATCCCTAGTCTAGTCGCAGGGGTGTTTTATTTTGTGTGATCATTTGTGGCGATAAGATTTGTTTAGCTATGTTTTTGATCTGTTTTGAAGGAATGTATTATTGCGCTCGTTAATTCTGTCAAGTAGTATTGGAGGATTATTTGTGGAGCGATTTCGCCGCTGTCATGGATGTTTGTTTGGATGGGCACAGAGGATAAAATGCATGTAAATATATCAATTTGATGCATACATGAATCATCGCGAGTTTTTTTCATACCATTTGTATTGTCTTGTTGTACATACACATGGTGCGAGATACTTCTCGTTCCCATCTTCTACATTCTCATAATGTTCGTCACTTGCACCGCCGTCATGCTAAAAGAAAAAGTTGGGCCTTCCACAAGGCGTGATATGTCGGCGGATATCTAAGACGTTCGATGCGGATGACCCGGGTGAGGTAGTACTTCGTCCACTTCCAACTCCCAAGGCGTGAGATTTTCAAGCGGGCTCTCTCGAAGCCTGTGCCAGTTGTAGGCTTCCTGAAAGCTGGAGGGAACATCGCCGACACTTAATCCGGGTGTTCCTTCAACATCTCCATGTCCTGGTGCCTGAATCTCTCCATGTCCTTGTACGTGAGCTGCCAGGAAGCCAGCAGCTTCACTCGCCTGGAACGCTTCATCAAAGTCCCAGGGGAATTCCTCCAATGCAGTGTTTTGGAGATTCAGAATCTCTTCCTGTCCTTGTACCTGATTTGTCATGACGTCGGCAGCTTCATTCTCCTGGAACTCCCCCAATCCAGTGTTTTGGAAATTCAGAAATTCCACCCATCCAGTGTTTTCGGAGTTCTGAATCTCTTCCTGTCCTTGATATGTCATGACGTCGGCAGCTTCACTCGCCTGGAACGCTTCTTCACAGGCCCAGGGGAATTCCTCCAATCCAGTGTATTGGAAATTCAGAATCTCTTCATGTCCTTGTACCTGATTTGTCATGACGTCGGCAGCTTCACTCTCCTGGATCGTTTCTTCAACGGCCCAGGGGAATTCCCTCCATACAGTGTTTTCGGAGTTCTGAATCTCTTCCTGTCCTTGTACCCGATCTGTCACGACGTTGCAATTGGCAGCTTCACTATCCCGCAACGCCTGTTCATAGGCCGAATAATTAATGAAATCCTCCAATCCAGTGTTTTCGAAGTTGTTTTGAGGAACATCATTTCCACTGCAAGGCGGGATTGTTTCTCGCTCATAAGTTTGATACTGGATTGGAGGAGCTGGTTGTGCTCTTTGTGTCAAGTACTGGCTCACGGGAAGCGCGTTATGCTCCTGCTCCTGCGACGCGTCGTTTCCAAGATTCTTCTTCTTTTTCTTTGTCGGTCGTCCCTTCTTACGCGGACGTGTATCAGTGCCCTGCCCAAGTGATTGAACTTGTGGTATCCTTGGACTCGGTGGAACCTCCCTCACCGACCGCCCCGGTCTCGCGATCTCGGCGGCAGAGATGTCGAATCTCCTGCCTGTCCTTGCATAATGCAGCTCGCTCGCCTTTTGCAAACTCTGGAGCCGCCGTTCAAAAGGCCTGTCCGTCCGGCGTGCCGCAGCAAGATAAGCTCTCTCCTGATTCTCTAGTGCTGATCTCTCGGCTCTGACGAATATGAAATCCATGATAGGGGCTTTCACCGGAGCGTTGCAACGGCGCTTGTGGAAACGCGTGAGGATTTGGCTCCGCTGTTTATCTACCGTCCGTTGGTGATTTTCTGGCACATCTGTACGCGGATCAGTTGTCTCAGGTCGCTGTCTGAGACTCCGAGTGTGGGCCATCTTTGGCCCTGCTGCTGCATTTCACACCCAAGTCTCGGACTTAGCGGCCGGCCTTCGCACGGGCCCTGGAAGCTACATTTAAACCTGTACGACGGCAGTCAGGGGCCTGATTCGCGGCGCACGGGCTAATTATGCCAAGGCGTCACGGCACCCCTTTCTTGACGCGTCCATCTCATTGGTGGATATGCGCGCAGCGCATATGGATCAACTTTATTTAGTATTATTTGCAGACGCTTTCGTCCGGACTCTGAGCTGTGTTGATGGCTGCATTCTGGATATGGCAAGCGTTCTGGCTGGGAATCGCTGTGTCAATGGGATGCATGTCTTATTTGGCTAGGCAGTTTGGTGGGCCGGGACATGTTCCGAGGCTGGTTGAATTGCCTGGAATTGCTCTGTCGAGTTTTCTGGACAGACTGCCTGTGTCGATTGTCACGTCTGCTGTGTGGCCGGGTGACTATGTTGACATGCTGGAAATGTTTCTGGACAATTATCAGTGTCCGATTGGACATGAGTATCTGGTCGAGATTGTGCATCATGCACCGTTGATACTCCGATTGAGAGGATTTCTACCCCCGGGCGAGGCAACTCATCTTCTCAAGCTCGCGTACGTCCCACTCATCTCGGGCTGACGGAAGGGATTCAAGAGGCGAGAACTCGTCTTACGTGTCGCAGTGGACCAAAGATGATCCCACTCGGATGTACCTTGAGCCTGACGAAGACAGAGTGGTCGCTTGCTTGGAGGCTCGCATCGCGAACATGTCCGGCTACTCCATACACCATCAAGAGGCTATTCAGGTGTGTCTATCCATGTGCGAGCTAAGTACAGATTGTTCGAAACAGTGGTCAACGCGGATTGGAGCACCCGGAAGACAATTTGTGGCCTGAATGGCAACCATTCGATACCTCCACGACCAAAAGAATTGCTCGAATGTTGATCGCACTCGATCCGGGATCCGCAGGGGCATGGGATATAGAATTCCCCTCTATCAAGCGGGTATTCTCAATCCAAGAGAATGATGCCCGTAAGATCCGACCAAACAACTCTCTAATTGTAGTATTCTGGTGGAATTTATTACCTGATGGGGAGTTTGACGAGAGGTTTGTCCCGCTACAGCCCAACTGACCACTAGAATACTGCATAAGATATCAACGACGGAAGAAATCTGGTCTGCAAACGTCTTTATTGATGAAGGTCTCTGGCGGCCATCATGGTGGGAAGCATCTTGAACATTTCAAACACTGGCATGGCGAATAATAGATCCAAATTTAATATGTAATACTCCAATACGGTCCTTAACTCATACCTCATCACATATCCGCATATCAATTGTGTACACTGAATACCAAAGTCCACTGCATCCCAACACATCCCACATTTCATGGCAGGAGATCCCAAACATCATACCCACGCCATAAATCATAACTCCCAATTGAAGATTCATTCCGCCGAGCACGAGAAACCTTCGTGCCAATACCTTGCATCACTACATGCATGGGTACCGTCTTCTTTTTCTGTACAGCCTGATATCCCACCCCGGGCATCACAACAACGCAGCCACGACTTTCCAGACTCGAGATACTCAGTCCGCGATTAAGACTAGTTTTTCACTTGATTGGAGCGCTGCAGCCAGTTCACCGTCATTCGTGATATCGTACAGTTCACCACTCATACTATCGCGGAAGCGGACCGTGTTGAATGGCTTGCCCAATCGTTCCGTCATCTTTTCCATGAGATGTCCGTACGAAACATCTGGTGGAGTACGTATTACAATGATATCGTCCTGGAAGAAGATTTTGATTTTGATGAACGGAGGCGCTTGTCGCGTACTATATGGCTCTTGCGGCGATTCCGTTTGCTGAGAACTGTTACTCATGGAGGAATATTTCCGTGGCGGTTCCGTTGAAGCTTTGGTCATGCTGACTGTGTTGGAGGGATTATTGCCGGTTGGAGAACTCCCGGTTCGTGCGAGAGGCTGTGTTCGTGCGGGTAATTGCTCCGAAGACCGTGAGTCAAAGGACCGCTGTGTTTGACCTGATATACGACTTTGCGAAGACTGCGAGGTTCGTCCAGTATTATCGCGGACCATGGACGGTTGCGGGGCCATATTAGTCGCACGACTTGACTCCACGTCTCCCTCTCGTGGGGCAAAGAATCCTTTTACATGATCGTGATTTTTAATGTGAGCAGGCAGTTGACATAATTCGCGGACATAAATGTCTAGATCATCTTTCCGTTCTTCCGCGATGGCGTCAGTGACGTATTGTGTCGGGCCAGGAATAAACGGTAGAATACGGTCGCGGCCCGTTTGTCCGGCTTCGACTGGAAAGGACAATAGAAGTGTGATTTGGAATTGGTAGAAATCTTCGTAATATCGGCATAAATTCCTATGTCGGCCGTCTTCCATCACCGCACGCACCCAGTACCAATACCGACCGTTCGTGTATGAGAATTGTTCTATCCGCGCATCTTTGACGGGGAGGAGGGCCGTAGGCGAGTTTAGCGGCGAATAACCATTTCCGTTCGTAAGAGGTAATGGCTGTTGTGCTGGTGGCGGGGCCGATGCTGGGGATGATGCATTGCTCATATTGCCAGCGAAATCGAAGTGCCCCAAAGGGATACTCTTGCTCTTGTATTCGCCCAGCTTTTGTTTCCATTCTTCGACTTTAGGAACACCAGACTTTGCGACGAATTCCTCAATATTCTCAACTGCCTTCCCTGTCGCTACGTCCCTTATCTCGATGAAAGATATGGGGATCAATCCAGGGCCACCTAGTCTCCCTATTGGTTTGCAAACAAACCATTCATGATTCGATTGCGCGATGACAATGATTGATTCTCCTGCTTTGACGTTCAATTCGTCCTTCTGTTCGGCCACAAAATCATACTGCACAACTCCGTACACAGGGGTCGATGGCTTCGCCGCCGGTGTGGCGACAGGCGCAGGCGGCGACGCATTTCCATTTCCATAGCCATTATTATAGTTGCCCGGTCGAGGAGCAGGATCAACCAGACTCAGCGCGCTCATCGCGACCGGTAGACCTGGTCCTCCCACTGTCTTGCCTAGCACTTCGAAATGGTCCACTGGCACCAATCCTCGCATGTTTGTCGCGGGATTACACGCCTCATACCAGTTCCGATCATTCTCTGCGCCGATGACATGGAAGAAATCGCCCTTTGAGAAGGCGAGTTCGCGTGACGACTGGGGGACATAATCCCGTACGGCGCGAATGACTTTCTTTGGAGGCGCGATGGTGAGAGACGACTTGGGCGACACAACTCCATTCCCAAGCACCGTTGATGACTGACGATCCGGTCCTCCTCCTCCTGCTCCTCCTGAGCCTTTGAGCGACTTTCGAAAGCCCTGGATCGACAGTCAGCGATCATCGTCCACGACGTAAAAAAGGGGGTCGCGTGGAATGTACCTTCATGCCAACGTGGTAGCGGATCGTAACAGAGTGTCCGTCGCGTGGAAAAAAATTCGAGATAGACCCGGGTGACTAGGATGCTAGTGGCGTGCGAAATTTGCCGTGGTAACGGAGGTGAAAAAGAAAGGGAAGCCGGTTGTGCGGTGGTGGGTGAGCTCTGGCCGCGGCAGGGTACAGCACAAAGGAAGGTTTGAGGACGACAATGTAGGGGGTTGCTTGGTTGGTGTGTAAAAAGGGGGTTCGCTCGGTCGAGGGTTTACGGGCGATGGGAAATGACAGCGCAGAGTGTGTGTCAAGGTCCGCTTGGTATGTAGGGACGGCGGAAGGGGGCCTGCGATTTTTGGGAGGGCGGCGTCCGTGGTGGCAGTGGTTCTTGCCTGCCAAAAGCTGATAGAGCCTGCGCTGCCGCGCGAAAGGGTGGACAATCAGAATAACTCGACAATTAACGGGTTTATCTATAGATTTGCCGCACACTGATTGGTTACACCGCACGGGAGGCGAAAAGAAAAGCGTAAATATCGAGCGTGAATAATTTATGCGTGTGCGCGTGGCAGTGTTTCTTAATTACGTGCCACTGCAAGGGGGGAATAGACTCACCGGAGTCAGGGCCGGTCCGGATTTTTAACGAAACAGGAAACTTCGGTGTAACCTAAAGCAAGCTTGTTCGCTCCCATTGTTCATTACATACATAGTTCATTAGCGCCAAACCTACTTCGATCGGGGATCAGGAATTAAATAAGCGACTACGGGTCTCCCAAGATTGGGTTTGGGCCTCTCTAGCCGGGTCAGAAGTTTTTGCGGCAAGAGTGTTCATATGCAGCAGCTGCACGGGAAAGATTTATATTTGTCACGCCCGATTCCGCGGTTCGGTGGGATAGCAGTTCCCTGTTCCGGGCAGACGGGCGGAAGAGGCAGTTGCGCGTGCCAGAAATTACACCGGAGGCCTGTGCCTCTGGCCGATCCTCTTAACAGACTTGCACATGAAGCGCGCTTGGTTGGATAACGCCTGTTGCAGATCCTCATAATGCCAACCACTGAGTCCATATAGCGCATAGCGTAGAGCCGTCATCCTACACCGAAAAGAAGTGTGCTAATAATACCCAAGCAAGTTGCTGTACCCACAACTTACGTTACAGTCTCGCTCGCGCACACGCGACCCGTAGCATGTAGCTCGCAGCTCTCCTTGATCATCATCGTCATCTAATTCATTCATCATCATATCTGCTTACTTATTCTGCCGGCTTCCCTTACACACGCCAAGCGACGGCGACGGGGACGCCTCGTCACTGAGTAACGCCGATTTGGCAAACAAGAGACCATTCGTCTGGTGCTCGACGGCAGTCGACGTGGAAGACGTGGGAGTCAGACTGCCTGACCCGATTTCCTCCATGGATGGCATTCGAATTGAGCGTGGATGGCGCGGCCCCTGTCTTTGGGACTCCAACTATTCCTTGTTGGGGATGCGGCAAAAAGTTTAATGTGGGCTGAGCGGTTGGTCACGTCACGGTTCCCGCGACAATGACAAGGCTGTTGCTGCGGAAGTGACTTTCCCCCCTAAATAAAAATACAGGATTTTATCTTTGGGCGATCGGCCGTAATTCGTTGAAGATAGAGAATGACAATTTGCGATATGACTGCTTCGGTACCTGTCACAGTGTTTACCGGGTTCCTTGGCAGTGGGAAGACTACTATCATACTTTGTACTGTTTCCGTGGAGAGGGTTTGCTGATTGTAGCATTAATCAAACAACTGCCGAAGGGGTACAAAGTGTGTCTTCTAAAGAACGAGTTCGGCGATTTAAAAGGTTATCTAACGTCCTATTCAAGACTAACTGTAGTCGACAGTGAACTAGCAAAAGAGTCAAACATAGATGGCGTACAAGAAATGCTCAATGGCTGTCTATGTTGCACCTTGGTAATCCTCCCTACATCCCGATCTGAGCTAATCTCCAGGTCGGCCGCATGGGCGATGCCTTGCTCGAACTCAAAGGTACTACTACTACTACTACTACTACTACTACTACATACATCCCCCCTCACTCAGGCACTGATCACAGAAAAATACAATCCCGCCCGAATCATCGTAGAAACCTCCGGCAGCGCCTTTCCCGCCCCAATAGCAATCCAAATCCGCAAACTGACGCGCGAAAACGAAGGGATACATCTCGACAGTATCATCACCGTCGTCGACTCGGTCCACTTCCGCGGCTACGAAGTACCTCCCCCTAGCCCCCACTCAGGCGATTCTTACAATCAATAGGACACCTCGTATACCGCAAAACTACAAGCGAAATACACGGATGTGATTTTGATGAATAAACATCAACTTGTTTCGGAACGGGAGTATGAGGAGTGTTTGGACCATGTATTTACGCTGAACGAGGATACGCCGATTATCAAGGCCTTTGAGCGGGAGGACGTAGCTGTTGATCCAGACTTGGTGTTCGGATTGGATACCCGGCTATTCGAGGAATTGAAAGACAGTAAGTACATGATAGATGGCTACGTGGATTCCTCGCACCATCATTCGGGGGAGATCGATTTACTACAACTAGAGAGTTCTGCTGGCGAAACCATCACACGCGACAAACTAGAGGAGATCTTGGGCGCCTGTTTGAAGGAGCAGGTGTATCGGATAAAGGGGTTTGTTAAGATTGAGGGGGAGGGGCTGTGTATTTTGAATTTCGCGTTTGGAAGGTGGGATATCACGCCCTTGACGAGGCCGTTGAAGAAGGACGAGAAGGGGATTAGGTTGACGGTTATGTTGGCTAGGGGAGAGGGAAGATTGTATCTTAAGGAATTTGAAAAGGGGTTTGGCGGATTGAATGTACAGATAGATTATCATCCTGCATAGAATATACATACGCATAGATGCGGCTTTCGTCGTATTGGCTAGTTCATATACCTATCATTATTTAGCATGTCTTATTGCATGAGTGTTGATCTGATCATCCCATGATAGACAATCGAGCGGAGTCATTTTGTCAAGCGGAGATCAGATTTAACAACTTGAATACCTCAACTCCCCTCAGACACAAATCTCACTTCCTCCACCACCAAATCGACCAACAACCAACCCACTCCAACTTCCCAACGATGTCCGTGCCGCTCCCCCCCTTACTCCAAGACTCCATCACCCTCGCCCAGCGCTACACATCCCCCTGG